>WNFX01006562.1_pt1 | contig 15221 bp, 11 predicted proteins | sample 5400111 | NCBI WGS metagenome assembly WNFX01 (sample SAMN13153363, study PRJNA577476) | soil metagenome | isolation source: 40 cm soil or saprolite under grassland replicate 1 | place: USA:California | collected 2016-06-15 | reverse complement strand
TCTTCAGGGGAAAGTAAAATGTCAGACTGACCCAACAATTCAATAGTTTTTGGATCATCCCATTTCAGGGTTCTCATTTTTGCCTGGTCTACATATTCATTGCCTTCTTTGTCGGACTTAACATAGCCTATTTTTTTTGCCACTACTGAATCACGTACCCAGTATACAAACTGGCGATATTCATTGTTGGTGATTTCGGTTGCGTCCATCCAGAAACCGCTGATAGAAGCAGAGCGGTTGCGAGCACTAAATGAATAGGCTATATCTTCATCACTTGGGCCCATGTGAAAAGTCCCCTGCGGGATATATACCATGCCCGGGGGCTTTGGCAATACATATCGCGTACCCGGGGAAACACCGTGCACCTGTCCATCATTGGGAAAGGCACTTCCTTTATTCTTTTTTCCAAGAATTCCGCAACTTGATAGCAGGATTACAGCTAGTAGGGCGGTGATGGCGTAGATTTGGCTTTTCGCTTTCATACTTTTGGGTATTGGACAAATATAAAGTTTTGATTCGAACAGGATCACAAGGTTATAATTTATTTTTTTAAAATCAAAGCTGTTTTACGAGGTAAAAATTCTAACGTTTTATTATGAATGTTATTGCATTTTAGTCAATTTTTATTCCCATTACTGGCGAGCTCGATCAATTCGCTTACACTGGAAACAGGTTTTAAACAAGAGTAAGCTTTGCATAGATATATCGAAGGGGGGTCTGTCGGTTGTTTCCCCGCGAGCAATGGTAAATTTCCGATCCCTGTTGGGGAGGCCATGAATACTTTATGAGGAATATATTCAGCCAAAACCTGTTTTGCTGTCGAAGAAAATTTTTCTCCCACCACAACAATTTCCCGAGTCCCATAAATTATTTCCATAAGGAAGCCAGCCCACACACCGAATGATGTGGGATAGCGAACAATGGTATTACTTAATGAGGTTATCATTTTTGCACTTCTTTCTCTAAGCTCCGGAACGTCAAAAAGAATGGATAGTTGGTAGATATTATATGCCATCGTTGCATTCCCTGAAGGGGTTGCTCCATCGTAAACTTCTTTTTTCCTAAGAATTATATCCTGCTGTTGCGAATCGGTGAAAAAGAAAAAGCCGGTTTCATCTTCACTGAAATTTTTGATCACATATTCCGTGATTTCCTCCGCCTTAAATAACCAGGCCGTGTTGCCCGTTATTTCCTGTAATTGCAGAAGAGCCTGGATGAGAAATGCGTAATCATCAAGAAATGCAAAACTCTTTGCCTTGTCATTTTTCCAGGTATGATGAAAATGATTTTCACTTTCATTTTTAAGATTCCTTAGCAAGAATTGCATATTATCGATTGCCAATTGCCGGTATTCATCTTTTCCTGTGGCTTCGAAAGCCTTGCTGCATGCGGTATTCATCAAGGCATTCCAACTTAAAATAATTTTATCGTCAAGCCCCGGCCTGATTCTTTTATCTCTTTCCTCCAGTAAAATGGGTTTGCATTTTTTAATTATAACCCTTAATTCATCAATTGAAATATTTTTCTCTTTGGCAAATAATGCTAGCGGCTTGTTAACACGAAGAATATTTTTCTCTTCCCAGTTTCCCTTTTTGGTAATGTCAAAATATTCACAGAAAATTTCAGCGTCACTGCCCAATAAATTTTTGATTTCTTCAAATTGCCATGCATAAAATTTCCCTTCCTCCCCCTCACTATCTGCATCAAGAGCTGAAAAAAATCCGTTGTCGGGATGCATGAGTTCTCTTTTTATAAATCCAATTGTTTCTTCAATTACTTCGCTGTATCGCTCATTTTTTGTTAGCTGGTAAGCCTCTGCAAGCACTGATAGCAGCAAAGCATTGTCATAAAGCATTTTTTCAAAATGAGGAACCAGCCATTCTTCGTCAGTTGAATACCTCGCAAAGCCACCTCCCACCTGATCATAAATGCCTCCTTCAATCATTTTGTTAAGACTAAGACAAGCGTGGTCAATAGCTTCCTGATTTCTGCTGATATAAAAAAAGCGGAGCAAAAACTGAATGGAAAAAGTTTGAGGAAATTTAGGAGCTCTTCCAAAACCGCCCCATTCCTTATCGGCTGTTTTCATGAGGTTTTGAAAGGTCTCATCAATTTTCTGTTTGGAGAAACCATTCTTAGCATTACCTGCTTGTTCTAGACCAAAACCATTTGATTTCAATAAATGTGATGTAAGATTTTCTGCCTGTGAATCAATTTCACTTCTTTTTTGTTGAAAGGCAGTTGAAACGGCCAGCAAAACTTCCCGCCAGGACGAACGGTTGGATGCTCGCCGAGGAGGAAAATAGGTACCACCATAAAAAGGTTTTGCATCAGGAGTGAGGAACACATTTAAGGGCCAGCCTCCGGCTCCAGTCATCGCCTGCACGGCGTCCATATAAATGTGATCGAGGTCGGGTCGCTCTTCACGATCAATCTTAATATTTACGAAATGCTCATTCATCAGAGCAGCCGTTTCTTCATTTTCAAAACTTTCTTTTTCCATAACATGGCACCAATGACAAGCTGCATATCCAATACTCACGAGAATTGGCTTATTTTCTTTTTTTGCTTTATCTAAAGCTTCGCTACCCCAGGGAAACCAATCAACTGGATTGTGTGCATGCTGAAGAAGATAAGGACTGGTTTCTTTTGCAAGCCTGTTGGTATAGGCGAACATAAAAAGTTATTATGCAGATGAATTTTGGAAAGAATGAGAACACAGAGCGACTACAATTACGTCTCAAAGATAGTGTGATTTATGTGCTCAATGGAACGCTAACAGTCGAGATGATAAATGTTTCGATGACAATCGCAACGTTTCGCATGGGAAGCTAAGTCTTGCCTGCCGTTGGCAGGAATTGCAAAAGCCAGTAGCGTAAAAAAAGCATCTCTTCGGATGCCTTTAAAAAAAACTTGACAATTTCTTTATTTCTTTTTTATGCAAGCAAGAAAACGTTCAAGTGCAGAAACCATCGAAGGAGCCTGTGGCTGCGGAGCTTTTATCTCCAATTTAAGCCCTGCGTCTTCAATTGCTTTAGAAGTATTATTTCCGAAAGCACCTATAATAGTGCCGTTTTGTTTAAACTTCGGCACGTTATCAAACAAGCTTTTTACCCCGCTTGGTGTAAAAAAGCAAATGATATCATACTCAGTTTTCTGAAGCAACTCTTTCACATCATTACTTTGGGTGCGGTACATAAACGCAAGGGCAAACTCGCAGCTATTTGCCTTAAGCCAGTTCACGATCTCGTTGTCCTGCTGGTTTTCGGAACACACATATACAAACTTTTCGTTTCCCTTATGCTTATTGATAACATCAAAAAGACTTTTGTTGGTACCATCTGCGCCATAAAAAACCTTCCGCTTGCGATAAAGAATAAATTTTTGCAGGTATAGAGCCACCGCTTCCGTAATACAGAAATACTTTGTGTCCTGCGACACATTTACTTTCATTTCCTCACACATGCGAAAGAAATGATCAATAGCATTACGACTGGTGAAAATAACACCGGTGTAATTCTGAATTTCTATCTTTTGTTTGCGGAACTCTCTGGAGGGAATAGGCTCTAGGCGAATGAACGGCTGAAACTCCAATTCTACATCATACCTTCTTGACAACTCGAAATACGGCGACTTGTCACTCTCAGGCCTCGGTTGGGTAATCAAAATCTTTTTCACGCTTTTGGCCGAAATATCGGCCTTCACCCCGTTTTTTACCATGTGGTTCGACTTGAAAAGTTTGGCAAGTTAATAAATCTATTTTAAAACCAGAGCAATAAAGCTTTGTAGATCAATAACAGTGGAACGATTTCGAAAGCACAAAGATATAAAAAGAAATGAAAAGGATTCACTTTAATTTGATTGCGAGCCATTCCATACGATAAAATAAAACGATAGGCCAACAAGCCAAAAACACCGAGATATGATAGAGCAAAAGCCACTTCATACACATCCTTATCAGTGAAAGCGAGTAAGATTAAAAAAGGTAATAAATAAATGCCGATAATCTTGTTGATCATAAAAACAATAAAAATATACCCATCAGTGGTTGGAGTGATGTTAAAAAGCCAACCCGAAAGTTTGAGGCTTAAAAATTTTATTATATAAATAACCATCAAGGCCACAAAACAATAAAGATAAAGTAGCCAAAAATTATAGATGGCAGTGGTGTTTGCAGCAATTGTTCGCCTATTTGGCGCTGCTTTAAAGTTGTTCTGAAGGCCACACGGAACAGATCGCCAAAGTATTTTGGAAAACTAAATTTTATAAACGCGAAAAAAAGTAACAGGGCGACTAACGTGTAAAAAATGATCTCCTTGCCATAAAATTCTTTTTTATCTGAAGTAATAAGAATTGGCGATGATGAAAAACCAAAAAAATTATTTGCGATCCATGCCTGACGGATAAAATTTTTACTTTGATATTGACTGGCAGCAATTTTCCATATAGTATCTCTTAAGATTTGTATTGATGCTGAGTCTTTAACTAGGGAATCAGTTTTTGCTTGAACATAAGGGTGAATACGTCTTAGTCTCTGTGACGAATCAATAGGAGGATTTTGTCGTGTGCCAGGCACTGTATCAATGGGCTTTGATAAAGTATCATTTTGTGCAAGAATAAAACCACTAAATATGAATTGAAATAACAATAAAAGAATAAGTCGAATCACTGAGACTTGGGTTGTAGTACAAAATTATTCAAGCTCAATCGCTGGCAAAATGAAACAGCTTATTTCTCAGAAATAATTTGCCTAAGGAATGAGACAGTCGATCAGTTATTAAAAATAGTTGATAAAGCCGAAATGTATTTTGGATTGCCGGAGATTGAAAGGAATGTCATCCCTTCTGCCCACGGCCCATGCAAGATTAAAAATGCCGACCTTTGTTTCAAACGCAAGACCCAAGCCAGTACTCAAATATGTATGACTGACATTTGTGTTTTGACTGTTGTTTTTTCCCCAGCCACCGTCAACCAACGCATAGAAATAGGAGTTTTGAGAAATGAGATAATGATATTCGAATGTGCCAATTGCATATTGTGATAAATACTGACTCTCTTCGTCAAACCCTCTAAGTAATCTGAAGCCGCCGATTTGAAACAGCTCATTTCTAAAAATATTAGCGCTCTGAAAAATTCCGGCATTAATGGCTGTTTTTATTGTTCCCTGTTTCCCCAAGGGAAAATATTTTGCTGCCATGCCTTTTATTCTGAACTGGTAAGTTTTAAGTTTCACCGTATCATACAACTCCCCAAAATTAAATGAAGGGTCGTTGGGATCTTCTAAATCTGTGACTTGGTTATTCTTCTTAATTTTTTTTGTTCCTACCGTTGTTGAAATGCGAAATTCATTCCCTTTTCTCGGATTTCGATAGTAGTCAGTAGTATTAATATTGTAATCTATCCCAAGATTGAAAGAACTGACATCAGCCTCATCAGGCAGACGATGGTTTTGCAACACATAGCCGGTATTAATGCCATTGGCAATAGTGAGAAAATGCTGAACATATAATTTGCCTGTCTTAGTTGATGACAGAATATAATTAGCACCTAATTGAAGATTGACGTTTAAATAGATACTGTCCCGACGATACATGTCAAAAGCAAAATCAAGACCTACCGGAGAATTAAAGAGATAAGGATGCTGATAAAAAAGATTTAATCGTTGAGACCTTACTTGCAACCTCTGATAGCTAAGACCAATTGTTTCCCCAGCACCTAATGCATTTTTCAAATTCAAATTTCCTTCGCCAGTTATTAGAAGTTTTTTATTGCTGAACTGATCGTTATTGGGTAATATGCCAAATAAAAGATTTACCTGGCTGCTTCGCTTTGGCCTCAAGTAAAGATTTAGAACTGATCCTGTCGGGAGCATTGCGATATCTGAGGGTTTTTCTTCTTCAACATAACTAAGCTCCAGCATCTTTTTTGAAATACGTTCCAGTTTTTGTTTGCTATAAATACTGCCATTCGGTATATCTAAATAACGCTGTAGAAAATCATTTGAAATTTTTGCATTACCATAAATTCTTAAACTGTCTATATTATACAATGGGCCTTCATCTATTTTTAATAAGGCAGATATTGTATTGTCTTCCAGAATTTGTAAACTATCTAAATAGATTTTCGCGAATGGATATCCATTGTTCTCAAGGTAATTTAAAAATTTTTGCTGCCATGCCTGAACCTGGTTAAAATCAATCGACTTACCCAGAAAATTTTTTTCTTTCCACCCAACCGCATTTAGCAACGAGGTATTCGCATGACTAGCATGAAGTTGTGCCCAATGATAAACTTCACCCAAGAAAAGAACTACATGAGCAGCGGTAGAATCATAAGCCAGGCTGTCAATGGAGGCGGTTGCATATCCCTTCGATTGAAGGAAAGAAGGAAGCTTATTTATATAATCGATGCAAGCTGTTCTTGAACTAAAACTATTTTGCAAACCAACTTCATTCATTAAAAAAGCCGAATCTTTGTCAATGGCCCTAATATTTAGTTCATATTTATTTTGCGCAGATACAAACCCATGCAATAACAACAAAATAAAAAGAAAAACAAGTAGCGATATTGGCTGTCTTAATTTTGTCATTAGATAATTGGCGGCATTAACTGTAGAAATACTTAGGGAGATGCCTTCGGCACAATTTATTAATATTTAATTTTTAAAAACGTCTTGGCTGGAATTTATATTCATATTCCTTTTTGTAAGCAGGCTTGTACCTATTGCAATTTTCATTTTACCACTTCTTTGCGGAGTAAAAACGAACTGATCGCAGCTTTATTGAGCGAAGTGAACCTCAGGAAAGGTTATTTACAAAACGAATCTATTGAAACCATTTATTTTGGAGGAGGCACTCCGAGTTTATTGGAGATAGAAGACTTGAAAACGCTAGTTGAAAAAATAGGCTCAATCTATAATATAAGATCCGGCGCTGAGATCACTGTTGAAACAAACCCTGATGATATCTCGGAAGAAAAACTGCGAGGGTGGAAGGAAGTTGGTATTAACAGGTTGAGCATTGGTATCCAATCTTTTTTTGATGAAGATCTCAAATGGATGAACAGGGCCCATACTGCCCGGCAAGCCATTAACAGTTTGCAACTGACAATAAAATATTTTGATAACATCAGTATCGATCTAATCTATGGCACATCACCATTAACTGACGAAAAATGGAAAAAGAACTTTGAGACGGCTACCTCCTTTAATATTCCGCACCTATCCTGTTATGCTTTAACTGTAGAACCGAAAACGCCCCTATACAAAATGATCAGGGAGAAAAGAATAGCTGATATTAATCCTGATAGGCAATCAGAACAATTTTTATTATTGATGCGATGGATGGAAGACGCAGGATATGAACACTACGAAATTTCCAATTTCGCTAAGCCCGGTTTCAGAAGCCGGCATAATTCTTCATACTGGCCCAGCGGACCTCGTGGACAAGGAATGAGATACATTGGTATCGGCCCATCGGCACATTCTTTTGATGGAATAAGCAGGCAATGGAATGTATCAAACAATAATATCTACATCAGTTCAATTAATAAAGGTGCCATTCCCTGTGAAAAAGAAATTCTAACTCCCACTCAGCAATTGAATGAATATATTATGACATCATTGCGAACGATTGAAGGTTTGGATTTGGGTCAGCTCGGAGATGCTGAGGGTTGCGGGGTACGGGTCTCAAGTAAAAAATTCATTGAGCGAGGACTAATATTAGAGGAACAAAACCATTTGAAACTTACAAAAGAAGGAAAATTATTAGCTGATGGGATCGCTGCAGAATTGTTCTTTGGGGAAAGAATATTTCAATAGGGTCTATTCCTAGACTCCTCTTTTAGGAGTTGGAGGTTTCCTGTGTTTGTAATATTTATACACCTGTGATATTATCAAACAAGCGACCATGAGTAAGATTGCCGTAGGTCCAAAACCGTTATATGAAATCGGGATCATTGTCTTTGTTTATAAATTTCAGACGAGCACTTCTTCTATTTGTTTAAAGCCATCAAGGGGTTTAACATTTTTCCAAAGAATTTTATAAACGCTTTCAGCGATCGGCATTTCCGCCTGTATGTCCTTGTTAAGATCGTGAATACATTTTGAGGCATTGTAACCTTCAGCCACCATATTTAATTCTAATTGCGCCGATTTTACCGAATACCCCTTCCCGATCATGTTGCCAAAAGTTCGATTGCGGCTGTACAAAGAGTAACAGGTAACCAGCAAGTCGCCCAGGTATACTGAAGCGGCATAGTTCGGGGCTTTACGATGGGTAACCGGATCCTCTTCGTCATGCTGGCCAACCACAATGTGCTCAATACCTGCCTTTCGTAAGAAACCGGCCATTTCATCAGCACTATTTGCAATATATACACTCAAAAAATTATCGCCATAATCAAGACCATGTGCTATGCCAGCGCCTAAAGCGTAAATATTTTTCAGCACAGCTGCGTATTGTACGCCTAAAATATCGTGGTTTACAATGGTGTTGATATAATCCGTTTTAAAATAAGATGCTATTTCTTCGGCTTTGGTTACATCAATACCTGAAAAAGTGAGATATGAAAGCTTTTCAGCTGCTACTTCCTCCGCGTGGCAAGGGCCCAGAACAACAAAGTAATTATCGAGTGACACGTCGAATTGCTTAAATAAGTGCGCATTCAGCAAAACATTTTTTTGAGGAATAATTCCTTTTATTGCAGATACAATCTTTTTATTTTCAAAATTATTGTTGTCAAGACTTGCTAAAGTTTCCTCAATAAACGCTGAGGGTACCGCCATAATGATAACATCAGAATCAGCCATTACTTTTTTTATATCATTTTGCAATGAGAGAAGCGAAGTATTAAAATAAACCGAGCTCAGGTAATGTGGGTTGTGTTTGCGCTTTTGTACTTGTTCGATAGTTTCAGGATTCCGTATCCACCAGTTTATATGGCGTTTATTGTCCGTTAGGATTTTTGCCAAGGCTGTTGCCCAACTGCCGCTACCGATAATGCCAAAAGTCTGAACCATGATTTAGGTAGATTAAGGTGGATTATGAGGAAATAAAATTAAGTCATTGGTTTTATTCTTATCGTAAAAGGAGAAGAGTCGCTTGAGCGACTCTTCTAATTCTCCTCCAAATCGTTTAATCTATTAATCCTGGTTCAGTCTTATTTTTCAAACAATTTATCCTTTGGCACCACCTTTACTTTATTTCCATCCTTTAATGTCTTACTTACTGCATTATAGGGGCCCGTCACGACTTCCTCTTCAGGATTTAAACCGTTGAGTATTTCTATATAGTTTATATCCTGGATGCCGGTTTTCACTATTGTCTTTTTTACTTTGCCGTCTTTTTGCAAAACAAAAATCACTTCTTCCAGTTCATCACTCGCAACCAGATTATTGTCATTATCCTGATTCTCCTGGTCGGGTTTATTTTTTTTCTGCTCTTTCTTCTTATCCGCGATGCTTTTGTCGCTTCCTTTCACTCTCGCAGACACAGCATTGATAGGAACAGCCACTACATTATGATGTCTTTTTGTTTTTATATCAGCACTGGCATTCATGCCCGGGCGAAAAATAAATTTTTTTGGATTTTTAAGATCAATAAGGTCTCTATACGAGTCGGGGTTCAGCCGGATGCGAACCTCGTAGTTTGTAACATCATTTGACGATGATGAAGTAAGTCCTGAAGTTCCTGATGCAGTGCTACTGGCAATTTCAGTTACAATGCCTTTGAATTTTCTATTATTGTAGGCATCCACTTCCACATCGGCGCTATCGCCAATATTTATTTTTACAATATCATTTTCGCCAACATTCACTCTTACCTCCATTACGCTCATATCAGCTACTCTCATCATTTCGGTCCCCACGTTAAAACTATTACCCGCCACCCGTTCTCCCTTTTTTACTGACAATGATGAAATAACTCCATTCATTGGCGCTATCAAAGTTGTTCTGCTCAGGTCTTTATTAGCCCTTGAAAGACTTGCCTGCGCACTTTGCACACTGGCTTTGTTGCCTCGTATTCCTTGCCCTGCCGCGGTATAATTTGCTTTTGCTGATAAGTATGCACTCTCTGCCTGCTCAAATTCCGCTTTTGAAATTACTTTATCACTCAACAATTGCTTTTGCCTGTCATAAGTGCGCTCCGCCTGGTCCATTGTTGCTTTCAATGCGTCTAACTGAGCCTGGCTATTTGCCGTCACTGCCTGTTGCTGATTCACGGCGGCAGCGGCCTGGTCACGCTGTGTAGCATATATATCTGCATAAATACGGGCCAGCACTTGCCCTTTTTTTACGCTATCACCTTCTTCCACTTTCAGCTCGGTAATTTCACCAGAAATATCCGGGCTGATCTTTACCTCCACCTCCGGATATACTTTACCGCTTGCATTTACTGTTTCGATAATCGTACGCTTAACCACTTTTTCTGTCGACACTTTTACTCCTTCATCACTTTTGCCAAACAACAATTTGCCAATGACAAGGATTACGATCAATATTCCAAGCATGATCAAAATCCATTTAACTGTTTTATTCATTTTGCCCCCCATCTCCGCCTGAGGCGAAGAGTTTAAAAATTAATAAATATTGGAGAATAAAGAACTGGGAGTTGAAATATGCAACGCACAGAAGTTCAATAGATCTTCATTTGTTGGTTACATAATTATCAACTTTATCTCAACCCATCAAAAAATTGAAAGCCCGATCTAAGTTCTCCACCTCAGGCGGAGGACAGGGGCTCACAATTTCAATCCTTGTCCTTTATAAAACTCAAGCAGCTTTATTTTGAACACATAGTCATACTGCGCATATAAAAGATTTGTTTTTGCCTGTAGCAAAGTATTCTGCGTATTTAAAAGATCATAGGTCGACAACAATCCAAGGTCAAATCTTTTCTTCGCAAAATCGTACGCCTTTTGTGAAGCGTCCACCGCTTTTTTATTTGCACTGAATTTTTCTATAGCCGCAGTCGCATCATTAAATGCTTTATAGATATCCTGCTTTAAGGTTTGGCTGTTTTGTTCTTTGGTTAATTCAACTTGCTTTAATGTCAGTTTCGAACGTAGCCAGCCCGATCTGAGACTTCCCCCATTTAAAATAGGAACACTCACCCCAATTCCAATTGACTGGCGAAAATTCTGATTCAATTGTTCAAAGTAAGCAATCTTACCAGTTTTGGCCTGTGTTACGGGTTGAATGGGATATACATTATAGGTGGTACTGTTCACATTTACCGTTCCAATAACAGGATTAATCTGCGTTACAGATATTACCTGCTCTGCTTTGCTGTTAAATGCGGCGCCAAGGCTTCCAAACATGGAGAAAGTAGGATACATCTGTGCCTTTGAGGCCTGAACTGACCTTTGCGCCGACCGAAGATTAAATTCATCAACCTGTTGCTGCGGCATATTTGTTTTTGCAAGACTATACACATACTCTGGTTGAAGCTCCGCGAGGTTTTCTACGGGAATCATGTCAACCGGCGGCGACTCTACATCGAAGGGGACACCAGGGTCAAGATTTAGAAGAATCTGCATTTGCAACAAATACTGATTTACGGAAGATTTTGCTGTAACAAGATTTGAACTATCAGTTGCCAACTGAGATTCCAGCTGCACCTGGTTTAATTCGGGCAACTTCCCCACATTGACTTGCTTTCTTACGCTTTCAAGTTGTGCGGCCGTTTGGTCAATTTGTATTCTCGCGATATTTACCTGTTCTTTAGTAAGCAATATTTGTAAATAAGCTAGTGCCACATTGAGAGCTATATCATTTTTTGCTTTTTCAAAACCAGCCTGGGTGGCTTTCAAATTCAGATTTCTTACAGCTATATTATGTTGCTTCGAAAACCAATTGAACAAATCAACATTTGCCTGTAATGAATAATTGCTGAATAAATAACCTGTGGTAATAAGACTGAAGTTTGTCGGATCCTGGTTGCGGCCAGCGCTATACCCTGTGTTGCCGCTAAAATTTGCGTACGGCAGAGTATTCCATTTGCTTTGTTTCAGATCAAGCTCTGCAAATTTTTGTTGAAGATCGGCTTGCCTTACAGTAATATTATTGTTTAAAGCATACTCCACACATTTGCGCAAATCCCATTTTTCTTGTCCAGACGAAGAAACTCTGACAACCAGCAAAATCAGAATAATAGTTAGTCGGTTCATAATTCCGGCAAAAATAATTGAAATGAGTTCCTCAAGAACTGATAATTAATAAAAGAGGTGTTATTTTTTTAGTTGATTTTATCCAGCGCTTGTGACAGGTCATTTATCAGATATTGCGACTCTTCCAAACCAATATACATACGTACATATCGATGCTCCTTATTAGAAGCGTCGAATTCTCCGACCTTAAAACTAGCAGATTTGGGAATTACCAGGCTTTCATGACCACCCCAGCTAACGGCCATCATTATATGCTGAAGTGATTCGCAAAACTTTAGTATCTGAACTTTATTTGAAACCTTTAAAACCATTGTCAGTAAACCACACGCCCCTATCATCTGTTTCTTTGCCAATCCATATTGAGGAAAAGATTCATCGAAAGGAAAAATAACAGATTCCACTTTGGGGTGTTGCTTCAAAAATTTTAATACCTCGTTTGTTGTTCTTGTAATTCGGTCCAGCCTTGCTGGCAACGTTCGCAATCCCCGGATTAGTAACCATGCATTAAAAGGCTGAATCCCACTTCCAATATTCAGGTATTCACTTTCAAAGATTTTTTTTATCATTTCATGTGAACCACTGAGCACACCGCCTAAAACATCACTATGCCCGCCGATGTACTTGGTAGCGGTTTGTAGCGATAAATCAATTCCCATCTCGATTGGTCGCTGAAATAACGGTGTGCAGTAACTGTTATCAATTATTGTTTTTATGTCCTTTGATTTTGCCAATGATGCAACAGCTTTTAAATCCTGCAAAGCAAAATCCCAACTGTTTGGAGATTCGAGGTAGTACAATACAGTATTGGACTGAGTGGCTACCTCCCAATTTTCAATTTTAGTAGCATCTATATAGGTTGTGGTAACATTAAATCGTGGAAGTATTATATCAAACATCCTTTGTGCCCATGTGTAAGGTTCTTTTACAGAGACAATATGATCACCAGATTTCACATTGGCTAACACACTGGCAAAAATGGCCGAAGCCCCGCTGTTAAAAACCAAACAATCTTCAGCTCCATCAAGGGCTGCGAGTTTTTTTCTGAGAATTTCAACCGTAGGGTTTAATCCACGGCTATACAAATAGTCACTCATTTCATCTTCCAACGCCCTGGCTAAATCATCTAATTTCTTAAAAGCAAAATTGCTGGTCTGAATAATAGGAGGGGAAATAGCATTGAAATAATTCTCCCTTTCCTCGCCGAGCTCATTAATGATATAAGATACAGACCCAGGATTAACGGATTTTTCAGGATTATGAGGAGATGATGACATGGTCTTAAGATTGAACTGGCTTTTTATTTCTATAAACTAAAAAATAAATTATCAGGAAAGCTGTAAAAACCGATAACCCGATAACTGCATATTTTGGAAAAGTGATTGCGATTACTGTTCCTACAAACAAATAGGTTAATACAAAGATCGCTGGCAGCAGCGGATATAATTTCATAGAATAAATACCTGTACCATCAAGATGTTTTGTTCGCTTTCGCAAAACAAAAATAGTGGCTGCAGATGTTGCCATTCCAATTGAATCAAGAAAAATTGTAAAGCTGAGAATTTTATCAAATGTATCGGCAAAAAATAATACTACAATACAGATAGCTGCAAATCCAGTGAGGCTAACCGTGAGTACATCTTTTTTTTCTTCTTTTTTTTTGAACGAGGCAGGCAAAATTCCATCTTCGCTCATGGCGTACATCACTCTTGGGTTGCTTAGCAGCGACACATTTACATAGGCAAGGACAGCAATAAAGAGTAAAATCGAAGAAGCATATTTTCCCGCAGGACCAAGCATTTTTTCTGCAATCAGAGCCGCAATGCCGGAAGTGTTTTTTAATTCATTAAAGCCAATCACCTTGTAATACGCAAAGCTTACCAATAAATATAGCGTAACAATAACAAGTATGCCTATAAAAATCCCCCTTGGAATATTTCGTTTCGGATTTTCAATTTCGTCTCCAAAGTTGATTGTTTGCTGGTAACCTCCATAGGTAAAGGAAGTTGCCTTTAACGCGACGCCAAATGATAATAGTATAGCACCAAAACTTTGCGTTTTTAGATCAGCCACCGGTTGGGGTGCTGTATTGTATAGCGATGGGAAGAATAAAGAAGCTATTAATATCACAACCATCGATATTTTTATAAGCATTAAAACATTTTGCGTACGGGAGCTCATCCGAAGGCCCATAAGGTTAACACCGTAAAAAATAATGATGGCTGCCATTGCAATAAATGCTTTTACAGTGCTCGTAGCTTCGGATTTAAAGATCAATGGAGCAATGTATTCGCTTCCGATCAATGCTACGCCAGAAAGTGAAGCTGCGTTGGAAATAAGAATAATACAATTAATGGCAAAGGCAATGGAAGGATGATAAGCGTAAGAGAAAATTTTATAGTATCCCCCAGTCACAGGATAACGACTGCCAATTTCCGCATAAGTTAATGCACCGCAAAAAGCAACAATACCACCAATGATCCAGGCAGCAAAGAAAATAGAGGGTGTTAAAGCCGCATTGGCAGCATCTTTCGAGGTTCTAAAAATTCCCATGCCGATCACAAGACCAATAACGATCATGGTAAGAGAGAACAATCCAAGTTTGTTCTTTTCAAGCATGCAATGAAGTTAACTAAAAAACGTTCTACCTTTATTCTACCAATTTCGTCCATGCTTATGAAAAAAAATAAACTGCTGCTATCTTTCTTTTTGCTCGCCAGCAATCTTGTTTTTTGCCAAACAGAAGAAACGGACTCATCGAAAAATCTATCAGAAGTGATAGTGAAAGCCTATGAACAAAATCGCAGGCTTATAGAAGTGGCCGCTCCTGTTAGCATTACGGGTCAGTCACAATTGAATCGCTTCAGCAACATGAATATCTTACCTGCCTTGAATATTACTCCCGGTGTAAGCATGGAAGAACGTTCGCCGGGTAGTTACCGCCTGAATATCCGGGGCAGCTCTTTGCGGTCGCCGTTTGGTGTTCGCGACGTAAAGATTTATCTCAATGAAATACCTCTTACTGATCCAAGCGGCAATACATATCTGAATCAGTT
>WNFX01003692.1_pt1 | contig 15223 bp, 17 predicted proteins | sample 5400111 | NCBI WGS metagenome assembly WNFX01 (sample SAMN13153363, study PRJNA577476) | soil metagenome | isolation source: 40 cm soil or saprolite under grassland replicate 1 | place: USA:California | collected 2016-06-15 | reverse complement strand
GCCCTCAAACGGGCCCGCGCCAGCCTGCAGCGCCGCCAGCCGGCGGCCGCCGGCCGCGAACCGCCTCCCGCCGCCGGCTCACCTTCCGAGGAGGCGATCGTGGCGAAGTTCGCCCGCGCGTGGGAGTCCGCCGATCTCGACGCCCTGGTGGCCCTTCTGACCGGCGACGTCTTCATGTCGATGCCGCCGATGCCGTTCGAATACCAAGGCCGGGACGTGGTGGCCCGCTTCTGCGCCGGCCTGTTCGGCGCCGGCCGCAGGTTCGACCTCGTGCCGACGCGGGCCAACGGCCAGCCGGCGTTCGGGGCGTACCTGCGCGCCCCGGCCGGCATCCGCCACGGGACCGGCCTGTACGTCCTCACCCTCACCGGCGACCGGATCTGCGCCCTGACCCGCTTCGACAACAGCGTGCTCCCCTGGTTCGGGCTACCGCGATCGCTCCCGAGCCGATAGCCAGCTCCCGGGCCATGGATGTGCGGGGCAGCGAAACACACACCGGCGGATGTGCCGGTGCAACTCGGAGAGGCGCGGTCACCGTCTTCCTCAGTCGAAGACTTGTTCCCGGTCGGGCGGCTTAGCGGGCGCCTCCAACTGCGTGGGGCGCCGAGCCCGCCAGCGTCGTGGTGTCCAGATATCTGACCTCGTAGACGCGCTCCGTGAACTTCCAGCCGTCCGCGGTGCGCTGGTAGCGGTCGTGGTAGATGGCGTAGTTCAGCTCCGAGCGGCCGTCGCGGAAGCGCACGAGCTCTGAAAGGTAGGCACGGCCGGACGCGGTGTCGCCGTCAAGCTGGATGGTGCCGGGTGCGTGGTTTGCACGAAGTAGTCCAAGAGAGCCTGCAGCCGTTCGCTCCCGGCGCGGATCTCCTGTCGGCTGACGGCCTCGGCGTTGATGTGAGGGATCCGCACCACGCCGTCGGGTGTGAACAGCGACGCGAGGCGGTCGTAGTCGTGCATCATCACCGCGTCGGTGGCCTCGCCGCGCAGCGCCTCGATCTCGACGCGGTCAGCGATGGCCTGCAGGTCGCTCATCGGTTTCCTCCCTCATATGTATTGCTCCCCGTGGCGTCCGTCACTGCGACTCGCATGCGCTCACCGCCGGGTGAGCACGGCGTGGATCGTGAGGAGGTTGTCCCTTGTCACATCGAACGGATTTGAGGTGTCACCTATATGACACGCCGAAGCCAAGGGGTGTGACCGATGGCCGAGTCCGACTGGCTGGTGGAGGGCTTCGAGAAGAACCGGACCCACCTGCGGGCGGTGGCCTACCGGATGCTCGGCTCGCTCGCCGAGGCCGATGACGCCGTCCAGGAATCCTGGCTGCGCCTCAGCCGGTCAGACGCCAGCGGTGTCGATAACCTCGGCGGCTGGCTGACCACCATCGTCGCCCGGGTGTGCCTGAACGTGCTGCGCTCGCGCAACACGCGGCGTGAGGAGCCCATGGGTGTGCACGTGCCCGACCCGGTCATCAGCCGTGCGGACGGGACGAACCCCGAGGATGAGGCGCTGCTGGCCGACTCGGTCGGGCTCGCGCTGCAGGTGGTGCTGGAGACCCTGGCCCCCGCCGAGCGGCTGGCGTTCGTCCTGCAGGACCTGTTCGACCTGCCCTTCGACGAGATCGCCCCCATGGTGGGGCGTTCCCCGGCCACGGCGAGGCAGCTCGCCAGCCGGGCCCGGCGCCGGGTGCGCGGAGCCGACGTCCAAGCCCCCGAACCCGATGTCGCCCGTCAGCGGGAAGTAGTCGACGCCTTCTTCGCCGCGGCGCACCACGGTGACCTCGATGCGCTCGTCGCGGTCCTCGACCCAGATGTCGTGCTGCGATCCGACGGAGGAACGGCGCATCCGGATGCTTCGGTGGTGCTCCACGGCGCGACAGCCGTTGCCGGCCGGGCGCTGATGGTCGCGCAGCCCTCCGCGCTGAAGCGGCCGGCACTGGTGAACGGTGCGGCGGGTGTGGTCGTGACCCTGGGCGAGCAGCCGGTCGCGGTCATGGGGTTCACCGTCTCGCGCGGCATGATTCTGGAAATCGACGTGATCATCGACCCCGAGCGCCTCCTCCGGCTCGACCTGGCCGCCCTCGACGACTGACGCGGGATTCCCCGTGCACGGCGTTGCCGCCCGCCTCGGCCACGCCGGTCCGCTGTGACCATGCGCGTTCACTCCCAGGTCCTCCACGAGCATGCGGCAGGCGGCGGCGACATCTTCGCCCAAGCCGCCAAGGACTCGCGTTAGCAAATCCGTCAGCAAGACAGGCCAGCAGAAATGATCAACAGCAGCATTTGCGCTGCTCACGAGGGGTGGTCAGGAGCGGGTCGAACCGCTGAGCCTTCGGACTGCCCAGCCGTGGCGCGCTCCGGCTCCTGACCGTGGCGGCAGGCTAGCGATCTGCTTTGCTGGTAGCGCCGGGTCCTTGTGGCGGAGCCGGCATGAGCACCGTGCCGGTCGCGCCCGCGACGCCACATGAGAGGGGTCATCCCATGCGTTCCGACATCATCCCCGGCGGCGTCTTCCCCGATTACGCGCTGCCCGACCACACCGGCACCACCCGCACGCTCAGCGAATTGCAGGGCGGCGACCCCCTGATCCTCACCCTCGCCCGCGGCAACTACTGCCCGAAAGAGCACCAGCAGCACCTCGAGCTGGCCGCCCACTACCCGAAGATCGCCGTGGCCTACACCCAGATCGTCACCATCGCCACCGACGACCACCACACGCTGCAGGAGTTCCGCGCCTCGACCGGCGCCCAGTGGATGTTCCTGTCCGACCCCGGGCGGACGGTGCAGAAGGACCTGGATATCAAGGAGTACACCGACCCCGAGCACGACCCTATGATCCCGCACACGCTCGTGCTCAAGCCGGGACTGGTCGTTCACAGCATCTACAACGGCTACTGGTTCTGGGGCCGCCCCTCGTTCTACGACCTGTGGCATGACCTGCGCGCGGCCACGGCCGAGATCCGCCCGGACTGGGATCTGAGCACCCCGGGGCTGCGCGAGGCCTGGGACGCCGGCGATTACTCGCCCTTCCACGGATGGGACCGGCGGGCCTCTGAGTCGATGTGAACCAGGTGCAGCCAGCATGACCGGAGCGAGGACGGCATCATCGTGGCGTTCGCCGGCACGTGTGCGCGCAGCCCCAACACTCGTTTCCCCAGGTCATTCGATGCTCTGAAGCCGTATCTGGAACCACAAGTCGTGTGATCATCTGATCCATCGGCACGTCACCAGGGGACGGTCCCATTGCGATCCTGAAAGGTGCCGGTTGGGCCGTCCCTGGGCAGGGTGGCGAGGCGCACGATAGCGTCCGTGCCCTCGGTCATCGTCTGGGTGCCGCGGTTGTTGTTGAAGTCCGTTGCGGTGAAGCCGGGGTCGGCCGCGTTGACCAGGATCCCGTCGAGCGCCCGCGCGTACTGCACGGTAAGCATCGTCAGCGCCGCTTTGGTGGCCGGGTAGACCGGGAGTGTCACCGCGTTCTCCACCGTGCCGGGTGTCAGGAGGCGCGTGAACGACCCGACACCGCTCGACACGTTCACGATCCGGGGATTATCGGAGGCGCGCAGCAGCGGCAAGAACGCGTGCGTGACTCGGATGGGCCCAAACACGTTAATGCCGAAGCCCTTCATCGCCTCGTCCACGGTGAGATCGACCGCGCCGACGCGCGGTTCGGCGGTGCCCGCATTGTTGACGAGCACGTCGAGCCGGGTGCCGTTGGTGTCCGGTCGCACCTGACGTATCTCCCGCCAGCCCCGTGTGGACGGTCAGCGGCCGCTTTCCCCGGGAGCGTGGCGGGACGCCCCCACGGGCCGTCCGTCCCCTGGAGCCCGGTCCTACCCCCCGAAGGACCGGGCTCCGACCCTCTTCGGGAGACGGACGGCCCGCGCTGTCAGGTGGTCAGCCCGAGGTGATTCTCATAGGCGGCGAGGCCGGCCCTCATCGTGTAAGGCCCGCGGATCCGCTGAAGCCGGGGCGAGACCTCGGAGTAATCCAGGTAAGGGTGATCGCCGCACTCGCAGCAGATGAGTTCAAACGCCCCGGTGTAGCCGCCTTCCACCCGGCCCTCCACGGTGCGGGCCGGCTGGCGCCGCACGCTCGCCGTCCCGCCGTGGCCGGGCTGGCCAGCAAGAGGAAGTGCTGGACGACCCTGATCGTCACCGCGCGGCGACGGACCACGGGGATCGCGCGGGCCGCTCGGCGCCGGAATGGCACTCAGACGGTCAGGCGACCGCGTGCCGACGGCGACGTCCGTGTCTCCAGGGCTCACCAGAGCCCACCCCCAAGCCGGTAGTTCTTACCATCTGCCGGGGTCCGGAGCAGCACGACGACCCCAGTCTCGCAGCGTGATCACCTTCAGGCAACCCGCAGGCCCAGGTCCAGACGGAAGCCCGTCAGGTACCGCTACCGTCAGGAGTGGGCCGGGCGGGGGCCCAGGCGGATGGGTCGAGGGTTCCCGCGGCGGCGGCCTGGGCGACATCGGTGAGGAGGAGGTTGTGGTTGCGGGCGTAGGCCCGCAACCGGGCGAAGGCCTCGGCTAGGTCGACGCCGGCGCGTTCGGAGATGACGCCCTTGGCCTGCTCGATCACCACGCGGCTGGTCAGCGCGGCGGATAGCTGCTCGTTCAGGCGCTGGGCCTCGGTGCTGGCACGATGCTGGGCGATGGACAGGGCGGCCAGGTCCGCGAAGGCCCGGGCGACGATGAGGTCCGCCTCGGCCATCGGGGCGCGGGTGGCGCCGAGCATGTTCAGGGCGCCGAGGGTCACCTCCCGCAGCCGCAGCGGCAGCGCGATCGCCGAGGCGAAGCCGGCCTGGAGGGCGGCGGCGGAGAACAACGGCCACCGGCCGGCCCCGGCCTGCAGGTTCTCGTGCTGTACGGGCTCGCCGGTGCGGAAGGCGTCCAGGCAGGGGCCTTCCTGGGCCTGCAGCTCGAATAGCTCCAGCAGGCGCATCGCCTCACTGGAGGAGGCCACCAGCGCCAGGGTGCCCGCGGGCGAGGCCAGCATGACCCCGGCGGCGGAGATGCCGAGCAGGTGGACGCACCGGTCCGCAAGCCCGGTCAGCATGTCGACGACGTCGTAGTCGCCGGCCAGGGTGTCGGCCATCTCGACCAGTGACCGGACCACGTCGGCTTCCCGGGTCATCTCCACTCACCCTCCAGGGCGCCCGGCGGCCGGCCAGGGCCGCAGGCGCCGGATCGGGGCCATGCCCGCAGCATCCATCGTAGCGGTGGCCGGTCCCCGCCCGGCGCGCCGGGCGGGCGGGTCAGCCCAGCCGGAGCGTGCGGGCGATGACATCTCGGGCCACCTCAGCGAGCAGGCGGTCGTTGCTGAACGCGTACGCCCGTAGCCGGATGAGCGCCTCGGTCACGCTGATGCTCTCCTGGACCGAGACGATCCCGGCCGCGTTGTACACCGCGAAGTGAAAGCCGGCCCCGGCTTCGAGTTCCTCGGCCACCGTGCCGGGGGATGCGCCGGCCTGGGCCTCCAGCACCCAGCGGGCGGCCACGTCCGCCACCACCAGCGCATCAGCGTGCTGGTCGCCGGTCAGCGGGCCGGGCAGGGCCCGGTAGAGGTTGAGCGCCCCCAGGCGCACGGTCCCGGCCCGCAGCGGGAACCCGAACACCGCCCGCACCCCCGCCGCCAGCGTCGGCGGGGTGAAGGCAGGCCACGCCATATGACGCAACCGGCCGTTCGAGGCCGCGGTAGCAGCCATCTCACCTCCACGCGCGTCCGGGCTGGCCACGCACCGACCGCCCGCACCGCAACACGGCAGGTGAGGAAGAAACGAGCCCCAGACCTTGCGGTACACCGCGCACTTCGCGGATGTAGCTGCCAGGGTCCGGAGCAACACCGCCAGGATACAACCCTGAAGTTCAGCCCGGCCGGCCCCAGCCAGCCGGCGGCTCGGCCGGTCTCACGTTCCGTGACAGCCGCTGCGTGGCGGCGATGCGCGCATCGCCGCCGTTCAGCGCGGGCGCTTGGGAGGAGAGAGGTACGGGCATGTGCGGCGCGGATGCCTGCTCACGCGGTGTGGGAAGCGCGGACGGTGCGTTCGTTGCTGTCCGGCGTTCGCCCGGTCACCTGACGCGAGCGGGTGGCGCGAACGCTCGGCGAACGCTGGAGATCTTAATGTTGCAGACCTGAATATCCGCGCCATAACGAGCGCTGCGGCCGCGCTGTTGCTCAATTGCCGCGGCACAGTGCGCTACGCAGAAAGGAGCTCGCCCAGCACCGGAAGGGGGAACACGATCATGACCGCTGAGGCGGGCCTGATCCGCGGCGAAAGGACGGTCACCAACCTGGTGACGCGCGCCGGAAGCGGCGACAAGCAGGCGTGGGATGCCCTCGTCGAGCGGTACGCCCCACTGATTTGGTCCATCTGCCGCCGGTACCAGCTGGCCGACGCCGACGCCGCCGACGCCAGCCAAAGCGTCTGGCTGCACCTGGTGGATCAACTCGGCAACCTCCGCGACCCGGCCACACTCGGCGGCTGGCTCGCCACCACCACCCAGCGCGAATGCTTGCGGGTCCTGCGCGCACAAAGACCGCCCACGGCCACCTCGCTGACCGGCACCGGCAACATCGCGGACCAGCACACCGAGATCGCCGAGCAGGAACTGCTGCGGGCCGAGCGCCACGCCGCGCTGCGCGAAGCGTTCGCCCAGCTGCCGGCACGTAGCCAGCAGCTGCTCGCCCTGCTCATCCACGACCCTCCCCCGCCCTACGCCCAGATCAGCGCCACCCTGGGCATCCCAGCCGGCAATATCGGTCCGCTACGCAGCCGCTGCCTGCACACGCTGCGCAGCGACCCGGTCATCACCGCCCTGATCAACTCCGAAGCTGCGCCGGGACGAGACGAGCCGGACGGGCAGGCAGCCGCGCGGCGACGACCATCAGCAGACGGCCGGGCCTCGCTGAGGGGCTCCGCTTCCCGCACGCCGTGATCGGCCGCTATCCGAAGTTTGAGGAGGCCTGGCGCGGCTGATCAGCTGGCCGGGGTGACGATCCCGTACTGGTGGATCTTGCGGTAGATGGTCGCCCGTGACATTCCCAGTGATTCGGCGGTCTTGACCTTGTTGCCGTGGGAGTCCAGCAGGGCTTGCACGATGGCGTCGCGCTCCATCGATTCCAGTGGGTGGAGCAGGCGGCGGCTCACGCTCCAGCACTCTGGCGGCAGGTCAGCTGGATAGATGGTCCCGCTGCGCTTGTGGTGCACGACCCGGCTGAGCACCTGCCGGAGCTGCCTGGTGTTGCCCGGCCAGCTGGACCGCAGCAGAAGCTGCATCGCCTCGGGTGAGCAGGCCAGCTGGGCACGGTGGTTCAGCTTGGCCAGGAAGAACGGCACCAGCTGATGCAGGTCCTCGATGTGGTGGCGTAGCGGCGGAAGCTCGACGGTGTCCGGGAAGGACCGCAGCAGCCTGGCCAGGTCGGCCTGGACAGGGCCTTGGCTGAGCGTGACGGCGACCCAGAGCGTTTTCTGCCTGCCTGCTGCCTGTGCCTGTTCCAGCGCGATCCACAGGCTGCGCAGTCGCAGGGCGCTGAGGCGGTTGACGTGCCGGATGACCAGGCTCCCTTGGCCCTCAGGCAGTTCGCCGAGCGCCCGCGCCAGCCAGTCGCGGTCAGCGGCTTCGGCGGCGTCCAGCACGCGCAAGGTTGCGGCCGGGTTGCGGTGCCGGTGCACAGCCCGCAGCAGCGCCAGCTTGCCGGTTCCGGGCTCGCCCTCCAGCGCCAGCCACTCGCCCCCGCGATAGGCCGCATCCACCTGATCGCACCTGCGCAGCCACAGCGGACCGGAGCCGACCAGGCCGGGCAGGAACCTGGGCGGCTGCGGCCCTGCCTGCAGGGCGTGCTTGCTGGCCAGCTCGATCAGCTTTGCGCGCGCGACGCCGACGGCCGACATTCGCTGGCCCCTCCCGTGAACGGGCCGGCAGGACATCCGCGCCTGGGCACCGGAGGGCAGCTCGACATCCACCGGACCAAGATGGCCGATGGCTAGCGCCTCGGCTGCATGCGCGAGCATCGTGGCCTGGTCGCCGGGGTCGAGCAGATCCCGGGCGTGGTGGTTCATCATCACCATGTCGTTGCTGATCGCAAAGATGATCCCGCCAGTGTGCCGGCAGGCCCGCAGGTACTCCTGCAGTAGCTGAACCTCCCCCGCGCCGCTGTCGTTGAGCAGTGCCTGCGTGATCTGGCCGGCGGTGCTGTAGGCGAGTGCGATCAGCAGCGCATTGGCATCCTTGCGCCAGCAGGTCAGGTCCACCACGCCGACGATCTTGCCGGAGGCCGGGTGGCGGACCGGCGCCGCGGCGCAGGCGAGATCCTCCAGATGCTCGGCATAATGCTCATGACCGAACACGTGCGCCGCCCGGCCGCTTTCCAGCGCCGTGCCGATGCCATTAGTGCCGGCGAACTCCTCGGCATAGCTGAAACCCGGCAGCAGCTGAACGCCGTCAAGGTGCCGCCCGAAATCGCGATCGGCCGTCAGCCGGTAAAGCAGCACGCCCCGCGCATCGGTCAGCATGACGCTGAGCGGCTGGCCCCGGACATTGTCGCGCAGGTTCTGCAGCACCGGCAGGGCGTTGCGGGTCAGCGGGGTGTCCAGGTCGGGATCGCCGACGTGAAGCAGGTCGATGTGGCCGGCGGCGACATTCCACTCCCGGGAGCGCCGCCACGACGCCAGGATCGTGTCGCGCACCCGGCCAGGCCCGATCGGCTCACCTGTCAGGAAACACTCCCTGGCCTCGGCCAGCCGGGTATCCGTCACGTCTGGCCGGGCGATAGCTCCGCCCGACACATGCCTCCCTGCCTGCCATTACCGCTGTCGCGGGCTCGGGTCGGGCACCGACGGCCCCAGCCGGGTGCGCGGCACTGCGAGCGCCATGAGCACGGCCCGGATGATGGCCGGGCCGGGGCATGCGCCCCTCCGGTAGCCCCGGGTAGCTGGCCGCCCTCCGCGGCTGAGGTCCGGTGCCTGTTTTTGACACTACGCCCACCTCTGAAAACTAGCAATATATTTCTGGAATTTGAGAGCATACTTGGCTGGATCTCCCTGCGGCTGCTGCAGACCATAGTTGAGGTGGCCGCCGAGAAGAACAGCGCCGTCATCGTGCCCGTCCCGGTGGAAGTGCTGCACTTCCTCGACCGGGCAGCTTTGGCGGCTGGCCGGGCCCAGCGGTCAGCCGGGGAAGCCCGGCCTCAGCCGGTCGTTCAAGCAGAAGCCGGCCAGCACGAGAATGCCAGCCGGCAGTCCCCCGCAGTCAGCTCCGTCCTAGCAGCACCAGCTGCCGCAGGGCAGCAGGTGCTGCTCACATCTGACACTGTCAAGATCATCCGTGGGTGCCATCCCCGGCGGCCATCGTCAGCACCGCGAGTACCTCGCCGATGCTGCGCTCCTGCGTTGTGGGCTCGGGCAAAGGAAGGTGCGCCTGGACCTGATAGCGGTTACGGCGGCCGTCCTTCTGCTTGACGACATAGCCCGCCTCCGTCAGGTCAGTCACGATGCCGAAGGCGCTGCGCTCGGTGATCCCCACCGTGGCAGCAATGTCGCGCAGGCGCATCCCGGGGTCACGTGCCACGCACAACAGCACCCGGGCGTGATTGGTCAGGAACGTCCACTCCCGCATCCTGTTAGTGTAATACAATTCTAGAAACCAGCTGCTACTTTTTACCCCCGGTCGCCGCCAGTACCCTGCGCAACGCGCTGGGAACGGCAGAACCCGACAGCACCCGGGACCGGCCAGGCGCAGCAGCCGCCAGAACGGAGGCCGTCGGCGTGCTAACGATCGGCACCACACAACTGCGGTGTGGCGGATGCCACGCCCACGCCCTATATGCGCAGGATGAGCCGTGCTACGGCCAGCTCGTCCGCGCCTTTCTCGGCCAGCATGAGCTGTGCGGTAACGCCGTGAAGATCACCTGTGTCAGAGGCCGTCAGAACTGACGCGGATGCCTACATGGGCTCGTTGGCCCACCGCCAGCCATGGGCTTCATCACAGATGGGCCGCACGATCGTGGCCTCGGCCGTATGAGACAGTTCGGCGACAACCTTGATCAGCTGACGGTGGAAATCCTTCGGTGTGTGGGGGCCGTCTGATGTGCCGGGCGCGACCAGCGTCACGGTTGAGCTCTCACCCCCGGCCAGCCGGGCAGTGATGTTGCCGTTGTAGTCACGGCCGACCCCCGCGATGGCGTCGGCCCGGATGATGTCGCTGCCGTCGTCCTTGGCCACCCACACAACCTGCGCACTCACGCGCCTCACCCCAGTCATCAAGGCAGCGTCCAACTCCCAATGTGACACGTCGCCGCCGAAGGCAGCAATCACCGCCGACTCCACGGCTAGGCGCCGGACAGCACTAGAGCTTGGTCAGCTTGGAGGATGGTGTCAGGATGCGCTGCACGTGGGAGCCGAAATCGATGACCACAGCGGTTCCCTCTTCGACACCAGTGACCGTGCCGAGACCGTACTTGTCGTGGGTGACCTTGTCGTCTACGAAGAACCGCTCCGCAGGCACCTCGGGATCGGGAACATTGAACGGACTGGTTGCCAGGTGGCGCCGGGACCCGGCGCGGTAAGAGCTCATTGCTACCAGTATGCGCCTGCCTGGGCCGCCAGCCGCCAGGAATCTCCCGGGCGGCCGGGCCGGGGCCGCATCCGGACCTGCGGCGGCTCTGTCGGCAGCCGCATCCGGTTTGCCGGAAAGTCCCCACGGCAGGCCAAGCATCTATGAGGCGCCTGGCCTGCCGCGGGACCGTTATCAGACTGAGTGGACCTGGTCCGCCTGCGGGCCCTTGGGACCCTGGCTGACGGTGTACTCCACCTTCTGGTTCTCGGTCAGGCTGCGGTAGCCGCCCATGTCGATCGCTGAGTGGTGAACGAAGACGTCGGCGGTGCCGTCATCGGGGGCGATAAAACCGTACCCCTTGTCCGGGCTGAACCATTTCACGGTTCCCTGAGCCATCTGCTGTCTCCTTCTGGGGACGAACCGAGAGCCCACGCACCTTGCGTGGACAGCTGCTGGCCGCTCACAGCCGGAGGAAACAGATCCTCAAGCAAAGCGAAACGCCCACTGTCAAAACCGCGGGCGTCTTCACGATCGCTGACTTCGACAACAACACAAATCTCGAGCACGTTCACGGCCAGTGTATTCCAGCTCCGGCCCACCTTCGCCCGATCTGCGATCTCGCCAGGTCGGCCCGTCCACCGGGCGCCCAAGACCAGGTCAGAGTGCGCCAAGGTGCCGGGCGCGGTGCGCAGTCAGCGCCCGCCGCGGCCCCGGTAGCGCGCGGACATGGCGACCGCGCCGCGGCCGGTGGCCGGGGTGGCCGCCGTGGCCGTTTCCCGCCCAGCAGGCTGCGTCACCGGCGCGATCGGCTCGGCTGGTTCGCCAGTGATCGAGCGCAGCAGCGCCGAGCCGGGGCGCACCTTGGCGGCCAGCGGAACGACGTTGGCCTTTCGCATCAGTGTGCGCACTTCATGCTCTTGTGCCGGTGTCTGCAGGGTGATCACTACACCAGCTGCTCCCGCCCGGGCGGTTCGCCCTGACCGGTGCAGGTAGGCCTTGTGCTCAGTGGGCGGATCCGCATGGATGACCAGGTCGATGCCGTCCACGTGGATGCCGCGGGCCGCGATGTCGGTCGCGACCATCACACGCGTCGCGCCGGAGGCGAAGGACGCGAGATTCCGCTCACGGGTGTTCTGCCCGAGGTCGCCGTGAAGTTCGACTGCGGGGACATGCGCCGCGGCCAGCTGGCGGGCGAGCCGGTGCGCAGAACGCCTGGTCCGGGTGAAGATCAGCGACCGGTTCTTGCCGCCCGCGAGGGCGGCGACAACGCTGACCCGGTCTGCCGGCGCGACGGTGAGCACGCGGTGGACCATAGCGGCTGGCGCGGCGGCCACCGAGTCGACGGCATGCCGCGCCGGCTCGCTCAGGAAACGCCGCACAAGGACATCCACATCCTTGTCCAGGGTCGCCGAGAACAACATCCGCTGGCCATCCGGCGGGGTGGCTTTCAGCAGCCGGCTCACCACCGGCAGAAACCCGAGATCAGCCATGTGGTCCGCTTCGTCGATCACGCTGATCTCGACATCGCCAAGCTGGCAGTGACCCTGCTCGATGAGATCGGCCAGCCGTCCCGGGCAGGCGACGACGATATCGGTCCGGGCCCGGAGGGCGGCCACTTGCCGGCTCTGGGGGGTACCGCCGAAGACCGTCACTACGGTCAGCCCCACGGCCTGGGCCAGCGGTGCGAGAACCGCCTGGACCTGGCTGGCGAGTTCACGGGTGGGAACCAGCACCAGGCCGCGCGGGCGGCAGGCCATGGTGTGGCCATCGGCCAATTCGGTGACCAGCGGGATGGAGAACGCGATCGTTTTGCCTGAGCCGGTCCGGCCGCGGCCGAGCACGTCGCGGCCCGCCAGCGCGTCCGGCAGCGTGGCCGCCTGGATCGGGAATGGGGTGGTGATACCAGCGTCAGCAAGCACGCCGGCCACCGGCGCGGGAACACCAAGGGATGCGAAGCTGACGGCGCGGGCGGCGGGCATGGCGCGCCGCCCGCGGCGACCACGCTGGGCAGCGCTCGAATTTTCGATGGGCAGAACTGTCAAAGGAATGTCTTTCGGACTCGGGTGGCCGCATTGTCTAGGGCCGCCACGTCCGTGGAAACCAGTTCGCTCACCGAGCGACGTACGACCGGCGCGCCCTGATGGCTGCGCCTCACTACGTACCGTGCTGTGGCGACTCTATCGTAGATCCGCTAGCTCCCAGACAGCTGCCGGAACCAGCGCGGCCGGGACATCCGCCGCGGCAGGAACCACCAGCCTCGGCCGCCCGCGCGCCCAGCTGAGCTCTGGTGAGCTGACCAACCAGGGGAACTTCGTGGCCGGCCGGCCCGTTACCGCACGTGGTGTTTGGTGACAAGTCAGGCAGGCAGGTCATTCTGGCCACCTCGCCGTCGGCCAAGCCGGGATATTGTTAGGTAGGCATTCACCGAGGCCAGCGTTCTCATGCCACGAACGATGGTCCCGGTACCGCCGCCCAGGACCCCGGCGGCACATCACCAGACCGATGTGTTTCCTAGGAGTTCCTGTTGCGATCCCTCGAGGTAGGGGCTGGCCGGCGACGGCAGCAGCCACCACCGGACCCCTCATCCCCGCCGGCGGGCAGCGAATATGCCGAGTTGTCCCGGCAGATCAGGCGGGCAGGGCTGCTGGACCGGCGCCCGCGGTACTACGCCTGGACGATCACGGTCACCGCTGTGCTGTTCGCTGCCGGGTGGGCTGTATTCGCCGTGGTGGGCGACTCGTGGTGGCAGCTTGCGGTAGCCGTGTTCCTGGCGGTCATGTTCACCCAGGTTGGCTTCCTGGGCCACGATGCCGGGCACCGGCAGATCCTCCGCTCCCGCAAGGCCAGTTACATCATCGGCATCCTGCACGGCAACCTTGGCATCGGGCTGAGTTACGGCTGGTGGGTCAGCAAGCACAACCGGCACCACGCCCACCCCAACCAGCAAGGCGCGGACCCCGATATCTCGCTCAGCGTGCTGGCCTTCACCGAGTCCCAGGCGCGCGGCGGCCGGGGCCTGTCCCGGCTGGCCGTCCGCTTCCAGGCATACCTGTTCTTCCCCATGCTGCTCTTGGAGGCGGCCAGCCTGCACGCGGCGAGCATCCGCGCGCTGACCAGCCGGGCCCCCCGTTACAGAGCATGGGAAACCGGGCTGCTCTCCGCCCATGTGGTGGGCTACCTCACCGCGGTATTCCTGGTACTTTCACCGGTCAAGGCAGTGGTGTTCATCCTGGTGCAGCAGGGTCTTTTCGGCCTCTATCTGGGTTCCTCGTTCGCGCCCAACCACAAGGGCATGCACATCCTGGACGCCTCCGACCGCAGCGGCTTCCTTCAGCGGCAGGTGCTCACATCGCGTAACGTGCGGGGCGGCCCGATCACCGACGTCGCCCTGGGCGGCCTGAACTACCAGATCGAACACCACCTGTTCCCCTCCATGCCCAGGCCCAACCTGCGGCACTCCCAGGCCCTGATCAGGGAATTCTGCCAGCAGCGGGACCTGCCGTACTGCCAGAGCAGCCTGGCCGGCTCCTACGCCCAAGCACTGCGCCACCTCAACAGCGTCGGCAAATCGGCCCGCCCCGGCACTTCGGCTTCATCGGGGGCGGGCGGCCAGCCGACCGTCCGAGCCGACGGAGGGCAGGGAGCCGGAGCTCGGCCGAGGACGGACGCGACCAGCGCGTTCTGTGATTGAATTGAGCCTCGGAGCCCGGACCTCGCTCCCCGGACGTCGGTATGCGACGTCACCACCTCGGCGGGAGCGGCAGTATGGAGGTCCTCGGCAGTGCCCCGGTTTAGGCGCCCGCCAGAATTGGCGCGCTGGCCTGGCCCGTCCCGGTGAGGAACCCCGGACCGCCTGGGTCCGCCGCGGACCGGCGGAGTGGCCCGCTGGGCGCCTTGGCGGAGGAGCCCTTCCAGCGTGTGGTGCGGCTGGCCGCGATGGTCCTGGATACGCCGTGGGCGTCAGTCACGGCCCCCGGCAAACGCTGCTCCGCCAGGAGGACCCGCCCCGCCGGCACGCCCGCGGAGGCACATCGGGAGATCCGGCCCAGCGTAATCATGGCGGCCAGGAACCAGGCGCTGCTGAACTGGCTGACCGATGACCAGCGGTTCCTGACCGCGGTTCATGTGGTCACGCTGGCACCGAACGGTTCCCGGCACGAGACGGGCGGCCAGCCAGGGTGCGGGGGCACCTGGCTGGCCGCCCAGTCACGGCAGCCCAGGCGGACAACCCCCACAGCCACGGCAGCCGGGACGGCCCGGATGCCGCGGCAAACCACGATGCGGTGCCCTCAGCCGACGACGGTTCGTGTTTCCGGCCGCAATGGGCCATGCCGATGTCGAACAGGCAAGTCAGCCCGACGGTGAGGTGGTGATCCGATGACGGCTTGTGCGGGCTGGCGGCTCTGGCCGCCCTCGCGCGCCCGTCACGGCGCCGTGCCGTCACCGTCAGCGCCGTGATCTTGTGGATGAGCCGGATGGGCGGGCGCATCCTTTTGCCGAGGCGGCGGAACTCGCCGCTCAGCCCGCGCGAATCTGCCACTTGTGCGTGCAGTTGCTAGATCGTTGACCGGGGATTGGGTACAGGTTGCGGGGGCAGACGAAGAGTGCCCAAGATCGGCGTGTCTGTATACGTCTGACCTTGGGAAGTCATCGTGATCGCCGACCTGGACAC
>WNFX01007007.1_pt1 | contig 15227 bp, 15 predicted proteins | sample 5400111 | NCBI WGS metagenome assembly WNFX01 (sample SAMN13153363, study PRJNA577476) | soil metagenome | isolation source: 40 cm soil or saprolite under grassland replicate 1 | place: USA:California | collected 2016-06-15 | reverse complement strand
GCGGGCATGCCCGTGATGCGACGGGGGAGAATCTTGCCGCTCTCGGTGACAAATTTTTTCAGGAGATCCGGGTTCTTGTAGTCGATCGCTTCGATGGCGATGTCGATCCGGCGGCGCGGCATGGTACGATTGGCGCGGCGGAAGGCGGAACGGCGTTTGGCGGTTTTGGGTTGCATGGAGAATTACTTCGTTTCGCGATGAAGCGTGTGCCGTTTTAGAAACGGATTGTACTTCTTTTTCTCGAGCCGGTTGGGCGTACGCGGACTTTTCTTGTTCCGCGTGGTCATGTAACGCGAAACTGGTTTACCCAGCGCTTTCGCTTCGGTGCATTCGAGAGTGACAATTTCCTGTGCCATTACTCTTTTGCCTCGGCCGGAGTGGCTTCTTCTTCCTCGGCCTCGCCGCCCTCTTCGTCCGTCAAGCCAAAGAGCGAGGTCACGGATTGGCGGACGCGCGAAGCTTTATTTTGCTTTTCGAGTTGCGTTTGGCATTCGACGGTAAACCGCGCGAACGGGATTGCTTCAAGACGTGCATGCGGAATGTGTTTCCCCGACATTTCGCACACGCCGTAAGTGCCGAGCTCGATGCGTTTGAGCGCCTGATCGATTTCGTAAAGCGCGTCCTGTTCCTGCGAGAGCAAACTCAATGCGAAGTCGCGATCGTAGGCGTCGGATCCGGCATCGGCCTGATGCATGCCGAAAGCGGACGCCTCGCTGCCTTCTGCGCGCGAGCGAAGCGTGTCCTGCGCAACGCCCGCCATCGAATCGACCATCGCGTCGCGAAGCTGAAGGAGTTTTTCCTTCTGCTTGCGAGTGAACGGATCGAGTTTGCGTTCGCGATGATTGTTGCCCATTAATTTAAGCGGGCCGGCCGAGAGGTCGATTTTCCGTTTCGGTTTCGGAGACTTTGAAGACGGCTTTGCCGCCTTCGCCGAAACCCGTATGACCTTCTTTGAGGCTGGCCTCCTTGCGGAAACTTTTCGCGTCAGCTTGGAGACCTTGCGCGCCGATCGCGTCTTATGCGCAGCGGACTTTTTCGCAGAACTCTTCTTCTTCTTTAGTTTAGCCATAGCGTGAAAGGCGCCTTTTACTGAGACGCCGGGAAAAACGGAGGCTTAATTAAGAACATTTCCCCGACCGCGCAAGCGGAGATTTCAGGATGAAAATCAGGGTTGCCTTCCTGCTGTTCTGTCGGCGCCTACGAGCTGGCGCTCGAGTAATGCCGCAAAGCAAACCTCCAGAAAACGCGGGACAGCCAAAAAATAAGCGTCGAGGCAATGACGAGATGCAGCATAAGCTGTCCCGGTTGTCCAAGCGATTTGATGAGCAGGCGGGCCGGAATGTTCGCGATGATCACGACCGGAATGATCCAGCCGAAAATGAATCGAAAAATTTTCGGGAAAATCGCGTCCGGATAACGCGCGATATTGAGAAAATTAAAATATCCGTAGACCAGCCCTTGAGCGCGAACGATCCAAAAACTCACCGCGGCCAGGCCAAGCATTATGGAATAATGCACCGCGACCCCAAATACGAGCGCGACCAGGTAAAGCAAGATCGCCACTGGATTTGGCATGATCCCGAGCCGGGATAAGGAGACGCAAACGACGACGCCGCCGAGAGCGGCGTTGATCATGCTGTCGAGGCCGAATTGTTTGGTGGAAACGGCGAACTGGCTATCGACGGGTAACACGAGAAGCGAGTCGAGTTTTCCGGTGCGCACCAGCTCCGGGATGTTTGCGATGTTTACGAAAAAAAAGCCCTGGAAGATTTGCGCGATCATTTGGTGGGTGCCGACGAGAAGCACCACTTCCCACTTTGTCCAATCACCGATGTGATCGACCTGTCCGAAGATGATGCTGAAGAACACGATTTGGCCGCAAAACCAAAGAACCTCGACGACCATCCAAAGCAGGAAGTTTGCCTTGAAACTCATCTCCCGAATAAGGGAGTTGCGCAGCATGATGGAGTAGATTTCGATGTAACGGCGCATTACCTCTTCCTGTCACTTACTTACAGGGGTAGTCAACCGCCACTCGCATGAAACGTTTTTCTCCATGGATCGTCGCTATCGTTGGCCTGTTGATTATCGCGTTCATTATCCGGCAATGCCGGCAGGGGGGAGCTGCAAATTATCAGACTGCAACTGTGACGCGCGGTCCAATCACTCAGGCGGTTACCGCGACGGGCACACTCAATCCCGTGATCACCGTGCAGGTCGGGAGCCAGGTTTCGGGGAACATCGCGAAGTTGTTTGCAGACTTTAATTCGCAGGTGAAAGCGGGACAAGTGGTAGCGCAAATCGACCCCGCAATATTCCAGGCCACCGTTACGCAAGCGGAAGGCGATTTGGCTAGCGCAAAGGCTGCGCTTGAACTTGCCAAAGTGACAGCATCGCGCACGCAGGAGTTATTTGCCCGGAAAACGTCCTCGCAAGCGGATGTCGATCAAGCGATGGCAACCCTCCATCAAGCCGAAGCCAATGTGAAGATCAAGCAAGGTGCGCTCGATAAAGCGAAAGCCGATCTCGACCATTGCGCGATCACTTCGCCTATCGATGGCGTCGTGATTTCACGGAGTGTTGATGTCGGCCAGACGGTGGCAGCCAGTTTGCAAGCCCCAGTTATCTTCGCGATTGCGAATGACTTAACCAAAATGCAGATCGACTCGAATGTCGCGGAAGCGGACGTCGGCGTCGTAAAAATCGATCAGAACGTCGATTTTACAGTGGACGCCTTTCCCATGCAGATGTTTCACGGAAAGGTTGTCCAGGTGCGCAACGCGCCAATCACCGTGCAGAACGTCGTGACTTACGACACCGTCATCGGGGTGAGCAACCCGGAGTTGAAATTGAAACCGGGAATGACAGCAAACGTTTCAATCGTTGTCGCGCACCGCGATGACGCCGTGCAGATCAAAAATGCGGCGCTGCGCTATCGCCCGCCGGATGCGACGCCGATTGAGACGAGACGAATGAGCGGGGACCGCGGAGGACGGCCTGGCGGGGGACGCGACGGCAGTGGGCAGGAAGGCCGAGCCGAGCGAACCGTTTATGTTTTGCCAAATGGCGGCACCCGTCCGCAACCGGTGCAAATTAAGACTGGGATCAGCGATGGGATTATGACTGAGGTAGTCGAAGGCCTGAAAGAAGGCGATCGTGTTGTGACGGCAGATCTGACCTCGACAGCTGCCGCGCCATCGCCTCCCGCAAATCCCTTCAGTGGCGGTCCGCGCCGGTTTTGATTTTCGGATGGAGACACTGGCTTCGGACAGATCGACAGGGAACGACGGCGCAGTCGTCAAGCTAGTCGATGTACACAAAACGTATCACACCGGCGAAATGGAAGTGAACGCCGTGCGTGGCGTTTCTCTTGAGATTCACCGTGCCGAATTCGTGGCGCTAATGGGTGCGAGCGGTTCCGGGAAATCCACGCTGATGAATATTCTCGGTTGCCTCGACCGTCCTACTTCGGGCCATTATCTTCTGGACGGCGCGGACGTTTCCGGGCTTGATCGCGATCGACTCGCCGATATTCGCAATCGCAAAATCGGTTTCGTCTTCCAGAATTTTAATCTGCTGCCCCGCACGTCGGCGCGAGAGAATGTTGAATTGCCACTGCTTTACAGCGCCCAGCGGTTAACAAATGCGCAGCTCCGCGAAAAAGCCGATCGCGTCCTTGCCTCGGTAGGTCTTGGCGGTCGCGAAGATCATCATCCGAGCCAGCTTTCAGGCGGTCAACAACAGCGTGTGGCGATCGCCCGCGCACTGATCAACGACCCTGAAGTGGTGCTCGCGGATGAGCCGACCGGCAATCTCGATAGTCGAACGAGCGTGGAGATCATGGCAATTTTCCAGCAACTCAATGAGCGCGGAATCACCATTGTGATGGTGACGCACGAGCAAGACATTGCCGCTTATGCGCGGCGGAATGTTGTAATGCGCGACGGAATTTTGCTTAGCGACAAAGTTGTCACACAACGATCTGCCGCCGAAGCCGAGTTGGAAAAAGTGGCGGCAAGATCGACAAATGACCCGGAAGAGCAGGTCAGTATGGGGCCAACTTAATGATTTAACGTTTCAAACGAACACGATGAGAGTAGGACCGACATTTAACGTCGCCTTCCGCGCGCTGCGCCGAAACAAAATGCGTTCGGTGCTGACCGCGCTCGGAATTATCATCGGTGTCGGTGCGGTTATTGCGATGGTGGGGATCGGTAATGGCGCCAAAGCGCAAGTGGAGGCGCAGATCGCGAGCCTCGGGCAAAATGTCATCCTGATTTTTTCGGGAAGCACCACCTCCAGCGGCATTCGCACCGGTTGGGGTGGGGCGGGCACTTTGAAGATCGAAGACGCAGAAGCAATCCGGCGCGAAGTGCCAGGTGTCGTCGGTGTCAGTGAAGAAGTTGTTTCAACCACGCAGGTGGCTGCTGGAAACCAAAATTGGTTTACTCGAATTTATGGTGAATCGGCAGATTATTTCGATATTCGCCAGTGGCCGCTGGCGGACGGCGCGCCATTCACGCCGCAGGACGTGCGCAGCGCGAACAAAGTTTGTGTCATTGGTCGCACGACTGCTACTCAGATCTACAATGAAGCGCGTGATTGGGGGCACGAATTTGCGCAACATCAACGTGCAAATTGGCGATGCGCGGCAGGTCGAGGCAGCCCAGCAGCAGATTATCTCGTTGCTTCGACAACGGCATAATATCCGGCCCGGACGCGACGATGATTTCACGGTGCGCAACCAACAGGAAATCGCTGAAGCCGCCACGGCAACCTCGCGCGTCATGACGCTTTTGCTGGGCGCAATTGCCGGCGTCTCGCTGGTGGTCGGCGGTATTGGTATCATGAACATCATGCTTGTGAGCGTGACTGAGCGAACGCGCGAGATCGGTGTGCGCATGGCCGTCGGCGCTCACGGCAACGACATCCTCACGCAATTCTTGATCGAAGCCGTGACGCTCAGTTCCGTCGGTGGTGTGATTGGGATCATCTGCGGTATCGGCGTATCAAGGATTTTGTCGGCTTATGCGCAGTGGCCGACGCTTATTTCTTTTAGCTCCATCCTGATTGCGTTTTTATTCAGCGCCGCGGTTGGCGTGTTTTTTGGATTTTATCCGGCGCGCCAGGCCGCCCGACTCGACCCGATCGAAGCACTACGCTACGAATAGCTGTAGCCACGCCGCTGTGCAGCGTCCTGTGATGGGCGTAGGTTTTCTGACGGGCCACAGACCCGTGGCTGCAACTTGATCTTTCGCTATCGCGATGGACGCTTCTACAAAATGGCAGAGCACACACGTTTCGAAAGACTGGTCGCGGACGCGAAGAAAAGGATTACAGAAATTTCACCGCAAGATGCGGCATTAAAATCGCAAAGCGGCGAAGCGGTGGTTGTCGATGTACGGGAGAAAGATGAATGGGACGAGGAACATATCCCAAATGTAACGCACCTGTGTCGCGGCACGATCGAGTTGGATATCGAGGAAAAAGTTTCCGATCCGAATACGTTGATCATTTGTCACTGCGGCGGTGGCGGCCGTTCCGCACTTGCCGCCGAAAGCCTGCAAAGAATGGGCTACAAAAACGTGCGCTCGATGGCTGGCGGCTTCAAAGCGTGGAAAGCCGCCGGACTACCGACAGAAAATAGCTAACCGCCGACGGCTTGATAATGGCCGAGCCCGCGTTTCCACATGGCGCGCGCGGCGGCCCACGTGAGCACAAGCCAGCCGGTTTGAATCACGAGTGCTTGTGCGAGTGCCGGGCCTTGTAACCTCCCAAGAAAAATGGCGACCGGGCAAAACAATTCGTAATAGAACGGCAACCATTTCATCACGGCCTGTACCGCGTTCGGCATGATGTCGATGGGAAACATTTGGCCGCCGAGGAAGTACTCGAACGAATAAACGATGAAAACGATGGTCGATATTTCGAGGATCCAGAACGCCATCATGGCCAGGCTGTAGGTGATGAAAAATTGCATGAGCGCAGCCATCAACATCGAGATGCACGCAAACACGTACGTCATTACTTGATCGGGCAGCGCGATGTAGTGCCGGAAATAAAGGAAGATCAGCGCAATCGGTGGCAACGTGACGAATGTGTAAACAAGACGTCCGCTTAAAAAAATGCTGAACCGATAAGCGAGATAACTGATCGGTTTCGTCAGGAACGAATTGATTTGCCCCTCTCGAATGTCGGCGGCGATTTGCCATTCGTCTTCCGTGGGCGTGACGAGGTTGCTCACCAGGATCGTCAGCAAATAATAATAAATCATCGACCCGTAATCATAGCCGTGCAGGCCGCCGCCTCGCTCTTTGAAGATGGCGCGCCAGAGAAAGACCGTGCCGGCCAACGGAATCAGCGCGAAGAGCGCGCGCAGAAAATAATTCCAGCGATAAACAAATGTGTTTTGTAGCCCGAGGTTGAAGACCGAAATGTACTTGTCGATCTTCACGGGGCGAAAATTCGATTGCTCATGAAAGCGGGAATGCAGGAAATTCGAACATTAATTAGCTGTAGCGGCGGTCTATGACGGTCGCAATTTTTTCGCACGATCCTCCAAGCAAAACTCACGCAGGCTGGGAAGCCCGCGCGCCGCACAGGCAGGATGCCTATGTTCCGTCTGCAAGTTCCGTCGCGAGCGTGATCGCGGCGATCATGCTGTCAGGTCGCGCGATTCCTGTGCCGGCAATCTCAAACGCCGTGCCGTGATCAGGACTGGTGCGAGGGAAGGGGAGACCCAGCGTCACGTTCACGCCGCTGTGAAACGCGTGCATTTTCAGCGGGATCAAACCTTGATCGTGATACATGCAGAGAACGGCCTCGAATTCGCCCTCAACGGCGCGATGAAAAACCGTATCGGGCGAGACTGGGCCGATGAAGAGCAGATGTGAATGGCGATCAGTGACTAGTACTTGGTGATTCAATTCGTTTACCGCCGGGCTGATGATTTCGATTTCTTCGCGGCCGAGTTTTCCCGATTCGCCCGCGTGTGGATTTAAGCCAGCAACGGCAATGTGCGGCGCGGTCTTGGATCGAGAACGAAGAAAATCCACGAGCAATAAACCAACGCGAACAATCTCCGATTGCTTGAGGGCATTTGAAACGTCGCGCAACGGGAGGTGCGTGGTAACTAACGCCACGGTGATTTTTCCGCCGGTCAAACACATTGCGAAATTCTTCACGCCGCAGCGCTCGGCAAAAAATTCGGTTTGTCCGGGGAACTTAAAACCGGCTTCGTACATGCGGGCCTTGTGAATCGGACCCGTTACGATGGCATCGATTTCGCCGCGCCGTGCGAGCGTGACCACTTCTTCAAGTGCGGCCGCAGCCGTGCGAGCGGTTTCAAGCGTCGGTTTGCCTAACGCGCAATCGGGGTGTTTCCCGATGATTTGATATTCAGCCGAACCGGGCAGCCGACCGGACTTCAGTGCAAGATCGACGATCTCCGGTCCGATGCCGGCGCAATCACCCAGTGTGATGCCGATGCGCGGTTGCATCGCAGATTGTCACGGAAGTTATGCGTCTCTGCAACGAGCATGACAGAGCGAACATTCAACATCGAAGTTCGAACTTCAGAAAGTCCGGATGTAAGCCTTGGAGCGCAGGCTGGCGATCCAGCGTTCCTGAAGACCTTGCGCTTCCAGTTGGATCAGTTTCTTCTCGATTTCGGGCCGAACTTCACGGAGCGAACGGGTCGTTCCGCCATGCTTATCCTCGACTTTGAGGATGTAATAATTGCCACTGAAATCAATAATGTTGCTAATTCTCCCGACGGGGATGTTGAAGGCGATCTTTTCGAGCGGGGCCGCAAGGGTTTTGCGTTCGATCCAGCCCCAATCGCCACCAAGATCGCGCGTGCTATCCTCAGAATAAATCTGCGCCATGCGATCGAACTCGGCGCCGCTCACCACTTTGCCGAGCACCTCTTCGGCCATCGCTTTTTGTGCCGCGGAGTTTCCGGTATCGGCATGGCCGGGAATCATGATCATGCGCAGCTTGATCTGTTCTTTGGTGGTGAATTCGTCGCGATGCTTCTTGTAATAGTCTTCGACTTTCGGCGGTGAGATAACCAGGCTCATCTTGACATTCTTACCGCGCATCGCCTGCACGATCATTCTTTCGGTCTCCTTTTGTTTGAACTCGCCCAGCGTGTAATTCTGCGCCTCGAGCGTCTTGATAAAGGTGTTGCGGTCGCCACCGAACGACTCGCGGATGATCTCGTGCATCCGCTCATCCACAAAATGATCCGGGATTTCGTAGCTTTCTTTCTTAAACGCCTGAATGATGAGTCGTCGATCGACCAAGTCCTTGAGGGCTGCGTCCCGCGCCTCCCTCAGTTGTTTTTCCAATTCCTGGCCGGTGTATTGCGAACGCAGCAACTTCTCCCGTGGCGCAGACAACATTCGGATTTGCGAATAGGTGATCACATCCCCATTTACAATCGCAGCGATGCCGTCTACTACTTCGGGCTCTGCCCCGAATGCGGCACAGCAAAGCGGTGACAGAGCAAGGCCAAAGACCGCAAGGAACGCGGTAGCAAACGCACGGATTATACGCCTCATAGTTTTTTGATCAGCTCCAGAATCTCCCCCAGATGCTGTTCGATTCTGCCCGCAACTAAACGGGGGAATTTCCCAGCGACAAGTATAAAATCCCGGCGCCGGGTCAGCATCACCTTGCGCTCGCGCACTTCGACACGACTCACGCCGGAGTTTGCCGCAGCGAGCTTGATTTCGGTGAGAAGGAACAAATTGTCAACCGCGGGCGGGAATGGCCCAAAGCGGTCGCGCCAATCGCGTTCCAGGCGTTCCAATTCCTCGTGGGTCGTGATTTCCGCGATCTCGCGATAAGCTCGGATCCGCAAGGTCCCGTCGCCGATGTAACTGGTCGGGACAAACGCGGGCACACGCGTCTCTGGGCCGAGGTGGACGAACTCCCCTTCATTGGTGGCGACGAAATCGAGCCGCAGATCGACATCGAGCCGGAGTCGCAGTTTTTCACCTTTGCGTTCCGCAACGGCCTGTTTGAGCAGTTGGCAGTACAGATTGAAACCAACCGCCATGATATGGCCGCTTTGCGCCGTTCCGAGAATGCTGCCCGCCCCACGAATCTCCAGATCGCGCATCGCGATGCGAAAGCCCGCGCCCAGCGAGCTGTATTGCTTGATGGCGCTGATTCGTTTTCGCGCGGCGCCAATTGTCATCATTTCCCGCGGGAGCAGGAGATAGGCGTAAGCTTTATGCTCGGCCCGGCCGACGCGCCCGCGCAATTGATAAAGGTCGGCGAGACCAAACCTGTCCGCGCGATCGATGATTATGGTGTTGGCGTTTGGGATATCGAGACCGCTTTCAATAATCGTCGTGCAAACCAGCACGTCGATCTTCCCCGTGATGAACCGTGCCATGACGGCTTCCAGTTCGTCCGCATCCATCTGGCCATGCCCGATCTCAACCTTCGCCTGCGGACAAAGATCGACAATACGATCCCGTGCGCGCTCGATAGTCATTACTCGGTTGTGCAAAAAGAAAACCTGACCTTGCCGTCCGAGTTCGCGATCAATCGCATCGCGAATGATCCGCTCATCGTAGCCGGCCACCACCGTTTCCACTGGCAGGCGGTTAAGGGGTGGGGTCTCAATGGTGGACATGTCTTTTATGCCAACAAGCGAAAGGTACAGCGTTCTCGGAATCGGAGTTGCGGAGAGCGTTAGGACATCGACAAGTTTGAAAAGCTCTTTGAATTTTTCTTTGTGCAGAACGCCAAAGCGCTGTTCTTCGTCGATGACAACCAGGCCGAGGTCTTTGAAAAGGACGTCGCCGGAAATCAGCCGGTGCGTGCCGATGACGATATCGACGCCGCCTTCGCGCAACAGCAGCAAAACTTTCTTTTGTTCGGATTGCGAACGAAAACGACTGAGCATCTCGATTCGTACGGGATAATCGAGCATGCGCTGACGAAACACCTCGAAATGCTGTTGCGCGAGAACGGTCGTCGGCGCGAGTACCGCGACTTGTTTGCCGTCCATCACGGCTTTGAAGGCGGCGCGAATCGCGACTTCGGTCTTGCCGAAGCCGACATCGCCGCAAATCAAGCGGTCCATCGGCTGCGGATGCTCCATGTCGATTTTCGTGTCGATGATCGCCTTCATTTGATCAGGCGTTTCACGAAACGGAAACGAGTGCTCAAATTCCGCCTGCCATTTGGAATCTGGACCAAATGCATGTCCGGCATGCGTCTGGCGCTCGGCCTGAAGCGCGAGCATTTTGCTGGCATAATCGTAGATGGAAGCAGCAGCGCTTTTCTTCGCGCGCGTCCATCTGGCGTCGCCCAGCGAGCTGAGGGGCGGCGATCTTTTCCCCACACCAACATAGCGGGAAACGAGGTAGGCTTGCTCGAGGGGGACATAGAGTTTGGCTTCATCAGCGAACTCGATCGCGAGTACCTCGTGGACCCCATCTGAAGTGGCGCCCTTGCTGGCAATGTCTGGCGAAGCAGGCGACACGCCTGCCGCTACAGGTCCGAGCTGGATCAAGCCCAAGAAACGTCCGATGCCATGCTCGAGGTGCACGACCAGATCGCCCTCGCTCAGCTCACTGAAATCGATCTGTGCGCGATGGCGTTCCGCGCGCCGCAACCGCCGGCGCCCGTGCGAAGCAAATCGGCCGAATAATTCGGCGGCCGAGAGGACGACAAGATTGCCCGCCGGAAAACAAAACCCGCGAGCGAGCGCGCCTTCAACAAGATCAACCTCGTCAAGCAGATCCTTCTCGCCAATGATCTCGCGAAAACGCTCGATCTCACCCTCGGTCTGAAAATAAATGACGATTTTCGCCCGGCTCGAACGCCATTCCTTTAATTGTGTGACAAACTGCGCGCGTTTCGCTTCGATGAGCATGAGATCACCGATCGCGAACTCAGCGACGTCGCAATATTGGAACGCGCCGCTGAAATCTTCCGGACCAAGCTCAATCCAGCCTTCACTGATTTGGATGTGCGCGTTGGAATGTTCTTCCGGTTCGATGTCGATCCGGAGGTGATCGCGTGCGACGTAATCGCGGACGAGGCCGCTTTCGTCGTCTGTCGCTCCGAGCAGAATATCCGCTGAGCTCAAATCACTCACCGAAGTCTGGGTATCGATGTCGAATTCGCGTAAGGATTCGATTTCGTCGCCCAAAAACTCCAAGCGTACCGGTAATGGGGACTGCCAGGAATAAAGATCGACAATTCCGCCACGCACCGCGAATTGTCCACGCGCGGTGACCTGGGCTACGCGTTCATAACCGGCTCCAGCGAGTCGTTCGAGGACATGTTCCATCTGCTCGTTCGCCCCGCGTCGAAACTGGACCAAAGCGGATTGGAGGGCACCGCGTCTCGGTGCCGCTTGATCGAGACTGGCGCGCGTTGCGACAATCAGCGGGGAACCCAACTCGCGCTCAACTTTTGTGAGCAATGCGAGTCGTTCCGACGCGATTTCCGGATCCGGCAAAATATTTTCGACTGCGGCGAACTCCGCTTCCGGCAGGAAAAGCGCGTCTGGCTGCCAGTTGAGCAAACTTTCATAGATCAACTCCTGCGAATGAACGCTCGGGCTGAGGACCCAGATCGTCCGGTCAATCTTGGACGCAATGATGGCGACCAGAAATGCCTGCGCCGGCTGGATCACGTGAGAGAACTGCACCGGCCATTGCGCCGTCTCGCTTTCTCGAAGCTTGCGCGCAACGGGCCCGGTTTCCGCGACGATCTTTAGAATCTCTGCGCGTCCCGATTTCTGCACCGGTTAGCTGTCGCCGAAAAAAGTTAGAAGTTCAAAGGTGCCCGCGGGACAGGCGCTCTGTCGTCCCCGTGCGACTCATCATTGCTTCAGGCCACGGTCCAGCGTTGAAACGCACTATAGTCGAGCGAGCTATAGCTTGCGGCCGATGGCTGCGGCGATCGCGCGAAGACGCGGAACAAGATCGGCGAAAACTTCCGGCGTGAGTGCTTGGTCGCCGTCGCTTTTAGCCAGCTCGGGGGAATCGTGCACTTCGATCATAAGCGCATCCGCACCGGCAGAGAGTGCTGCGAGGGACATCTGCGGAACAAATTCGCGCAGCCCGATCGCGTGGGTTGGATCGACAATAATCGGAAGATGTGTCTTGGACTTCAAGAGCGGAACAGCACTCAAATCGAGCGTGTAGCGTGTGGCAGTCTCAAAGGTGCGAATGCCGCGCTCGCAGAGAACCACATTCATGTTACCCTCGCTCAAAATGTATTCCGCGCTCATGATCAAGTCATTGATCGTGGCGCTGAATCCGCGTTTCAGCAGGACCGGCAACCTGCTGCGGCCAACTTCCTTCAAGAGAGAGAAGTTCTGCATGTTGCGGGTACCCACTTGAAGACAGTCCGCATATTTTTCGATCACGGATAGGTCCCGTGCGTCCATGATTTCCGTGATCACGGGCAGGCCCGTTTCCGCGCGCGCTTCAGCAAGAAAACGAAGCCCGTCTTCACGCAGGCCTTGAAAACTGTACGGTGAAGTGCGCGGCTTGAATGCACCGCCGCGCAAGATTTTCGCGCCGGATTTTTTGACGATCTTTGCGATTGAGAGAATCTGCTCCTCGCTTTCAACGGAGCATGGGCCGCAAATCAAAACAACGTCTTCGTTGCCGCCTACCCGCACGCCTCCAATTGTTACCGACGAGGCTCCGCGGGATTCGCGCGAAGCGAGTTTGTAGGGCTTCAGCACCGGCACGATCGCTTCCACGCCGGGCATGGCGGCGAGCGACTTTTCGCGAAGGAGCGCCTCGGGTCCAATCACACCGATGATCACCCGCGATGCGCCTCGGCTGATTTGCGCATCCAAACCGAATTCGCGCACCCGGGTGACAATCCGATTGAGCTGTTCCTCAGTGGCGTTCGGTTGCGTGATGATGATCATATTTCGAATCGGCGGAACAACGAGAATGCCGCCGTCGAGAATTTTCTGCAAGCCCGGATGCCGAACGCTCCGGGGAGCCTAATTCGTGATCGTAACTGGCGTACCGACTGAGACCGATTTGAAAAAGTCTTCCGCCATGAATTCGGGCATGCGGATGCAGCCGTGGGACGCGGGATAACCGGGCAAGTAACCTGCGTGCATTCCTGTCCCGGAAACAATGCGCATAAAGTAGGGCATCGGTGTACCTCTAAAATGTGTGCCAGGCGGTTTCGGATCCTTCGTCACGTCTACATTCGGCGTCACTACGTTTCCCGCTGAGTCGACGTAGTCGCCGAATAAGCTGGAGACGTGGTTGGCGTCCTTTTGAATGATCGAGAAGTGGCCGTATGGAGTGTTTAGCCCCTCGCGGCCAGTTGAAAGTTGTGAAACGCCGACGAGCACGCCGCTCTTATAAAAATATGCGCGCTGCTCTCTGAGACTGATCGTGATGGAAGGTTTTCCTTCAATTCCATCTCCATCCCAGTATGAAACAGAGTCTTGCGGCGGACCCGCCAGAGCATTTCCGTAGGCGCCCCCGAGATATTGTGTCTGGGCTGAGAACCGGGGATCTTCCGCGCAACCAGCTGCTAGAAGGGTGAGGACGGCGAGAAATGCCACCATCGAAATGCGATAAAGTGAATGGAGCATAAGAATTTTGGAACGGACTCTTAATGCGCAAACGATGCAAAAAGTCAAGGGGAGCGACATTGACTCAGCGATTCAAGAAATCTAAGGAAAAGCGGTCAATCTGCACCAGCTGACTGCGGCTTGAATTGTATGTTGTTTAATGCAGACTTCCGACCGTCTCCGCCGACAGCGAGTCCGCAAATCATGCCCACCTACGAATATTCTTGTCAGAAGTGCGGCCAAAATTTTGAAGCGTTTCAATCAATGCGCGATGAGCCATTTCACGAGTGCCCAAAGAACCTTTGCCAGCTGCCGAAATGGGGACGTGGAAAGGTGAAGCGCCTGCTTGGGACCGGGGCCGGCCTCATCTTCAAGGGCTCCGGCTTTTACGCCACGGATTATCGAAGCAATTCGTACAAAGAGGCCGCGAAAAAAGAGGCGCCTTCCACCTCAACTGCTGCGGAAAAATCAACCGTTGCCAAGAAAACCGACGGCAACGCTTCGCCGGCAACACCGACAAGGCCGCCTGAGAAAGAACCAGGAAAAGAATCCAGCGAGTGACCTTGAAGAAACTCGGAGCCAAGCCGCTTCCGCTTGTGTTGATTGCGCCGTAATGAGACAACCGGCGGCCCGCCCTCTTCGCCCTGCGAGTCCGCCGGTCAACCAACCGAAAGATCGACAATCGAACGCTGGATTGCAGGCCGATTGCCCACCAGAAACTAGTAGCGATTGGTCATGCCGTACTCGCGGCTGCGTTCGTACGCGCGAATCGCGCGTCGCGTTTGTGGTCCCATGATTCCATCGATAGAACCGTGGTAGTAGCCCGCCTGAGCCAATTGGCGCTGCACCTCAACAACCGTAGACTGACCCCGGTAGCGACTGCCGTAGCCATATCCGTAACCCGAGTCGCCGTAATAGTTATAATCGTATCCGTATCCGTATGGGTAGCCGTAACCGTAGCCATATCCGTATGGGTAGCCATAGCCATAGCCGTAAGGATATCCCCAGCCCCAGAACGGAAAGCCGAAGCCGCCGATGAAGATGACGTCATTATTATTATTATGATGATGATGACGCCAATTGCCGCTCCAGTTGTTCCAATTGCGGCCATTCCAATTGCGGCCACTCCATGTTCCCGGTCCGCGGGCGAACGTATTCCCGCCTCGGGCTGACATGGAGCTGAAGTGCCCGCCGCCGCGACCCATGCCACCACCACCGCGCGGAGCGGCATTGACGACCGACGCGGCTAACGTCACCGCCGCAAAGCAGCTCAAGAAAAGTATAAGTTTTGCATTCATAGATAATTCCCACCTTCCACTAATTAGACCCCGTAAGCCGCGCAAAGTTTCGCTTTTTTACGGGGCCATAAGAATAAATAAAGCCCTTTTTCGGCTCGCCTCCATCGTTTTTCCACGAATATAGTTCCACTTCGCTTTCGCCTCATGAAGTTCTCCGCTCATCTTGTTTGCTCCGCGATCAGTTTGTTCGCGTTCAGCCAAATCAGGCTTCTTTGCGCGCCGCTTGGGCGAAGTGTGAGTCCTTCGCAGCAATTCATCGTTTACGGCGCCAACGATCGGCTCCGCGGGGCGGTTTCTGAGCTTGCAGAACAAACCAAGGCCAATCTGCTCGCGCTACTACGACA
>WNFX01003690.1_pt1 | contig 15227 bp, 14 predicted proteins | sample 5400111 | NCBI WGS metagenome assembly WNFX01 (sample SAMN13153363, study PRJNA577476) | soil metagenome | isolation source: 40 cm soil or saprolite under grassland replicate 1 | place: USA:California | collected 2016-06-15 | reverse complement strand
GGTCGACACCATACTCATAATATATTACGTTAGCAGCTCAGCATTTCTATTATATACTACACCCCCCACTCCACCGGATACCTCGTTTCTTGAGCAAATCCAGAGAATATTGCTTCATATCCATACTCTATTTTGACGATTCTTGCCATATACTCCATTGTGGGATAAGAGCATTTCCTGGTAAGAGAAGGATACATGTCGATCTCCTGTTGGCACCTTTCCCCGTGTGCATTTTTCTGGCGATGAAGAAAGGTCGCACTCGTATGAGTACTATTGAACACGTGCTGCCCATCGAGGCACACAAATCCTTTCCCTGGCAGCACTATCTGCTTGATAGCGTTCTGGCATGCGGAGGAGCGATGCTGGTCACCGGATTCATTTACCTGTTCCAGCTCTACCCGCGCATTCCCAACATCTCGATCGTGTATCTGCTCGTGGTGCTTGCACTGGCAAGCACACGTGGACGTTATCCCGCTATTCTTGCCTCGTTGGTGGCATTTCTCTCTTTCGATTACTTCCTCGTGCCTCCGTTGTATGTTTTTACCATCAACCGCGTGGAAGAATGGATTGCGCTCTTTGTCTTCCTGGTCACTGCCATCCTGACCAGCCAGCTGGCCTCAGCTCTTCGTGAACGCGCAGAACAAGCATCGCGCCGGGAGCGTGAGACGCACATCCTCTACGACCTGGTGCGCTTGACCAACCGTGAGGGGGTGCCGGAGCGCCAGCTTCACACGATTGCTCAGGCGGTCGTTGACGTGTTGTCCTCCCGGGGCGTGCATGACTGCGCCATTCTGCAGCCGGATGCGGCAGGAACCCTGCAGGTGCAGTCGAGCGCCTACCAACCTGTGGAGCAAATCACTCTCTCCTCCGATGAGAAGGCGATCGCTGCCTGGGTGATGAAGCACGGCCGTACCATGGGTCTCTACGACAATGATGTCCTCGCCCCTTCTACAGCTTCCCGTTTTTTGCAGCGCGTGCTCGTGCAGAGTACTTCTACGGGACGGGCAGTACGCCGGTCGCTGCGCCTCATCCCACTCAAGGTGGGACAGAAGGTGGTCGGGGTGCTGCGCCTGCGGGTGCTGGATGATCCACGCCGGTTGATGGATGAAGAACGCCTGGAGGAGGAACATACCCATTCCAGGGTGCCAACGTCTTTCTTCTGGACCTTTCTTGACCAGGTAACCGCCTTGATCGAGCTCGCGCGCTTACAGCGGGAAAACTTGCGCATCGAGGTGCTGCAACGGACCGATGTCCTGCGGGCCGCTTTGCTTTCCTCTGTTTCGCACGACCTGCGTACACCCCTGACCGCGATTAAAGCTGCCGCCAGTTCACTTTTGCAAGAGGATGTCGAGTGGGACGAGGAAGCTATGCACGGCTTCGCGCTTTCCATCGAACGGGAGGCGGACCGCCTGAACAGCCTGGTGGGGAACCTGCTCGACATGTCACGCATCGAGGAGGGCGCACTCAAGCCGGAGAAAGAGGTGTATTCCCTCAGGGCACTCATTCATGACGTGTTAGGACGTCTCGAGCCGCTCTTGAAGGGACGCATCGTTCACACACACCTGCCTGATGACCTGCTCCTGGTCGAGCTGGACTATTTGCAAATGGACCAGGTACTAACCAATCTCATCGAGAACGCCGTGCGCTACACACCCACGGAGTCGCCCATTGATGTGAGCGCGCAGGTTGAAGGTGAGCAGGTGATCATCAGCGTGGCTGATCGCGGTCCCGGCATTCCTCCGGCTGACCTTGAGCGCGTCTTCGATAAGTTTTACCGCGTCCTGCATGGGCAGCGCACAACAGGATATCCCATGGGCTCAGGTCTGGGGTTGGCCGTCTGTAAAGGCCTGGTCGAAGCACATGGTGGACGGATCTGGGCAGAGCTGCGTGACGGTGGAGGGTTGATCGTCTTCGTCGTGTTGCCTCTCGGCAAACGGGAAAATGAGAAAGGAGAGCAGTGATCTGTGAGTAAGCGAGGAGCTTCTATCCTGGTGGTGGATGACGAGCGGGAAATCGTGCGGGCCCTGCGCCGCAGCCTCAACGCCCATGGCTTTACTGTGCTCACGGCGAGCAATGGCGAAGAGGCCGTCGAGATGTTCTCACAGCAGCGGCCCGATCTCATGCTGCTTGATCTCCTGCTACCTGGTATGAGCGGCCTGGAGGTGTGCCGCCGTGTGCGCATGACCTCAAACTTGCCCATTATCGTGCTCTCGGTGAAAGATGCCGAACACGACAAGGTCGAAGCGCTCGACCTGGGGGCAGACGACTATGTCGCCAAGCCTTTTGGCATGAACGAAGTGTTGGCCCGTGTACGTGTCGCCTTGCGTCGCGTCGCCCGGGCGCCGAGCCACGATTTCAAGCTGGGCCGCTTTCCGTGGATTTCGCGCTTCGGCGGGTACAGGTACATGAACGAGAGGTTTCCTTGACGCCCACCGAGTACGACCTGCTCAAAGTCTTTATCGCCCATCGTGGCAAGATTCTCACACGGCAATTGCTGCTGAAAGAGGTCTGGGGAAACGAGGCGCATGCCCGGACGCACAGCCTCCACGTCTATGTCGCCCAGTTACGCCAAAAAATCGAACCGGTCCCTGAACGACCGCGTTTTATCCTCACCATTCCTGGCGTCGGTTACCGCTTCGCTGAGGAGGTCGAAACCGGTGACGAGAGTGCCAGTACCGACATCATGAGAACATCTTGAGCAAAAGGGAAGGGAGCATGCCAACAATCTATCAAACAGGTCAAAGGATTGACCACTACGAGATCATCCGCTTGCTTGGGCAGGGAGGCGCAAGCCATGTCTACCTGGCCCGGGACCGGCGGGCATTGCAAGCGGTTGTCCTCAAGTTTCCGGCGGATGATGTAATTGGAGGAGCTGCGATCTTTGCTCGGTACAAGCGCGAAGCGGAGATTGGCAGGCGCCTCAACCATCCTTTCATCCAGCGGCATGTGAACCGGGGTGAGGCAAGGAGCGCCGACTATCTCGTGCTGGAATATCTTCGCGGGCGAACCTTGCGCGCCGTGATGCGGGAGCATGCGCCTGCGCTCCTGCCAACAGCAGAGGTGATCCGCATACTTCTTCAGGTGTGCGAGGCGCTGGCCTATGCTCATGAGCAGGGGGTGATTCATCGCGATATGAAACCCGAGAACATTCTGCTGCTGGATACTGGTGAAATCAAACTGCTGGACTTTGGTATCGCCCTCTTCTTGGAAAAGGAACATCGTTTGGCGTGGCGTAGGTCCCCTTTCTTCTCATCACCAGTCGGCACCCCCGACTATATGGCTCCGGAACGGTTGCAGGGCAGGCGAGGCGATACCCGTGCTGATATCTATGCCGTTGGAGTGGTGCTCTATGAACTGCTCTGTGGGCGAACGCCGTTTGAGGAACACGAAGGGTTTGTGCTCATCACCCAGCAACTTTCTCATGACCCGCCGGGAATTCTCGAGCGTAACTCAACCCTGCCACCTGCGTTGGCAACGGTGGTCATGCGGGCGATTCGCCGTGATCCGGATAGGCGCTACGCCAGTATGCGAGAGATGCTGCACGATCTGGGCCACCTGGATGACGTGACAGTTATCGACTATGTCCCTGTTCCACCCAAACTCGGTGGACGCTACAGGCAAGCGATCCGCACCGCCCTTATCGTGCTCATCGCCTGTCTCGGCATCGTTGCCTTCGGGTTGCTCGCCCAGTTCGCGCATCATATCGTTCACTAGCTCTGGAGAAGCATGGTCATACCGACTCACAGAATGGGTACCGTATACGTACAGTATCTGCTGAATGAACAAACTTGTAGGGCCAATTGAGAAGAGATGAGTACAGCAGAGTCAACTGTCTCATGAGAATTTCTTGAGCATTTTAGAAGTCATCCAGAGGACATCCAGAATATCCTTGCGGTTATCCAGAACGCACATTTACTGATCTTGAATTACACTGGGTGAAGAAAGGAGGAGATCGGTATGCCAGGAGCTCGAATCTTACTGGTGGAAGACGATGAAATCCTGCGCGACCTGTTGGGGCGCAATCTCACGGTGCGTGGGCATGACGTGAGCATCGCGGAAGACGCCAGGAGCGCGCTGGCGTATCTGTGCGCCACCCCTTTTGATCTCATCGTCCTGGATATCAATCTGCCCGACCAGACCGGTTGGGAGGTGCTGCGCACCGCTCTGCGGGAAGGCTGGCTCCATCCTCGGGACATCGCTGGCAGCGGCCAGAAGTTACCCGTCGTGGTCCTATCTGCCGTCCGGGTGAGTCCACACCGTCTCGAGGAGTTTCACCCCCTGGCGTACCTCCCCAAGCCGTTTCCGATGGATGCGCTCCTGCGCCTGGCTGTTGAGGCCGCACGACGGAGGGAGACGGGCTCTGGGCAGGGTGAGAGAGGTCAGAGCTCGCCACGTGTGCTGTGACACAGGCACATCACAATTGTTGCACGATTGGAGAACCCGTGGTCCAACGAGGAAGGAGGAACTGTATGCTTGACCTGATTGTCGTTGTGGTGACTATTGTCTCGTTCATCGCGTTCATCGGCTTCACCGAAGGCTGCGAGCGCCTGTAAGAAAGGAGGGTATGCAATGAATTCGCCACTTGAATATCTGCTGGTGGGCATTGTGGCATTTGCCATCCTCGTCTACCTGTTTATTGCACTCCTCATGCCTGAGCGTTTTTAATGGTGTCTTCTAGTAAACAAGTGAGGGAAAACCTATGCCTGTAACACTCAATAGTGCCCTGCAGGTAGCTATCTTCCTGCTCATCGTGCTGCTGCTGACCAGGCCGGTCGGCCTGTACCTGTACAAGATCTTCAACGGGGAGCGTACCTGGCTCTCGCCGGTCTTCGTCCCGGTGGAACGCTTCTTTTACCGGCTCAGTGGCATCGACCAGGAGGAGGAGCAGAAGTGGACGGGCTACATGATTTCCGTGCTGATCTTCAGCGTGGTGGGCATGCTGCTGTTATACCTGCTTGAGCGCACCCAGCAGTTGGATGGATCGTTCTTTAACCCGCAGGGCTTGCCGAATGTCGAGCCGCAGCTCGCTTTCAATACTGCCTCCAGCTTCACCACCAACACCAACTGGCAGTTCTACACAGGCGAGCAGACCATGAGCTACCTGACACAGATGGCCGGCCTGGCCTTTCACCAGTTCGTCTCCGCTGCCGCCGGCATCGCGCTGGCGGTAGCGCTGGTGCGCGGGCTCGCGCGGCGCAGCGCGCAGCACCTGGGCAACTTTTGGGTGGACCTGGTCCGCTGCACCCTCTACCTCTTGCTGCCCATCTGCATCGTGGGTGCGCTGGTCTTCGTCTCGCAAGGCATGATCCAGAACTTCAGCCCCTACACGGTGGTGCATACCCTCAATGGGCAGACACAGACGATCGCCCAGGGGCCGGTCGCCTCGATGGAAATCATCAAAGACCTGGGCACCAACGGCGGCGGCTTCTTCAACGTCAACGCGGCCCATCCCTTTGAGAACCCCAACGCCTTCACCGCTATGCTGATCATTCTCTGTGAGATCACCCTCGGGGCAGGCCTTTTCTACATGTACGGCAAGTGGGTGGGCGATACGCGCCAGGGCTGGGTGTTGTGGATTGCTTCGGCCATCCTCTTCGTGATCGGCGTGGCGGTAGTTATCCCTGCCGAACAGGTCGGCAATCCCATCTTGACCAGTGTGGGGGCCAACCAGGTCGTGAGTGACACGCAGGCCGGTGGCAACATGGAGGGCAAGGAGGTGCGCTACGGCATCACCATCTCGTCACTCCAGGAAGTGACCACAACAGCCACCTCGACGGGTACAGTCATGAGCTTCCACGATAGCTATACGCCTATTGGCGGGCTGGTGCTGATCACCAACATCGCGCTGGGTGAGATCATCTTTGGGGGCGTCGGCGCAGGACTCTACAGCATGATCTACTTCGCCATCATCGCGGTCTTCATCGCTGGGCTGATGGTGGGGCGCACGCCGGAGTACCTGGGCAAGAAGATCGAGCGCAAGGAGATCATGATGGCGGTTCTCGCCCTGCTGATCTCGCCCCTGCTGGTCCTGGGCTTTACCGGCTTGTCTATGGCGATCGCCCCAGGCTTGGCAAGTATCTTGAATCCTGGGCCGCATGGGCTGACGGAGGTCCTGTACGCCTATACCTCGGCCAATGGCAACAACGGCTCGGCCTTCGCCGGACTCTCGGCCTCGCCCTACTACAACTGGACGATGGGCCTGGTCATGATGATCGGCCGCTTTGCCGAAGTCATCCCCATCCTGGCCTTCGCAGGCTCGCTGGTGAGGAAGAAGGCCGTGCCTGCCGGGCTGGGTACCTTCCCGACGACGGGTCCGCTCTTCGTGACGCTCTTGATTGGCGTGATCCTGATTGTGGGGGCGCTGACCTACTTCCCGGCGTACTCGCTGGGGCCGATTGTCGAACAATTGCTGATGCAGCAAGGGAGAACATTCTGAAATGAGCACCGATTTGCAAACTGATACGCTCGAAGTCAAACAGTGGAAGACGCGGCGTAAGGGCGACATTTCGATCTGGGACCCCAGGATCATCCGCGGCGCGATCCCGGACTCCTTCAAGAAACTGGATCCGCGCGTACAGATCAAGAACCCGGTCATGTTCGTGGTGGAGGTGGGCAGTGTAATTACCACTATTGAGTTCGTGCGCTTGCTGTTTGCCACACCAACCGCGACTTTCACGCGCAGTCTGCTCACGTCCGAGACGATCTTCGTGCTGGCAGTGGCCTTCTGGTTGTGGTTCACCGTGGTCTTTGCCAATTTTGCCGAAGCGATGGCCGAGGGGCGCGGTAAAGCCCAGGCCGATACACTGCGCAAGGCGCGCTCCACGACGATGGCCAAGCGCCTCGCCAGCCCTGACCGCTTCAGCAACGTGCAGGAAGTGGCCGCGCCAGATCTGCGCAAAGGCGACCTGGTGCTGGTCGAAGCGGGGGACGTGATCCCCGGCGACGGCGACGTGCAAGAAGGAGTAGCCTCGGTAGACGAGTCGGCCATCACCGGAGAGTCGGCCCCCGTCATTCGCGAGAGTGGCGGCGACCGCAGCGCGGTGACCGGTGGCACGCGGGTGCTCTCGGACTGGATCGTGGTGCGGATCAGCGCCAACCCGGGCGAGACCTTCCTCGATCGCATGATCGCCCTGGTCGAGGGAGCGAAACGGCAGAGGACACCCAATGAGATTGCGCTCAACATCCTGATCGCCAGCCTCACGATCATTTTCGTGCTGGTGGTGGTCTCGCTAGAACCCTTTGCGATCTATTCGGGGGCACCCGTCTCGGTCACGACGCTGATCGCGCTGCTGGTATGTCTCATCCCGACGACCATCGGTGGGCTGCTCTCGTCCATTGGCATCGCGGGGATGGACCGCATGGTGCAGCGCAACGTGCTGGCCATGAGCGGGCGCGCCGTCGAGGCGGCCGGTGACGTGGACGTGCTCTTGCTGGACAAGACCGGCACCATCACGCTGGGCAATCGGCAGGCGACCCGCTTTGTGCCGCTGCGTGGCGTGGAGGAGCACGACCTGGCGCACGCTGCCATGCTCTCCAGCCTCTCCGACGAGACGCCAGAGGGGCGCTCGATCGTGGCGTTGGCCAAAGAGCGCTATGGCTTATCGGATGAAGTGGACCCGAGGGCGATCTTTATTCCCTTCTCGGCCATGACCCGCATGAGCGGAGTGGACTTGAATGGCAGCCAGAACGGCAGTGGTCTGTCTATCGTGACCCATACGATCCGCAAAGGCGCAGGCGATTCAATTGTCGCCTATGTGGCGGAGCATGGGGGAGCAAGCAGCGACGAACTGAAAGTGATTGTCAATGGCATCGCCAGCGTGGGCAGTACGCCGCTGGTGGTGGCCGAAACACAAACTGGCTCCAATGGCGCCGTGGAGAAGGCGCGCGTGCTGGGCGTAATCGAGCTCAAGGACATCGTCAAGGGCGGCATGCGCGCACGCTTCGACCAGCTGCGGCGCATGGGCATCCGCACGATTATGATCACCGGGGATAACCCTCTCACCGCCGCCGCTATCGCCAAGGAATCCGGCGTCGATGACTTCCTGGCGCAGGCCACGCCGGAGAACAAGATGAAGCTCATTCGCGAGCAGCAGACCGGTGGGCGCATGGTGGCCATGACCGGCGATGGCACCAACGATGCGCCGGCCCTGGCCCAGGCGGATGTGGGTGTGGCGATGAACACCGGCACGCAGGCCGCCAAGGAAGCAGCCAACATGGTCGATCTCGACTCCAACCCGACCAAGTTGATCGAGGTGGTCGAGGTGGGCAAGCAACTGTTGATCACGCGCGGGGCGCTGACTACGTTCAGCATCGCCAACGATGTCGCCAAGTACTTCGCCATCATCCCGGCAGCCTTTGTGGTGACGTATCCGCAGCTCAACGCCCTCAACGTCATGCAGTTGGCGACCCCGCACAGCGCGGTGCTCTCCGCGGTGATCTTCAACGCGCTGATCATCGTCGCGCTGATCCCACTGGCCTTGCGTGGCGTCAAGTACCGCCCGATTGGGGCGGGGCCACTCTTGCGCCGGAACTTGCTGATCTACGGCATCGGTGGCATCATCATCCCGTTCATCGGGATCAAAGCCATCGACCTGGTGCTGCAGGCGCTGCACCTGACACTCTAAGCAATCGCGGGTATGTGGCAGCCCGGTCCTCCTCGATTGGGCTGTCGGCCATCCTTGAGAAAGAAGAAGGAAGTGTGAAATGAGTAAAACTATGCCGGCCTCGCCTGACCAGGCACCGAGGCAGTCACCCTGGCGAACCATCTTGAATAAATATCTCCGCCCGGCGGTGGTACTGACGCTACTCCTGACGATCCTCACCGGTCTGCTTTATCCAGGGGTCGTCACGGTGCTGGCCCAGTTGATCTTCCCGTACCAGGCCAACGGGAGCCTGCACTACGTCAACGGCAAGCTGGTGGGCTCGGATCTGATCGGGCAGTACTGGACCTCGTCCAAGTACTTCCATGGGCGACCCTCGGTAACCGTCAACCCAAGTACTGGAACGCCCGAGCCGTACGCTGCCGATAACTCGACTGCCTCGAACCTGGGGCCAACCAATTCGGTACTCATTAAGACGGTGCAGAAAAATGTCGCTGAACTGAAGAAGGAGAACCCGAACGCGCCTCCCGGCCCGGTGCCGGTTGATCTTGTCACATCCTCGGGGTCGGGGCTCGACCCGGATATCTCAATCGCGGGCGCCCTCTACCAGGTGCCGCGCGTGGCTCAGGCACGTGGTTTGAGCCAGGATAAGGTCAAGCAACTGGTGATGAATAACGTGACAGGGCGCTTCCTGGGCATCTTTGGTGAGCCGTTCGTCAATGTACTTGACTTGAATCTCGCGCTGGATGCGCTGAAATAATTCCGTTCCGCACTCCTGAGCGCTAGCGTGTATAGTAGGGTTGACCCTTGCGGTCAACCTAGCATCGTTTGAGTGCAGAATAAGCAGAATAAAAGGTAGGGACACGATGGCAGAGCACCCGCCAGACGATCAAACACGTGAGCGTGAGGAGGGTCGGCCCGATCCGGAGGAACTGCTGCGGCGCTATAGCCTACGAGATAGCGACCTGGAAGCTCCTCCCTCGACCACACCTGCATCGGGTGAGCAGGCCGCTCAGCAAACCGAAGGGTACCCGCATCGGCGTGGCCGCTTGCGCGTCTACCTGGGATCGGTCGCCGGCTCGGGGAAGACGTATGCCATGCTGAACGAGGGGCACCGCCGCGAAAGCAGGGGTACCGACGTCGTGGTCGGCTATGTGGAGACGCATGGGCGTGTCCAGACGCAGGCCCAACTGGGGGATTTAGAGGTCATTCCACGTAAGAAAGTCACCTATCGCGGCGTGACTCTCGAAGAGATGGATACCGAAGCGATCATTGTCAGGCATCCCAGGGTGGCGCTGATCGATGAACTGGCCCATACCAACGTGCCAGGCTCAAAGCACGCGAAACGCTATCAGGATGTGCTGGAGATCCTCGATGTGGGTATCAACGTGGTCACCACAGTCAATATCCAGCACCTGGAGAGTCTGAATGACCTGGTTGCCAGTATCACAGGGGTACGTGTGCGCGAAACGCTGCCGGACCGCATCCTCGACCAGGCTGATGAAGTAGAGCTCGTCGATATCTCTCCCTATGCCCTGCGGCAGCGCATGAGGCACGGCAATATCTATCCTCCTGATCGCATCGAGGCGTCACTGAACAATTTCTTCCGCGAGGGGAATCTGACGGCGCTGCGCGAACTGGCGCTGCGGCGCACGGCCGAGAAGACCGAGGCGCAACTCCAGCAGTACATGACCGAGCACGGGATCAACGAGCTGTGGCCTGCCAGCGAGCGAGTCCTGGTGGGCTTCGATGCCCGACCCCATACCCGCGAGGTCATCCGCGATGCCTGGCGGTTGGCCCACGGACTGCACGCGGATTTGATCGCCGTCTCGATCCAGCCGGAGGGTTATCGCGCCTTCACAGGAAGACTTATCGGCTTTCTCAAGTATGGCAAGGACGCCCCAAAGCAGCGTGAGGCTGCGCAGCGTCGCCTGGAAGAGCATGCTGTGCTCGCTGAAGACCTGGGGGCTGAGGTCATCCGCACGAGCAGCCGCGATATCGCCAAAAAGCTGGTGGAGATCGCCCACGAGCGGCAGGTGACCCAGCTAGTGCTGGGTCAGCCAGCGCGTAGCCATTGGGAAGAACTTATCCGCGGCTCCATCATCAATCGTTTACTACGGCTGAGTACTGACATCGACATCCATCTCGTCCCGCGCAGCAGGGATGAGTAGGAAGGAGGGTGATCGTTGGGACAGTGCTGATTGTGGTAGCCTTGACCGATGCTCTACTGGTGACACGCTCAGTCGTTTCAGGCCAGGTAGAAAGGAGTTCCTATGCGTGACATTGAACAGATTCCACAACTTCCAGTGCGTACAGAGAAACATTGGCAACAGTATCTCATTGATAGCCTCCTGGCAGTGGGGGGAGCATTGGCCGTGACAGGGATCATCTACTTGACTAAAAAATAGAAAGAGCGTTCAGTACCATAGTCCTAGGTCAAGCATATGAAGCTTGACCTGGATTTTTTTAACGGGTACAGTCATCTATAATGCAAGACGTAGAGGTTGTGCGTTGGGGCAGTCTAAATCTAAAGGATTGGAGTCACACGTATGTCGTCTATTGAGGATCGTCCGAATAGTGCCACCACAGAACAAAAGACTACTGTTGGGACATTACAGCTACCAGGGCTTGTCAGCCAGCTTTCTCCAGTAGAGCAGCTATCCTATCCTGATGCCTCTCCACTTCTAATTGGAACGGCTCTTTTACCAGGCATCCAGAATCCGTCTACCCCAGCTATAACTCGCCCGCTGACAGACCTCTTTACATCACCGGGAGCGACGCGCAGCCTGCCCGAAATACAAACGGGTGAATTGCCACTTCAGAGAAGTACAACAACATCTCTACGTCAGCCCGTTGTGATCCGCAGTACTGGTAAGAAAAGCAGCGGCACATTGCTAGCCCCCAAGGGACGTCGCTGGGTTGTGCAACTCTCTGTTACAGTAGTACTGTTATTAATGGCAATTGGCACGTTAATGGCAGTGGTCCCGGCTGGAACGAACGCGGAAAAGGGGTTTAATCCATTTCGACCGATTATGAACTGGGTAGAAGGTAGCAATAGCAACCCCAGTCTATTAGCAGAGCAGGCAGCAACGGTCACGGCTGTAACACGCGATGGGTATCAACCTAGTAGTAATCAAACGTATTCCGGCTTGCCAGCTCCCCCTGCAGGTACAAGTGGGTATGATGCCTTTACCTACGGCCAATGTACGTACTATGCAGATTTTCGCTATCACCAGTTGACGGGTAACTGGGTTCCCTGGGGAGGGGATGCATGGGAATGGGCAGCTGGGGCCAGAGCATATGGATGGAATGTTTCGTCCATTCCGCATGTTCCTTCCATCATTGTCCTGCAACCAGGAGTACAGGGCGCAGGTTATTTCGGTCACGTTGCAGTGGTTGAGGGCATCAACAAGGATGGCTCTGTCTACGCTACGAACTGGAACTGGTACGCCAACGGTGGAGGTTGGGCGCGTTGGAGCTCTTGGAATTTCAGTCCAGGGCCAGGAGTCTCGTTTGTGTGGAAGTAAATAAACTAATCCTCCGAGTATAAAAGAGAAGCAGTAGGGCAGCTACCTGAATACATCAGATGGCTGCCCTACTGCTTCCTCTTCACTTTTGGGGCATGAGATATGTGCCCAAATCTCCCTCAGCTTACAGCCTGGCTTTCGCTCAAGAGCCGCCATGCCATTTCCCTCCCTAAGGATAGCACCTCCTGTCAAAATCTATTCGGCTTGAGCGCAAATGGAGAGGATTGAGTGACAGCACCTCCAGGCCGAGCGTTGCTCATACTGTGAGTATATATCAGTTGAGTATTTATAGATAATATTTTTATTATTTCAACCTCATTACGTCTAATAGATGTGATGGCAACGTAGTGAGTTTGATATCTTAGCGCATGTTTCTTTACTCTTACACTCGAGGGCGGGAGAAAGCAGGTGGCCTCAGTGCAACTGCAACAAAAAAAAGTTTTCAGAGGAGAAAACACGGGTTGTTCTTTATCACATGCTCTTGCTGGATGTTCCTCACAGAATAGATATCCCGTATGCATATTCTTGGTGCTAGCCTTTCTTGGATTGAGTCTTTTTAGCTTCGTTGCCTGTGGTAAGAATTGTAGTTCAAGCTCTATAAACTCAGGTTGTACAGCATCAACTCAGCCTGAGGTGGTTACTCCTCGGCCTTCCAATATGGCTACAGTAACTCCTTATGCGGGAAGGAATGGCAAGCAAGAACATAAACCTTCTCGGCCAGCAACTGCGGGCCAGACCCCTGGGTCGATTGTTCTGATCAGCGACGAACAATTGGTAAAATCCGATGTACAGAGCTATACCGGTTTGGTGTTGGATGGTTCGATTAGTGCAGAACACAAAGCATATAATAAGTTGGATGTGAGCTTACGCAATCAGGTGACCTTTGACGATTTCGTCAATGATTCAAACTATACCCTCTTCAAGGGATGTTGGAAGGTCCTTCTGAATCAAATCGTTATCGTCCAGGTAGAAAGCTCTATATGGGTTGCTGCACTTCCTATGACAAATGTCACCTGTGTCGATTTCACCACTTCAGGGCAGTATACCTGGTACTTTCGTATTCATTTCGTTTACGGTCTTCCTGAAATTGTTGCAGTTGCACTTCAGCAAGCTTCTTAGGAGAAGCTATGCGAATAGGCGCTCTCACAAGAGCCACAAGAGCCACAAGAGCCACAAGAGCCACAAGAGCCACAAGAGCACCCATGCGTAGCCAATTTTGGGAAACTATACCATAGGAATATGCTCCACGTGCATCGACGGGGGTTCTTCGCGTTGAAGGCGGCGCGCCTGCAAGAGCCTTAGCGCATTGCCAATCCTCCGCACGCCCTCCTCGATTTTCTCCTCCTCAGGATACGCATAACTGAGACGAAATTGTTGATGGCCCCCTCCATCGACATGGAATGGTTCACCGATGACGAACGCCACGAGTTCTCTTGTTGCTTCGCGTAGCAGCGAGCGCGCTCGTATATCTCCCTGGAGCCTGCACCACAGGTGGAAGCCTCCCCCTGGAATATTGACCCGTACGCTATCACGCAAGTGCGCTCTCATCGCTTGCAACATTACATCTCGTTTGTGTTGGTAGTGTTGTCGTAACAACATGAGATGCTTGTCCATCAATTCGTCGCGTTGCAGTATCTCAGAAACAGCCCACTGCCCAAGAGCGTTGGTATTCAGGTCAAAGATTTGCTTGTGGAGCGAGAGTCGCTCAATCATTGGTTCAGGTGCAGCCAGCCACGCGACTCTCAAACCGGGAGCCAGTATTTTAGAGAACGTGCTCAGGTAGATGACCTGTGAATGCGTATCAAACGCCTTCAAAGGTTGAGGTTGTTTCCCTTCAAAGTAAATCTCCGAGTAGGGATCATCTTCCAAAATCGGCGTCTGGTATCGCCTGGCCAGCAGCAGCAAACGACGCCGCCTTTCGGGTGACATTACAACACCGGTAGGGTTTTGGAATGTAGGCATAGTATAGATCAAGCGAGGTCGATGGCGCGCCAGGATAGTCTCCAGCAAGTCGACGCGCATTCCTTCACTATCTATTGGAACCCCTATCACACGTGCACCCAGCGCACGAAATGTTTGGATCGCTCCCAGGTAGGTAGGCACTTCAACGACAACTTCGTCTCCTGGATTGAGAAGAAAGCGACCCGCTAAACCTATTCCTTGTGTTGAGCCTGAGAGAATAAGGATTTGTTGAGTATCCACCGCCACGCCACGTGTACGCATCCGTGCCGCAATACTTCTTCGTAGACTGAGCAATCCCTCAACAGGACAATAACCGAGCGCGCTCTGCCGCGAGCGCAGGAGGCCATCTGCAAAGATGGTATTCAGCATTTCAGCAGGGAGCAGGTCCGTTGAAGGTGTACCCGCCGCTAGTGAAATAACGTCCTCTCCAATAGACGCCAGCTCGCTTAACAAGCGCGCATCGGGTCCAACTACTTCGCGCTCAGTAGTAGGTAGACCGAACAGCCATGAAGGGCCGTCGGCATCGAAGTTGTCATCCAGATAGTTGAACTGGTTGCGTTTCACAAGCGTGCCCCGGCCAACATGTCCTTCGACCAGGCCATCACTGGCCAGCTGGTTGTAGGCGTTCATCACGGTTGTGCGATTTACTCCCAGGGCATTAGCCAGCGCTCGTTCTGTCGGCAAACGCGTTCCTTCCGCGAGTTGCCCAGAAAGGATGGCTTCTCGTATTTTTTCGCAAATCTGTTGGTATAATGGAGTGTTGCTATTGCGTTCAAGTTGAATAAGCGAACAAATGGAAGCTGTGAATAGTGGTAGTGGCTGGTGGTGAACGGTACTGTGTCGCATGTCTCCCTCCTGATTGGCTCATACCAATATAGTGTATCCAATCAGGAAGGATGCATGCAAGCGCCAATTGGCGGCTAAAGCAAGAAGCCAATGTATACAGGGAGGAGATGATATGGAAGATATAGAACAGCGCGTATTGGCGGTATGTCATGATCGAGATCATGGCTCACGTTGGATTGTACGTGAAGCGGTCTCAATTATGCACGATCTCACCAGCGATACAACGTCTCCTGCTGAGGAATCGATGCAGCGTCTGCACATTACGGCGCAGAAATTGGAACAGGCACATCCT
>WNFX01009642.1_pt1 | contig 15232 bp, 20 predicted proteins | sample 5400111 | NCBI WGS metagenome assembly WNFX01 (sample SAMN13153363, study PRJNA577476) | soil metagenome | isolation source: 40 cm soil or saprolite under grassland replicate 1 | place: USA:California | collected 2016-06-15 | reverse complement strand
TAATCGCTGAGCTTTTATTATCTCTTTGTAAGAAACCAGATAAGCAACTCTATGGTAAACGGAATGTTACATACTACGCGATGATTCCTGCGCGCTTTCGATGTTCTGATTGAATTATGGCGTCGGGGTCGTAGCGGGTTCAAGTGTTGGTGTTCCATTCGGCGTTGCAACTGGCGCAACAAACAGCTTCGCGGCATCTTCCGCGGTCTTCGGCATCCCGTTCATAATCCAGCGAATGAAAACATCAATCACATCTGGTTTGAGAGCGCGGTTCGGCGGCATGGTGCGAATCATCTCTTTGCTCGGATCTTTGGGATCGGGAATTGCATGTCCCTGGATCACTTGCAAAAGATAACTGTTCTCATCACCAGGGATAATATCGTGATCTTTGTTATCGCCGGTGGTTAGCATCTCATCGTACGAAGTCATCAAATAATTGTTGTTCTCTTTGCCTGCGCGATGACAAGCCACACAATACCGTTTCACAATCGGTGCGATATGCACATCATAAGATGGTACTTCACCCTCAGCCAAGGGCGGGAATAATGGCTTCAAGGCTTCAGCAGGAAGTTCAAAACGGTCATCCCACATGTAGCGCATAAAAGTTACGATATGATCGATCTCACTCTTTGAAAGTTCGCCGCCATACGTTTTGCCAAACGGCGTCATGCCTGCATTAGGTCGTCCATATGCAATCACTTCACTCAATGCAGCATCATCCAACGTATACAACACATCATGTCCATTGATTGGTGAAATTTCTTTGCCTTCGAGTCCCTTCACACCTTCGATTTTCTCCACCTTGCCATCATCGCCGTGGCATTCCGTGCAATTGATGGAGTAAAGATCCTGTCCCGCAAAAATCTGATCGACCAACGTGGAGGCGACCTCTGCTTCTTGAGGCTTTGGATAGGCGGCCGCGCGCGCGCTGACGATAACGGTCATCCCGACCATCGCAAGAGAGCCTGCTACCGTTATCCAAATCGGCAGACTCCGCCGCGTCGACTCCCGGTAAATGCCGCGCCGGAAAACATACATCGCGACGAGGAACGTTAGCACCGCGGCAGGAATCCATAATCCACCAATAGCTTGTAGGGTCGTTGACGCGGCTAACTCCTGCGCGTTTGGGGCGACAGGCAAACTCGCCATAACGGTCAACAGGATGATGTCCAGAATGACCGTTCCCATCACTGTGAGGGCAAAGATTCGGCGTGAATAATGTCGGTAAGGGGATTTATCCAGGAACGGGAGAAGAATCAAAATGCCAATACCAATACCTGGGACAAGAACCGTTGCCAGCCATTCAATCTTTCCAATAAGCGGGATTTGTCCATAGAGCGCGAGGAATTTGAAGAGAAAGAGGAAGTACCACTCGGGGCGTGGGATGTAGGAAGTATCGGCAGGGTCAGCTTTGGCTTCAGGTGCAACACCAATAAACGTGGCAAGCAAAATCAGGGCGATAAAAATGCCTAACGAGACAATTAGATCTTTGAAGATACTATCGGGCCAGAAAAACTCGCCGCGATTCAGTTCTTGTTGATAACGTTCGTTGATTTTCTTTTTGGTTTCGTCGTTCATGATTGTCATCCCGTCATTGCGAGAGAGTGGCGCCTCTGGCGCCACGACCGAAGCAATCTCAACTAACCTACAGACAGGAGATTGCTTCGTCAGGTCTCGATGTCTTACATCTCGACCTTCCTCGCAATGACATTGAATTATTAATCTTCTTTTGTTGGGAAGTGAGATTCGCCGTGCTTGATAATCAGATACAGATGCGCACCGATCAAACCTGCCAGTGCAGCGGGAATCATCCAAATGTGTGCAGCAAAAAAGCGTTGCAACGTAAGCGCGCTTAGGTTGGGTCCGCCGCGCAGCGCTTTGAGGATGAAGCCACCCATGATAGGCACGCTTCCAGCGATCTGTGTGCCAACTGTCGTTGCCCAGTAGGATCGCTGATTCCACGGAAGTAAATAACCCGTGAAACCCATGCCGAGCGTGGCAAGCAACAAGCCAATGCCAATCAACCACGTCATCTCGCGTGGATATTTATACGAGGCGGTGACAAACACGCGCAACAAGTGAATGAAGACAATGATCACCATCAGCGACGCACCCCAGTGATGGATGCCGCGGATCAACCATCCAAAAGCGACCCCTTCCATGATGTATTGAACTGAGTCATAGGCGTGATCAGGCGAGGGGGTATAGTAAACGGTTAAGAAAATCCCTGTTATCCCCTGAAGAATAAAAAGGAACAGACTCGCAGAGCCCAGCGTGTTCCACCAGGTACCCTTTGGTTCAGGGCGGTCGAGCAGGTTCTTATAAAGATCATTCAAGCCAAGCCGTTCATCTAACCAGTCAAAGACATTTTTCCACATGGCTTAGCCTTCCTTATAAAAGATTTCAAGAACACCTTCATCCGTGACGCGGAATTCTGTATAGCGGTCAAGTGGACGCGGCGGGGGACCTGCCAGCACTTCGCCTTGCTGACCGAACTTCCCATCGTGGCACGGGCAAAGATAAACTTTGTCGGTCTCGGACCAATTCACGGTGCAGGCAAGATGCGTGCATCTGCTATTGAGGATGAGTAAGTTGTTGGGATCTTCTGATTTGCGGATGACGAATCCGCCGTGGCTGGTGGCAGTCCGCTCCCAGCCATTGACCTGCACGCGCGTGAACGAAAATGGTGTAGGCTTGCCAATCGGCATATCTTCTGGTTTCCCCACAGGGATCCATCCCTCTTTGGCGCTTTCTTTTAGGGCAGGATCGACGAGATAGGCAATCGTGGGAATGCCAATGACGGCGGTAATCAACCCGCCAACGACCACGCTGACTCCTTTGATGAATTCCCGCCTGCTGATGGGTTCGGACATGTGCACCTCCAAATGCTTTGATGTTAGTGAATGGTGCCTAAAGGCTCGCAGTGACTTATTATTTCGATTAGAATAAGAACACGTTCGCCAGTTTTGTTAATGGATTATAAAGGTCAATCCTCTCTTTATTAGAGGAAATCTGAAACGAATAACTCATGAGTATTGTCACCTTTAATCAAAGAAATGGGATCATGCGATTTCTCAAAACCAAGTTTGTAAGGAGGCATAGATGGGCCTGAAAAGAAATGTCAGCCTGGCAACTGGCTTGCGGTACAGAGGTGGTAGCCCAATGCTGACTTTTGTCCTGCATCGTATTGGCGGGTTGGGTATGGCAATTTTTATTACGATGCATATCCTGGCATCTTTCATCGGCGGCGACACTGGGGTCTTCCTCAACAGGATTTACGAAAACTGGCTGTTCCAAATCTTTATTTTCTTCTGTGTACTCTTCCATGCTATCAACGGTCTGCGCATTACTATTGTTGATTTATTCCCAAAACTGCTCGTCTATGAACGTGAAGCTATCTGGATGGAATGGGCAGTCTTCGTGCCCTTATTTGCGATTGCCGCCTTCGTTATCATAAGTACTGCGCTAAGAGGTTAATATGGCTGTGAAATCACGAACTTTACCTCTATCAAAACGCGGACTCAATTTCGAAATGTTTATGTGGCTGTTTACGCGTCTCTCCGCGTTAGGGATGTATGGATTGATTCTGATCGCGATCATTGGCGCCTTGATCATGGGCGCGCGCAACCAGATGAGTTTTGCAGACATCCTGCGCTGGGGCTTCATGCCCAACGTGACTCACGTACAGGATACTAATGTGCCAGACACTGCGCCGTGGTCAATACCCTTTTGGAGACTCACTGCCAGCGCGCTACTCCTGCTCGCTACCGCACATGGCGTACATGGCCTGGTTGTCATTACAGATGATTACATCGTGACACCGCGCGGGCGAAACATTGTCCGTATCTTGAGTATCATTATGATGATAGCGATGAGTCTCATCGGTGTCTATGTGATTTGGACTTCATGATATTTCCTTTAAACACAAAGGGCACTACACTTGCACCTGCATGCAAGTGCGGGTGAGAGCACAAAGATTGGTTATTAGTGAGACGTGATGAATTGGTTTAGATTTTGTTTGTGGATGAGCTAATCAGAAGGTCATATTTCAATGCCGAATTCGCTGAAAAAGATTTACCAGCCCATCCGCGCCGAAACTGAGAGAATAGGAAAACTTGTGCTTGATGCAGCTTATAAAGTTCATACTATGTTAGGACCTGGTTTGCTTGAGTCGGTTTATCAAATCGCGATGAAGCATGTACTTGAAACATGTGGAACACTCACCGAGACAGAAGTGAAACTTCCGATTGTGTTTGAAGGTGTGCAACTCGAATCTGGCTTGCGGATTGATATGCTAGTCGAAAAAAGTGTCATTGCAGAACTTAAGTCTGTCGAGAAAATGAATCCAGTGTATGAAGCGCAGTTGATAACCTATCTTCGTTTGAGCAAAGTCCGTCTCGGTTTTCTTATCAACTTCAACGTGTCTCATCTGAAAGATGGTATCAAACGTATCGTCGTTTAAATCTTAATCACTACAAGGTTTTAAGGACACCAACTCCATCAACTTAAATCCTTAGTGCCCTTTGTGGTTAATTAATTTAGGAGCTCTCATTCATGGCAAATGTTCATCAGTTTGAAGTAGTGGTTGTTGGTGCGGGGGGTGCGGGGTTGATGGCAGGTCTGTATGCCTCGCGCGGTGCAAAGACGGCAGTAATCAGTAAGCTTTACCCTACGCGTTCACATACGGGCGCGGCACAGGGCGGCATCAGCGCGGCGCTTGGCAACTACGAAGAAGACAAGCCCGAATGGCATACATATGACACGGTCAAAGGTTCGGATTATCTCGGCGACCAGGATGCTATCGAGTTCATGACCAGCGAAGCCATCGACGCGGTGCTCGAGCTTGAACATATGGGCTTGCCCTTTGATCGCACGCCCGAAGGTAAGATCTCGCAACGTCCATTCGGTGGCCATACCAACAACGAGACGGGTAAACCTGTCCGACGGGCGTGTCATGCCGCGGATCGCACGGGCCACATGATCCTACAAACGCTATACCAGCAGTGCTTGAAGAACAAAGTCAATTTCTTCGATGAATTTCAAGTATTGGATTTTCTCATCGTCAATGGGAAAACCGCGGGCGTGGTCGCGGTCGAGTTGGCAACGGGCGACTTTTACGACGCGGCCTACCTCTCGAAGATATGGAGTTTTTTCAATTCCATCCAACGGGCATTTACAAGCTCGGTATCCTCATTACTGAAGGTGTACGCGGTGAAGGTGGTGTGTTGGTCAACGGCACGGGTGAACGCTTCATGCCGAAATATGCACCGAGCGTCAAAGATCTTGCATCGCGTGATGTCGTCTCGCGCGCGATCTATACTGAAATCCGTGAAGGACGCGGCGTGAATGGAAAGAATTACGTTTATCTGGATGTGCGGCCTGAGGCTGTGAACAAATACGCCGCAATGGATGGGCGTACAAATCCCGATGGTTCTCCTTACAACATTACAGGTGAGGAGGTTTTAAAGAAACTTCCCGATATCATTGACTTCTGCCGCGTGTATCTTGGCGTGGACCCGATCACACAGTTGATGCCGATCCAGCCGACAGCGCATTACACAATGGGTGGCATCCCAACGAACAAATATGGGGAAGTTGTGCTTGATGGAAACAATACAGCCTTCCCCGGTTTATTTGCCGCGGGTGAATGTGCCTGTGTCTCTGTGCATGGAGCTAATCGACTCGGCACGAACTCGCTGCTCGATCTTGTTGTCTTTGGCAAACATGCAGGTCTCAAAGCTGCGGAGTATGCGAAACAGGCTGATTACTCAAATCTATCTGGCAACGCAGAAGCAGGCGCGAGGTCCCAGTTTGAAGCACTGAGGAATGGATCAGGCAATGCGAACGCATTCGACATCTCCACTGAGATGAAGAAGGTTATGTTTGAGGATGTGGGAATTTATCGGTCGGGAAGCATCATGGAATCCGCGTTGGATAAAATCCTTGAATTGAAGGATCGTTTCAAGCACGTCCGCGTGAGTGACACAGGAAAAATTTTCAACACGGAATTGCTGAACGCCTGGGAACTTGGCAACATGCTGGATGTAGCTGAATTGGTGACCGTCTGTGCGTTGAACCGAACTGAATCACGCGGCGGACATTCACGCGAGGATTATCCCAAACGCGATGACGAACATTGGCTGAAGCATACCCTGGCGTGGAAAGAAGATGGAAAAGTAAAAATTGATTATAAGCCGGTTGTAATCACGAAGTATCAACCGAAAGCAAGAGTTTATTAGTGAGGCGACCATGCAGGTAACTTTAAAAATTTTCCGTTACAACCCCGAAGTGGACAAGAAATTCCACTACGAGACCTATACTCTTGAAGCTGATGAGACTGAACGTATCCTTGACCTACTCGAACTGGTTAAAGGACATCACGATGGCTCATTAGCATTCCGTCGTTCGTGTGCACATGGTGTATGCTTGAAAGTTGAAAAAGACCTCATCGTGGATATGGAGCCGTTCTTCGACAACTACAAAAAGGTATTACCATATTTCATCAATGACAGTCCGCTTCCCGAGAATGGGAGAGAACGCATCCAATCTCCTGAACAGCGCGCCCGCTTCGACGATACGACTAAATGTATTTTGTGCGCGGCTTGTACAACCTCCTGTCCATCCTATTGGGGCAGTGACGATTATTTGGGTCCCGCCGCGCTAGTCGCTGCACATCGGTTCGTCTTTGATAGCCGCGACGAGGCGGCTGCCGAGCGCATGCACATCATCAGTGAAACCAGTGGACTCGCTCGCTGCCATACCATTTTCAACTGTACAATGGCATGTCCACGTGATATTCAGATCACAAAGGCGATTGGTGAGTTAAAAATGGCATCATTGACAGGAAAATTGGACTGAGAGAATAAAGAGCAGAGAGTAAAAAGTAGTCGGGCCGCGTCCTTAGGATGCGGCTTGTTGTTTTGGATTGTTCTGAAATAGAATCACCTATAATAAACAACAAGAAGATATCGAACTGGTTCAGGAGGAATTATGTTTAACTTATTCAAAAAAGAAAAACCCAGCAAGCCTATTGAAATTCGAGACACCTTGTTTGGTGATATGCCCATTTCAGAATGGCCAAGGGACCCTAGCCTAAAAATGGAACCATGGACATCTTTCGTTCAGGCTAGGAAACTTCTTGATAAAAAGGATAAGGCATCCGCTATCGCAGTATTGCAAAAGATCACGGATATGCCAGGGTTGGAGTCGCGTCATTATTTGCAGGCCTGGCATTTCCTTCGTCAACTGGGTATAAATCCACCAGCAGACAAGGCAAAGAAGGTTTATGGCGTAATTGTTGAGGTTGGAATGAAAAATGGCGCAGATATTGTTGCGGCTTACACGGATTACACAGCTCGTTATTTGAATTACAGCGGCTCGGGTGTCATCTGGGAAAGGCCCAATACCTCGCTCGACACTGAGGTAGAAGCCTTCCTAAAGGCCGGTCAGGCAGTAGCTAATGTGATTGGTCCGTGGGATCAGGCGCGTCCTCCTGCGCCGCGCGCTGACTATGTCCGTCTGAATATGCTCACGCCAAGTGGACTCCACTTTGGTTATGGAGCATTTGAGGATCTTGCGAAGGAGCCGATGGGAAAGACACTGATTGATCCAGCAACAAGATTAATGCTAAGCCTGACTACACAAGGAAAGAAGAGTTAGTTTGTTGAGTCTGACGTACACGCAACTCGCGTATCTGCACTTGGCAACCGTGGTTCCTGCATTTGGGATTGGAACTTTGCAATTGCTTAGGCGCAAAGGCACACCAATCCATAAACTTCTTGGGAAAATCTATATGGTGCTGATGTTGGCAACCGCATTGATTACCCTGGCTATGCCAGCACATGTGGGACCGCAATTACTAAATCACTTTGGATTTATTCACACTTTTAGTCTTCTTGCTCTATTTAGCGTACCTATCGCTTACTTTGCTGCCCGCCGTGGAGATATCAGAGCACATCGCGCCGCCATGATCAGCTTATATGTTGGTGGCATCGTGATCGCGGGCACGCTGGCATTCTTACCCGGACGTATGTTGCATAAGTGGCTGTTTAGGTACTTTTGAATTCGTCTTGATGGAGGGATATTTATGATCAAATGAGCCGCGCGATCAGTGCGGCCTTTTTCTAGCAATCCAGATTTCCGAATATCAATTTGTTTCATATGGAAATTGCCTCTTGTATTGAGAGCGAAACTGTCTATAATGTTCATAAGGGTAGTGATCTGTTAAAACTGCATCGCCAAGAATGGAGGAAAACATGCAGGAGCAAATTTCTCAACCATTGGCTCAGCCATCAATGCCTCTGTTGCCACCTGTCAAATTATGGACCCCGGGAACTATAGCTGGAATCACTTTTCTTCTCGGTTTCCCCGCAGGGATTGTTCTTGCCTCTATAAATTGGATGCGAATGAATTTGAGCAATAAGGCGCTCATTCATCTCATAGTGGGTGCATTGGGAACTTTTATTGTTGTTGTTTTCTTAATACTTACGCCAGGAAACACTGGACGCATTCTAGGCCTTGCAGTCAATTTAGGTACATTATTTTATTTGCAAAGACAAATGAAAAAAGATTTAGAGAATTTCACGGCATCCAACCACAAGGTAGAGAAGGCCAATGGACTTGGAGGGTGTTTAATTGGAATAGGAATGCTGGTGCTTTTCTTTATGCTGGCAGTTGTATTGACTTTTGTGTTTGTCGCTCTCGGAGTACCCATTCCTGAATGAGTTAACAAACAACAAAACAACAAGTCGCTTGTGAACTGAGCGGCTTGTTGTTTTTTAATCACTTCTTTATATAATTTACAACCATATCATGAACAGTGGAGGTTTTGACATGACGCACTACTTTGACATTCTGGTCAAACGCGCGCAGTTACGTAGTCAATCACAATTAGCTGATATCGGCATTGAAGATGGAAAGATTATCGCGCTAGCGGAACATCTTGAAGGCGACTCACAGTTAACAATCGATGCACGGGAAAATTTGGTGACTGATTCCTTTGTTAATCCGCATCTACATTTGTGCAAAGTCTATACGAGACAAATGATGAGGCACTGACAGATTATCACGCCGAGGGCATGGGCAAAGCCATGACCACTATCGAGTTGGCGGCGCGGGTCAAAGAGAAATATGCGGAAGAGTGGATCATCAAGAATGTTCGCCGTGCTTTAGCGCAAGCGGCGTTATACGGCAACACACATATCCGCGCCTTTGCAGATGTAGATAGCAAAGCGCGCCTCGAAGGGATGAAAGCGTTAATCCGTGCGCGGGAGGAATTCAAAGGCATTGTTGAGATTCAAGTCTGTGCATTTGCGCAGGATGGATTGGCGCGTGAGCCTGGGGCAAGTGAACTCATACGTCAGGCGATGGAGATGGGCGCGGATGTTGTCGGCGGCATTCCATGGATTGAATATACCGAGGCAGATATTCTTGGGCACATCAAAGAGATTTTCGATCTAGCTCAAGAATTCAACAAAGATGTCTCCATGCTGGTGGACGATGCCGGGGATGCCGGTCTGCGCTCGCTCGAAGCGATGGCTGTTGAGGCGATCCGACGTGGATGGCAGGGCCGCGCGCTGGCACATCATGCCCGTGCTATGGAACTCTATCCACAACCTTACTTTCAGAAAGTAACCGCGCTGCTGAAACAGTCACAAATGGCCATAGTGAGTGATCCACATACAGGGCCACTTCACGCGCGCGTCAAAGAATTATTGGAAGAAGGTGTGACAGTCTGCCTGGGACAGGATGACATCTCCGATGGCTATTATCCATTCGGGCGAAACAATATGCTGGAAGTGGCTTTCCTCGCAGCGCACCTGCTTTGGATGACAACCAATCGAGAATTGGAAACGCTCTATAACATGATCACGATCAATGCTGCAAAGGCGATGAATGTAAGCGACCATTCATTGAAAGCAGACAATCCAGCAAACCTCGTTGTGTTATCAGTCCCAAATGTTTTGGAAGCCCTGCGCGAACATGCTGCCCCTCTTTACGTGATCAGCAGCGGCAAATTGATCAATCGTGCCAAAATGGAAGCGGTCGCTTCAATGGGCGAATGGTGAGAATAAAATAAAAACCCAGCGACACGACAGAACTGTCGCATCGCTGGGTTTAGCAGTGATTCTACTCTTACTACTTGGAGAGCTGACCTCTGGCCGCGCCAGTGGGATAGTCTACATTGTGAACATTGACATAGTATTCTTCAGGATGCTGGATAATGTTTTTAATTAGCTCACGATCTGCGCTGGTACATCCACTTGAGAAGCCACTCGCATCCGGTGGCGAGAGGGGTATTACGACTGGTCCCGCGACACCAACCGGGGCTACATGAATATGAGAGGCAGTCGCTGGTAATGTAATGCCAGAAACTGTAATCTCCCAGCACACCTGACCTTGGCCATAGTTAAGGGTAATGGTCGCCGTGCCGCTGCCATCCGGGTCACCCAGAGGCACTTCTGCCGCGCCAGTCAGAGTAGTTGTGAATGTACGGCCGCCATCTGCTGCGATCATGGCTAAAGCCAGCACTGCAAGCGCGATCAAAACTATATGTAGAATCTTAATCTTTTTCATTTGTATTCACCTTTCTATTTGTAAAATTGTCAGAAATGGATACAGCGATGAAGATCGACCAGGCTCTTGCACACACTGTAACTTAAGATCACCTCCTTTCAGTGTCAATCAGATCATTTGATCGATGGTCTTTAATACTACATCTGTGCAGACTTTTCAACCCGTTGTAACATCAGCTAATCTAACACTAATGAGATGTGATAGAAGACTAACGGCAGAAATCAAGCCACATCCTATATGGACTGGCTCAAGCCTAATAATATTTACGCAGTTTGAAAAAGTATGGATTTATCCTGACAGAATGATTGGAAACTTAGGGATTAAAAAGTGGGCCACCCAACACTTCTGCTCCGGTTGGTTGAGGGCTGCCACCAGTTGGTTCAATGGTGATATCCACAGCGGAATATTCAAGCAAGGAGCCAGGAGCTCTTATACGTGTGCCGCCATAGCTTTTTATATCAGTCGAGAAAACAGCTCCACTCGTTCTCTGTCCATTGCGAAGTAACCACACCTGATACTGCCGGCCGTTATCAAGAGGTGGCAGTCCATCTACCACTAAAGCCCCACTATCACCATCCTCGCTGATGAGAACAAAGCCTGTTGCCCTTGACACTGAATCTGGAGGACTTAAAGGAACGGCCCGCATTCCATTCGGAGACATGAAAGGTTCCGACTGATCGAGGCGTTGCCACAAGAACAGATTGAGACCTGCCAAAGCGATAATTAAACATAAACTGGCTAGACCCCAAACTGGCAGGAGACGTTCCAGCCAGGGGCGCTTGAATGCTTGCGCAGGGACGCGTTGGTGAGGGTGCGCGGCTTGAACGCGTTGCATGAGGCGGTCTTTCAAATCGGGCGACGGAGTTGCGATTGGCGCGGCAAAACTTAATTGCTCAGCAACAGATTGAAAGGCGTTTGACTCGTCCCGGCAGATCAAGCAACTCAATAGATGCTGTTCTACGCGGCTGGCTTCATCGGAATCTAAGCTACCGATTGCATAAGCGGGCAACAAATCTAGCACATGGGCATCGTTGGGCATATAAAATCCTTCTTAGTCTTCATTAGTATTGTACGCAGATGGAGCCTCTACGGATTTATCCTGAAGTTCCTGTTCATCACGTAGAAAGTCACGAAGTTTCTGCATCGCAAGACGAAGACGGGTTTTAATCGTTCCAAGGGGTTGCTTGAGTGCCTCAGCGATCTGGCGTTGAGTATAGCCGCCGAAGTAAGCTAACATCATGGCTTGTTTTTGATCAGGTGGCAGTTGAGCAAGCGCGGCGTGGACACGTTCACGGCGTAAGGATAATTCCAAAAATTCCTGTGGACCCTGTTGGGAGAATTTACCATTAGAGCTGAAATCATCCCAATTAACAGCATAGTGATCCAGTCTTGCAGCTCGGCGGCGCAGCACATCAATCGCGTGGTGACGGGCGATATGAGTCAGCCAGGTGCTCACTTTGGCTTGATCGGCGCGATATGACTCAGCCTTTTGCCAGACGCGCATAAACACATCCAAAGTGACTTCCTCTGCAGTTGCTCGGTCGTTGACGATCGCTAAAACGAGACTAAAAACCACACGATTGTAGCGCTCATATAACTGAGCTAAAGCTCCCTCTTGCAATTGAGCAATCAGGCTGATCAGTTTTTCATCATCACATCTAGCGTAATCTGTAGACGAGTTCACAAGCGTAGCAGTCCTGTGGATAAAGAGTCAATTGGAGAGAAACAAAAACAGCTCAGATTCGGTTGCTTATCTGGGCTGCAGTGCTTCTGATATGTTGTGCTCAACGATGAGAATCTTGCTTATTGTACCTTGACTTTGCTTTAAAGGTTGTTAGGCTTTCATAAGAGTTGGTTACATTCTTATGAAACCATCATACATCAACTTCTTCTCTGTACCTACTCGGGCATTTATAATCAGCCCATGAAACAATCTCTCGACCGGTTCATTCTCGCTATTCCTCTGCTGTTTATCAAACAATTCCCTTATGTGTGGATCCTGGTTATTGCGCTATGGAACTGGCCACCTAATGCATCGGCGGTTTTTTTATTAATCATTGTAATCGGATTGTTGGCAATGCAATGGCAATCTGCCGCTTGGCTGTCGAATACGCGCCGCGAGCACGCTTTAAGGAATGGAAAGTTTTATGTGGATCATCCCGATGTTCCCATCAAGATGGCAGCCCAACGATTGACGATTTTGTTCCTTATCAGTGGTTTGCTCGCCTTTCTATTGAAAGGACAATTCGATTTAAGTTTCTGGCAAATCTTTTTATTGTTGACCGGGTTTACCATCTTCTATCGCGACACGATGTTCTTCGGAGCGCCAACAACTTACGTCATTACTGATGAAGGGATCGGCATCCATTTTGCTCCGGGTCATATTGATTACCGCCTTTTCCTGCAATTCAAAGAGATTAACTACATTAAGAAAACGATGAACAGACAAGAATTAGATTGGGATATCTTTGCACGTACACGAAATGTCAAAGAAGGCTTGTTGTTGGTTCCAAAGAATCCAGATGGATTCTCAAAACGCATCCAGAAATTGTTTATTGCGCCAAAGGATATGCAGAAGTTCCTTGAACAACTACCACCCGGCTGCGTGACGAACGCAATGGAATCATATTAAGCAAAACGTCTATTGAGGCAGTCTATGAACAGCGAAATCAGAAAAAACCGAATGACTGATGCCACAGTCACTGTATTGAAAGCAGATAATACTCCTTTGGCTAATCACGAAGTAGTGATTGCGCAAACCAATCACAAGTTCCTCTTTGGCACCGCGGCATTTGATTTAGTGCCTTTTACCAACGGCACATACGAAGGAGAAAAACAGGAACAAGCCCAACAGCGCGCAGAAAAACTTCTCGCCTTATTCAACGCCGCGACGCTTCCATTTTATTGGGCAAGATTCGAACCACAACGCGGAAAGCCAATGACTGCACAGGTGCAGAACGCCGCCCAATGGTGCATCGATCATCGTCTGATCACCAAGGGTCATCCTCTTTGTTGGCACACATTGACGGCCGATTGGCTGCTCTCAATGAGCAACGCAGAAATTCTGCAAGCACAGATTGCGCGCATCAAACGGGATGTGTTAGACTTCCGCGGTCTGATTGATATGTGGGATGTCATCAACGAAGCGGTCATCATGCCCATCTTCGACAAGTATGATAATGGCATCACCCGTTTGTGCAAGGAGATGGGACGCATCAACATGATCAAAGCTATGTTCGATGCAACGCACGCGGAAAATCCTTCGGCAATATTATTGCTAAATGATTTCGACATTTCTCCCGCTTATGATATTTTGGTCGAAGGCTGTCTCGAAGCAGGGATCAAAATTGATGTGATCGGGATTCAGTCTCACATGCACCAGGGTTATTGGGGCGTGGAGAAAACTTTGGAAGTGTTAGATCATTTCTCCCGATTCAATTTGCCGGTCCATTTTACAGAAACGACTCTTATCTCAGGCCATCTGATGCCGCCAGAGATTGTTGACCTCAATGATTATCAAGTGCAGGAATGGCCCACAACACCAGAAGGTGAAGAGCGCCAGGCTCAGGAAGCGATTCAACATTACCAAACGCTCTTTGCCCATCCGTTGGTGGAAGGCATTACGTGGTGGGATATGTCCGATGGAGGCTGGCTCAATGCACCCGCAGGACTCATTCGAAAGGATGGTTTCAGCAAGCCAGCCTATGACGAAATCCTGAAACGTGTAAAGGGAGAATGGTGGACATCGCCAACGCAGTTTATTACTGATAGCAATGGCCAAATACAATTCACTGGATTTCTTGGTGAATATGAATTGACATGTGACGGGAAACAAGGATCATTCTCTCTAACGAAAGAAGACGCAACTACAATTGAAATTCACATCTGATGGAATATGAAATATGACTAATTGGGTACAATGGCATGAAGACTACAAGAATCCTGACTCTTTGCTTTCTAGGCGGTTAGCAGTTGTGCAGAAGCGAATCGGAGAAGCATTGGATCGCTTCCCTGTTGGAGCGATTCGAGTCGCGAGCATGTGTGCGGGGGATGGCCGTGACTTACTCAGTGTGCTTCAGAGTCATCCCCGCGCGAGAGACGTGTCAGGGAGGTTAGTCGAGTTGGATCCGCGATTGGCGGAACGCGCGCGGGCAGCAGCTCCATCAAGAATTGAAATTTTGTGTGCAGATGCAGGAAATAGCGATGCCTATGAGGGCGTAGTGCCTGTCAACTTGCTCTTGTGCTGCGGCGTGTTTGGGAATATCGCTGAAAGCGATATCCAAAATACAATCGATTCCTGGCCCATGCTTTGTGCGCCCGAAGCAATCGTGATCTGGACGCGCGGGGCCTCTAAACCTGACCGTAGGCCGCAGATTCGAGAGTGGGTAAGATTAGCTGGGTTCGAAGAGCTTTCCTTCGATGGGGCAAATGAGAAGTATGGCGTTGGCGTTGTACAGATGGTTCGAGCAGGCAAGCCATATCGAAAAGATGTTCATTTCTTCAGCTTCGTTCCTGGAAAAACAGCAGTAACGTAGTGCAAGATGGAATCTTGCGCTACAAAATAAAAGTCTGATCGTATATTCCTTGACGGGAATATTCCTGTTCGGGTATACTCGATTTATGAACACAACCACCCTAACCGCTCTTGCCGAACCCA
>WNFX01003689.1_pt1 | contig 15232 bp, 11 predicted proteins | sample 5400111 | NCBI WGS metagenome assembly WNFX01 (sample SAMN13153363, study PRJNA577476) | soil metagenome | isolation source: 40 cm soil or saprolite under grassland replicate 1 | place: USA:California | collected 2016-06-15 | reverse complement strand
CGGCGGCCGGCACCAGCCGCTGCGACAGCTCCTGCCTGGCCCCGCGGCCACCAGCCGCCGCCACCAGCGCCACGGCCAGCACGGCAGCCGTCACCACCAGCGCCACGGCCGCGGCGGCACTCACCCACCGCCGCAGGCCAAAGATCCACGACACGTCTGCGCCCCCCGCCCATGACCACCCGTACTCCCATGGAACACTATCCGCACGCGCTCTGTCACTTATTGTGCTGGAAGCGGAGTTGGTCCCGTACTGCGGTGGGCGGGTGCGGCTCGGCGGGCGGCGGCCTCGCAGCGGGTCAGGTGCGCCTCGAACTCACGCAGCTCCGCCGCGTCGTGGAGCGCGCCGAGCGCGTAGACGCCGGCCAGAGCGTGGACGTCCTCGCCACAGGCTCCTCACCGGGCCCCGCCCGCACACCGGAGATCAAGATCAGCGTAGGACGTCTTGCAGGTGCTGAAGCAGGGTCGCGGTGTTGAAAGGTTTGCGGATCAAGGGCAGTTCGGCGGCGGCTGCTGGCCCGCGGGGCAATGATCCAGCCGTGTAGCCCGACATGAGCAGGACCGGCAGCTGATGGCGGGCGTCCCTGATGCGCTCGGCGAGCTGGGGGCCTGACATATCGGGCATGACAACGTCGGTCAGCAAGGCGTCGATGTGAACCGTGGGGCTGCTGATGATCTCAAGTGCGTCCTTGGCCGTGGCGGCGGCGATGACCTGGTACCCGGCCCTGGTCAGCATGCGGGTCACCACGTCGCGTACCGCGTCGTCGTCCTCTACCACCAGGATGGCCTGGCCGGCGCCGTCCGGCGAGGCGGGGAGGGCGACCGGCGTGCTGGTGACGTCTCGTTCCGCCGCAGGCAGGAGCACCGTGAGCGTGCTTCCCCGGCCGGGCTCCGACGACAGCTTGATCTCGCCGCCTGCTTCCTTGACCACGCCGTAGGCCGTCGTGAGGCCGAGGCCAACGCCTCGCCCCGGTCCTGCGGTGGTGAAGAACGGCTCGAAGGCGTGCTGGGCGACCTCCGGGGTCATCCCAGAGCCCGTGTCAGTGACGGTTAGGGAGACCAGCTTGCGCTTCCCGCCGGCCCCAGTGGACAGGCCATCGTCTTGGTCGACGTTGGACGTCTCGATGCACAGCCGCCCACCGTGCGGCATGGCGGCGCGGGAGTTCATGACCAGATTCATGATCACCTGCTCGATCTTGCCGCGGTCGAGAGTGACCGGGTACAGGTCTTCTTGGACACGGGTCAGGAACTCGACGTCCTCGCCTATGGTGCGCCCCAGTAGCTGCTCGATGTCAGTGACGATGCCGTTGAGGTTGAGCGTCTCCAGCTGGGAAGGCTCCAGCCTGCTGAAGATGAGGAGCTGGCGGGTGAGGGTGGCGGCACGCTCGGCCGCCTGGCTGATTTTCAGCATGTCGGGCTGGCCCGGATGATCGGCGGCCAGAGAGCTGGTGACGTCGCTGGCGCAGGCCATGATCACCGCAAGGAGGTTGTTGAAGTCGTGCGCGATCCCGCCGGCCAGGCGGCCGAGAGAGTCGAGACGGTCGGCTTGACGCAGTTCCCTGTCCAGGCGCTCACGTTCCTGATCGGCCACGACCTGGCTGGTGACGTTGCGCAGGATGCCTTCGACGGCGATGACCTGGCCACTGTCGTCGCGGACGCCGACCGCGCGTTGTTCGGTCCAGACAATGCCGCCGTCACTCTGCCGCCAGCGCACGATCAGCGGCCGCGGCTCCGGTGACCGCCACGATGCTTCGACCGCGCCGCGGTCTTCCGGTTCCATCGTCGAGAACACAAGTGCCGGGTTGACGTACAGCTCCTCTGGCTGATGGCCGGTCACGCCGGCCACGGCGGGGCTGATGTACTCGAACCCTGGCTCGGGGAGCAGCCGGTAGCGGAAGATGATGTCCTGGACATGTTCGGCCAGCAGCCGGAAGCGCTCTTCGCTCTCCCGGAGGGCGGCCTCGGCACCTCGCTGTTGCCGCCGCACCTGAGCGTCGCCCAACTCTCGTTCCACGGCCGGGACGAGCCGGGACAGTCGGTCTTTGAGGATGAAATCGTGGGCGCCGGCCTTCATGACAGCGGCGGCGGTCTCCTCGCCCACCGCTCCGGAGACAAGTATGAACGGCACGTCCAGGCCGATGCCCCGCATTGCCCTCAGCGCTTCCTGCGCGCTGAACGCCGGCAGGTTGTAGTCGCAGATAACGATGTCGGGGGGTCGGGCCGTCAGCGCTTCGGAGACCGCATCGATGGTCTGCACACGCTCGTATGTCAACTCGATGCCGCCGCGGCGCAGGTGGGTGACGATCAACAGGGCGTCGTCGTCGCTGTCATCGATGATCAGCACTCGGACACCGATCATGCTCCGCCCCTTGGCTGCCACTCAGGTGCAGGCTCGTTGATGAGCAGCCAGTACATCCCCAACAGACTGGCCGTATTGAGGAAGTCGCCGAACACAACGGGCTTGCGGACGAAGCTGTTGGCACCGAGCCGGTAGGAGTTGACGATGTCGGTTTCCTCGCTCGACGTGGTCAGCACGACGACCGGCAGCGCCTCGGTTCTGGGGTCGGCACGAATGCGCCGCAACACCTCCATCCCGTCGATCTTCGGCAGCTTGACATCCAGCAGCACCAGCGCAGGCTGAAATAGTGGCGCGGCGTACTCAGGTAGCAGGATCTTGAGGGCCTGTTCGCCGTCGGTGGCAACGACGATCTTGTTGTTGATGTTGGTCTTCTTGAATACGCGCAACGTGAATGCCACGTCGTCCGGATTGTCCTCGACCAGCAGAATCGGATGCTTATTCATGGCCGTTCCCCGGGATCGGCGCCGTCGGACGTAAAGGTGAAAAAGAATGTGGTGCCCTTTTCCGGTTCGCTTTCGGCCCAGATCCGGCCGCCGTGACGGCTCAGAATGCGATGCACGATGGCCAGCCCGATGCCGCTGCCCTCGAATTCGGTCGCCGCGTGTAGCCGCTGGAACGGGTCGAACAGCTTGTTCGCGTAGCGCATGTCGAACCCAGCGCCGTTGTCGCGGACGAAAAACGCCTGCTTGCCGTCCAGGCGAACCGCGCCCACGCCGATGATCGCGTGCTCGCGCTTGCCGGTGAACTTCCATGCGTTGGACAGCAGGTTGTCCAGCGCGAGCCGGATCAGATGCGAATCGCCGGTCGCGATGAGGGCATCGGCGATCACCACCTCGACGTGGCGGTGCGGCTCCGCGCCGCGGAGTTCGTCGATGATCTCACTGGCCTGCGCGCCGATGTCGACCCGCTCGCGGTTCAGGCCGGTGCGGGTGACGCGGGACAGTCTCAGCAGATCGTCTATCAGCTGCCCCATCCGGGCTACGTTGGCCTGGATCCGCCGCAGGTGCTGGCGGCCGTCGTCATCGAGCCTGCCGGCGTAGTCCTCCATCAAGACCTGGCTGAACCCGTGCACCGAGCGCAGCGGTGCGCGCAAATCGTGCGACACGGAGTAGGCGAATGCGTCCAGCTCGCGGGCGGTCGCTTCCAGCTCGGCGGTACGGTCCCGTACGCGCTGCTCCAGTTCCGCGTTGAGCTTGCGGACCTGCTCCTCGGCCCGTTTGCGGCCGGTGATGTCGGTTGAGATGCCGCACACCGCGTACGCTTGGCCCGCGCTGTCGAGCAGTGGAAACTTCACGGTGATGTACGTGTGCGGGCCATCCGCGCCCGGCGCGACCTCTTCCACCTGCACCGGGCCGCCAGTCGCGGCCGCCTGCAGGTCGTTGGCGCGAAATTCGTCGGCAATCTCGGCGGGGAACAGGTCGTGGTCGGTCAGCCCGATTATCGCCTCCCGGTGCAGGTTGAACAGGCGTTCGTATTCCCGGTTGACCACCATGTAGCGCCCGTCCAGGTCGCGCATGTAGATCACCGCGGAAGTGTTGTCGATCAGGGCCAGCAGCTGGTCCGTCCCGGCCTTGGCCACATGGTCCTGCCGCGGTCTTGCCGGGCCTTCCGGGCTGAGCTCTGCCGTCATCGGCAGCCCCCCGTGGCAACGATGGGGCGTGCCGTCGAGCCGGCGCCCATCCGCGCGTCCCGGTCCTCGCGCGATTGCCTCGGACGGACCAGCAACGCGTCCGGGCTGGCCTGCCCGGTACTAGGTCCGGTGAACCGGACGATGCTGTCGAGATCGGCCAACGCCGCCCGCACGCGGTCAAGTCCCGCCCGGGATTCCAGCTCTTCAGCGCTGAGGGTGTGCAGGCAGGCAAGCACATGCCGGTGACGCGCCCGAGTCAGCTCCTGCAGATACCTCTCGTCCATGCCGGTGGTGCCCGTGCGGTTGGACACCACGCTCGGATCGCCCAGCCCGGCGATCTCACGCTGGCGCTGCGGGGCGAACAGGTACTTCTGAGCGATCTTGAGATGGAGACCCGACATGCGTGCGTGCGCGATGAGCAACAGGTAGACAGCGGCGAGCACCGGGTGGCGGCCGACAGTCTTCCGCAGCTGCACCGGTGACATCTCCGCCAGCGTGAGCGCGTCGAGCCCCAACGACCGCAGCGCCGTATCCGGCAGCGACGGGCGCTCCATCAGCCGCGTCAACTTCTCGCGTTCGGTATCGAGCAAGGCCGGAAAGATCCGCCTCGTATGTGCCTCGTAGCTCGGGGTCCTGACACCGAGAAGACAATCGCGGGCGATCGCCTCAGGATCGAGAGCGCCGCTCGGCGGGATATCGCCGAGCGTCCAGTGCACCGCGTACTGCCGGAAGACGTCCATGAAGTAGTCCGCCCGCAGGCCCTCTTTCGGGGGCAGCGCAACGAAATTCGCGTTGAGGCGGCGCAGCTCCGCCAGCAGCACGACAGCCAGGCCGACACGGTCCAATGCCTCCGGGTCGCGCACGTCCAGCGTGGTATCGGACATCGGCATCAATGCCGTGTTGATCGCCAGCTCGATAGCCTCGGACATCTTGATCAGCTCGAAGAATCGCCGTTCATCCGCAACGCCGGTGTAGGTACGCACCAGCCCGTCGCCGAACACCCCCTCCAGCACCGCGATGCGCTCGCCTCCCCACCAGACCTCCGTGGTTGGAACGTTCCACCGGGTCAGCGAGGCGTAGCTGTCCCTGTGACAGTGCCCCGTGCCGGTCCGATCCGCCAGCCTCCCGAAATAGGCGCGGAACGATACCGCCTCGGCTCCCACCGGGCACAGGTCGAAGGCACGTTCCGGCATGGCCCGGTGATCTGGGCCCAGCTCCTGATGGTGCCGGCCCAGCGATGCACCGGCCAGGCCAAGTAGCACCACCATCTGCTGCGCCTGCCGCACTGGCAGGTACTCCGGAGGTGGCAGGTCCGCGAGAACTGACCGTGCGAGCTCAGCGCCCAGGTCACCGGGCAGGCGTCGATGCGCCAAAATGTCCTGGTTCAGGCTCGTCAGCTCAGTCAGCACCCAGGCATTGACGCGGTCGATGCATTCGAGGAGGGCGCGGTCGTTCGTCGGCATCGGACCCGGCTCCTTTCGCAGCGTGAGGCGGCGGGGGAGGCCAAGGCAGCCATAGGGACAGCCTAACACTTTCAGTAATCAATCGACTTCATTGCGTAACTAAGAGGCCTGCGCTGACTGGTGGGGCAGCCACAGCGTGCGAGACGCGCGCCCCAGCGACCGTGAAGGCGGATCAGCGCATCGGGGGTTCGCAGTCCTATGAAGTTCGTGGTGGCGTAGTCGATCGTCCCGTCGAGGGGCCCGGCACCCCTTCCTTCGGCCTCACTGGAGGAAAGGGAAGCCTCCTTCCGGCTCCGACTCGATGAGCAGCGACACGGCCTCGATCAGGGCCAGGTGGGTGAACGCCTGCGGGAAATTGCCCAGGTGCTGGCCGGTCGTGGTGTCGATTTCTTCGGCGTATAGCTGAAGCGGCCCGGCGAACGACAGCAGCTTCTGGCACAGGGCGTGGGCGCGCTCGATCTCGCCGATCATGGTCAGCGCGGTTACCAGCCAGAAGGAGCAGATGGTGAACGTTCCTTCCTCGCCTTCGAATCCGGTGTCTGTTCCTTCTACCCGGTAGCGGAGGACCAGGCCGTCCTTGGTCAGCTCGTCCGCGATGGCCAGCACGGTCGATTTGATCCGTTCGTCGTCGGGGGGGAGGAATCCCATGATGGGCAGGAGCAGCAGCGAGGCGTCGAGGTCGTCGGTCTCGTAGTGCTGCCGCAATACGCCCCGGCTGGAAACGCCCTTGTCCAGCACCTCGGCCTTGATCTCCTCGGCGCCTGCCCGCCACCGCTTGGCGCGGTCGCCGTCGCCGCGTTCCTCGGCGACATCGGCGCCGCGCGCTGCGGCCACCCAGCACATCACCTTGGACGCGGTGAAGTGCTTCGGGTCGCCGCGGACTTCCCAGATCCCCTGATCGGGCTCATGCCAGTGCTGCAGGGCGGCGTCCACGAACCCGGCGAGCCCTTCCCACACCGGCATCACGATCTGGGCCGCTCCGCGGCGGAACTGGACGCCCAGGGCATCGAGGATCATCCCCCACACGTCGTGCTGCTGCTGATCCCAGGCACCGTTGCCGACCCGGACCGGGCGCGCCCCGCGGTACCCGGACATGTGGTCGAGGGTCCGCTCGGTCAGGTCACGTTCCCCGCCGATGCCGTACATGATCTGCAGCTCGAACCGCCGGTTGAGGTCACCGCCGCTGACAGCATCGAGGATGAAGCCGAAATACTCGATCGCTTCCCAGTCGAAGCCGAGGCGATACAGCGAACGGAGCATGAACGCCGAATCTCTGATCCAGGTGAACCGGTAGTCCCAGTTGCGCGCCCCGCCGGGCGTTTCCGGCAGCGAGGTCGTCGATGCCGCCATGATGGCGCCGGTGGGGGCGTAGCTGAGCCCTTTCAGGGTGAGTGCACTGCGGTCGATGAAAGGCTTCCACGGATGGTCGGGGATCTTGGCTGAGCTCAGCCAGTCGCGCCAGAAATCGACCGTGGTGTTCAGCGCACTGAACACCTCGTCCTGGTTAGCAGGGACCTTGCCGTCTCCCCAGGACAGGACCACGAACGCCGATTGGCCTGGACTGAGCGTCGTGCGACCGTAACACCGGGCGCCCAGCACACCGAGCTGGATGTTGCTCGTCAGCTCGAGCTGCACGTCCCCCTCGGCGGGGGCGACCGTCATGGCGCCGTAGCCGTCGCCCTTGTAGCTCCACGTGCCACCGGTGGTGCCGTAGTTGAAGAGCGGGGCGCAGTTCACCATGGCCTCGACCCGGCCGCTGATGCACGTCGCGATCCGCACCAGGGCGCCGACACCGCCGAAATCAGCCGGAGCCCGATGGTAGTCCGCGCGCCGCACCTCGTGCTGAACCGGGCCGACGACCAGCAGGTCATGCACGGTCATCCAGCCGGTCGGGGTTTGCCAGGTCGTTTCCAGCACCATTGTCCCCGGCACATATCTGCGATGCTGGGGCACGTGGGCATTGCTGGGACCAAACCGGAACGAACCGGCGACCCGGTCGAGCAGCGCCCCGAACACGCTGGCGGAATCGGGCCGCGGCAGGCACAGCCACTCGACTGACCCATCCGGCGCGACCAGGCAATTCTGCTCGCAATTGGACAGGAACCCGTAGTCGGCAATGGGCGGGAACATGCTCATCGGCGCTTGGCCTCCCCAGTCAAGACTGAACGTCCTGACTTTGCTTAATAACTGCAGCGTAACGACCGATTTGCGCTGCGGCGCCACCCCAACGGGGTGAGGTTAACCGCCACGGCGGCGAACAGCACAGCCGGCGCCGCCGGTCGATATCGGCGGGGTCGTAGGCGAAGACCGTGCACCACACAATGAGCAGGGTCTGGATGAGGAACCCGAACGGGACGGTGCGCTCGACGGCCTTCTGCACCCGGTTGCAGGCGTCCCCGACGCCAAGGATCTGCTTCCCGGTCGCGTTGGACGGCTCGATCGGCCACCGCCAGGAGTACCGTTCGGCGATGGCGGCGGGATCCGTGCTGGCGTCGAGGGTGAACAGGCCCAGGTCGTATGCCCTGGGCGAGGCGGGGTCTCGGACCAAGATCACGCGGCCGGGGGCGGTCTTGAAGCTGCCGTGCCGGCGCCAGCTCTTCCAGCAGATCCCGCCAGGTAGATGGCATGGGTAGGCTCGCAGACCTCGTAGAGGCGGCGTACGACCTGTTTGCTGGCGGCCAGCTGGCCGGTGCTCACCCTCGAGCCTGGTCCGGGTCGCGGGTGGCCTGAAGACCGGGACCGATCTCGTTGAGCAGGTCGTCCAGCGACCGTGAAGGGCGGCCGGTGAGCCGCTCAACGGTGTCGGTGACCTGGGCGGCGTAGCCGTCTGTCCCCGAGCGGCGGTAGTCCTGATAGAGGCCGACCAGGGCGTTCGCGAACCATTCATTCAGCCCGGCGCCGAGGAGCCACTGGCGCACCGCGTCGTCGGGTGCGTCGATATAAGTGATCTGGCGTCCCATCGCGCCGCTGAGCCTGGCGGCGACATCGCTGTACGAGAGCGCCTCGGGCCCGGTGACGTCGTAACGGGCGCCGGCGTGCCCAGGCTCGGTGAGCACGACGGCAGCCACGGCCGCCACGTCGCGGGTGTCGACCATGCTGAGCCGGGCCTCGCCGGCATTGGCGTAGAAGTTCCCCGAGACGTCAATGGAGGGGATCGTCGATTCGGGGATGTTCTGCAAGAAGAGGTTCGGCCGCACGATCACATAGGGGAGCCCGGAATCGATGAGGTAACGGTCGCTGGCAGTGTGGGCGCTGATGAACTCGGCCTCTGATTCCCGGTCGGCCCCGATGATGGAGCTGCGCACCAACAGCTGCACGTCCGTCCGGCGGGCGGCGTCGATGGCGTTGCGGTGCCAGCGGACCGCGTCGGGGTGGGGGCTGGAGAGCAAGAACACCTTCTCGATCCCCTGCATCGCCCTCGCCAGCGAGCCCTCGTCAGCGAGGTCGCCGGTGACGGTCTCGGATGCCGCTGACGGGCCGGCGGTGGGCTCACCGGCGCGCACCAGGACCCGGACCCGCTGGTTCCGGCGCAGCAATTCCCCGATCAAAGCGGCGCCGATCTTGCTTCTACCACCGATAACCAGAATCACACAGCCCCCTTTGACTCGACCGCTACAGCGCCATCTGACGCAGCTACCCGCCGGATCCTCGTAGCTGAATTAGGACCAGAACTCATTCCACGCCGGTCCTTCAGTCCAGGCTTCCCACAACTCGGCGATCTGGCCATCGCGGATGTGGGAGATGAAAGCGTAGTTCTGGTCGAGCGTCTTTTCGCCGTGACGAGCGGTCACATGCAGCAACGCCACCGTGTGCTCGTCGTTGGCCAGGATGTCATGGAGTTCCGCGCGGTAGGTGCCCTTGGACAGCTCGAAGATCTTGCTGAAGCATCCGAAGATGGCCTCCCGGCTCGTGTACTCACCGGAGATGAGGTTCGTGCCCGGAACGTGCCACACAACGTCCTTTGCGATCAACTCGGCGAGCCGGTCCATGTCTCCGGTCGTGAACGTGTCATAGACCTGCTTGAACACCTCGATGTTGGGATGCTCGGTCACTGGCATCTTCTTCCTCACGTGCTTCGTCTCGGCCCTTACAGGTCACCAACCTTGGGGTAAGGCGGGCGGGCTGATCAAGGGAGAATCACTGATCGGATCGATTAGGATCCCTGATTGATGTGGCGTGACATTGAACTGCGCCGCGCACGCCGTCGGGACGCCCGATCCGCCGCACCCATCCCGTGCAGACATCAACGAGATCCTCTCGTTCGTGGCGCGCGGGCGCATCGTTCACCCGACCAGTTCGGCCGTCCCCATCTTCGACCGCGACGACGTCGCCCTGATCCCCATCAGCGACCTGCCGCCCCTGCCGCTCGGGCTGGTCTGGTGCACCAGCCGCGAGAATCCCCGCGTCCGCGCCCTCGACCAAGTCGCCGGTTCAATGATCACCGCGTCCGCCGGACGTGTCCCCGAGTATCGTCGGCCCGGCAAGCCTATTGACCAGGAAACCTGCTCAGGCGCCACCAGCCAGGAGTGGACGCTGACGGCCAGCGGCAGCAACTACCGGGTCGTCAACGTCAACAGCGCCAAGTGCATGAACATCTCAGGAAACGCCACCACGGCAGGCGCCCTCGTCGTGCAGAACTCGTGCGACACCGTGGCCACCAAGCAGTGGACGTTCACCACGGCAGGCAGCGGCACCCCGACGCCAACCCCCACGCCAACCCCCACGCCGACGACCTCGCCGCCCACGGGCATGCAGGGGTTCGCCGCGATCAGCGGTGACGGGCACGGCTCGACCACGGGCGGCGCGGGCGGTCCCACCGTCACGGTCAGCTCGCTGTCGGCACTCCAGGCCGCGGCCGCGAGCAGCGGGCCGGAGATCATCAGGGTAAATGGCCTGTTCTCCGGATCCGGTGAGGTCCCGGTCAGCTCGAACAAGAGCATCATCGGGGTCGGCGCCAACTCCGGCCTCACCGGCATCGGGCTGTCGATGCAGAACGTCGACAACGTGATCGTCCAGAACATGAACATCTCGTTCGTGACCGCGGCGAGCGGCGACGGCGACGCGATCCACATTCAAACGGCCGACCACATCTGGGTGGACCACAACAACCTGTTCAGCGACATGAACCACGGAAAGGACTTCTACGACGGCCTGGTCGACATCACCCACGCCGGTGATTTCGTGTCGGTCTCCTGGAACTACATCCACGACCACTACAAGGTCTCCCTGGTCGGCCACTCCGACAGCAACGGCTCGGAGGACACCGGCCACCTGAAGGTGACCTACTACGACAACTACTTCCAGAATTTCGACTCCCGTACCCCAAGCCTGCGCTTCGGCACCGGGCACGTCTTCAACAACTACTTCGTCAACGGCAACACCGGCGTTAATTCCCGGATGGGCGCGCAGATGCTCGTGCAGAACAACGTGTTCGTCAACGTCGGCACCCCCATCATGACCTGCTGCCTCAGCAACGAGGACGGCTTCGTCAACCAGTCGGGCAACAACTTCGGCACCGGCACCAACAACATCACCCAGACCGGCACGTTCACCACCCCGCCCTACTCGTACACACTGATACCGACCTCGTCGGTGGTAAGCACCGTCACGGCAGGCGCGGGCACAGGGAAGATCGGCGCATAGCGACACCGGCGCCCCGCCCATCGGATCCCAGGCCGGCTGCTTACCGCAGCCGGCCTGGAGGAGGCCTGTGGGTGCCGAAACTATGTCACCTCATGCGACCTGGGCATATTCGTGGATCAGTCCGCCGAGCCGGTCGCGCTGCGCGGTGGGGTGCGTTCGCGACACCACTGTCTGGTGCCCCCGCCGTCGGACCGCCGAGCGGCCGGTTTACTCGGGCGGCATGTCCACGGGCGTGTAGCCGGGGTCCTCACACACGCCTTCGTCCTCGGGTGTGCCCTGGCTGGAAGCGTCAGGCGAAACGGGTGGCCCCAGGCCGCCGCTCGCGTCCGCGGGCTGATCGGCGTGGGTGTGGCTCGCATCGAGCAGGTCGTCGCCTGCGCCGATTCCGAGCTCGGCCGCGCCCCATGAGAGGACCTCCTTGCCGAGCTCACCGACCAGGCCCGCTCCCTCAACCGCGGCCTCACCTACCCCCGTGGCAATCGCGAAGGGAAGGCCGATGAGCGCCTGCCCGATCGGGTCGCGCTCGATGGGCGGGTCGTTGATCTCCGGCTGTCCCGCCGACTGCTCTCGTGGTGTGCCCGGGTCGACCGGCTGTGCGCTCACGGCTGCTCCCTTGTCCGGCGTCGATGGCTTGCTCAGGCAGAATGTCTCGCTGCCCGCCAGCAGGGAATGGCAATCCGGGCACCAAAAGGGTCTTTTCCGCTGCACCAATGGGCAGCCGCTATGCGCGGGAACCATGCACCACGATCATCAGAAGCCGCGGTCACGGGCGGCTCCGCCCGCCTTAGCGGCTCAGGTAATGGTAGAACGAGACGTGCCACGGTCCGCTCAGGTCCCCGCGGTTGACGCCCATCTGCAGCTGGGTGCCGTTTGTGGTGGTGCCGCCCGGGTCGGTCAGGGCATTGCCGGATCCGGTGCCGACGATGGGCCCGAATGGGTTTTGCGACACCTGGCTGATCTGCCACCGCTGGCTTGGGCTGCCGCCGCATGCCCAAACATCGGCCGTCGCCCCGATTTTGGTGCTGCGGCCGGTGATGTCCAGGCATTTGCCGTTGATCCGCAGCGTGCCGTCGCTGTAGGCGGTCCACCGCTGCGAGCTGTCACCGTCGCATTTCCAGGCCACCACCTCGGTGCCGTTCGCGCTGCCGTTGCCAGCCACCGCCACGCACATCCCGTTGAAGGGGTCTTGGATGGTGCCGGCACCGGTGGGTACAGGTCCCGGCGGCGCCGCGCTCAGCGGCCAGGTGGTGATGTCACCGCCGCGCACGGGTTCGGCTGGCCACGGTCCGATCAGGTGCGTGTACTCGTCCGGCGGCGTGATTTCCACCCGCTGCGGATATTCGAGCGGGCCCGGCGCGTCCGGGTACACGCGCCAGGTCACCATGGCCTGTGCGTTCCCGCCCGGGCGCAGCCGCACCCGCGTGTGCGGGACGCTGATCCGCGCCAGATGGGTCGGCAGCGGGTTGAGGCCGCTGCCGAGGAACCCAAGTCCCTCATAGCCATAGACATAGCAGGTTCGGCTTGAGCGGTTGGTCAGGATGAGCGTCATGCCTCGCTGACCGCCGCTCGCGGCGTTCAGGCCGGTGAAGGCGGCCGCCAGCTGGCGGGTGTGGCAGCGCGCAATGCCCGTGCCCGGCGGCGCCGGTGTGCCCGGCGTTCCCGGCTGGGTCGTTGCGACCGGCGCCGGGATGGCGGTGGCGCCACTTGTGGCAGCCGGCGCTGGTGAGCGCGTGGCAGCTGCGTGGTCCGACGGGCTGTTGCCGGAGCAGGCCGAGGCCAGCACCACCGAACAGGCAGCGGCGGCCAGTACGGCAAAGCCGCGCACCGGCGATCTGCGGTGAAAAGCTGAAGTGATCATTGTGTCCCCCTGACATTGTCCGCGGTGCGTACCCCGGCACCGCGTCCTAATGACACGGTCGCGCCCCGGCACATCGGAAAAAAGGGGACCCCTCCCCATCTGGGGAGCCCTCCCCACCGCGGCGACGCGCTTTGTCTCGCAGTTCGAGCCGGCCCGGCGGGCAGGCGCGCCAGTACGTCGGCCCGTTCATGAGTGACCTTGCGTCTATCGAAAACGCCAGCGCGCCCCGGTCAGGGAATGACGGGGATGAGAAGGCGAGCTTGGTGTTGCGGCGGCTGCCGTGCCGCTGCCTTCCACTGCGAGGTAGCCAGGTAGGACACGCCCAGCATGCCAACGGCGCCGGTGCCCCACGGCTGCGCCGCGGCCCACTCGATCAGGTCATGGACATCCTCGCCTTCCTGATCGGACAGCAAACTGGCCGAGCCGTGCCGTCGCGGACGACCACCGGAAGATCCCGCAGCACAGACAGCGAACCCGCGGCGGGCTCGTAAACACTCACCGGCGGGCGCAGCAGTCCTGACAGCCGACGCCGCGCATACCGCGCCGCGCCCGGCCGGTGCCAGGGCCGGTCGGCCGCCCGGCGTGCGGTCATGCACGACGTCGCCCGGCGCTGTGTCAAGCGTGTGGGCCATTGCTTCCGGTGCCCACTGTCCATAGTGGGCACCGGAAGCAATTGATCAAGGCCGGCGCCGAGGGCGTGCTCGACTCAGCGCCATGTTCTCAGGGCCGACGTGCGCTAGCTTCAGTTGCCGTCGGCGCCTCACGGTGCCGGTGCCCAGGGCGTGGCCACCAACCAGCTCGTGTCTGCCGCCCAGTCGGTGGCGGTGTCCCAGGGGTTGGATCCGCCGTTGCTGGCGATGTAAGCAACGTTGTTGAAGTTGCGGATGTAGCTGCCCGGGAAGTTCACCGACTGGAACGACACGCCCTGACCGCTGTTGCCGGGCCCCTGGCAGAAGGTCCCGTCCATGGAGAACAGTGAACTGCCGTCGTTGGGTTGCAGGTGCAGCTGGAAGTTCTGGTGCCGCAGGTAGTAGCCCGGCTTGTTGACCGACTCGAACGAGGTGCAGCTCGGGTTGGCCAGGCCGGCCGTTGCCACGAAGGTGGCGTCCTCCTTGTCGGTTTGCGAGCTGCTCGCCGTCACCGGCGCGATGACCACGGCGTCGTCGGAGTCGTTGTGCTTGAGGTAGCCCGAGGTACTGCCGGGCGCCGTGGTCTGCAGCGAGACCCGGGGGCCCGGGTCCAGAGTGAAGCGGTTGGCCCCGCCCGGCGTGGGATTGCTGGAGGTAATGAAGTCGGCGCAGTTGCTGTCGGTGTCGGTGCCGTCCGGGTAGCGGACCGCGCTCCGGCCGGCGCCGGTGGCCGTGCCCGGCACGGTCACGGTGCACCCTGCCTGCCCGGAGCCCGACTTGCCCTGGTAGCCCTCGGCGAGCCACGGGTCGACCAGGCTTCCGTAGTTGAGACTGTCGGCCACCAGGCCGTGGGCGTCGCGCAGCACCATGTTGCCGGCGCTGGCTGAGAGGGCAGGTCCGCCGAACCACTGGTCAGGTGCCGGCGGGCCCTGGTAGCCCGCGTTCGTAACGGCGGCGTCGACCACCGGCGCGTTGACCGCGTGGCTGCGGTCGAGGGGCTTGTCGAGGGTGATGCTGCTGCCCAGTGGTTGCACGGGCTCGTTGCTCGAGTGAGCGAAGCGTGTCGCTGGGCTGAAGGTGACACCGGTGCCCCGGTCGCTGAAGGGAAGGTTGGACGCGTGGTCGAACTTCAGCGGGGCGGTCAGGTCGAGGCCGGTGCCGCTTGCGCCGGAGGTGCCCACCGACGCGACGGTGACGTTCTCGATCTTCGGGCCGATGTCGAGTCGGATCGTGTCACCGGCCGTGATGTTGGCGGTCGAGGTGACCTTGATGTTGGTCGCGCCGGCGGGCGCCGCAGCCGCGAGGTAGGCCTGCGTGCCCGGCTTGCCGACGGCGGTCACCGTGGCTGTTTCGAACGTGTCGCCGTAGCCGATGGCCAGCTTCTGGCCGAGCGTGAAGCCCGATGTGCTCGTGACGGGCACGTTGGTCGAGCCGGCGGGGACCGTGATGACCGGACCGTCGGGCAGCGGCTGCCACAGCGGTGTGCTGACGCTTGGCGGGCTGATGATTGTCGAGTTGCGGCCGTTGCCCGACGAGTCCAGCGCGGTTGCACCGGAGTCCTCGTCGAACTTGTACGAGGCAACGTTGCCGGCACCGGCCTGCCCGCTGGCCAGCACGGCGATCTCGGCGGCGGACAGCGCGTGGTCGTAGATC
>WNFX01003688.1_pt1 | contig 15235 bp, 6 predicted proteins | sample 5400111 | NCBI WGS metagenome assembly WNFX01 (sample SAMN13153363, study PRJNA577476) | soil metagenome | isolation source: 40 cm soil or saprolite under grassland replicate 1 | place: USA:California | collected 2016-06-15 | reverse complement strand
CTCCCATTTCCTGCCTTTTTTGGCTCTTCATTCCTCTGTTTTTGCTCTCTCTTCCCGACTCGTCACTCCGTTGTGCATGGCTTTCGCTCATCCGACCCGAGTAAGCTCTTCTATTCCTCGTTGCGCACTTCGTGGGCTGAGCGACCGTAAAGACGTTGGTTCTCATCAAAAAAGATATACACAATTCCTTGTTCCGAATTGTGTAATAAATGCAGGAGAGGAGGCCACCATGTCTCAAGAAAGTCCTGCCCTTCGTCAATAATAATGGCATCATACCGACGATGGAGGATATCGCTAGCCTTAAGAAGTGCATTTGGTAAAATACGTTCGTAAAAATCCGCGTCACTTTCTGTTCCTGTCAGCACTGGGAGCCCCGCCTCACGTACAAGTCGAATACAGAGGTCATGAAAGTTATAGAGATCGAATGCGCCTACCCAGTTCAAGCGCTCACGCAAATCCTGAGCCAAGTTACGATTGTAGCATGTAAGTAAGACTCGAAAGCCTTGGCGCGCTAGACGAGCGGCTTTCTCCGCTGCTAACATGGTTTTTCCCGATCCTGCAAAACCACTGATCACCATGCGGCGATGCCGATTCAGCCCATCCAAAACGCTATATTGTTCCTGCGTGAGATGGATCAGTTGCTGCCGTTCCGCTGTGAATTGTCCCCAGAGTGCGGGATGTAGCTCCCACTGTTTGCCTAATAACGTGATCAACGCTTTGACGCCCTCTGAACCAGGAGCTGTATCAGCCTCAGCACGAGGACCGCGCCAGTATCGTAAGACGCGGTCGACCCAATCGGATATGCTCTCAATGTCTGTAGCATCCAAGACGATCGCTCGTGGAATATCAACGCCTAAGAGCGTTTCTCCAACGACAACATCAGGAAAAGCAACTGCATGACCAAGATTCACGTAGTGCTTGAGCCTGAGTTTCAGATAATCAAGAAGAACAAATTTGCTTTCCCTTGCTTGCTCAACCAGATTTTTTATCGCATGCACATTTCCTACTGCATCTATTGTTGTCCATTGGCGTATCCGAAAATCGCGACGGATTCCACCTCCCTTCACTTCGATCACGACAATGCCTCGCTCAGGATGAAGAATGATGAAATCTGCTTCTCCATCACGAGGGCGTTTTTGTTTGTCCAGTGCTAACCAGTGAACCTGGTGGAAGACGAGATAGGAATCATCTAGCTGCGCTTGAAAAGCATGATACAATGTTTTCTCTGCAGCACTTTTCGTTTCTGGGTCAAGGTGGCTAGGATACATACGCGCCATTGTTCTTCTTCCTTTGCCGCTTCCCACAAAAGAAACGTATCACTATCGGGTTCAGATTCCTTACGCATACATAGGTACTTTTGTACATGTATTTTAACGTAATTTACCACCTCCTGCCCTTACTGCATCTCTCACTAGCTCAATGGCGCTCACAAGAAATTCTTGTTCTTCACTGCCTTCTACTTCATCGACAGTAGGAGCTGCGATATGGTAAATCATCTCAACGTCGTGTGCCCGAACGCGTGCTGATCCACGTCCATAGCGGGAGAATGCAGTTTCCCAGTTTAATACATGATCACGAATGAGCCGTTTCTGTGTTAAGGTATGGAGTTGTGAATACATCTCGCGGGCGATAGTATCAACAGCTGCCTGCCTCATTTCCTCTGATCCATTATCAAATGGTTCCCATTTTTGGGGCTTATCTAGGAAGGTTCTCATCTGCTCACTTAACTCTCGAATCAAGTCTGCTACTGGTCTGAGCGTATCATACTCATCCAATCCTAATCGCGCTGGTCGCCGTGAGAGTGCCTTGATTCTGCTCCAATGTTCGGGATACCGACTCGACTGAGAAGAGAGACCAAGACGGCCTTGCCATGCTTCATGAAAGGATTGCACCGCCTTCTGAATGAACAACAGCAGATAGGTATCATCGTAAACGGGCCGTATCTCTATTGGCAAAGATGGATTTCGCATCGCTTCGAAGGCGTCGATCATTCTGTTGAGTTCAGCACGTGTGCCTCTTGCTTTGGGCCGAAGCCTCTCCTGGATATTGGCGACAAAAAAGGTTCGATCTTGTAAGGTATTTCTCAAGACCGCACTGGTACGTAATCCCGTTTCTTTGCCGATAGCGGCAATCGCGTTATCCAGAGAACTGAGGACATGGTTCCGCTTGGCCAGCGTATCGGGCAGATTATCTCCTCTCACTTCATCAAAGTGAGTAAAACAGATGAATAGTTTCCCGATATGACCGCTCGTCTCGACCGTTTTAAGGATGCTGCTTGGGGCTGCCTGTAGTGGTTGTGAGGCATCATCAACCAGGAGAATCACATCTGCATTGTCAAAGCGTGTGGTGATTCGAGTTGGGAGACTTGTTGCTGTATCAGGGGTATGACCGAGTCCTTCTCCATCCATCAAGACAAGACGGGGAGCCGAACCTTCTTTCCATTCCGGTTGAAATGGCCCAGCGACTCGGACTCCCTGGACAAGAGGAGTAAGCAAGCGTCCAAACAGTGGAGCATAGTTACTGGAAAACTGATTCACGACTGGAAGAAAGTTTTTTCGATCTTCTTCCTCATAGGTCCAGTATGATGGCCATCCCGCCTGGTCAAAGGCAAGTTGGCCTTGCGAGAGAAGATGAAATCGTTCTTCAATAGCGTCAATAATTTCATCAATGAGCTGTTGAAAGACATCATATTTATACAGCTCGCTTTCGAGCATTTCCTGTACCCATGCGTCGCGCTCTTCCTTTACCGTATCGGCGCGAGGAAAATTCGGGTGCGCTTCGAGGTTCCGAAGAGCGGTCTCTGCAAGTGATCGTATGGTGAGAAGATACCGTTGAAGGTCTTCTGCATTTTTCTGACGCTCTTCTGTAGAAAGGAGATCTTGGGCTGCGTCTTCATTTGTATCATCATCTTCATCGTCAGAAAACTGATCACTTTTCTGATGCGCAGATGGGAAATCTCCGAGAATATAGTTGAGACGAAAACGTTGTTCGCTATGTTCGAACAGTTTCCGCAATACCACCTGCGACCCTCTATTTTCTACCTGGGCTAGAACGGCGGCAACAACACATTCTTCGACATACATTTGCACCCTGTCTTTGGGGAGAAAGGTGACCACAGCTCGAAAAGGCCCTTCTGCAAACACAATCTCCAAGTCACATGTGGTCGTCTTGGCTGCCGAGGTTGAAGGGAAACGCTCTGACGGGTCGGTTCCGAGGAGTTGTCGGACAAGGGTCGTTTTACCTGCCCCTGTGGTACCGACGAGCAAGACACGGGCATATCCATTATCGGGAGTAGGGAGAAAAATGGCACGCTCCCGGAGCGCCCAGAAGTCATGCTCTACAGGAACCAAGTGATCGTAAAAAGCACTAACGACACGATGATCATAGAAACGTTCCGCATTCTCGTGCGCTGCCGGTGTCCACCACTCTTGATTGCCAAGGAGTTCGTTCATCTGGTCCTTCAAACGTTCGGCTTCAGAAAGATTACTAGTTCCTAAGCCACGTCTCACTCTTAATCCCGTGCGTCCCTGAGTATCCTTTCGAAGCGGGTGACGGAAAATGAGACACCAGGCACTCCTCCCTTGACTTCGACTCAAGCTTGCCGTGAATTGTTGTTCTGCCATGATACACCTTCTTTTTTAGTAGAGCACTCTCGTTGTTCCTCGTTGTTCCTTATAGCTTTAAGTATACTTGATAAAGGCTAGATTCGTCAAGTATTTTCGGGAACAACACAGAACAACAACCCAAGAACAGACGGAGACGACACGTCTATGAAGCTAGGATGGGCTTACAAAGCTACACTCGACGTTGTACAATAGCGTTACAGAAGGAGAGAAAGCAGATATATGTCACTAGAAACTTTGAAACTGTGAGCAGATCATATAAGGATCGTTGCAAAATTAGCGAAAACAGATGGTTTCATTCTAGAGGGAAACTATGACCGAAGAAAAAAGGGTTCTTCCAATAGGCTCTGCAGAATTGCTAGCATTGCTCGATTTAGAGGAGCGTAAGGAACTTGCCCGCGAACTGAAACTGCCTCCACCTAAAAGGCTTCGGGATCGAGCGTTCTCTACAACCATCTCAACCTTTTCCGTAACTACGCTTTTGCAAACTATTCTTCGGATTAGAACACCTCTCATTCGTATGCTACAAGAGGTGCATCAATTTCTTGAGCAGCAAGAGATACGCGGGAGAACTAACGTTCGTGTAGTGGCGCTGCCAGAGGCACAAGGGGAAATGCAGGTTGTATTCTCTACAGCTCTTAAAGAAGCTGTCGCGGCGGCGCTTGATCCTCGCATCACGTCTATTGACATAGATAATCTCGACCAACAAGCCCTGGAGCTGAAAAACCTTATCGTCACACGCATGCTCAGTATTCGTGGAACTGAGGCGATGCGGGAGACGGCAACATCCGAAGCCATGAGAGAAGAACCAGAGACATCGGCGTTTGCTGACTACTTCGATGAGCAGGTAGATGTCTATCATCCAAAGGATATTGCCTATGTTCAAACATATTATAAAGAATTAAGGAACTTTATAAAAAAGTTTGATACTGCGACGCGTAATATCGAAGATGCTCGTTGGCTCCCTGTCTTAAAAGAGAGAAAAATGCGTCGAAGACTTCAAGAAGGTGTAGAGGCTGTGTTTGAGAAATTGCGAGCCATGGAAAGTGAGAGGCCAGATACAACTGCGAGGAAGACCATTGATCAGGCTACTTGGCAAGGCCTTTTGGAGAAGACGCAACTTTACAAAGAAGCGTTTTTCGCAGCCTGCGCGTTCCAGAAAGATGCTTCATTGCTCTACGATTTTCTCCATTTAGATATCTGGCGTCAGAGTTGGAGAATCTACGAACTATGGATGCTGATACATCTTCTCAAGCTTTTTACGCACCTCGGTTTCCAGATAGATATACACGAGCGCTTAATCGGCGATATGTGGAACTTGAAGTTTGCGAAAGATGACCGTCCGGCGGCTCTGTTAAGAAGAAAGACGCTTTCTTTGGCCGTATATTATCAGCTCTATGCTCATGATGCAGATCAAGGTGATATGCCAGATATTGCCATCAAAAAGGCCGATGGAACCTTCTTATTGGTGTTTGATCCAAAATACGGGATAAAGTATAGACGCAATAAACTCGTGACTGTTGCTAAACGTTATGCAAGGAGCTTCTCGCCCGAGCTAACAGTTATTCATAACTTTTATCCAATGACATCTTACCAATATGATGTTCTTTCCTCTACACCACGCTGCCTGGTTACCTCTGATGTTCGCCCTCATTCTTCTACAGCCGAAAAGATTGATCAGGAAGTGTTTGCCCTTTTCCCTGCTGAATGGCTCATTGCAGAACACACGGGCATTTTTATTATTGATATATCTGGAAGCACATCCTCTCTGAGAGAACGAATAGGATTGGCAGTTAGAAAAGAGTTTCAGGACTTCCTTAACAGGGGCATAGTGGATGGCTCTCTTATTTTATTCAGCGATAGAGTCATGGACACCATTCCTTTTTCTCAGATACAAGATGTTGCCGAAATTCTAAAGAGGCCTCTGGAAGGTGGAACAGATCTAGCCAGGGGAATAGAAACAGCTATTACTGCGTTGAGTGAGAAAGAAGGTCGGCGTACTCTTCTCCTGTTTACAGATGGCGAGGATAGACTGGACGTTCTAGACCTATATCACAAACTCTGCATGGTAAAGGTACATTTGCAAGTATATGAAGCAAGAGATACAGACATGTCAACTCCCCTTCAGGAGCTTGCCGAGAAATGTGGTGGTGAGTATCAACGAATTTAAAGGGACTGAAATCCGTATAATCAGCAGAGTAGAAGTAGTCCCTCATGTTCCTCAGCGTGTCTCGCGAAGCGTCGTAACAATCTCTGACAATCGAGTATGAATAGCATTAACACGCGCACGAAGGTAGTCTGCATGCGAAAGAGGCTGTGCAGGACTTTCTTCTTCGGCAGGTAGGAGCGTTTCAACGAACGCTGCCCGCAGTTGTCTGGCTCCCGCCTCAGAATCAGGTGCCGCGAACCAGCGACGATCTTTCCGTACAAAGCCACCGCTATAGAGAATGGCATGGATGGTTCCACGATGCACTTCGTGTTGCTGCCGTTTGCGCAATGCCATGACGACTTCTGCAAAGACTAACCCTTCCGGAGCTTCAGCTAAGATGGCTTGTAGGGAGCGACGGTAATTCTCTCCCAGTCCACCACGCAAGGTTGCCAGCGTTTCCAAATCTACCAGGCGCGCCTCTTCGTTCTGTACGGCTTCATCCTGGCCTACCTTCTCCATCACGATCACGTCGGGTGCCCATTCAATACGCAGGACTGTCCCAGCCTCTAGCCACATAAGCCGATCAGCGAGTTCAGGACCATAGAGGTAGTTTTTCGTCCGGTCGAGCCAGAGCCAGAACCGTGTCCCATCATCATGCCACATCCCACGTGCTATGGTTTTTTGCTCTTCTCCTGGAACGGGGGAAGGATAGGCCGCGCGTACAACTGCCGGAATATGCAGGAAGCCTTCGAGAAGATTAATGGTACGAAGACGAACGGTCCAATGCGCTCGGTTCGATGTGACTTCACCTCGGAGTACCACCTGACTTTCATCGGCAGAGATGTCCGTCGTGGGTGTTACGCGAACAGAGGACTTTCTTACAGGGACTGATGCCGCTTCTGCTCCTGTTGAGGAGTTTGTAATCCGCAGAGGCAGCACTTGTAGCCGTGTACGCTGAACTTCTGCTGGCATGTGATCGGCAGGAATCCAGTAGTCCTGGCCGACACGCATCACGTCCGACCAACTTAATAGCCATGCTCGCACATACAGCCAGGCATTTGGCATCTCGGCATCAGGCCATTCCAATTGACGAAGGCTGTCTGTCACCATGCGTATAGTCCACGGCTCCGCCCCCGCCTCATGCCAGAGCGCGAGCAGTTGTGATCCAAGTGCATCAAGGGTCATCTTCATCTTCCGTGGCAGCTTGACCGTGCGCTCATGCTCTGCGGGCTCTAGAATACCGTGCCTTGTCAGTGTGAGGCGTGCATCAAGCGGATAAAAGACGTAGTGCCTCTGGTCTTCGGTATCCAGAGTCGCCAGTTTCTCATCCAGGTTTCGGCCATCCCAGGTCCCCGAGAGGAGTTCATTGAGTAATCGTGTATTGGCAACTGTCTGGCCAGTAAGACGCCAATGACTTGGCTGCTTTCCATCCCCTTCATGAACCAGAACAAAGCGCTTGTCTGAGTGGATCGGGATTTCATACCCAGCTTCCCAGACAGGCTGGAGCGCCTCCTTCTCGGTAAACGTCCGACGCGAAGGGGACCAGCGCTGGACTACTTCATCAAGAAGCTGGGATATCTCATCATCAACAACATTACTCATCATTCCACCTCTGTCTCTCGAAATTCAGGCAATTCGACTCCACCAGCCAGTGCATCACGACCCCGCTGCGTAATCGCTACAGATGTGTACGTGATCCTCTTCGCAGGAATGGTTCGCTCAATCAATTGGAGGTAGTTTCCTTCAATGAGTACTCCAATGGTCCGTTGTACCCGATCACCCCGCGCTCCGGTACCCTCAAGCTCGCCAAAGTGATCTGAGGCACGGGCCCCTGCTGAAAGTCGGAACACCTGTCCCTGAAAATTTGTCTGCGGAATACCGAGCAACATTTTCTCAATGGTCCTTGGCGCAAAAATACCGTTATGATCACGAACTGCACCCAACACCGAGAGCCGGACATCAACAGAGAGCGGTTCTCCATAGAGGCGTACTCCTGGATCCCAGGGGATATGTTCATTGGTTGGGCTACACAAATCACACTTACCACACAAGGGAGCATCGTTACGACCAGTTAAATAGTTAATCAGTGCTGCACTACGGCAGTGCTGGTTGCCTGATCGTAGTCTAATATATTCAATCATCGCCGTCAATCGGTCTTCAAAGCGTTGGTAGCGATTGGCAAAGCGTTGTTCAATCGCCTGCAGATAGGTCGTATCAGAAAGCTTGTCTCCGAGCAACAGCGTAATTCCTCTATTGTAGGCACGATAGAGGAGCATATCGCGTTCAGCCAACTTCACCAGGATCGGATCGACGACACGCGGATCAATCCCAGTTTGCTCATAGACCTGGGCCGCACGATAGGAAACTTGTTGGTCTTGCGCCGCTCCAAGGGTTGCGAATACGTTTGAAGCAATGGTTCGCTCTGAGGTATCTTGCAATGCTGAAAGAACATCTGAGACCGGTTGATTCAAAAGAATAGTCGCTTCCAGCGTACAATCTGGACCACGCTGCACGAGACCAGCCTCCTCAAAGGAGAAGAGCAACACACGTGCCTGCGTTGGCTCAATGCGAGCCAGGTCTGCGAGTACCTCAGGATCACACACCACTGTTCCATCAGCAAGCCGAACCGATGTAGAGAGCTCATCATCAACGGAGAGCAGCGCTTCCTGGTATGTACGTAGCACACGGGCATCTGGGACCCCTTGCCGCGCGATAAAGCGTTCCGTGCGTTGTGTCTGGCTGTGATAGAGCAAAATGGCATAGGCTTCCTTCCCATCTCGTCCAGCACGCCCAGCTTCTTGAGCGTATGCTTCCAGGCTGGACGGATGGTCGTAGTGAAGTACGAAGCGAATTTCGGCCTTATCAACGCCCATGCCAAAGGCCGTCGTTGCTACGACGACATCCAGCTCTCCTTGCATGAATTGTTCCTGGATCTGGTGACGCTCAGGGGTAGGCATCCCACCATGATAGGCCTGGGCGGCAATATTGCGATTGCGCAGCAATCTGGCAAATTGCGTGGCTGCCTTCCGAGTGGCAACGTACACAATTCCAGCGCCACCATGCACCTCGTCATGGACCAGCTGATGCACAATCCCAAGTGCTAATGTGTCACGTTCTTCACGCTTCGCCACCGAATAGACGCGAAAGATCAGGTTGTCACGAACAAAATCGCCTGTACGCAGGGAGAGATCTCTTCCTCCTGATCCACTGCGTCCCATCCCAAGAATGGTCGTAATCTCTTGCTGGACCTGCTGTGTGGCAGTCGCGGTCAGCGCATGGACAGGTAAGGAGCTTCCTCCCTGCCCCTTTGGCAACAAAGAAGCAATCTCCAGGAAGTCTGGTCTGAAGTCATGGCCCCAGGTGGAGATACAATGCGCTTCATCGACGACCAACTGCACCAGGGGAAGCCGGTCAAAGTAGGCACGGAAACGCGGGTCCCGGAGACGTTCAGGTGAGACATAGAGGAGCTTCAGTCGTCCACTTGCCGCATCGCGTAGCACATCCTCTTGACTTGCCGCATCCATCCCCGAGACGAGCGCTGCCACAAGGCTCATTCCTGGCACCTCGCGCAATTTCTCCACCTGGTCCCGGATCAAGGCGATCAGTGGCGAAACCACCAGTGTCAGGCCAGGGCGAATGAGAGCAGGGAGCTGATAGGTTCGGCTTTTGCCAGCACCTGTTGGAAGCAAAGTCAGAACATCCTTCCCTGCGAGCACATCACGGATAATGTCTTCCTGCCCGCTCCGAAATGTGCTCTGTCCCCAAATCGCTTGTTGGATGGCAAGTAAACGCGGTCTGGCAACCCGTTCAAAATCAGCGTCATCGACAAAAAGAGTGGACAATTGTTGCTCCATCAAGACGCGCTGCAGATCGGGGATGGTTGGAGCTGGCAGGTCATCCGGGTCGAACGTGAGTCCCATCCATTCGGCAATCCGCCGGAACATCTCGACGTCAGACTCGTAGCCAATCGTCGGATCGGGCAAGGAACGGAGCACCTCGGTTCGGTACAAGGAACTCCGCAATCGCTTATCCAGCAACACCGCCGCCCCTTTATCATCAGCAGCACGGATTAATCGTCCAAAGCCTTGTTTAAGAACAATGATCATTTTCGGCAACAGATAATCAAAAAAGGCACTGCCACCTGCATTCTCAATCGCACTCATCCGAGCAGCCTCTACAGGATCGCCAAGGCTCGGATACGGCAACTTTTCCAAGAAGACGTATGAGAGAGAGGGTCCAGAAACGTCGACGCCTTCCCAAAGGGAACGGGAGCCAAGCAGGGAGCTTTCTTCCATCGTGCGGAACTCGTCAAGCAAACGCTGGAGGCTTCCTTGCCCCTGACAAAGCACCGGAAAGCCTTGCTCTGCCAGTGGGTCCGCAATCCGTTGAAAGACAACATCGCGACGCGAGTTTGCAGTGAACAACGCGAGTGTTTTGCCGTCAAAGAAGGGAATGAAGCGACGCAGAAGATCCGCCACAGCTTCAGGAAAGTTGCGTTTCAATTCACTATCGCGAGGGGCAGGCAGATTGTTAGGCAGCAGAAGGAGTGCCTGATCATGATAGTTAAACGCTGGTGGGAGATCACGCGTCACGACAGCCTTTGGTTGTGCGGTACTTCCAACTCGACTATGTTCCAGGCCGACACGGCTGAGAAAAAAGTCAAAGCCTTGTCCGTAGACCGTCAAGGTTGCAGAGGTGCAAATAGCAGTGTCCAGGCGGGACCAGAGTCGCTCCCAAAGCAGAGGGCCAACGTTGATGGGAATCGCGTTGATCGTCACAGAAGGCCGTTCTGAGCGATTCCCAGCACCGCTCGTTGCCGCCGTATTTCCAGGGGTAGCTTCGATACGACTCAGTTCAACGATGCGTACGTAGTTACTAGTGCTACGGAAAGACCAGAACCAAGTAGAATTCTCAACAACGGTTCGCAAGTCACGGAGAAGAGAACGCGCAAGTCGAAGCGTACGGCGCACTCGCCGCGTTTCTGGCTCTGCAGAGGATGTTTGAAGCGCTGTCGGAACATATTCGACTAGTGTTGTGAGTGCATTACGAAGTGCGGTTAAAAATTGGTTGAGCGAGGTAGCCGCTGTGCGAAGCGCAGGTCCACCGGCTGCTGAGAGGGCTCCTGCATCAATTCGTACCCGCACTCCATAGCGTTCCAGGTCAGCTTTTGCAACGACGGTCTGCCCCGTCACATAGCGGTGAAGTTGTACGGCGAGACTATCTAAAGCTGCATGTGCATCATCAACGGATTTGACGATGGCAACCAGGGTTGGATCATTGGCCGGAAGCCCGAATCGGCGTCGACAATCACGTACCAGACCACTCCCTGTTCGTGGATCATAGATAGCACGCAAGATACGTCGGAGAACGCGCTCCTCGACACGCTGCTCCAAAGCTCCTGTCGCAGCCTCTTCCAGATTATGAGCCTCGTCACAGATCACTGCACCAGCAAACGGTACCTCATCAGCTTCAGCATCCAAACTACTCACGAGGAGCAACGCATGGTTCACAACCACCAGATCGGCACGCTCAGCATTCTCCCGTGCTCGTTGATAAAAATCGACTGGCACGATTGCCGTAGGACTGTTTCTTGTTCCGCTCTCCAACGTCGCTACCGCGCCTACCTGTCGGTCAGGAGAGCGGAGCGGAGAATCATCGTGACTGGCCCGCACACTAGCCAGTGTCTGCAATACTCTTCCTTCAGCGTGAAGGTAGTCCTCGAGTGCTTGTGGTGTCATCCCTAACTCATCGAGATTCCCATGAGCACTGGTTGCAGCAAAGCGCACCAGCGCAGCAAGCATCCAGGCACGAGAAGCAGGGAGTGTCTCATCAGTCAATGCATCTTCAATCTCTTCAGCAAGTCGTGACAGCGAGAGATAGTTGGCCCGTCCTTGCAGTTGTGCATAGGTCATACCGGGCACAAGTTGTTGGACAAAAGGTAGCTCACGCTCTATTAATTGTCCCTGGAGAACTCGTGTAAAGGTTGCGACAGCGACAGGTCGTCCAGTCGAACGCGCATGCAAGGCAGCAGGAACGAGATAGCCTTGGCTATTATGAGTCGGGATCATAGAGTGTCCTGCAAGATAGAGATGACTCGGTGAATCGACTTGAATACATCGCACAGGGCGCGAAGGAACCCTATTGATGGCAACGACATAGCGGTAACTATTGCGTTCAACGTTATAGTTTTGTAGTCGCTCTTTGTGTGCTACGATCTTTCGCTCCAGGCGAAAAACCTGCTCATTTGTTGTGAATGCTATGGTCCATTTAGCGCCACAATCCTTCTCATACAGACGAGCAGTGCCCTCTCTACGAGAGGGGCGATAACCTAAAGAGCAAATTAACTCATAGATATCAGAGGCAAGACGTGGATTTGTAGTAGTAAATTCAATCGCGCCGTGACAACTCACTGTACCGTCTGTATCTAGCAGGCCAGCAAGTAATGCTCGCCTTTGTTGTTCAGAACCTCGTAGGTAGATAGCAGGAATATGCTTATTCAGAATCACACCTGATGCTCTCAACCTGCCTGTCATGCCAGGTTGCCATCGACTTTTTGCTTTCCCATTCTCGTCATCAACGGCATAGAGAATAGACCTGCTTTTAATCCGGCGAGTAGTATAACCATCTTTTTCTATTTCAGTTAGCATCTCTGGATCAGCAGTTGTGATGTGATTGTTGTGTTTACTGCCATCACCAAGCCAGACACCTAAGAAGTAAGGAGCAATAGGCAACTCTATATCGGGAAGCGTGAGCGCTTTAGCCAATGCAATGGCATGATTAGCACGTTTGCTTATATGAACTGTAAGTGTGGCTGCCATTTGTTCGGTTGTGACTAAGGTAAATGGACAACTATCCCGTCTTTGCGAAAGCAAATCTTTTTTTAGGCGGTTTCGCAAAGCGGTAAGCAAAGACTTCTGCTCATAAAGTGCGGGATGACTGCCAATATATGTTATGGTACGAGATGAACGGAAAATTGCTCCGTAACTGCATCCTGTAAGAGAAGCAACTTTAGATAGGGACATGTATTCATCGTCTTGCGATAAAGTAATAAGATTCTCTAAGGAGGCGAGTATTTCATATGTCACAAACCGCTTTGCTGTGTAGACATCCGATCTTGGGGGTCGCCTATTCCAGGCGCGATCTGTCGCGGTATATGTTACCCACTCATGTTCAGCATCAGCTATCAATGATGACCCATCGGAAAACACGACTTCATAACAAGGACGATTATACATGATATCGAACACTGCTGTAACATTTGAGGGTTGACCTTGTTCGTCAAACACAACATCGCCTATTGCCAAATCACCCATTTGCTTCCATCCATTAATAGTTGGAATAGGTGTTTCCACGTCAAGAGCCTTCCCAGTCCCGGTGCCTGCCTGGATGACGGCATAGCCTCCTGTACGAAGGGTTTCCGCTGCCAATTGTGACATTTCAAGTTGCGCATCGCGCCTGGTACGTCCTAGCGCTTCAGCCTGTGCAAACGTGGACTCAACAACCACGGCGTTGACTGGCGCGATTGTTGCAGGGAGGCGTTCAGGCAGCAGCGGTGCACGATTGGCACCAAAGGTGGCCACGATCTCTGGCACAAGCGCAGGAGTTATGGGCGGAGTCAGGAGTTCTGCCCAGGGATCGCCAGCGCGACGCAAGAGTTCATAGACGGCGGCTCCGCTCGGCCCCTGTTGAAATTCATGCTCCAGGCCAAGCACAATTCCCCCAAGCATCTCAACATCAGCATCTGCGCGATGAGCATCTGCTCGTGCACAACCGTAGTACTCAGCAAGCGAGCCAACACGGTGCGAATCCGCGCAGGGAAGCAGGACACGTGCCAATGGCAGTGTATCGAGCACACGAAACGTTGGAGGAAGTGGTAGGCCGAGTCGATCACAGGTCGCTTTGAGCAAGGGTCCATCATAACTTGCACCATTATGGGCAATGAGTGGAAGATCGCCAACATACGCGAAGAAATCCTGTAGAACTTCAGCAATAGTGGGGGCATCTCGTACTTCATCCGTCGTAATCTGCGTAAGTTGGATGATATACTCCGGGATGGGGACGCTTGGACGGGCAAAACTTGCCCAGGGAGTCTGTGGAACCCCATCAATCCAACGTTGGGCTGCTATCTGGATAATCTCGGTGGCTGGCGAGTAGGCATCCTGGCGTGTTGCTTCGAGGTCGAAGACCACATAGCAGCCTCGCCTGAGAGTCTGTGAGGATGATGTTGTTGGCGAAGAAGATGCCGTGGGTTCATCAGGAAGAAGCAATGCCTCTTGCGAACGTAATTGCCAGCGCCCCCCGTCACTCTCAACAAAACGCTGAGGTTGTTCACGTAAAACAGCAGTCACCTGAGCAAGCGGAATCTGACGTTTTACCTGCCTGGCAACAAGGCTAGTGAGAGCTTCCCCTGTTAATCCTGTCGGGTTCGCCGCAAGCGACGTCTCTGCCGCGGCAATAACTTGCTCCTTGAGTGTCATACAGCACTACTCCATTTGACTAAATGTCGTTCAGGCATATATAGCCATCGGTATAATTTCAACGGCTGGATGCTTAACCTCATAAGGTGCTAATTTGATGTTTATCCCTGGCATGTTTTCAAAGGACGATATCATATCAGTTAAAACCTTCTGCGCCGCATAGCCAAATATCGAACGACGACAGAGGTTAATAGCTTCTGGTTGTTTTAAGATGCGCGTAACTTTGCCCAGCACAACTACACGTCCACAAAGAAGCCGATCCTGTTCTATAAGAGGCAATATCTTTGTAGAAAGATCAAGTACCGCATCTTTTCTCCATTTCTCCTCATGGCTTAGAAGCACATCAGATAATGGAGAGGATTCTAAATCATTACGGAGAGCTTGAATCATAGCTGCTGCTTGAGCTTCTTGCTCTCCAAACCCAAATGATAAAAACCGCTCTCCAAGTCGGGCAATCTCGTTCATAGGACTACGATAAATATAACCAGATAATTCTACCAAGTCCGAAAATGGAGAAAGCTTTAATTCATCCCATTGGCTTTGTTCACAATCATCGAGAGATATGATTCGATGTTGGCTGTATAACTTATTTCTAAGGCCCATGAAAAGGGATGCTTCAGTATGCTTGAGAATGATCTGGCTTTCGTGAGATTGAACCAATTGATCCTCAAGATTTGCCGAGCTTTTCACATCTGCTTTCACTAAATTCGAAAGGAGACCAGACAACCCTACCTCACCTGCTATCTCGCCCTTTGTATCTTCAGTTGTCGCCTGAGTTCGTTTCACTGCGTTTTCTAGAGCGTATCCACCTTCGGTAGCTGCTACAAAACTTACGATCATTGGAACGTCCCACGAGTTGCGCAACGAGGGAGTAGCGACTAGCACCTGAGCAAAAAATGTGTCTCCTTAATGAGGAAGTATCAATCATTCTCATAAAGGAGACCAATATGGATAGTATTGCTGATGGATCGATCATCGTCCAGGCC
>WNFX01003687.1_pt1 | contig 15237 bp, 9 predicted proteins | sample 5400111 | NCBI WGS metagenome assembly WNFX01 (sample SAMN13153363, study PRJNA577476) | soil metagenome | isolation source: 40 cm soil or saprolite under grassland replicate 1 | place: USA:California | collected 2016-06-15 | reverse complement strand
TATCTTGGTTTCCTTCTGTTAGACTCCGCTGGGTGAAATGATCAATTGGATCTTGCTGATTCGACGATTTGCACGACAAAGCTCTTCTTCTCACCTGTAGCCGGGATCGTCGACCCCGGCCCTTCCTTCCCGATCGCCTCTATCGCCGCGCGAAATTCTTGTTCCCGATTCGATGGAACGTCGACAAGCACACTAAGCCGCGCACGGTCTTGAAGACCCTTTGTCGCAGAGCCGCCGAGTCGAGAAGCGATCGTGACTACTTCGTCGGCGACGGTATCCAGTTTGCCAGTTGCAACCGGAACTGTGATTTCACTTACGCCCAGCGGAGCTGGTGTGAGGGTCGCTGCGGCGTGCTCCAGCGATTTCACGATCTGCTGCCGCATTTGCGTTTCAAGCAGCGCGCGATTTGGGTTCCGACTCTCGTGTCTCACGATTAACCAGAGACCGAACCCCACATTCACAGCCATGAGAATGATGAATGCGACGCCAACCCGAAGCGCCATCTTGCGGCCTTGCTCAGTTACATCGGGTTGTGATGGCAGCACAACTTCGCGAGAATCGCCGAGCATTCCCGCATGAATCTGTCGCGCCACCGCCAACTCGCGTTGCAATTGTTTGTCGGAGACCAATCGCTCTTCCAAAGCGGCGCGCTCCGACGCGGGCAGCCTGCCCTCGAGGTAATCAAACAGCTTGTCAGGATTCATTGCTTGCTGATCGCGAAAGCGTGACTCGAGAGCTCTCGGCACGCAATGGCTAACTGGAACCGTTGCTGGAGTGGGGCATTTGCCCTTTCCTCTACGGCAGGGCGGCAATAGACTCCGCTCGTGGCTGAAGAAGATCAGGCACGGGTGACACGCCACGGGCTTTGGCGGCGCGTGATGATTGGCCTCGCTGTCTGCGTGGCTCTGTTGATCATTTTCCATCGCCCAATTCTGCTCGCAATCGGCCGGAAGGTTGTGCTCCGTTATGCTGCGAAAGAAAATCTAAAGGCTGACTTTCGCGTTGAAGGGAATCCGTTCGGCAGCGTCACAATCCGCAATCTTCACGCGTTCGCGGTTGGTCCTTCGCGAATCGAATCGATTGATATCGATTATCTCTACCTTGATTACAGTTTGTTCGGGTTTGCGCGACATGGTCTTCCGCGATTGTTCAATGATGTTGAAGCACGCTCCGCCAGCATTGTCTTAAATCCTTCAAAAGCGCCGCTGAGACCGCGGCCACTCCACCCGCAATTAAAATTGCCGAGGTTCTTTCCGGAACGACTCCACGCAACAGACTTGACCTTCATGGTTAGAAATCAGCCGTACGATTTTGTCGTCGGACATGCGGACCTTGATCTAAATCCGCGCAGTCCGGGCGAGCTGAGGATCGAAACGCTTCAGCTTCCCTCGGGCGACACTTGGTCGAGGAGCTCCGGCCAAACCTCGTATACGAACAAGAATTTAATTCTGCGCGACCTGAATTTGAGCGACCAGGAGCAGCTTCATCTTCTGAATGTTAACGCATCGCAAATCGACGCGAATGCACTTTCGATCGTTCTAAAATGCACAGTCGGCGGCGGCCAAATATCTGCGTCTGCCGAGCTAACTGAAACAATGTCTTCGCTCGACACGAAGGTACATTTGGCTGCCGATAAAGTTGCGGCGGAAGCCCTGAACAAATTCGTCATTTTTCCGGAGAATTATCTCTCGGGCGAAATCGATCGCCTTGCTCTCGAAGGCTCAGGCACCATCGATGCGCCCCGGACATGGAACGGCACACTGTCGCTGCAGCTGAGCGACGTGCATCGGCCGGCAATCAACTTCGACCGCGCAGTTGCAACAATATCGGCAGAACGAGGCCGGGGAGTTTTGCAGTCAGGCGACATCACTGAGGAAACCAATGAATTTCACCTGCGTGGCTCAATGGAATTGCCGGCTACGTTCGCAGATTTCGGCCGCACACCAACAAATCTGGAAATCTCAGGCACCGCACCTGATTTGGAGCGATTGACGGCGGGCACCACTGTGGCGCTCACTGGATCGGCTCAGTTCAGCGGCAGAATCGACATTGCCAATTCAACTGTCGACGCAACCCTCGCAGTAACCGGAAGCGCAGTCGGGTTCCAGGATGGAATAATTGATAAGTTGAGCTGTACGCTTCGCGCGTCCAAGGGCGTGGCGCGTGGCGATACCAGGAGATCGTGGTTCGCGGATCTTCGCACTACAATGGATTTCGATTTAACGGGGATACGTTATCGGGATCACATCGTTGATTCGGCGCAAGGATCGCTTAACAGCAGCGACGACGTTCTTGGACTCGACAGGTTGAACGTGCGGAGAAAGCAGAACGAGCTGAATATTCGCGGCCGTTACATGCTTCCGGCAGAGGTCGGCAAATTTTCTTCGCAGCCCGCGGAGGTGGACGTTACGCTGAATGCGCCCGAGATGGGCGATTTCTGGGTTGCTGATTCGCCAAACAGATTGAACGGGCCGTTGCAATTGGGCGCGCAGATTCAATGGAAACAGGAGACCGCCAACGGACAAATGTGGATCGCCGGCGCAAATCTGAGGATGCGAGACTTGGTTTTCCGGCAAGTCAGCACTCAGTGCTCGCTTTCAAACAGCGTGATCTACATTAACGATTTCAGCGCGAGTTTGAACGATACGGATTTCGTTAACGCGACTGGGACGCTGAACTTGCGGCGACCTCATCGTTACAGCGGCAAGATTTCCGCAAACGTGGCGAACTTATCGACGCTTCAGCCACTGCTTCGGGCTTCTGGCAATCAGAATGACCTGGCAGGCGCAGTCAGGCTCGAGTGGCAAGGAAGCGGCGACGCGCAGACGTTTAAAAATTCAGGCAAACTGAACCTGGCGTTGGACAAGGGCCGCTATGGAAATTTGCAGTCGTTGCGGGCAAATGTGGATGCATCCTATTTGCCAGAGGGTCTGGATGTGCCGATCATTTTTTTCGCCACCAACGACATGGATTTTCGTGCCATCGCTCGAACGAAAGGTGACACGCTCGAAATAGACAAGGTTGAGCTTAACCAGGTAGGGACAACGCCACGGGGCGAGGCCGGCCGCGGCGCGCTTGGAGAGCGCGCCCTACCACAGAGTCAGACGAAATTCGCATACGGTTATCTCTCGCTTCCGTTTGTCTGGAAGAATCTTGGGACTAACGCGCCGGTTATTCCATCCTCTGGGAAAGTGTCTGCGACGTTTCAATCTCAGGACCTCGATCTGAAAAGATTATTCGACGATCTCGGGATCAAAGCGATGACCTCCGGCTTTGTGAACGCCAGGCTCGACGCCGATGGAACACTCGCCGATCTCAACGCGCGCCTCGACATGCAGGTGCGCGACATACGAAATGAATACTGGCCGAAAATGGAGCCGGCAACTTTTGAGCTGAGCGCGCAAGCCCGGCAGGATCGCCTAACGTTTTCTGGAAAACTGCAACAGGCACGGATTCAGCCAGCAGAATTAAATGGAAGCGTGCCTTTGGATATTCCGAAGATTGCGCGTGCCCGGAAGCTGCCGGACGACACACCGATCACTGCGAGAGCTCACGTTCCTCGCACGTCCGTGAATTTTATCAGGCAATTTGTTCCGGAGCTTGCGCAATTGGATGGCGAGCTTGGACTGGATGTTGATGTGGCCGGTACGATTGGTCACCCGGTGTTAAGCGGGGCAGGGGATATGACAGTGAATGTCGCGCGTTTTACCAACGTCACCATGCCCGCGGTAACGGGTTTTAATGCGCGGATCACTTTCAAAGACGACACGGTCACGCTCGATCGGTTCGGAGGCGATGTCGCAGGTGGACCGTTCACAATGAGCGGCCGAGTCACGTTTCCCAAACTGATTGCACCGACTCTCGATTTACGATTCAGAGCTCAGAGCGTGCTACTTGCGCGAAACGATACACTCACCGTGCGCGCGGACGCGGACGTTGGCATAACTGGGCCGTTCGCGGCCGCGACAGTTAGCGGCAACGTGGCACTGACAGACAGCAAGTTCCTGAAAAACATTGATCTCATACCCATTGGCCTGCCGGGCAGACCGGCACCGCAAGCACCGGCGGAACGTCCTGAATTTTTTTCGCTGCCGTCCCCGCCGCTCCGTGACTGGAAATTTGATGTGGCAATTAAAACCAAAGATCCTGTGCTGATTCGCGGAAATCTGGCGACCGGCGAAGCGACCACTGACCTGAAATTGACAGGGACGGGGCTTCGTCCGGCCCTGCAAGGCGTGGTGCAGATGGAAGATGTCGAAGCCACGTTGCCTTTCAGCCGGCTCAATGTTACGCGCGGTTTCCTCACTTTTACTCCGGACGATCCGATGAATCCGCGGATCAATCTGCAAGGTACATCGGTCATTCGCGATTACACGGTGCGCGTTTACGTGTACGGAACTTTGCTTTCGCCAGAAGCAATTTTCACGAGTGAACCGCCGCTCGCCCAGGAGGAAATCATTTCCTTGATCGCGACCGGCGCCACGAGACGGGAGCTTTCGACTGGCAACGTACTGGCTGGCCGGGCGGCCATGTTACTGGTGCAACAGCTTTACCGCAAAATCGTCAAAAAAGGCGAGCCAACCGAGAGCAACACGGTGTTTAACAAGTTGGATCTGGACTTGGGAACGGTTGATCCGCGAACCGGTCAACAGCAAGCAACCGTGCGATTCAAGGTGAATGACAATATTGTACTTACTGGTGATGTTGGTGTTCATGGCGATTTCCGAGGGAAAGTAAAGTATCTGATTCGTTTTCGATAGGTCCTAAGATGCGATTCAGGGTCCTTTTCTTTGTTGGAAGCGTGGCCCTGGCATTTGAAGTCGCAGCGCAGACCGCCGTTGATGTGGTTCGACCGGAGGAGCAACAGAGACAGAAACGCGCGGTCGTAAAAGAGCAGGAGAAACGCGCGAAGCAGGCCAGCATTATCGAATTTCGCGGCCAACAGGCTTTCGACGAAAAACAGTTACGCTCGGCGTTGAAAGAAGAGATCAACACGGTCGAAGATTTTGGATTAACCCCAGCTCGAGCGGACGATCTCGCGTTTTTCCTGGAAGTCTTTTACCGAAAACACGGCTACGCGAAGGTGAACGTGCGTTACGTCATCGAATCAGGGAGCCGGCTGCGTTTGGACATAACCGAAGGTCCACGATTCATGCTGAACAAGGTCGTGTTTGACGGAAACACGCGAGAGCCTGCGGACAAACTCTTCGAGTACCTGGTGGGACCGACGCGCGAGCGCTACTCGCGCCTGGAGAAAACGTTGCCTTTCGTGGCCGCCGATATGGACGAGGGAGTAAAGCTGGTACAGCGCTTTTATGTGGCGGAAGGATTTCTGGATGTGGTAGTCGATCCGCCGCGTGACAAATTCGAGGGACAAAGCCCGGAGGTCGACGTTGTCGTTCCGATTCACGAAGGGCGCCAATATTCTTTCGGTCACATCACATTCAGCGGGCAAACTGTTTACGGCGCGGAAGCGCTCCGGGGACAACTGGTGGATCTCTTGCAGCGTCCTTACAACGATGCCCGCGTAGACGACATTCCGCGGCGTCTGCAGGCGTATTTCAAAGCCCGTGGTTATTACGACGTCAAAGTGGAAGCGAGTGGCGCGCCGGAGGGAGCGGTGAATGGCCGAGTGCCGGTGCAAATTGTGATCTCGCCGGGGCCCGTTTACCACTTCGACGGCGTAACAGTTACCGGGCTGACTCGCCTGCATCCCGGTTTTGTGACGAAGCGTTTTACCAGGTTGGATGGAAAAACGTACAGCCCGGACGTTCTCGATGAGCGGTTTCGCACACTGATGAAGACCGGTCAGTTCAATTTACTGCAAATCAAGCCAGTGCCAGTAGATGGACATTTGTTGCGGGTCGACATTTCAGCGGAGGAAGCGAAGAGCAAGGAATTTGGTTTTTGGGTTGGATTCGATACTTACGAGGGCGCACTTACCGGTGTTCAGGTTGGCGATCGGGATCTGTTTGGCACCGGCCGTGCGGGTTCCGCAACGATCGAGATCTCGCAGCGCAGCTACAAGGGCGAACTTCTTTACCAGGACCCGTTCTTTCTCGACACAGATTTTGTTTTCACCGCGCGAGCATTCGCGCTGACTTTTGATTACGACGGATACACAAAGTTTGAACTGGGCGGAAAGTTCGAGCTGAGTCGCAAAATTACAAAGTATGATGAAGCTGCGCTGAATTTCTCAGTGCGTCACGTGAAGATAACCGACTCAGAGATCAGGCCGAGTTTCCTGCTTGGCCCAAAAAACTATCAGGTGGACACCCTTGGACTCTCCAACACACTTGATTTGCGTGAGAGTCCGTATGTGAATCCGCGTGGGTTCCTCGTTGGTAATACCTTGGATGTGGCATCGAGCGCGCTCGGCAGCGACATCGAATACATCCGTGGCACAATGCGTGTTGGTTACTATCTTCCATTTGGGCCCAAGCCGCTCACCCCCGGGGTAGTAGTAGATGAACCGACGGGCACGCCGTTTCAGAGTTGGTTGCGCCAGTCCTCAATCGCGTTCGGCGCGCGTGTCGGCATCATTCATTCGCTCACAAACAGCGGTTCCGACGAAGCGACTGAGATCCCTATCGACGAACGTTTTTTTAATGGCGGAGCCACAACCGTGCGCAGTTTCGGCGAACGCGATCTTGGCCCCCATGATAATCACGGTCATCCAGTCGGTGGAGAATTCTTTACCGTCTTTAATGTCGAATATACTTTCCCGATTTTCGGAGAACTGCAGGGCGCAATATTCACCGACGCGGGCAATCTTTTACCGAGCTCAGAGGACATTGGCCTCAACGATATGCGCTACGCGATTGGCGCGGGCTTGCGCTACAAGCTGCCTGTTGGCCCAATTCGCCTCGATTACGGCGTCAATCCCGATCCGCATCAATACGAAGACTTCGGCGCGTTTCATTTCAGTTTTGGCTTTGCCTTTTAGCTGTAGCCGCTTCTCTGTGGGAAGCATGCTGCTGATATGTTAAATCACGCTGGCTCACGCCGCCCACAAGGGTGGCGGTTACAAAGACGATGAAAGATCGACAATCGCTTGGTGACACTCCGCCGGAGGAATTTCGCAGGCAACTCCACGAGCTCGCGGATTGGATTGCCGATTTCCGTGAAAACATCGAGACATTGCGGGTCGCTCCTAACGAGGAGCCGGGCGCGATTCGTGCGCAGCTCCCCGAACAAGCGCCCGAAGAAGGCGAGCCGTTCGAGAATATTCTGACCGACGTCGACCGGTTGATTATTCCAGGCATGGTGCACTGGAGTCATCCGATGTTCCTCGGGTATTTTGGCTGGACGGCCACCGCGCCGGGAATCCTGGGCGAGATCATCAGCGCGCCGCTCAACGTTAACGCCATGACTTGGCGCACATGTCCAGCTGCGACCGAGCTCGAAACGGTGGTTATAGATTGGTTGCGGCAATGGCTCGGATTGCCTGGTGAGTTTGACGGAGTGGTTTACGACACGGCGTCAGTGGGAATCATGCACGCGCTCGCCGCGGCGCGTGAAGAAACCGCGCCATCCACCAGAAAACTCGGTCTGTTCAATCGCGATCTGCCGCGTTTTCGAATTTACACATCCGATGAAGCGCACAGCGCGGCTGAAAAAGCAGCAATCATACTCGGAATTGGCGAAGAAAACGTGCGGCGCGTTCCGACCGACGCGAACTTTCGCATGGACGTGAATGCGCTGCACGAAACGATCGCGCGCGATGTTCGTCACAATTTCAAGCCGCTTGCAGTCGTAGCCACTGTAGGAACCACTTCGAGCGCAAGCGTCGATCCTGTGCCTGCGATCGCGAAGATTTGCCGGGAACAAAGAATGTGGCTGCACATCGATGGCGCGTATGGCGGCGCGTTTGCCTTGTTGCCGGAATACAAATGGGTAAGCAAAGGCTGGGACATGGCCGACTCCATCGTGATCAATCCACACAAGACGCTTTTTGTGCCACTGGATTTTAGCGTGCTTTACGTGCGCGACCTGGAGCGTTTGCGCCGGGTGTTCACCCTCGTGCCCGCCGTTCTGCGCGGTGACACCATCGAGGGAGAGAAGAACTATATGGATTACGGCATCCAACTCGGCCGCAGATTCCGCGCTCTCAAAGCATGGGTGATTTGGCGCTCGTTAGGCCGTGAAGGAGTGGTTTCGCGATTGCGTGAACAAATCCGTTTGGCGAACCTGCTCGCCAACTGGATCAAGAGCGACGATCGCTTCGAGCTAGCTGCGCCAGTCAGCATGGGCGTCATTTGTTTTCGCTTTGTTGGCGCCGATAAAGATGAGCTCGATAAGATAAACAGCGAGATCGTCGAGCGAATCAACGCTTCGGGGCGCGCTTATCTGACTCAAACGAAATTGCGAGGCCAAACCGTGATGCGCATTGGTCTCGGTAACGTGCTTACGACTGAGGAACATCTGCGCAACGCATGGGAATTGATCCGGGAAACCGCGGATGATGTTGGAACATAGGCATTTTGTCCGCTTTCTCCAATTCAGCGGAGTAGAACTATGCTGGGCGCACAGACTGGAAGTCTATGTTCCAAAATTTGCGGCTGAGGTTCGCTGCCGCTACAATTTACGTCGCTTATGATGAAGTTACTGCGCAGGCACAAAGATTGGCTGATGATCGTGATCGCCATTCTGGCCATTCCGTTTGTCTTTTATTTCGTGCAGCGGCCCGACTACGGCGCGATGCGCTCCGACCGATTCGCACGCATCTATGATCGAAACGTTTCGAGGTTGGAAGCAGAGCAACTGTCGCGGCTCCTCAATCTGGCCCAAGTCTTGGGCATGTCTGATTTCCTGCAGACTTTATTCGCAGGAGCGAGGACGCGAGACGATGTCGTTGTGAATTTACTGGTGTTGCGCCATGAGGCGGACCGGCTTGGACTTCGTCCAAGCGCTACTGAGATTGCGGATGTCGTCCGCAAGTTGCCGGCTTTTCAGGGTGAATCGGGCTTCGACATGAATAAGTTCAGCGATTTTGTGCAGCACGGATTGGGGCCGATGGGGCTTGGCGAAGAGCATATCGAACAGCTGGTTCGCGATGAGCTTGGTATGAACGAAATCAAGAAGCTGCTTGGGGCGGGCATTACGGTCTCTAAAGGCGAGCTCGACGAGAATTTTCAGCGTGGCTACGACAAATTTTACGTAAGTGTGATTCGGTTTCGGTCCGCTGATTTTGAAAACGGAATCACCGCCAGTGATGAAGATGTGCAGAAGTATTACGATGCGCACAAGGCCGAGCTCAAAAGCGACGAAAAACGGAAGGTGCAAATTGTCCAATTGGGCCTGACTGAGGAGCAAAAGAAATTGACTGGAAAAGAACGGATCGAGGTTTTGGAAAAGCTCTCCGAACGCACAACCGAATTCACACAGGCGCTGTTAGAGCCGGGCGCAGACTTCAAGCAGGCCGCTGGCAAATTTGAGTTGCCGGTGCACGAGACAGGCGAATTTACAAGCGCGGCACCCGATCCACAGTTAAAAGCTGATCCGCAGCTCGGCACGGCGGCTTTCAAGCTATCGATGCAGGAGCCGAACAGCGATCCGATCCAGGTGGCAGACGGATTTTATATTTTGCATCTCACCGCTGTTACCGAGGCACAGCCGCTGACCCTCGAAGAGGCGAAGCCGAAAATCGTAGACACGCTCAAGAAGTCGAAGGCCCGTGAATTAATGTCAACGAAAGGCGCAGAGCTAGCCAACCAAGTCCGCGAAGCCACTAAATCTGGCCAGCCGCTTGAAGCGAGTATTCAAAAGGCCAACGTAAAGCTCGAGAAGATCCCGCCCTTTTCGTTGATCGAAGAGGAAAAAGCGAAATCTGAACCTAAGGAACCTAAACCTGAAGGCAAGGAAGTGAAGAACGAACCGCCTGATCTTGTCGCGATTAAAGATGCCGTGGCATTCCTGAATCCTGGTGAGATCAGCGATTTTGTCCCCTCAGCTGAGAGCGGATTTATCGCGATTTTGGAAAAGCGAGAGCCCGCCGCGGATTCAAATATTGGCGAGAAAAAGGCAGCGTTTGAGAAAAGACTTCTCGATAACAAGGAGCGCATTGTTTTCTTCGAATGGTTGCATGATCGCCAGCAAGCAGCCGGCCTTCAATTAAGCAAAGGCTAGGCTGGATCGGCTCCGAATGTTTTCGGGGCGAACCCAATGCTCTCGATGGAACAATCGCCGGATGAAATCTTTGACGACGCGAGTGGCGACCTCGCCGTAGGCGACTTGGAAAGTGCAGCGGTGAAGTACCGGCGGTGTGTTGAAATCGCGCCCGATTTTTTCGATGGCTGGCACGCCCTTGGCATGGCGCTGATGAAACTCGGGCGTTTTACCGAAGCGATCGAGGCGGGTCAAAAAGCGGTGGAGCTTCGGCCTAACGATCAGATCGGCTGGACAAGTCTGTCGCTGTTTTACAATCGCGCTGGCAACATCAAGGAAGCGGAAGCAGCGGGAGCGAAAGCGAAAATACTGAGCTGGGGCGGCAAGATCGCGAAGGAATGAATTGTAGGGCGTTTCTGTGAAACGCCGAGTTGTAACGGTCGGCGTCTGACACAGACGCCCTACAACTGTTCGCCCTACCAAATATTCACCCGCTTGTCGGCGGGCCTAACCATGGGCGACGCATCAGGAACGTTGAAGGCCTTTTGAAACTCCGGCATGTTCGCGAGCGGTCCATTGACGCGAAACTGCGCCGGCGAATGCGGATCGGTGGTGAGTCGCAGCTTTTGGTCTTCGTCGCGAATCTTCGACCGCCAGATTGCGGCGAAAGACATGAAGAAGCGCTGCTCCGGCGTGAAGCCGTCGATCTTTTTGGTGCGTTCCTCTGGATGTTTGTCCAGCGCTTTTTGCAACGCGGCATAGGCGAGTTTGACTCCGCCGATGTCGGCAATGTTTTCGCCCTGGGTGAGCTCACCATTGACGTGCATACCCGGCAGCGGCTCGTATTCGTTGTATTGCTGTACGATCGCACCGGAACGCTTCTTAAATTCTGCGGCGGATTTCGGCGTCCACCAGTCACGCAGATTGCCCGCGGTATCGAACTGGCGTCCTTGATCGTCAAAGCCGTGCGTCATTTCATGGCCAATCACGGCGCCAATCGCGCCGTAGTTCACCGCGTCGTCGGCATTAGCATAGAAGAATGGTGGCTGCAAAACGCCGGCCGGAAAGACGATCTCATTCATGTTCGAGTTGTAGTAGGCGTTCACTGTTGGCGGTGTCATGCCCCAGTCGGTGCGATCAACTGGCTTGCCGATCTTTCGCACGTCGCGGTCGGCTTCAAATTTCTCGGCGCGCAGTGTGTTCGAAACAAATGGGCCGCGGTCGATCTGCAGCAATGAATAATCGAGCCACTTGTCGGGATAACCGATCTTGACCGTAAACGCCGCGAGCTTTTTCAGCGCTTCCTGCTTTGTCGGCTCGTCCATCCAATCGAGCGTTTTGATTCGATCCGCCAGAGCCTCCTTCAAATTGTGCACGAGCTCGAGCGCGCGCGCTTTGGCTTCTGGTGGGAAATAAAAAGCAACGTACAATTTGCCGAGCGCTTCGCCGATCGCATCGTCTTCCGAAATGATTACGCGTTTCCAACGCGGCTTAATCTGAGGCGTGCCGCGCAAGATCCGGTCGTTGAAATCAAATTCTTCGTTGACGAAATCTGTCGAAAGATATGACGCGGTCGCATTGATCAAGTGCCAGCGCAGATAAGCCTTCCAATCATCGATCAATGTCGATCTAAACAAGTTATTGGCCGCTTTGAAAAACTCCGGCTGCTGGACGTTGACATCGCCGGGATCAACCAGGCTGATCTTCTTGAAGTAATCGCTCCAGTTCCAGTCCGGCGTAAGGTCCTGCAGCTGTTGCACGCCCATCTTGTTGTAGTTCTTGACGGGGTCGCGCAGTTGCACCCGCGTGCGCGACGCTTCGGCCAGCTTCGTTTCCAGCGCCATGACCTTTTTCGCGTCTTCGGCCGCTTTCTCCGCCGGCTCACCTAACAAGGTCAGCATCTTCGTCACATGCGCGACGTACTTCTCGCGCTTCTCTTTCATGTCGGGGTCTTGCTTGGTGTAGTAGTCGCGATCCGGCATGCCGAGCCCGCCCTGCAGCGCCTGCGCGATATCTCGCGTGCTGTCCTTCGCATCCTGACCGGCTCCAAAATTGAAAAAGGCACTTATGCCGATGCTGTGCAGGTGCCCGATCTCGGCCAACACATCTTTTCGATCTTTGATAGCGTCGATTCTGTTGAACTCCTCTTGCAGTGGCTTCGTGCGCATCGCTTCGATCGTTTTTTCGTCCATCCCGCTGGCGTAATAATCGCCCACCTTTTGTGTTTCCGGTGCGAGCTTGGGATCGACCTGTGTTTGCGACGCTTTTTCGGCAATCGTGTGCAGCGCATCGTTGTTGCGCTCAATCAGCTCATTGAACGCGCCCCAGCGCGAATATTCCGGCGGAATCTCGGTTCGCTTGATCCACCCGCCATTGACATAGCGGAAGAAATCGTCACCGGGTTTCACGGAGCTATCCATGTTGCTGGGATCGAGAGGCGGCGCACTTGGCGCTGTCTGCGGCTGCGGCTCAGCGAGCAAGGCAGTGGCAGTAATTACTGAAACGGAGATAGCTATGAACGTTTTCATAATTTCAAACAAGTGAGTGCGCCGGTTATTTGATGCGAATTAGACCTCCTAAACGCAGTTCCGTTGAAGGGGCGTCCGCAGCTAGAGCACTTTCTCTAGCACGGCCCTGGCCACCCGCCACTACAGTTGCTCGATTTTGTAGCCGCGCTTTTGTAATAGCGCGATGACACCGTGCGGACCGGCAAAATGCAATGCACCGGCGACGATGAGGGTCGGTTTCCCCGACTTGATTGCGGTTTCAAACCTTGGGACCCACTTTGCATTGCGCCGATCGAGTAACCGCCACCAAACCGTCGGCGCTTCCTTCATTCTTCTGGTGTGCATTGCATAAAGCCGATTCGTATCGCCCGATCTCCATGCTGCGACATCTTCCCGGAATTGCTGTGAAGCTTCACCAGCGTGAACGAGAGCCTGCAGCAAGTACACTTCTCCCTCGATCTCGTGCATGTCTGAAAAGACGCGAATGTGCTCGTCCACTGTTTCAATGCCACCGGTTGTCTTCGAGTAGCGGCGTGCTATCTCCGCGATGTGATAATCCACGCCGTAGATATAATTGACCCCTCGAAGGGTCGGATAGTCCAAGAGCATTGCAATGGCCCACGGATGAAGATGCTGCCATTCATTCATCCCGTTGAGGGTTATCTTCCGTAGGTAGTTGTAGGTCTTCGGACTTACTTTCCCGATAATCTGCTGGCCTCTCGGAAGCCTCGCTGCTTCCGTTAATTTTTCCGCACAGATCGCGTCCTGTTTTGGGTCCACCTCAAACAAGATTTGCTGACATTGCTTGATCGCTTCTTCAATCTCAGGAACTCGCTCATAATCGGTTCTCTGCAATGAATGCACCGAGCCCAGTAAATAAAATGGCGCCTTCACGCTGGTGACTCGCCACAAGCAATGTTTCCCCTTCGAAGCAACATCCTGAGCTGGCAGTCGCGGAATCGCGAGCAGGACGATTGCGAGCGCTGAAAAGCAACCGACGAGTTGCGATCTAGAGGGCATCAATTTTTCGGCGTTACGCTGCTACAGCTGCTCGATGACATAGCCGCGCTTTTGCAACAGCGCAATGACACTGCGCGGCCCGGAGAAATGAAGCGCGCCTGCGACAATCGCAGTCGGTTTGCCACTTTTCAGTTCCGCCTCGATTCGCGGAACCCATTTCACATTGCGATCATCGACAAAGCGGGCCGCGACGCTCGGTGCCTGGCTGCGCAGTCGCGCGTCACCTGCCCAAAGCGCATTAGTATCGCCTTTGCGCCATGCCTTGTACATCCTGCTGAATTCTTTTGCGCCATCGTTCGGCTGAGTTAGCGCATCCCGCAGCATGAATTCGCCGTCGCGATCTGACAATCCACTAAGAACCGCCACATGCTCATCAACCGACTCAAGGCCTGCTATCTCTTTTCCTGCCATTTTCGCATTGTCGACGAAGTAATTATCCAATCCGCGCGAGGTGGAACTCCGGCTGTAGCTGGCTGGGGCGGCAAGATGCTGTGCAATCCACCATGGTTTATAGCGGAGCTCGCTGTCGAACCCTGCAACTCGCCCGCGCTTTCCGCGGCGAGGGTCCGTTTTCACGGTAAAAATATTTTGACGCAGCCAAGCGAAAAGTTCTGGGTCAATCTTCGAGCGGATGTCCTGCCCCAGCGGATATTTGGCGGCTGCTTCAAATTTCTTTTCGAACTCCGCGCCCCGGTTCGGATCGAATTCGAAAACGAAGCGCGTGCTGTCTTTTAGCGCGCGTTCGTACGCCGCGGGAAGTGGATAATCCTTTTTGCTAAGCGCGTGAATTGAGCCAACCAGGTAAAATGGCGCTTCAGCGTTGGTCACGCGCCAGACGCAACACTTTGGAAATTTTTGAGCAGGGGAAACTGCGATTGCGGATAAAGGCGTCAAACCAAGCAGAAGCAACGGAATTAACGGGGCGGCAGCGCGTCGAGCGGGCAAAAACATTTCCGGTGTTTAGCGCTAAAAATCAGTAAGTCAATTGTGAGTTTAAATGATTGAGTACAGCGAGAGGCCGCGAGAGTACGGGTGGCTTCGCCCCAGAGGGGAGGGGTGAGGGTATTGTTCAGATAGGTGGCCGATTCGGCTTCGGACCCTTCGCCTTGGTCCTCTCCCCTTGTCGAAGGGGAGAGGCGGGCATTGGCGAGCAGCGCATTGAGATCGATTGGATTTTCGGTACACTAGCGCACACATGGTCCTCCCGGTGAAACGTTGGTTTGCAGTCGCGTTCCTGGCCAGTGCCATCGCGCTGGCGCAAACACCAGCATTTGCTGCCAGCGATTGGGAGATCATTAAAGTAAGCGGTCACGATTACTTGACCGTTGATAACGTTTCGAGGTTTTACGGATTGCCCGCCGGCGTTGTCGGCTCGGGCGAGAAAATCCGGTTCGAGACTGTCAAGAATCCCCTCGAATTTGTCAGCGGCAGCCGCGAGGCAATGATTAACGGCGCGCGCAGTTGGTTGTGCTTCCCCTTAGTTGAGCAGGATGGAAAATATCTCGTGTCACGCACTGATGTCGCCAAAACGATCGAACCGCTGGTGCGTCCGCATCGTGTTCCAGCCGTTGGCAAGGTTGAGACCGTCGTTGTGGATCCGGGA
>WNFX01003685.1_pt1 | contig 15240 bp, 13 predicted proteins | sample 5400111 | NCBI WGS metagenome assembly WNFX01 (sample SAMN13153363, study PRJNA577476) | soil metagenome | isolation source: 40 cm soil or saprolite under grassland replicate 1 | place: USA:California | collected 2016-06-15 | reverse complement strand
CCGCGGCCGCCGGGGTGCCGGCGAACACCAGGCGCATCCTCAGGCCGCGTCTCGTATCGCGCGCGGCGCCGGCCGCGCCGTTCTCACCGGCACCTCAGAACGCCTTGCCCCACGTGCGGTGCGGCGAGATCTTGACCGGCGGGGCCGGCTCGCCCCACCACTCGGCCTCGCGGATCTCCTTCATGGCCAGCTTCCTGGTGACCGGGTCGAGCCGGTCGATGAACAGCACGCCGTCCAGGTGATCGGTCTCATGCTGAACGCACCGTGCCAGGTGACCGCTGCCCTCCAGGGTGACCGGTTCCCCGTGCATGTTGAAGCCCTTGGCCACCACGCCGTAGGCCCGCTTGGTCGGGAAGGCGAGGCCGGGAAAGGACAGGCACCCCTCGTCGTCGGTCTCCTCCTCGGGCGAGAGATCGAGCGACGGGTTGATCAGGTGGCCCAGCTGGTCGTCCACGTGGTAGGTGAACACCCGCAGGCTCACCCCGATCTGCGGCGCCGCCAGGCCCACGCCCGGCGCGTCCAGCATGGTGTCGGTCAGGTCCTGGACAAGCCTGCGGAGCTCGGCGTCGAAATCGGTGACCGGGTCGGCCGACGTGCGCAGCACCGGGTCGCCGAAGATGCGGATCGGCTTAACGCTGATGGTGGCACCGTCCCTTCCCGTTCCACGCCCTTTGCCCAGGCAGTCACAGTCTACGAAGTCCGGGTGGTCTTGCCGGCCTGGCGCGAGCCGACGGCGCGGCCTGCCGCCGGCGAGCGGGCCTTGAACGCCGCCTTGCGGGCGGCCCTGGCCACGGCGGGGTCCGGGTGGTGATCGCTCAGGGCGGTCAGCAGGTCCGTCACGCCCGGGTGGCTGACCTCCCAGAGCCCCGCCACCAGTTCCGCCTGCGCGGCCGGGGTGACATCCGGAAGCAGTTCCGCGACCACGTCCCTGGGGTCGGCTTCTTCGAGCAGCCCCGCCCCCAGATCCACCAGCAGCCACGCCCGGTCGCCCGGGCCCAGATCGGCCTCCTCGCCGTGTTCGTGCAGCCAGACCGCCGCGTGGGCGTGCAGCACCGGGTCGTCCAGCGCGGCGCGCACCGCGGGCACCGCCTCCGCGCCGATCCGGTCCAGCACCGCGAATCCCGCGCCGCGCAGGCCGGGCGACCCCCGGCCGGCCGCATCGATCAGCTCACGCGCGGCCTCCTCGTGGGTGCGCACGGCCAGCCAGGCGGCGATCTCCGCCTCGCCGTCCTCGACGTCGCAGCTGGCCAGCGTGGCCAGCAGGGCGGCCGCGTCGCCGCGGGCACCGCCGCCGAGCACCGGCACGTGCCAGCCCTGGGCCCGCAGCCGCCGGTGAACCCCCCAGACGCCGAGCCGGGACAGCGTCACCGTCAGGCCACCAGCCGCCTCGTCCGTCCCGAGTTCCACCACCCCGAGGTCGGCCAGCGCCTCCAGCGCCGAGGACAGCCCCGCCGCCTGGTCATGCTCGGGGTCGCCGCCCGCATACGCGGGGCCCGGATGGTGCGCCCCGCTGCCCGCGGCCGCCACGTACGCCTCGAACAGCGCATCCATCTTCACCGGGCCGCCGACCGTGTACAGGGCCGTCGCCATGCCGTCCAGGTCCTCCGCGGCGAGCATCAAGGTGAGGGCGTCGTCCCAGACCGCGAGCACTTCCTCGGCGTCGCCCGAGATCAGCACGTCCATCCCGCTGCCGGCGCCCGCCCTGCCGCCGGCGACCTCCAGCATCCCGGTGCGGGCCGAGACCCGCCACGCCGCGTCGAGCTCTCCTGGCGCCAGTTCCAGCTCGGCCATGGCCGCCGCCGCCTCAGCGGGCGGCAGCCTGCCGTTCTCCGCCAGGGCCCGGCCGCCCGGATCCAGCCACCGCGCTACCTCCCGGGCCGCCCGCAGCAGCGGCGCCACCCGCGCGGATCCGGCCAGTTCCTCCCGCGGCGCCAGCCGCACCGGGGGCAGCCGCGGCGCCTCGCGGCCCCGCTCGTCGCCGCCGGGGCCGTGCGGGGCGGCCCGCCGGCCGTCGGCCGCACTGGGACCGGCCGGCCCGGCAGATCCCGCCGCTGCCGCGGGCCCGGCCTGCCCGGCGGCCCCGGCCTTGGCCGTGCCGCTCGCCCCGGACAGGTCTGGCCCGGATCGCGGAGTCCGTCGTGAGGTGGCCACTCAAGCACCCTATGGCCTCCGGCGAGCAGTTCAGATCAGCTCGGCGGGGTCAAGTTGCACCCGGACCGCGCCCGCGTCCTTACGTGCGCTGCGCACACCCTGTGCCGCCTGCAAGGCGGCTGCGAGGGGCATTGACGCGGATCTGGGCACCCGGACGAGCACCCGCACCTGCTGATCGCGCACATCATCTAGCTCTTGTTTCCCGATAAACTCGTTGTCCTCATCTGCGTCGACAGACACTTCAGACTTAGCGGGCCTCTCCTGTTCATCGTGACCCGCGCCGGCGCCGTCCAGCGGGATCGGCCCGAGGACGTCGGCTTCCGGCGGGAGGACGGCCGCCGCCAGCAGCTCAGCCACCGCCCGCCCCGGGCCGGAAAGGGCGGCCATCCTGACCGCGGGCGGGAACCGGAGGGCCTCACGCTCGGCCAGTTCCCGGTCGGCGTGGGTCGCCGGATCCCAGCGGATCAGCGCCTGCACCGCTGGCAGCGCCGCCTCGGCGACCACGGTCACGGCACCGCCGGAGGCGCCCGGCCTGACCAGTGCGGCAGCGTTCAGCCAGCGGCGCAGCGCCTCCTCGGCCGCGCGCAGGCTGGGCCGGCCGAGCAGCGCCCAGCCGTCCAGCAGCACGGCCGCCGCGTACCCGCCGTCCGCCCGCGGCTCGGCTCCCGGGGTGGCGACGACCAGTGCCGGTGCCCGCGGAACCAGCTCGACCACGGTGGCGCCCCCGGAAACCACCACCGGCGTGCCGGGGAAGGCGCGCCCCAGCTCCTCCGCCGTCCGCCCGGCGCCGGTCACCAGGGCGCGGAGACGGGGATCCCCGCAGGCCGGGCAGCGCCAGCCCGGGTCGGCCCGCCCGCACCACCGGCAGCGCGCCGGGCCGCCGTCCCCCTCCAGGGCGAGCGGGCCGGCACAGGCCGGGCACCGGGCCGGAGCCCGGCAGTTCTCGCAGGCGACAGCGGTCACATAGCCCCGCCTCGGCACCTGGACGAGGACCGGGCCGTGGGCCAGCCCGGCGCGCACCATGCGCAGCGCCAGGCTCGGCATCCGCGCGGACCGGGCCGCCTCGTCCCGGGCGAGCTCGGCGTCGGCGCCCGCCGCCCGCACCTGTGGCGCGCAGCTGCGGACGGTCGGGCGGTCGGCGGTGATGGCGGCCGCCCAGCCGGTGCCGACCAGCCTGGCCGCCTCGGCGGTGCGCGCGAACCCCCCGATCAGCGCCCCCGCGCCGGCCCGGTGCGCCCGCAGCGCCAGGACCTCCCGCGCGTGGGGATAGGGGGCACGCGGCTCGGCGTGCAGGTCGTCCCCGTCGTCCCAGATGACGACCAGGCCGAGGTCGCGGACGGGGGCGAACATGGCGGCCCGGGTGCCGGCCACCACCCGCACCGTCCCGCGGGCCACGGACAGCCAGCGCCGGTAGCGCTCGGCGGGCCCGAGCCCGGCCGAGAGGCAGGCGTGCCGGCCCGGCCCGAGCATGCGGGCCAGCGGGCCGTCGATGAGGCTCAGGTCCCGGGCGTCCGGCACCACGATGAGCGTGCCCCGCCCGGCCGACCCGGCCGCCGCTGCTGCAATCGCGATTTCCTCCGGCCAGAGCGGCCCGGGCAGCGCCGACCAGACCGCGCGCGGCGCCCGCCCCTCCGCGAGCGCGGCGAGAAACGCCTTCCCGGCCGGGTAACGTGCCCACGGCCCCGGCGACGGCCGCGGGAGCGGCCCTAGCGGCTGGCCGTCGCCGGGCCCGGACGGCTGCCGCCCGCCCGCGGCTGCCGCCAGCGGGCCGCCAGCGGCCTCGGCCCCGGCGTGACGCGGCGGGATCGCCAGCCGGAGCACGTCGGCCAGGGTGCCGGCGCAGCGATCGGCGACCTCCCGGGCGAGCGCCGCGATCTCCGGGCTCAGCACCGGCTCGGGCGAGACTACCCGCTCCAGATAGGCCAGCCGCCCCGGATGCTCGCTGGCGGCTGCCCGCTCCAGCAGGTAGCCGCCCGTCAGCTGGCCCGCGAACCGCACCCTCACCCGGCACCCGGGGACCGCGGCCGCCGCCAGCCGCTCGGGCACCAGGTAGTCGAACAGCCGGTCGAGGTGGGCGAGCGGGACGTCGACCGCGATCCTGGCCACCGGCAGATGCTCGGCGGGCGGGCCACGCCGGCCGGTGCGGGCGCGCTCAGCCCGGGCGGCGCGGGCGCGGTCAGTGCGGGCGCGGTCGGTGCGGGTACGGGCGCGGTCGGTGCGGGCAGCGCGCGGCGAGGCCGCCTCCTCCGCTTGCCGTGCCACGCTCCTGTCCTACCAGAGCCATCGGTCAGTGGTGGCCAGGGCGGACAGTTCGCAACGATGGTCACGGGCGTGATCCCGGCCATCGGGGAGACCGTGGCCAGCCTGTTGCCGGCCGGCCTGTCCGGCCCGGGCTGCTTGCCTGTGCCCAGCGGGGTGACCGGGCCGGGCGCGGGCCGTTGGCCGGCCGGTCAGAGGCCGGCCGCTGACCGCAGCGCGTTCGTGCGGTCGGTCCGCTCCCAGGAGAAGTCGGGCTCCTCCCGCCCGAAATGCCCGAACGCCGCGGTCTGCGCGTAGATGGGCCGGAGCAGGTCCAGGTCCTTGATGATCGCGGCCGGCCGCAGATCGAAGACCTCCAGCACGGCGTCCTGGATCCGCTCCACCGGGGCGTGCCCGGTGCCGAAGCATTCCACGAACAGACCCACCGGCTTGGCCTTGCCGATCGCGTACGCGACCTGTGTCTCACAGCGGTCGGCGAGGCCCGCGGCAACGACGTTCTTGGCCACCCACCGCATCGCGTAGGCCGCGCTGCGGTCCACCTTGGAGGGGTCCTTCCCGGAGAACGCCCCGCCGCCGTGCCTGGCCATCCCGCCGTAGGTGTCGATGATTATCTTGCGGCCGGTCAGGCCGGCGTCACCCATGGGGCCGCCGACCTCGAACCGCCCCGTCGGGTTGACCAGCAGGCGGTAGCCGGAGGTGTCGAGGTCCAGGCCCTCCAGCATCGGCGTGACCACCAGGTCGCGGACGTCGGGGGCGAGCAGTTCCTTGAGGTCGATGTCGGGGGCGTGCTGGGCCGAGACCACCACCGTGTCGAGCCGGACCGGCCGATCGCCGGCGTACTCGATGGTCACCTGGGTCTTCCCGTCCGGCCGCAGGTAGGGGATATCGCCGTTCCGCCGCGCCTGCGACAGCCGCCGGGCGAGCCGGTGCGCGAGCATGATCGGCAGCGGCATGAGCTCGGGGGTCTCCCGGCAGGCGTACCCGAACATCAGCCCCTGGTCGCCGGCGCCCTGCCGGTCCAGTTCGCTGGCGCCCTCACCTTCCCGGTACTCGTAGGCGTCCAGCACGCCCTGGGCGATGTCGGGCGACTGGGACCCGATCGACACCGAGACGCCGCAGGACGCCCCGTCGTATCCCTTGGTCGACGAGTCGTACCCGACCTCGAGGATCTTGTCCCTGATGATGCCCGGGATGTCGACGTAGGTATCGGTTGTCACCTCGCCGGCCACGTGCACCTGCCCGGTGGTGATGAGGGTCTCCACGGCGACCCGGCTGGTCGGGTCGTCCTTGAGCATTCCATCCAGGATGGCATCGCTGATCTGGTCGGCCATCTTGTCGGGATGACCCTCCGTGACCGACTCGGAGGTGAAAAGTCGACGGGCCACCTGGCTTCTCTTCTCTGCTTGGGGGAGGTCTGGTTCCGCGGGGAGAGGCCCCTGTCCTCCGCGGGGAGGCCTCGCCGAAGTGTAGCGGGGCCCGATGGCGAGGATGAGCCGAACCCAGCCGTGCTCCCAGGCTACTGGCGCCCGGCCGGCCCCGCCAGCCGGACGGCGACCAGGTCCCAGACCACGTCGGCGAGCACCTCCTTGGGCCCGCGCGGGACCGGCGTGGCGCTGCCATCGGCCGCGAGCACCACCGCCTCGTTGTCGTCGGTGCCGAACGCGAGGCCCCGCCCGACCCGGTTGACCACCAGCAGATCGCATCCCTTGGCGGCGAGCTTCGCCCGCCCGTTCGCGAGGATGTCGTCGGTCTCGGCGGCGAACCCGGCGATGACCTGCCCGGGCCGCCGCTGGCCGGCCAGCTCGCGCAGGATGTCCGGGTTCTCGGCCAGCCGCAGCGGCTCCGGCCCGGCGCCGGTCTTCTTGATCTTCTCCTGGCTTCTCGCCTCGGGCCGGTAGTCGGCGACGGCCGCGGCCATGACCACGGCATCCGCACCCGCGGCGGCGGCCAGCACCGCCGACTGCAGCTGGCCGGCCGAGATCACCCGCTCCACCTTGGTGCCTGCCGGGTCGTCGAGGTCCACGTTCGCCGACACCAGGGTCACCTCCGCGCCCCGGGCGGCAGCGGTCCGGGCGAGCGCGTAGCCCTGCCGGCCGGACGACCAGTTGCCGAGAAAGCGGACGGGGTCGAGTTCCTCCCTGGTGCCGCCCGCGCTGACCACGACCCGGCGGCCCACCAGATCGGGCGCCAGCCCGGCGGTGCCGCGGGCGAGCACCCGGACGGCGACCCGGTAGAGCTCGATGGGCTCGGGCAGGCGGCCGGGACCGGTGTCGGCGCCGGTCAGCCGGCCGGACGCGGGCTCGAGAACCAGGCAGCCGCGCTCACGCAGGGTGCGCACATTGGCGACGATGGCCGGGTGCTCCCACATTTCGGTGTGCATGGCGGGCGCGAAGACCACCGGGCAGCGTGCCGTCAGCAGTACCGAGGTGAGCAGGTCGTCCGCCTGCCCGGAGGCTGCTCGCGCCAGCAGGTCAGCGGTGGCGGGGGCGGCGAAAACGAGATCGGCCTCCTGGCCCAGCCGGACATGCGGCACCTCGTGCACGTCATGGAAGACGCTGACCGCGGCCGGCTGCCCGGACAGGGCCGCCCAGGTAGCGGTGCCCACGAACCGCAGCGAGTCCCGGGTGGGCACCACCCGCACCTGGTGACCGGCCTCGGTGAGCCGGCGGAGCAGCTCGCACGCCTTGTAGGCGGCGATGCCTGCCCCGACGCCAAGCACGATGCGCGCTGGCACGTTCCCCGCCAGGCGTCAGGGGGTCAGCTCTCCGCCGTCTCCACGGCGGACAGCAGCCGCCCCCGGATCTCCCGCAGCGCGATCGACAGGGGCTTCTCCTGCACGCGGGTCTCGACCAGCGGCCCGACGTACTCCAGCAGGCCCTCGCCGAGCTGGGCGTAGTAGGCGTTGATCTGCCGCGCCCGCTTGGCCGCCATGATGACGAGGCGGTACTTGCTGTCAACGACGTCGAGCAGGTCGTCGATCGGCGGGTTGGTGATGCCGTCCGCAGCCGTATTCCCTGCCACCGTCTACCTTCCGTCAATGTGTTCTGGCCCGATCAGGCCGTCACCAAGGTTACCAGCTGCTCGCACACGTCCTTGACAGACGTGTTGACGAGCGTTATGTCGAACTCCTGGCCGGCCTCGATTTCGCTGGCCGCCAGCTCCAGCCGCCGGGCGATGACCTCGGGTGGCTCGGTGCCCCGGGCGGAGAGGCGCCGGACCAGCTCCTCCCAGGAGGGCGGGGCGAGGAAGACCAGGAGCGCGTCGGGCACCGCCCGGCGCACCTGCCGGGCCCCCTCGATGTCGATCTCCAGCAGCGCCGGGACCCCGGCCGCGATGCGCCGGGTGAGGGGCTCACGCGGGGTGCCGTAGCGGTGCCCCGCGAAACTGGCCCATTCGAGCAGTTCGCCGCAGGCGACCATGGCGTCGAAGGCCTCGCCGCTGACGAAGTGGTATTCGCGGCCATCCATCTCGCCCGGCCGGGGTGAACGTGTTGTCACCGAGACCGATAGCCAGATGTCGGGGCGCTTCTTCCGCAAGCCGGCCACGACGGTGCCCTTGCCCACACCGGAAGGGCCGGAAAGTACGGTCAACCCGGCATCGCCGACGCCCCCAGGGGCAAGCGCGGTACCGCGTGCGCGATGAGCGGACGAATCGGTGCCGGGACCGTGTCCCCCGCGCCCGCCCGTGGGGCCGCCTGCGTCGGTCAGATATCGCCGCCGAACTCGTTCTCCAGTGCACTGCGCTGATTCGCGCCAAGGCCACGGACCCGCCGCGATTCGGCGATGCCGAGCCGTTCCATGATCTGGCGCGCGCGCACCTTGCCGACGCCCGGCATTGCCTCCAGCAAAGACGAGACCTTCATCTTGCCAACGATGTCATCGGTCTGGCCCTGCTTCAGGACGGCCGGCAGCGTTGTGGATCCGCGCTTCAGGTTGTTCTTGACTTCCGCGCGGTCCTTGCGCGCCTTCGCGGCCTTCTCCAGGGCAGCGGCACGCTGATCGGGAGTGAGGGGAGGAAGAGCCACTCCAGTTCACCTCGGGTTTCCAATAGAAAAAGATGGGTCGGGAAGGGAAAGTAGCGAGTCCGGCTCTGCTAGGCAACGCGAACCCCCGTTTATTGCGTCATAAATTGATTTATACTACGCTACGTAAGCGATCGAATACTCAAGGTGACCAAAATTGTATACCCGCCGGTCGGCGACGCGGCCGGTGGCGGCGGGCGGACTCCCCGCCCCGGCCATCTCCCGGCCGCCCGGCCGGCGCTCCTTACCGGCCCACCGGGCGCGACCGGCCCCGGCGGTCCCCGGTGACGGCTCAGGGTAAGCGCATAGCAACGCGCAGGTCATGCCATGGTCAACCGACCGCGGCGCAGGAGGGCCGGTGCGACGCGGCACCCGGGGTCGCGAAAGGGGCGCCCGGGGCTAAGGCACCAGCCGCGCTGGCCCGGGCCGGGCGGCGCGCGCCGCCCGGTCCATCTGCACGCGATGGGGGCTTACCAGACAGGTACGAGCCCCCAACCGGGCGGTTGCACTTCACTCACTCCAGACGCCGGGCTTGTCCCGGCGGGCCTAGCCCGCGGCGGGAGCGAGCCGGCGCAGCGGTGCGGCGATGGCGGCGGCGGCGGCGCCGGGGTCGGGCGCGCCGGTAATGGGCCGCCCGATCACCAGCAGGTTGGCGCCGGCCCGCAGCGCCTCTTCCGGCGTGGCCGTCCGGGCCTGGTCGTGGGGCGACGCACCCACCGGGCGGATGCCCGGGGTGATCAGGGTGATGTCCGGGCCGACCTCGGCCCGGACGGCGGCCACCTCCTGCGGCGAGCACACCAGCCCCCGTGCCCCCGACTCGACCGCGAGTGCGGCGAGCCGCCGCACGGCGTCCGACATCGGGCCCAGCATGCCGATCCGCTCCAGGTCGGCCCCGCTGAGCGAGGTCAGCACGGTGACGGCGGCGACGGTCGTGTCCGGGGCGCCCTGGACGGCGGCACGGACCACCTCGGGGCCGCCCGCCGCGTGCACCGTCAGCAGGTCCGGGCGGAGCCGCGCAACCGCCCGGGCCGCGCTGGTCACTGTGGCGGGGATGTCATGCAGCTTCAGGTCGAGGAAGATCCTGACGCCGCTCGCGCCGCGGATGGATGCCACGACCTCCGGCCCGTACCTGAGATACAGCTCCAGCCCGACCTTGACGGTGCTGACGTGTGGCGTGACGAGCCCGGCCCACCGCGCAGCGGTCTCCAGGTCGGGCGCATCGAGCGCGACGGCAATCGGCGCCGGCTGGGTCAACGTTCCTCCTTGGGACCTGGCATCACGTTACAGCGAGCTCCCGGAGAGCCTTCGCCCCGGCGCCGGACGAGGCTCGTGGGCCAGCCCGATGATGTCCGTCAGGCGCTCGATCCCCCGGCGGGCCAGCTCTTCCTCGAGCTCGCGCAGGATCCGGACGCACGCGGACGGGTCGTGGAAGATCGTCGTCCCGACGCTGACCATGGCCGCGCCGGCCAGGATGAGTTCCAGCGCGTCCCGGCCCGTGCGCACCCCGCCCATCCCGATGATCGGCACGTCCCCCAGCGCCGCCCGCACCTGCCAGATACACCGCACCGCGATCGGGCGGATCGCCGGGCCGGACAGCCCGCCGGTGGTCCCGGCCAGCACGGGGCGCATCGTGACGGTGTCGATTGTCATGCCGAGCAGCGTGTTGATCATTGACAACCCGTCGGCGCCCGCCGCCATGCAGGCGCGCGCGATCGCGACGATGTCCGTGACGTCGGGTGACAGCTTCGCGAACACCGGGATGTCGTAACGCAGCCTGCCGCGCACCGCCTCGACCACCGCGGCCGACGCCCCGGCGTCGCAGGCGAAGACCTGGCCCCGGTCCTCGACGTTCGGGCAGGAGATGTTCACCTCCACCGCGGTCACCCCGGACGCGTCGGAGAGACGGCCGGCCAGCTCGGCGAACTCTCCCACGGTGCCGCCCGCGATCGACACCACCGCCCGTGCCCCCCTCGACAGCAGCCAGGGCAGGTCACGCTGCAGGAACGCGTCAATGCCGGGGCCCTGCAGGCCGATCGAGTTGAGCATCCCGCTCGGCGTCTCGGCCATCCGCGGGGTCGGGCGGCCCGCGCGCGGGGCCACCATGACCGATTTGGTGACGATCGCGCCGAGCTTGGCCACGTCGAAGTAGTGCGCCAGTTCCCGGCCCGAGCCCGCGCAGCCCGACGCGGTGAGGATGGGGTTGGGCAGCTCGACATGCCCCAGCCTGGTCCGCAGGTCAGTCGCCATGGGCGGCCCTCCCCGTGGCGGCGGGCCCCGTGCTGGCCGGTCCTGTACCGGCCGGCCCGCCGCTGGCCGGCTGCGGCTCGGGCGGCCGGCGCGGCCTCCAGCCCGGCGCGCCGAGCGCGTCGAACGGGATGGTGCCCACGTCGTCCCAGCGCACCAGATCGCCGCGGAAGACCGGCCCGTCCACGCAGGACCGCACCATCCTGGTCACCCCGTCCTCGCCGACCACCGGGAGGACGCAGGTCATGCAGACCCCGGTCCCACAGGCCATGGACTCCTCCACCAGGACCTGCGCGGGGATGTCGTAGCGGCCCGCAACCAACGCCACCTGGCGGAGCATCCCCATCGGGCCGCAGGCGTAGATCACATCGGTCCTGCCCTCGTGAATGACCTGGCCGAGGACGTCGGTGACCTTGCCGCGCACCCCCATCGAGCCGTCCTCGGTGGTGATCGTGGCGGTCCGCCCGCCGCGGCGGGCGGTGAGCGCGCCGAACACCCGGTCGGCGCTGGCGGCACCGATCAGGAAGTCAACCGCGCAGCCACGGCCGCGCAGCCGGTCCGCCAGCGGGAACAGCGGGGCGCTGCCGTACCCGCCCCCGACGAGCAGGCAGCTCACCGGGTCGCGGGGAACGGGAAACGGCCGCCCGAGCGGCCCGGCGATGTCGATCATGTCTCTCGTCCGCCGCCCGGCCAGCCAGCGGGTACCGGGGCCGACGACGGCGAATACGAACTCCACCGTGCCGCCGTGGTCGGGCCGCACGTCGTAGATCGAGAACGCGCGGCGCAGCAGCATCGAGGTCTCCCGGCCGCCCACGGCGACCGCGGCGAACTGGCCCGGCCGGAACCGGGCCGCGATCCCCGGCGCGACCACCGTCATGGCGTAGTACGCGTCCACCTGGCGCACGGTGAGCACCGTCCCCGTGACCTGGACCTGGGACGGCCCGCTGCCCTGCGCGGTTGACCCGTCCGTCATGGCTCACCCCCCGCCGCCGGGCCGGCCGGCGTGCCGCCCGCCGCGGCCGCTGGCGCCGCACCCCCTCCGCCGCCGCTGCGCGCCGGGTCCCCCGCCGCGGTGATCACCCCACGTCCCGCGCCGGTCGCTCCGCCACCGCGCAGCGCCGTCGCATGCTGCTGCAGGGACCGCACACCTACCTCGCCCCGCGTGATCGCCTCGATGCCCTGCACGGCGGCGGCCAGGCCCTGGACCGTGGTGACGCACGGGATCTGCCGCCGGACCGCGGCGGTGCGGATCTCGTACCCGTCCAGCCGGGGCCCGGACTGCCCCGGGCTGCCGAACGGCGTGTTCACGATGAGGTCCACCTGGCCATCCAGGATCCTGGCGACAATGTCCGGCTCGCCGTCCGGCCCCACGCCGTCGCTGTGCTTACGCACGATCGTGGCACGAACGCCGTTGCGCCGCAGCACCTCGCCGGTTCCCCGGGTGGCCCAGATCTCGAACCCGAGGTCGGCGAGGCGCTTCACCGGGAAGATCATTGACCGCTTGTCGCGGTCGGCCACCGACACGAACGCGCGGCCCTTGACCGGCAGCGCCCCGTAGGCGGCCGCCTGCGACTTGGCGTAGGCGGTGCCGAACACCTCATCGATCCCCATCACCTCGCCGGTGGAGCGCATCTCCGGGCCGAGGACCGTGTCCACGCCGCGTCCCTGCGCGTCCCGGAACCGGCCGAACGGCAGCACCACCTCCTTGACCGCGATCGGGGCGTCCAGGGGCAGGGTGCCGCCGTCCCCCGTGGCCGGCAGCAGCCCCTCGGCCCGCAGCTGCCGCACGGTCGCGCCGAGCATGACCCGGGCCGCCGCCTTGGCCAGCGGGACCGCGGTCGCCTTGGACACGAACGGGACCGTGCGCGACGCGCGGGGGTTCGCCTCCAGCACGTACAGCACCCCGGCGGTCAGCGCGTACTGGACGTTGAGCAGCCCGCGCACCCCCACCCCGCGCGCGATCACCTCGGTGGATTCCCGGATGCGCCCGATGTCCCCGCGGCCCAGGGTGATCGGGGGCAGGGCGCAGGCCGAGTCTCCCGAGTGGATGCCGGCCTCCTCGATGTGCTCCATCACCCCGGCCAGGTAGAGCTCCTCGCCGTCGAACAGGGCGTCGACGTCGATCTCGATCGCGTCGTCGAGGAACCTGTCGATCAGGATCGGGTGCTCCGGGCTGGCCTCGGCGGCCACGGCGACATAGGACGCCAGCGTGTCGTCGTCGTAGACGATCTCCATGCCGCGGCCGCCCAGCACGTACGACGGGCGCACGAGCACCGGGTAGCCGATCCCGGCGGCGACCGCCTTGGCGGCGGCGGCCGAGGCCGCCGTCCCGTGCTTGGGGGCGGGCAGCCCGGCGGCGGCGAGCAGCGCGCCGAACTCCCCCCGGTGCTCGGCGAGGTGGATCGCCTCCGGGCTGGTGCCCACCACCGGGACGCCCGCGGCGGCGAGCGCCCGGGCCAGGCCGAGCGGGGTCTGCCCGCCCAGCTGCACGATCACCCCGGCGACCGGCCCGCTCGCCTGCTCGGCGTGCACCACCTCCAGCACGTCTTCCAGCGTCAGCGGCTCGAAGTACAGCCGGTCCGAGGTGTCGTAGTCGGTCGAGACGGTCTCGGGGTTGCAGTTGACCATCACCGTCTCGTAGCCGGCCTCCGACAGCGCGAAGCAGGCGTGCACGCAGGCGTAGTCGAACTCGATGCCCTGGCCGATCCGGTTCGGCCCGCTGCCCAGGATGATCACCTTGGGCCGGTCCCCGGCCGGGACCTCGCTCTCGGAGTCGTAGGTGGAGTACAGGTAGGGCGTGCGCGCCTCGAACTCGGCCGCGCACGTGTCGACCGTGTGGTAGACCGGCCGGACGCCCAGGTCATGCCGCCACCGGCGCACCCGCTCCTCGGCGATTCCGCAGATGTCGGCGATCTGGGAGTCCGAGAAGCCCGCCTGCTTGGCGGCCCGCAGGGTGGCCACGGTCGGCGGCCCGCCCGCCGCCAGGCGTTGCGCCTGCTCTTCGATCGCCTTGATCTGGTCGATGAACCAGGCGTCGATGCCGGTCGCGGCGGCGAGGCCGGGTACGCTCACGCCGGCCCGGATCGCCTGGTGCACCGCGGCCAGCCGGCCGTCGTGCGGGACCGCGCACCGGGCCAGCAGGTCCGCCGGGTCGCCGGGGGCCTCCCGCCAGCTCAGCGGGGCTCCGCGGCTCTCCAGCGAGCGCAGCGCCTTCTGCAGCGCCTCAGGGAAGCTGCGGCCGATCGCCATTGCCTCGCCGACCGACTTCATGTGGGTGGTGAGCACCGGGTCGGCGCCCGGGAACTTCTCGAACGCGAACCGGGGCACCTTGACCACCACGTAGTCCAGGGCGGGCTCGAAGCTGGCCGGGGTCTCCCCGGTGATGTCGTTGCGGATCTCGTCGAGGGTGTAGCCGATGGCCAGCCGGGCGGCGATCTTGGCGATCGGGAAGCCGGTGGCCTTGGAGGCCAGCGCCGACGACCGCGACACCCGCGGGTTCATCTCGATCACGACCATCCGGCCGGTGCCCGGGTGCACCGCGAACTGGATGTTGCAGCCGCCGGTGTCCACCCCGACCGCGCGGATCACCGCGATGGCCACGTCCCGCATGTGCTGGTACTCGCGGTCGGTGAGGGTCATCGCCGGGGCCACCGTCACCGAGTCGCCGGTGTGCACGCCCATCGGGTCGATGTTCTCGATCGGGCAGACCACCACGACGTTGTCGTGGCGGTCGCGCATCAGCTCGAGCTCGAACTCCTTCCAGCCCAGGATCGACTCCTCCAGCAGCACCTCGGTGACCGGGCTGGCGTCCAGCCCGGCCCCGGCGATGAGGCGCAGGTCCTCCTCGTGGTGGGCGACGCCGGAGCCGGCCCCGCCGAGGGTGAACGAGGGCCGGACCACGAGCGGGTACCCGAACTCGCGCGCCGCGGCCTCGCATTCGGCCAGCGTGTGGCAGGCGCGGCTGCGGGGGACCTCCGCGCCCAGGCCGGTGACGATGTCCTTGAACCGCTGCCGGTCCTCCGCGGCCGTGATCGCCTCGATGCTGGCGCCGATGAGCTCCACCCCGTACCTGGTGAGCGTGCCGGCGGTGTGCAGGCCGACGGCGGCGTTGAGGGCGGTCTGGCCGCCGAGGGTGGGCAGGAGCGCGTCCGGGCGCTCGGCGGCGATGACCTTCTCCAGCACGTCGGCGGTGATCGGCTCCACGTAGGTGGCGTCGGCGAACTCGGGGTCGGTCATGATCGTCGCCGGGTTGGAGTTGACCAGGCTGACCCGGATGCCCTCGGCGCGCAGCACCCGGCACGCCTGGGTGCCGGAGTAGTCGAACTCGCAGGCCTGGCCGATGACGATCGGCCCGCTGCCGATGATCAGGATCGACTCGAGGTCGTCGCGGCGCGGCATCAGTGGCTTTCGGTCATCAGGCTGGTGAACTCGTCGAACAGGTAGCGGGCGTCGTGCGGGCCGGGACCCGCTTCGGGATGGTGCTGCACGCCGAACGCGGGGGCATCGAGCACGCGGAAGCCCTCGACCACACCGTCGTTGAGGTTCACGTGCGTCAGTTCGACGCC
>WNFX01010645.1_pt1 | contig 15241 bp, 20 predicted proteins | sample 5400111 | NCBI WGS metagenome assembly WNFX01 (sample SAMN13153363, study PRJNA577476) | soil metagenome | isolation source: 40 cm soil or saprolite under grassland replicate 1 | place: USA:California | collected 2016-06-15 | reverse complement strand
AATAGCGGCGGATCGTGGCCCGGCGGGTCGTGGCCCGCCGAGCTGTGAGATGACGAACAGCTGAGCGGCCAGGAACCCCGCCCCGGTTGACACCACGGCGGAGACAAGGAGCGGGCCGGCGCTCTCGAATGCGACGATGCGGCGCAGCAGGCCGAGCGGGGCACCGGGTCAGCCGCAGCAGGCTGAACGGGCGTTTGCGGTCACTCAGGTCGGCGACCACGCTCACCGCCAGGCTGCAGCCGGCGATTTGGGCCCATGACCGCAAGCACCTCCCCGGCGGCTACCGACAGGCACGCGCCGCGCAGCGCGGGGATCTGGCCGAACCACCGCACGACGTCACGTGCCTCGATAAGGCATCCTCGCGGGGCGGGTTCCGCGGCCACGCTGGCGGCACCGACGGCATGACGTTCCTTCGTCATCGGGATCCTCCGGACGGCGGTGATGGCGCTGGCCGCGGTGATGGCGCTGGCCGCGGTGACGACCGGGAGAATACTCTGAGCGTATACGATGCGTCTGTACGCGCGGTCATCCCATTTTCCGGCGCGTTACCGCTGCGGCGGATAGCGCTACGCGGGGAGGACGAACGCCTGCACGAGTGCCCGCGCGCCGCGGTCGTACTCGAACGACGTGAGGACGACCCGTGCGGTAGGGAGCGCCCAGACCCATGCCTGCGTCCCGTCCTGCCACGGGGCATTGTCCAGCGACCCGTCCCGCCACCTGGCATGGTGCTTCTGTGGCCCGGCCAGAGCCTCGACACCTGCGGAGATGGCGACAAGCAGCTCGTCAAGCGGCGGCTCGCTCGCTTCCTCCGCCCGAGTCGGCTCGTAGAATGCGCCGCCCAGAACCACCATCACGTAGCCGCTCTCCGGTACCGCCGTGATGCCGTCGGGAAGCGGGGGCACGCACTCGCGCAGCGGCCGCTTGACGTCCCACGTCGTCGACACCAGACGGCGCACGGCAGCGACGCACGGCTGGGCCGCGCGCAACGCCTCTTGATCCGGCCGCAGCGGCCCCGGCGGCACTGCTGGGCCGGCCAGGACCTGGCGCTCAGCCTGCCAGTCCGCGAGCAGGCTCGCGAGCTGGTCGAACGTGCGCCGGACGGCCACCCACTCGGCGTTGTTCGACCTGTTGAGAGTGCGATTGAGCTCGTTTCGAAACGGGCGGACAACCTGCCAGCCGAACGGCGATGCGAATCGCTGGCGGAGATCGCTGGCGGGCTTGCGTAGCATGACCTCCGCGGTCCACGCGAGGTATTGGATCTCGAGCCACTGCCACAGGGCAACCGCTTGGACGCGATAGGAGCGGGATTCGCCGATCTGTGCCATCAAGCGCACGAGCGCCACGGTGGCCGGAGTCGCGGACGCTGGCTCGCTCCCGCCGTGCTCGGCGGCCCATTCCGCGGCGAACCTGGCATCCTCGCGCAGCCGGTCGGCCAGTGCGTCCACGTAACTGGCCTGCTCCGCAGGCGCCGAGCGCAGCGCCTTTTCGGCCAAGCCACAAAATCCACGAGCCAGCTCATTGTGCTGCGGTACCCACGCGAGCAGGACCTCCCACGACCGCCGCCTGGCGGCGACGTCGGCCACCAGCGGCGAATGGCACGCGGCCTCCCACCGTGGACTTTCGGCCAGTAGCTGATCGGTTGGCGTGGCAGGCAGCTCTCCCGCGCCACCGGTAACGCCGACTTTAGGGGTGCGCAACTTCACCTGCTGAGGCTCGTCGTGCCTGGGATCCAGCTCCCTATACGGTAGCCACGCCCTCTATCAGGTCGATCTTTGAGGCGCAGTCAATCTTTGAGGCGCAACCGCGGCCGGGAGATGCTGCCCGTATCCGGGGAGGCTGCGTGACCTATCGTGGTGGGACGACGGGTATGACCGGGGAGAAGCTGGTGCTCGACGATCTTGCCTGCGACGACAGCGACTCGCCCACGATCGGCCTTGTCGCGGCGGGTGTCTCCTGGGCGGCGGTGCGGGACCACATTAAAATCGTGCATGATCACCTCCGGGCCTCAAGATCGGCCAGCAGGTGGCGCTCGCCGACCTGAGCGAGCCGTTGCCCACCAATGGCATGACCAGCCAGATCCCCGGCCCAGGCGGTGGCCCCGCCATTGGCGAGGGCTCTCAGATCGTCGTCCCCGCTGGCTGACATCCAGGTGCCCTCGGCGCTCCGCGGCGCAGGCCAGGCACCCCATTTTGGGCTGACCCGAAAAATCGTGCCCAGCCTGTCGCTCAGGTGGCAAACTCGCGGGTGGCGCTGGATGGCCGTTGTGCTCACCCTCGCGCCACGGGTTCGTGATGGGCCTCCCGGCTGTTGGTGTGCCGATTTTCACGTCGTCACCGGCGTTCCCCTCGGACGCCGGCGACTCTGGCGCGAAATTCGGTGAGACACGCGTGGGAAGGCCGCGACTGGCCCGCTCGGCGCGCCCGCTGGGAGCTGTATCTTCATGATCGCGGAGACTAACGCGCTATTGTGCCGAGTCGGATGCTCCCGCTGCCGCGCGTCGGCGCCGCCTGGTCCTGGTGCCGAGACCGCGGGCGGGTGTCACCAGAGCTGATGGGCTACCTCGGCGACCAGTTCGAGCTTGCGCTGCGGCGTGTCCTCGCGGATGAGGTTCGCGCCGATGGACACCGAGGCGAACCCGCACTGGGTGGACAGGGCCAGCCGCTCGCGGTCGACATAGCGCGCGGCCTCGTTGACGCGTGCGGTGATCTCCTTGGCAGGTTCGAGTTCGTCGCGCTTGCTCGACACCAGCCCGAGCACGACCAACTTGTCGTCGGGCATCTTCGCCAGCGGCTCGAAGGAGCCCGAACGCTCGTCGTCGTACTCAAGCAGAAACACGTCGATGTTGCTCATGCGGCCGAACACCTTGTCGGCGATCTCGTCATAGCCGCCGGTGGCGATCCACTTGCTCTGGTTGTTGCCCTTGCACAGGTGCAAGCCGAACGTGACTCCCGGGACATCGGCGACCGAGTTGATGATGTCGACGCCCTCGGTGAGCGTGCGCTCGGTGGGCATGCCCAGCGACTCGCGCAGCGCGCGGTTCTCCGGGTCGACGAGCGTCCCGAGGTCGGGCGAGTCGATCTGCACGTAGGTACAGCCGAGGCGCGCGAGAGCGCGTGCCTCCTCGCGCATGAGCGTGGCGGCGTCGGCGAACATCTCGTACGCATCCGAGTACGCAGCGGTCGAAAACTCCGGTGACCACGCGCCGTAGAGGACCAGCGGGCTGGGCAGCGTTACCTTCACCGCCGCGCGCGCCCGGGCGCGCGCGTAGCTGAACTCCTCGATAGTCATCATCCGCCTGGCCCGGATCTTGCCGGCCACGGTCACCGGGGGGTGCCACTCCCAGTCGTCCGCGGGATCCGCGCCGTGGAAGCGAACGGCCGCGCCTTCCCTTTCCGTGAGCCCTTCTGTCTCGCCGAGGAGTTGGTCGAGGAACGAGAAGCGGCGGAGTTCGCCGTCGCTGATGACATCGAGCCCGCAGCCCTCCTGCATGGCGATGGCCTGGTCAACCGCACGGTCCTCGATTCGTTTGAACTCGGGCGGATCCATTCGGCCTGCATCCAACGCGGCGCGCGCTTCCGAGAGGTAGCGCGGACGCAACAGTGAGCCGACCACCTGGGCGTGGTAGGTGCCAGACATCGCCAGCCTCCTCAACAACGTTGTCCTTAGTGCTTACCTACCTGAGTAGTAGTACATGTTCGCCGGGCCCGCAGGAAAGGGGCCTGGCTGACGAATATGCCGGCAAATATGCCGGCGGAGAGGGACCGGGCGGGCCAGGTGAGGTGGCTGCGCGGGTTCACGCTCTTTCCTCCATCCTCTCTCTGATCTCGCAGAGCGCCACCCGGCCGGCCCGCAGGCCGGCCAATTACGATCAAGGGCCCGGTACGGTGTGCACACACCTGCCGGGCCCGCTTTCGGCCGGTGAGAGCAACTCGGAAAGCTCGGCGTCGACCGCCTCGATCCCGGCGCGGACCGCCTTGGCCGCAGCCCGGCCACGGTCGGTGAGGCTTATCGTCATCCGGCGCCGGTCGTCGGTGCTGGCGATCTCTCCTGGGCCGACGGCGCGCGGCCGGTGACCATCACCGGCCGCGCGGTCCCGCTCCATGTGCGCTCACGGTTCACGCGGTTGTCGCGTTGACGTGCCGCCGTGCGGCGCGCGCCCGGTCCAGGAGCAGCGCGGCGGCGGCGGCGAGCAGCGCCGCCCCGACCGCGATCAGGGTGATCTGCCAGCCGGGCATCCCGCCCGTGACGACGGTGTGAATCTGGACCGCCGGCGGCAGGACCGCGGGTCGGTCTGGGCCGGGTGGCACGGTGAGGGCGAGCGCGGCAGGCGCGGCGGCGCCGACCGCGATCAGGGTGCCGGCGAGTGCGGCCAGGACGCCGGCGCAGCGGCGGATGCGCTTGATGCGCTTCATGACGATCTCCTCTTTCGGTTCGGGTTGCGATCGGTGCCAGTGTGTGCAGGGCCGCAGGGCGGCCGCTATTCGACGTTCTGCGTATGCCCCGGCCGCTGGGCCGGGGAGTAGCGTGGACGGTATCGGGGGAAGGGGGGCGTCATGGCCGACCCGGTGACGGTCAGCGAACGGGATCTGCGCACCTTGCTGGGGATCGTCGGTGACGACCGCGGCGACTTCCCGGCGGCGGGGCTGCCGCTGTCGCTGCTGGCGGAGCTGAGGGACCAGGTCCGCTGCGATGAGCTGTCGTTTTTCGGCCTGGACAGCGACCGGCGGGCGGTGTGGTTCGAGCAGAACCTCCCGGCTGGGGCCTCCGATTTAGGTGATGCCTATGAACAGGCGCACTGGGAGCATTTCTGGGACTTCGAGCCCTGCACCTACCCCCCAGCGCAGCGGCGACCTGCGCAGCGTGACGAAGATCTCCGACTTCTACTCGGCCCGGCAGCTCCATGACACGGGCATGTACTGCGACTATTCCCGGCCGGTGGGGATCGAGCACCATCTGCGGCTGTGCCTGCCCGCGGGCCCGGGGCCGGTCGCGAGACTCGGGCGGACAGTGGAGCTGATCTTCTTCCGCGATTCCGGCCCGGACTTCTCCGAGCGCGACCGCGCGCTGCTCGCGCTGCTGCGCCCGCACCTGCATCAGGCCTACGTCGACGCCGCACGCCGCCGCCGCGGCGACCCCCCCGGCTCACGCCCCGGCACTGGGAATTGCTGCACCTGGTCGCCGCGGGCCACACCAACGCCCAGATCGGCCGGCGGCTCGGCGTGACCGAGGGAACCGTGCGCAAGCACCTGGAGAACATCTACGGCAGGCTGCAGGTGTCCAGCCGCACGGCCGCGGTCACCCGCGCGTTCCCCGACCGCGCAGCCGGATAGCGCCAACGGCGAGGCTGGCTGCGGCGCGAGGTGCACGGGCTGGGAGAGACTGTGAAGGTGACCGACGCGCTGTGTCCCATCATGGTCGGCAGGCAGCCGGAACTCGGCACGTTGCGGGAGTTGCTGGCCGCGACGGTCACTGGCGCGGGCGGCCTGGTGGTTGTCACCGGTGAGCCGGGCATCGGCAAGACCCGGCTGGTGCGCGAAGCGGCGGGCTACGCGCGGGCCAAGGGCCTGACGGTGGTGACGGGACGTGCCGTCCCGACCAGCGCGAGCGAACCGTACCGGCCGCTCACTGAAGCCATGCTCCAGGCGCTGCGGCGCCGCGTGGTTCCCGGCGACGCGGACCTCGCGCCGTGGCTGCCGGCCCTTAGCGCGATCATCCCTGGCATTCGCGCCGAAGGGCCTGGCGAGGACTCGACGGCGCTGCGGGGCGAAGCCGTGCTCCGCCTCCTCCGCAGGCTCGTGGACCCGGCCGCGCTGCTTGTCGTGCTCGAGGATCTGCACTGGGCGGACCCCGACACCCTCTCCGTGCTCGAATACCTCGGCGGCAACCTGTCTGACGAGCCGATCCTCTGTGTCGCCACGAGCCGGAGCGAACCGCCGTCGGCGGCACTGGAACTGTTCCACCTCCTGCGCGGCCGTACCGGCGTGACCTGGTTGCCGCTGACCCGGCTGGACGACGAGCAGGTCATCGAGATGATACGGGCCTGCAGGCCGGCGGTCGCCGACGACGTCGTCGCCAAGGTCTGCGGCGCGGCGGACGGAGTGCCGCTCCTGGTCGAAGAGGTACTTGCGGCCCCGGGAGTGCCGAGCTCCTTCGCGGAGGCTGTCCGTGCGCGCCTGGCGAACCTGGGCGAGGACGAGCGCCAGGTGCTGTCCGCTGCCGCGGTGTTCGGCCGCCACTTCGATTGGCGGTTGCTCCGCCCGGCGACCGGGTTGCCCGCGAACGTGGTGGCCGGCGCGCTCGAACAGGGTGTCGCCTCGCTGCTGCTCACCGTCGACGATGACACCTTCCGCTTCCGCCACGCGCTGACCAGGGACACCATCGTCGAGGGGCTGCTGCCGCCGCGGCGCGCCGCGCTCGCCGCCGATGTGCTCGTGGCGGTGGAGGCAGCCCACCCGGAGCTGCCAGGCCGGTGGCGCGACGTCGCCGCGGACCTGGCGGCCCGATCGGGCGACCGGGAACGGGCTGGCGTCCTGTTGACCGCCGCTGGACGGGAATCACTCGGCCGGGGAGCGCTGGCCACCGCCGTGGACACCCTCGGCCGTGCGGCCGGGCTCCTCGACGGCGGAGATCCGCGGGCGGACGCTGACATGCTTCTCGTCGAGGCGCTGGCGCTCGCTGGACGTGTGGACGAGGCGACCGCGGCTGGCGACGGTCTCATCGCCCGCCTCGCCGCGGAGAATGCCACTGTGGTGTCGCGCGCCGAGGTGCACATTCGGCTGGCCCAGGCCGCGGTGGCCGATGGCGGCCGCCCGGCTGCATACCGCGCGAAACCTGCTTGCCGCAGCGCCGCAGCAGGTTCTCGAAGCCCGCATGGCGGTGCTTGACGCAGAGGTCGCGTTCGCAGGGAACGACGCCGAGACGGCTCGCCGGCGTGCCGAGGCCGTTCTCGGCTCGCCGAGCGCGGCGGCAGAGCTCCGCTGCCACGCATTCGAGCTGCTCGGACGCGTGGCGCGATTGACTGATCTGGACGCCGCCCGTGCCGCCTTCGACCAGGCTCTGAGCACGGCCGACGCCGCTGGCCTGACCGTCTGGCGGATGCGGGCTCTGCACGAGCTGGGCACGGTCGAAATGTTTGATCATGCGGGCACCGGACGCCTCGCCGAGGCGCGCGCGGCGGCCAGCGAGCTCGGTGCGCTCAGCACCGCGGCGATCCTGGACGTGCAGCTCACTGCCACGTTCATCATGCGGTTCGCGCTGGACGACGCCGTCCGCCACGCTCGAGCCGCGCTGGCCATGAGCGAACGGCTCGGTCTGGCGCATATCCGGCCGCTCGCACTGGTGTTCCTGGGCGAGATCCATGCGCTCAGGCAGGAGCCGGTGCAGATGGAGCGGTTCTTGACGCTCGCGACCGCGGCCGCGCCGGGCGACGCGGAGATCGAGGGCAGCGCGTGGGCGGGCGCCAGGGCGATGATTGCCCTGCTCGGCGACGATCGCGCCGCGGCGCTCGTGGCCATGGACCGCGGCATCGCCATCCTGACCGCGGGCGGGCAGCAATCGCCCGCGCCTTACCGGGGCATGTGGCCGGTGCTGCTCGCGTGTGCCGCAGACCCGCGCGCCGCCGCCGAGATCGAGCAGGCACGGCGGTCCGGCGTCACCGTGAACCGGGCCAACCGCGGTCTGCTCGGCTACGCCGACGCGGTTCTCGCGGGGCGGCGAGGCGAGCGGCAGCGGGCGACCGATGCGGCCGCCGCGGCCGACCCGGACCTTGTCCATTCCCCCGTCTGGGCTGAGCTGACACGGTTGTGGGTCGCCGAGTGCGCCACCGCGGACGGCTGGGGTGACCCCGCCGGCTGGCGGCACGACGCGGGTGAGTGCTTCGCCGCCCACGGCCTGGACAAGCTGGCCGCCCGTGCCCGTGAGCCGGCCGGCGGTTCCCGCCCGAGCCGCTGGGCCGAGCTTGGCATCACCGCTCGCGAGGCGGACGTGCTTGTCCTGGTCGCGGAAGGGCTGGCGAACAAACAGATCGCGGCCCGGCTGCACCTGTCAGCACGCACGGTCGAGAAGCACGTCGAGAGCCTGCTGCGCAGGACCGGCGCACGCTCCCGCACCCAGCTCGTGGCCATTGCCGGATGGCAGCGTTAACGCTGCGCGGCGAGGAAGGCGTCCGCTTCCTCTTGGCTCATCGGCGGCCCGCACGTCGTAACGTCATGCTTGGCGAGCGACCGGGAGAGCTCGCCAGCACCCGGGCCACCCGTCGCCTCGGGCAGCTCCCTCCGGCCCGCGGGTTGCCCGAGGTCGTGCACCAGGCGCAGGAAGCTGCGGTCGTCGTGGACGGTCAGAATGCGCGTCGGCCGTCCACCCACGACCCTGAAGGTATGGGGCACGCCACGGGGGATCGACACCCAGTTCCCGGCGTTTGCCGATCGCAGCCGGTCGCCGCAGCGGACGACCATTTCGCCGGCCAGCAGATACCAACTGTCGGCGAGACAATGGTGCACGTGCAGCGGGGGCGCCGCCCCGGCCGGAAGCGTCATCTCGAGTACCACCAGGCGGTCGGCGGCAACGAGATGTTCGACGACGAGCGTGTCCAGAAACCACCACGCGCGGCCCTCGCTGACCTGCGGTGCGTCAACGGTCACGGTTGTGCTCATGGCGAGTTCCTCCTCGTGCGGATCTTCTGTCGTTCATCGTCATGCTCCCGCCAGGCGCACGCATCGGGAGAACCACGTAGCGGGTTCCGGCTGCCGCTACGTGATTTCGCCGATGCGGCCGGATGGCGCGGGCCTGCACGATTCGGGCATCAACCGAGCCAGAAGGAGAACGGACATGGGAACAGCGGAGATCCAGGGCCGCCTGTGGGGAGCGGCGGCCCGCGACTGGGCGGAGCTCAACGAGCCATTCAGCACCCCCCTCTACGAGGCGGTTTTCGATGCTCTGGGGGTAGGCCCCGATATGGTGCTGCTCGACGCGGGCTGCGGTGCCGGGCTTGCGCTGCAGCTCGCGGCCAAGCGGGGCGCGACGGTGACCGGACTCGACGCGTCCGCCGCGCTGCTCGACGTCGCGCGGGAGCGGGTTCCCGGCGCGGACATCCGGCAGGGTGACCTCGAAGTGCTGCCGTTCGACGACGACACGTTCGACTCGGTCACCGCGTTCAACTCCATCCAGTACGCAGGCGACCCGATCGCCGCGGCACGGGAACTGCGCCGAGTCGCCAAGCCGGGGGCCCCCGTTGGCATCGTCACCTGGGGTGCCCCCGAGCACTGCGAAACCCGCGTGATCCTCGCCGCCATCGGCGGCCTGCTGCCCCCGCCGCCGCCTGGCGCTGAAGGCCCATTCGCGCTGAGCGAACCCGGCCGGCTCGAGGCGCTCGCCGAGGCCGCCGGGCTTACCCCGCTGGCCGCGGACGACGTGCCGATGACCTTCTCTTTCCCTGGCCTGGACGCCGCCGTGCGAGCCCAGCTGACCTCCGGGCCCGCCCGGCTGGCGATCGAGCACGCCGGAGAGCCGGCCACTCGCAATGCCCTCGCGGCCGCCTACGCAGGTAACCGGCAGCTGGACGACACCTACCGTCAGCGCAACGTCTTCCGTTACCTGGTCGCCCGGGCCTGAGATGGCGGCCGGCCTCGCCGCCGGGAAGACCGTCGGCGAGGCCGGCGACCGGTTTGCGCATCCGGGTTCGCCGGCTCGGGTGCGTTGTTGAATCAGGCGCGGCGGCCGAGGCCCGGGTAGTCGACGACCAGGCCGTCATCGTCGAACACCACATCCGCGCAGAAGGTCCCGCTTTCATAGCGGATGACAGCGGCCCCTGCCTGCGGGCCCGCGGCGGCGGCGGGCGGGCCGACGAATGTGTACCGCTGCGCGGACGGGCGGACCGACAGGTCGGGCACACTGACCCAGGCCATGACGAAGTCGCGGGGCGGGCCGCCGTGCAGCATGCCGTGCCGCAGTACCGGCATCGTGTTCGTGACCGGGCATTCGCCGAGATCGCAGTCGACCGCCGCGGCGAAGGCCGACGGGTCGCCGCCCGGCTCCGGCAGTGCCACCTCGCCCTCGACGCTTGTTTCCACGCCCCACACACCCTGCGGGTCGCGCGACAACACCAGACGGCGGCTCCAGGTCGCACCCTGAGTCCGGACGAGCAGCCTGCGGGTGACGAAACCGTCCACGCAATCCAGCTCGTAGTCCAGCCGGTAGGACACCGGGGCGGCGCCGACCGCCACGCCAGCCGCCCGCAGGTAGGTGCCGCCGAGGCTCACCTCAGCAAGTGATTGCGCGCATGGCGCCGAGCCTACGGCGCTGGCGGGGGAGGCGGTGCCGGCCGTCGGCCGGGCGGACCCCGCGGTCTGAGCCTGCATGCCTTACGCGGGTTCAGACGTCAGGGAGCCGGGGCCGGGCAGGCGGAAGATGCGTCGGCGCGCCGCGTCGAGGATTGGCGTGGGAAGCAGGCTGAGGATGGCCAGCCGTCGCGAGTCCTTGCCGGTCAGGTAGACGGTCCGGGGGCGGCTTGTGGTCAGTGCCCGGGTGATTGTGGCGGCGGCGACGTCGGGCGGGCTGCCACTTTCCTCGCGGCGCTGCATGACGGCGAGCATCTTGGCGAAGGTGTCCTCATACAGGGCGCGGCCCTGCGGTGAGGCGGCGGCTATGGTCGCGGCGGCATCGCGCGCTACCTTGTCGGCCACGCCGCTGTTGATGCTGGCCGGTTCGATGAGCACGACCCGCACCCCCCATGGTGCGAGTTCCTGACGGAGTGCGTCGGCGAGCGCGGTGAGCGCGGCCTTGCTGGCGTCGAGCGCTCCGGCGAACGGCGGAGTGAAGCGGACCCCGATCGTCCCGATGATCACTATCCGGCCGTGAGCGCGCCGCAGCAACGGCAGCAACGCCTGGGTGACGGCGAGCTGGCCGGTCACGTTGACCTCCAGCTGCCAGCGGAAGGTGTCAAGCGGGAGCAGCTCCGCCGGGCAGGCTAGGCCGATCCCGGCGTTGTTGACCAGGCCGTCCAGCCCGGCGGGCCCAGCATGTCCGGTGACGACGGCGGCCGCGTCAGCGATGTGACCGGCGTTGGTGACGTCGAGGATGAGCGGGGTGACCTCGCCGCCGTCGGCGGACCGGGCCAGTTGCTCACCATCGACTGGCTTGCGGACCCCGGCGTAGACGTGGTGGCCAGCCGCGGCCAGGTGCAGCGCGGTCGCGCGGCCGATGCCTGAGGAGGCTCCGGTGACCAGGGTGTGCTTGCGCGTGCAGTTCATGATCACTCCATTTCGGGGGCGGGGGCGGTCAAATAGGCCTGCAGCGCAGGACCGATCCAGGCGGCGAGGCTGGCGGTGCTCGCCGCCACGAGCTCATCCAGGCGCACCGCGTAGCGCGCGACGGCAAGCCCGGCGAGCTGGCTCGCGGCGAGCGCCGCGCGCAGGCGCGGCTGATCACTGCCCAGCGCCGCGGCGATGTGGGCCAGGACCTTCTCGGCGAGAAACGCCCGCAGCAGCGCCGCGGCGTGCTCGCTGGTGACCGCGCAGCGGATGACGCCGAGCACCGGCCCGGGCTGGCGCACGTCGCCCAGCAGATGCAGGTAATAGCGCAGCAGCCGCTCGCCGGCGTGCCCGGCCGGCCCATCCAGTACGGCGCCGATCGCCTCATCAGGGCGGATGGCCGCCGCTGCGACCGCGGTGAACAGGCCCTCTTTGCTGCCGTAGAACCGCCGGATAAGAGCGGGATCCACGCCCGCCCCGGCGGCAATCCTGCGAATGCTCGCCGCCTCATAGCCCGCGCTGCTGAAGGCCCGCGCCGCGGCGGCCAATATGTCACCGCGGGTGTCCGAGGGTCCGGGCCTGCGGCCCGTCCGTGTCGTCAACGCTCTCTCCTAAGTCCTCACTCGGAGACTTATTGGTTAAAGTCTACATGTGAGGACTTACGTCGGCAAGGGAGCCGCCGGTGCTCATCGGACAAAGCCACTCGCCTGCATCGTGGGACGTGGCGCGATGCGGATACTAGATGCTGGTGGATTGCGCTGGACGGCGGACCATGGTCCTTGTCGTCACGTGAGCTAGCCGAGTGCGAGATCGATGCGCCGGGCGGGTGGCAGGCAACCTAAAGGTGTGGCCGGGCTAGCCGGCGCGCTGAGTAGGCGTCGTGGCTTATGCGGCGCGAGCGACGAAACGCCGGGCGAGCAAAAGTGGGTGGGCCGCCCCCAGTCCTGAGCCGTCGAACGCCTCGTCGGCAAGCCGGTGAGCCCAGCGCATCCGCGTGACCGCGATCTCCGGGTGGTCGCCGAACTCCTGCGCGACCCGTTCGGCGCAGCCCCGGCGGCCGAATTCGCGTATGGCGTCGGCGACGGCCTCCTGGACCTGTCTGCCGGTGGGCTCGTCGGACTGCTGCAACGCCGACACGAACAGCGCGTCGGTTCGAATGGCGCTGATGCGCGGGTGGTGCACCGTTGGCCGCATCGTGAGCCTCCTCGCCAGCTTGACACCTCGACTACACCACAGGGGTACGACACTTTGCGGGGCCGTCTGGGCCAATCGGCCGGGCCGCTGCGGGGTCGTTCTGCGGTTGCATGTCGATAAGTGAGACTGCGCGGCGGGCAGGAACTCATCGGTCGGTTGGTCAGTCGAGGCGGCCGGCGAGCCGTGCCTTGACGTCGGGCCATTCGTCCTTCAGCACGCTGTAGACGACAGAATCGCGGAAGGTACCATCCTCGCGTTTCATGTGCCGCCTGATCACTCCCTCTCGCCGGGCGCCGAGCTTGGCGATGGCCGCCTGGGAGCGGGTGTTCAATGCGTCAGTCTGGATCTTGACCCGGCCGTACCCGCAGTCATCGAAACAGTGCGTCATCAGCAGCAGTTTGGACTCGGGGTTGACCTGAGTGCCCCACCAGTGTCGACCGTAGAGCGTCGAGCCGAGATGGATGCTTTCGTTGTACAGGTCGGCCTCCGACAGCGAGGACGTACCCACCAGCGTCCCCGCTTGTCCCAGTTCGCAGTCGCGCACCAGGCGGATCGCGTAGGTGGTGCGGCCACCCCCGTTGCCGTCAGCTTTCCCCGGCAACGCCAGGAAACTCGATCGAGCCAAGTCGCGAGCGTCCGCCAAAGACGTCGGGCGACGATGCATGACGTAGCCATGCGCGTAGACCGCTGGGTCGCTGAGAATCGGGTACATCTCGTCGATGTCCGCCTCGCTCAGCAGATCGAGCCGTACCCATCGTCCGAGCAGGGCCTCGCCAGTGGGCAGGGTCGTGCCATTCACGGCCCCAGAATAACCGTGTTGAGAAGGAGCATCTTCGGCGGCGACGGGACGTTCGACGGCCGCAGGCCGCCGCAGGCGGGTCTCGGGCGGGTGCTAGGTCGTGACCGGTTCGAGCAGCCGACGCGGCGCCTGCAGAGCAACCGACACCGGGTCATCTCGGAGCTTGCCGCGGCCTGGGCGCAGTTCCGTCAGGATGTCGTGCGGCCCGGGTCTCAGCTGGCACCTAACGCAGCAGCCGCTCTCGTCGAGCCTGGTGCCGCACGAGGCGTGCTTGAACAAGCGGCTGTTGGGATAACGATGGTGGTCCCCCCACACCAGCAGCGCATGCAGCACAGGCCACAGGTCACGGCCAGCGGGCGTCAGGACGTAGATATGCCTGCCAGCGTGTTCCGGATCGGGCCGGCGCTCGAGGATGCCATCGTCGGCCAGCCCGCTCAGCCGATCGGATAGGACGGCCTTCGGGATGTCGAGATGTACCTGGAAGTCATTGAAACGGCGTACACCGTAGAAGGCGTCTCGAACGATCAGCAGGGTCCACCGCTCTCCGACTACCTCCAGCGCTCGAGCGACCGAGCAGTCCTGGCGTAGGTAGTCCTTGCCGAGCATGCTCCGTACGATATCACAACGCGGTTCAATCATTGAACTTGTGTGATACGGTCGCCGGTGTGGTTCGGTCATTGAACTTCTACGAAGGGGAAGCGTGAAATGACAGCGATGCCGGCGCTGACCACGAACGGGACCACGCACACGCCGCCTCGGATCCTGTGGGCACCGGCGGCGGCGGTACTGCTCGGCACCGGTTGGGGTGCCAACCAGTTCACGCCCATGCTGCTGGTCTATCGCCACACGCTCGGCTTGAGCACGGGGACGCTGGAGGCGGTATTCGGCGTCTACGCGCTCGGGCTGATCCCAGGGCTTCTGCTCGGCGGTCCGCTGTCTGATGCCCGCGGACGGCGCGCGGTGGTCGTTCCTGCGGCTGTGCTTTCGCTCGCCGCCAGCATGCTGCTGGTCGCGGCCGGATACGGCGAGGCGATGCTGTTCGCCGGTCGCCTGCTGGCCGGGGTGAGCAGCGGCGCCGTCTTCGGCGCGGGCACCGCGTGGCTGCGCGAGCTCTCGCGGCCGCCGCTGGGCACGGCCAGCGATCCCGCGGCAGCGCGGCGAGCCGCGATCGCCATGACCACGGGGTTTGCGCTGGGACCTCTGGTCGCGGGACTGCTGGCGCAGTGGGCGCCGGCGCCGACCGTGGTGCCCTATCTGCCCCACGTCGTGCTGATGGTCATGGTGCTGGTGCTGCTGCGAAAGGCCCCCGAGACGGTCACAGGTGCCGACAGGCAGGCCCTGCGCCTGTCGCCGCCCGGCATGCGCAGCGCGCGCTTCCGCAAGGTGGTGGCGCCGATGGCACCCTGGGTGTTCGCCGCCCCAGCGATCGCCTTCGCCCTGCTGCCGAGCGTAGTGGGTGCCGAGCACGCGACCAACGGCATCGCCTTGACCGCCACGATCACGGCGCTATGTGCCCTGGCCGGAGTCCTGATTCAGCCGCTGGCGCGGCGCTTGGACGCGAACGCCAGCCGCAACCGGGCCGCGACGGTCGGCTTGCTGGTGCTGGCGGCCGGCCTGGCCCTTGGCGCCGCCACGGCACAGGACGGTGCGGTGTGGCTGCTAGTGCCATGCGCGATCGTGCTCGGCAGCGCTTACGGCTTGTGCCTGGTCGCCGGCCTTGTCGAGATCCAGCGCATTGCCGACCGCCGTGGGCTCGCCGGCCTGACCGCGATGTACTACGCGCTGGCCTACCTTGGCTTCGCCGCCCCTTACCTGATCGTGCTGGCCGCGCATCTGGCCAGCTACGCCACCCTGCTGCTGATCGCCGCGGCCCTCGCCCTCGCCACCACGGCACTGGTCACCCGTCGGTTGGCCCGGCAAGACGCCGTAAGCACCGACTCGCACCCGGGCGAAGGCGTGGTCCAGCGTGACGGCTGATGCGGCCGCGACGAGTCAGCGCGGG
>WNFX01003678.1_pt1 | contig 15250 bp, 16 predicted proteins | sample 5400111 | NCBI WGS metagenome assembly WNFX01 (sample SAMN13153363, study PRJNA577476) | soil metagenome | isolation source: 40 cm soil or saprolite under grassland replicate 1 | place: USA:California | collected 2016-06-15 | reverse complement strand
TCCAGGACCGCGTCGCACAGCGGCCCGCACATGCGGTCAAGCACCGCCGTCCGCGTCAGAAACGACACCGTCGGCGGCGGCAGGCGGGCCAGCAGCTCGTCCCACAGGTAGTCAGCGATGAACCGGTCATCCCCCGAAACCCGGCCCCAGCATCGCCCCGCGGGCCGCCTGCCGGCCCTTCCTTGCGGGCCAGCGCGGCAAGGTACAGCCCCACCGGCCATCCCTCCGTCCGCCACACCAGCTCGCTCGCCTCGGCGTCGCCAAGCTGCACCCCGGCACCCTCCAGCAGCGCGCGTGCCTCCCGCTGGTCCATCTTGAGCTCGTCGACCCCGATCGCCACGACACGGCCCGCCACGCCACGCAGCGCCACCGGCAGCCCGAGTGTGGCCCGGGCGACCAGCGCAAGCTGCGACCCGGTGGGCAGGTGCGCCGCCACCTCGACGATGGCATCCAGGCACAGCGGGTTGTCGAGCGTCTCCAGGTTGTCGACGACCAGGCCAAGCGGCTGGGTCAGCGCCGCCACGGCGGCCGCCAGCCGCGGCAGGACCGTGCCCACCACCGAGACGCCTGGTGCGGTCAGGACACCAAAGACTCCCGAGTCGATCGGCTCGACGCGGTCCAGGGCGACGGCGAGGTAGGTCAACAGGACCACGGGGTCGTTGTCGCGCCGGTCGACCGTCACCCAGCCGACGCGGCCGCCCTTGCGCCTGGCCCACTGGGCCAGCAGGGTCGTCTTGCCGTAGCCGGGCGGCGCCACCACGCAGATGACCGGCGCGGCCGGCGAGGCCAACAGCCGCTCGACCAGCATGATGCGGGGCACGATCCCGGGCGCATCCATGGTGGGTGCAGCTTGGACTCCACCAGCTCGAAGGCCGGCCCCATCCAGGAACGCGGGTCGCGCTGCCGATGCCGAGCAGCACCCCCCACACTGCTCGCATCCACTCCCGGAGCGTAACCGGTGCCATACGCTGCTTGAACGCCAGCGCTCTGCGCAAGACTCGGTCACTGCGCAGACGTCCGGGATGCCTGGACCGGCGCCTTGGCCGGGGTCCGGTTGCCGGGTCGTCACAGGCGCCCGGGTGAATCGTCGCTACCGTCGCCTCCATGCAGCGGATCGTAGGGCAGGACGTTCGTGGCAACGAGCAGGAGTCATCCGCAGGGCGCCTTCCGTGCGTGTCACCAGATCGGGCCAACCTCTGTATCGGTGGTTTGTTGATTACGGCGGTAGGTAGAGGTAGATCGGGTCTTCGGCCCCGACCCCCTCAAGCGCCTGCTGTAATTGCCGGGGTGGCGGGCTGGTCGACCATCCGCGCCAGCAGCGCTGCAACCACACCCACGGGGCCAGCCAGCCGCGCACCCGGCGCAGCGCCTGCGGCCACGACACCCCTCCGCCAGCCCTTGGTAGGGACCCGGTCTGGATCGAGACGTTGCTGGGCCCCCCGCGCGGGCGCCTGGCCGCTGCTGGGCGCCGACCTGGCCGCCGCGGCCGCAAGCGGTGGGGACGCCGCCGTGGGGCCTGGCTCGGCCTGGCCGGCATGCCAGCAGAAACTGAAGGCGCAGCACACCAGGGTCCAATGCCGGCGGATCGCCCGGTCGCCTCTGACCTGGAAGTCGGCCCAGCCGAGCTCACCCTTGACCTGCTTGTAGCCCTGCTCCACCCAGTTGCGCAGCCCATACAGCCCGACGATCTCGGCAAGCTGGGCCTGCTGGGCGCGGCGGCTGGCGGGGCGAGCCAGGTTGCACAGCAGGTACCGGTGCTCATAGCGGGCAGCCGCTCGGGGTCGGTGGTGGCCACCACCAGCCGATGCCGCCCCTGCGGACCCCAGCCGCCAAGCACCGCATCAGCGGCCCACCAGGTCTGGGTGTGGCCGTCCCGGAAGCGCCGCTGGATGCGGCGCCACTGGCCAGGCCGAGCAGGACCTCGCCAGCCCAACTCGTGTGCGGCCTCGACCGGGCTGTGGGCCTGGTCGGCCGGCGCCCAGTTGCCCTTGCGGGGCTTGAGCGCCAGCACGAACGGCACGCCCGCGGCGCCAAGGGCTTGGGTGAAGCCAGGGTTGTCGCCGTAGGCGCAGTCGGCCACCACCGCCCGGAACGCGATCTGGGCCTGCTGGGCAGCCTGGACAGGTTCCACCGCCAGCTGCGGCTTGGTCCGAAACCCCGGGTCGGCAGTGCCCTTGGCCAACCTGGACGCTGGCGTGTAGGGCACCAGGTGCACCGGCCAGTAGCAGCGCGGATCGGCCCACAGGCTGGTGACCGCCACGATGCCGTTGTCGGTCTTGCCGACCAAGCCCAGGTACTGGCGGGCCACATGCGCGGTGGCGCTGCCGTCCTTGCGGTCGCCGGTGTCATCGATCACTAGCACCCCCTGTCCATACGGCGCGGTAGCAGGTCCTCACACAGCAGCCGCACCCGCGCTCGTTGACCTACTGGTGGTCCCAGCTCGACTCCGACACAAACCACTGCAGCCGCTGGACCTCGCGATGTTGGGCGCCGGTGATCGGCTCGGCGCCGGCCAGGGCGGTCAGGGTCTTATGCGATCGCGGGGCAACCGCAGGCCTTGCAGGTAATCGCGCAGACCACGGCGCTGCGCCAGGCTTGCAAGCAGCGGGTCAAACCGCGCGGCGTAGTCCTCCAGCGGGCCGGGCGTGGGTGGGCACGGGCGGCGAGTAGTCATCGGCGGCGGTCAGCTCCTGGCGGCGGACAGGATCATGGACAGGACCGCGGGAGCCTACCCCAGCTCAACAAACCACCGATAACTGGGTCTTGCAGAAGCGCTTGCGGACCGCCGTCCGTCCAGGTCGTTCGTCCCTCGATCGCGTCGCGCGCTTCACCAGGAATCCGGAGGAGCAGCGATCCAGGCGCTCCACCTGGACCTTCCTCGGTCCGACACGGCCAAACGTCGGCAGGGGCAGGGCGGTCGAAAGATAGCAGGGAAAGCAGCAGGTGAGGCGGGCCGGTGGACCGCACGTCGAGGGACGTTCGGCCCTTCCGGCCAGGCATGCAGAGTGGCGAAATGTCAGTGACGGCGCACGGCGGGCGTCGCCATGAGGTGGTGCTCGCCGGCGCCTCCAGCAGGGATGGTGATCGCATGACAGCGACCGAAGTCGTGACACCGAGAATCCATGATGTCGAGCGTGACCAGCGCACCGGACGGATGCTCCCGGCGGCGGTCGCCGTCGCCGGCCTCTGGCTGGCCATGGCGCTCAGCAGCGTGTTCGCGCCGGACCTGATCTCAAGCAGCCAGGACCACGTGCCGATCGTGGCGCTCACGATCTGGATCTGGGGGGCGGTGGCCACCGGCTTCGTCATGTTCGGCGCCGCCTTCCCGGCCCGCGACCGGATGGCCCGGTGGGGCCTGCCCGTGGCCGTGCTGGGCATCTGGGGCGCGGTCGTGCTGGTGAGCATCTACGCGCCGACCATCGTCGCCGGCAGCGACGGCACGATCGTCCCGGTCGCCGGGCTCTTCGCCCCGGTCGCCGGCGCCATCGCGACGGGATACGCGTGCCTGGCGGCCGCCTGGTCGGCCGTGTCGGAGCGGCGCCCTTGAGCATTCGCCCACACCGGGGCCGAACCGCACGGCACCGGGAACCGCTGGTCATCGGCGGGCACGAGCGGTCGTGGCCGACATGCAGAAACCGCAGGTCAGGCGACGGTCATGCTCCGAGCCTCGGGGAGCGGAGCGGCGTGACGGCGGGTTTCAGCCCCTCCTCTCATCCGCTTGTGAAGCTTGTGAAACTGACTCGTACCAGGGTGTTGCAAAAGCGCTGTGGCTGATCATTGACGGGCACTATCGGTATTCCGTCAGGTCATGGCGGCTGGCCTGTGAGTAGTCTCTCTACACTCTTCAAGGCCGGCCTGCGGGCGGCCTCTGGCCGCCCTCCGGCCCGGCGGCGACACGACGGTTACCGGGGCACCGGCCTCACCCTCCATCCGAGGGGGAGCCGGAGCAGTCACGAGGATGCCGCGTGGGCCGCGTTGGGGCCGTGGACCATCCAAGACCAGCGGTCAGCAGCGAACAACCACGGACAGCAACGCCGCAGGTCAACCTGCCTGTCCGCTGGCAGGCCAACCGTCCGGACCTCGCTTACAACGACGAGGGCCGTTATCTTGGCCACCTAGCTGCCGGCTTGTTGGACGATAGCGGCCAGGGTCTGAATTACTGATCCAGCGACCAGAGGGCCGGGGTCACCGGACGTGGCAGGCGGGCGGCCCGGCGCTGTCAGGATGGCCGTCAGAACACGATCTCCAAACCACCGAACAGGTCGAAGGTTTCAGCGGTGCCCGGCACCCCAGGGCTGTTCTGGGTGAACAACCGCCCACCGGTGCTGGTCAGCCCGCCTGCCGAGCCCGGCAGCACGCTGACCGCGCCCGCATCCACGGTGCTGCCGACGTTCTCGCCGGGAGCGCCGGCGGCCAGGTCGGCGAAGCTATCGTGGTTGAAGTCCCCAGCCGCCAGCGCCGACCCGAACTCATCGCCGCCCTCGACTAGACCCCCGACCTGGGTGAACAGCCGCCCCCCGGTGGCGGTCAGCCCTGCGGCCGAGCCGTACAGCACGCTGACCGCACCGGCGTCAGGGGCGCCACCGACGTTCTCTCCCGAGGCGCCGGCGGCCAGGTCGGCGAACCCGTCACCGTTGAAGTCCCCGGCCGCCACCGCCGACCCGAACCGATCGCCGGCCTCGGGTGTGCCGCCGACCTGAAAGAAGACCTGCGCGCCGGTACCGCTCAACCCAACACCAGCCCCGTACAGCACGTTGACCGCCCCGGCGACATCGTTTTCGCCAGGAACCCCGACCGCCAGGTCAGCGACCCCATCGTGGTTGAAGTCGGCCGCCACATCCGAGGGGTTCTCCGCGGTCGGCTGGGCCACCGCGGGGCTGACCGTTGCCGCGGCCGCCACCAGCAGAAAGAAGCCAACGACCAGAGCTGTCCGTCGCATCGTCACCATCTCCTTGGAGGCGAAGACGAGTACTGCAGTTACCCGACAGGTACTGCAGTTACCCGACAGGACATGCAATCCACCCGAGTATCCTCCACTAGCACAAACGCGACCAGCAGCCAGGATGTTACGTCGCGGCCTCGAACTTCGACGCGCCGGAGCAAGATCGCTCGCCGGATCACCGGATCGTTGGTTGGGCGCATTCAAGTGGTCTGCGCAACTCCCTCGGCGAGTCGAGAGGATTCTTGGACTCGACGAGGAGGTTTCGCGGATGCCTGTCCATCTGACGGCAGAGCAGCGGCAGCTGGCGCTGAGGCTGAAGGCCAGGGCCTGTCGCTGCGTGAGATCGGGCCCCAGGCGGGCTGCTCGCATCAGGGGGTGGCGCTGATCGCGCGGCACAGCCCGCGGCGGCTGGTCCGGCAGGACCGCTGGGTGCCAGGACCGGGGCGGCTGACGCTGGCAGACCGGGAGGAGATCACCCTGGGCGTGCATGCCGGGGAGTCCTTCACCGTGATCGCCGCCCGGCTGGGGAAAGCGACCTCCACAGTGTCGCGAGAGGTGGCCGCAGGCGGCGGCCGGGCCCAGTACCGGGCGTGGCGGGCTCACCAGCGCGCCCGGGCGCAGGCCAGGCGGCCTAAGACCCCGAAGCTGGCCCATGCCCCGCTGGCCGCCCGGGTCAGCAGCTGGCTGGCCGACTGGTGGTCGCCGGCGCAGATCTCGGCCCGGTTGCGGATCGAGTTCGCAGGCGATCCCATGATGCGGGTGAGCCACGAAACCATCTACCAGGCCCTCTACGTGCAGGGCCGCGGCGAGCTGCGCCGGGAGCTGGCCCGCTGCCTGCGGACCGGGCGGGCAAAGCGCCGCCCCCAGGGTCGCGTGGAGAACACCGGCCAGCTCCCGGGACATGGTGATGATCAGCCAGCGGCCCGCCGAGGCCGCCGACCGGGCCGTGCCCGGCCACTGGGAAGGCGACCTGATCATCGGCATGGACTGCAAGTCAGCAGTCGGCACCCTGGTCGAGCGGGCCACCCGCTACGTCCTGCTGCTGCACCTGCCCGCCGGCCGCGACGCGCACCTGGTCGAGCAAGCGATGCGGCAGGCGATCACCGCCCTGCCCGGCCAGCTCGCCCGCACCATTACCTGGGACCAGGGCAAGGAGATGGCCTACCACGCCCAATTCACCATCGCCACCGGCATCCCGGTCTACTTCTGCGATCCGCACAAGCCCTGGCAGCGCGGATCCAACGAGAACACCAACGGTCTGCTGCGCCAGTACCTGCCCAAAGGAACCGACCTATCCGTGCACTCCGCCGCTGACCTCGCCCGCATCGCCCGCAGCCTCAACAACCGGCCCCGCAAGACGCTCGGATACCTGACACCATCAGAAAAGCTCGCCGAGCTCCTTGCGCACACCGGTTGAACCCGCCGGGTCAGCTTTCGGCCGTCGTTGACAGGTCAGATCGTGGAGAAGAGAACCTGTTCACGACCTGGTGACGTTCCATGGGGCAGCTCGGCGGGGCGAGTAGCCCTCCGCGGGCTTCATGTGGGGAGCGTCGCCTGCCTGAGGGCCTGGTGCAGGTGTTGCGGCTCGGTCCGTGGCCACAGAGGAACGCCAGGACCCAGTGGCAGGGGGGCCTATTCCACTGTGTCCTGGCGCGATCCTTTCAATCCCGACGAGGAAGCTGCCTTTCAACCGGCGACACGGGTAGACAGCGACCCGTCCCCGCGACCCGCGCAGCTACGGATGGTCCGAGGAGCCACTGCTTGTGGCGCCGCCACGCAGCCGCGACGCGATGAGCGCCGCGCTCAGCAGCTGTAGTCCATGGGTGGTCGTCGGCGCCAGTCCGGTGAGCTCGTGAATGCGGCGGAGTCGGTAGTCGAGCGTGTTGGGGTGGATGTGCAGCGCACTTGCGGCGCGACGGCGATCCAGGTCGGCGGCCAGGTAGGTCTCGAGCGTCTCCCGGAGCGCCGTTCCCTCGGCCAACGGTGCGACCAGCTGCATCAGCCGCTCGGTGACGGTCGAGGGTCGGACAAGCACCGACTCGAGCAGGACATCGTCGAGCCGGTACATCCCTGGCGGGCGACCGATGGCGCTGGCGAGTTGTGCAACCTCGCGTGCCTCCTGGACCGCCTCTGACACTTCCGCCCGGGTGGGCCGCCAGGCGATCGCCGTCATCATCGACACACCGGTTTGCTCGGCAAGACTGTGGAGGGCCCGCGGCAGGCTTCATCGATTCGGTGGGCCTTGGCGTGTTGGTCGGCGCCCGTGGGCGCCTGCTCGACCACCGCCACGAAGGGGGGTCCATCCAGCTGGTCCGCGCCGGGGGGCTGGTCGAGCGCATCGTTCGCCTGACTGGCCTGGATCGCCTGTTCCGGCTGCACCCCGGCTTGGCCGAGGCCCTGGGCGGCGATGCCGGCCTGGGCGTCGACCGATCCGGCCACGACGACGACCGGTCGCCGCCCGAGCCCGCCTGAGGATTGGACGCGGCGCTTACCCGGCAACGTCGACGGGGCCGGCACGATCGAGCGGGGCCTACCGCAAGTTGCGGATGGCGGCCGCGCCCCTGCACGGGTGAGACTCCGACACGACCGGTGCCAAGCCGCCGCTTGTAGGGGAATGCCTGGCCAGCGCTTCAGCCGGACCATGAGCGGCTATCAGCGCCGTCCCGTGCTGGTCAGCCGGTACGGCGGCGAGCGGGTAGACCCCCCTCCACTGCTCGCCGCCGTGCCGATCGCGTCAGCAAGCGCCCCAGCAAGCCACGTTATGTGTGGCAAGGGTGACGACGGCTCGTCAGCTGCTGCGTCGCCGAATCGTTCGGTGATGACATAGGTGAGTCGCTCGTCCAGCGGCCCACCAAGCCTGTCCTCCAGCCGCGTGCGACCGTCGGCTGTGTGCTCGCCTTCTTCCACGACCCAACCGAGCAATCCGCGTCACGGGGGCGGGCGTGCGGGCGGTCCGGGGTGTGGCGGGTGGGGTGGCGGTGGTGGGATCGACTCGACCCCGGGTGCCTGGTCGGGCCAGACCAGCAGGACCGGGCAGGGGGCGTGGTCGACCACAAAGCGGGTCGCCGGGCCGAGGCTCGCCGGGCCGAGGCGGGAGCGGTCCCCGTCGCGGGCTGCCACCAGCAGGTCAGCGCCTTGGGCTGCCTGGACGACCACGCGCTCGACCCGGCCGCCAGCTGCCTGGCGGTGGGCGTGGCGGCCAAGGCGTGCCTCCGCGGCCGCTAGCAGCTCGGCGGCCTCCTGGGCGGACAGGACGCTGATCCGCTCGGCCGGGTGCCGGCCAGGTCCTGGGCGGCCACGGCCGAGTAGGCCGGCCAGCGCGCCGGCGGCGGCCTCTTCCACCTCGGTGGGGGCCACGTGGAGCAGGGTGATCTGGGCGTCTTGGGTCAGTAAGGGCTTGGCGGCGTCGATGCAGCCCTGCCAGGTGCCCTCGACCAGCCAGACCAGCACCCGCAGCGTGGTGTCCATGGTGGCGGTCATGGTAGTACGCGCAGCATCAGCCACAGCGCCGCGGTGGCGGCAAGCAGCCCGGCCGGGACGGTCAGCCCGCCCAGCTGCAAGAATTCTGCGACCGCCGGCTCGGCGTCGCGTTCGCGCAGCACCCGGCGCCACAGCAGGGTGGCCAGCGAGCCCACGTAGGTCAGGTTCGGCCCAATGTTGACGCCGACCAGACAGGCCAGCACGCTCCCCGGGCCGGCCGCTGCGGCGGCCGGCAGCAGCAGCAGGATCGCGGGCAGGTTGTTGACCAGGTTGGCCAGCACCGCGGCGACCGCCGCCACCGCCAGCAGCGACCACAGTGAGCTGCCCGCTGGCAGCAGCCGGTCGACCAGCCGGCCAAGCCCGGCGTCGGAGACTCCCCGCACGACCACGCCGAGGGCGGCCACGAACGCCAGGAACCCCAGCCCGACCGCACGGCCAAGATCGGCCAGGCGGGCACGGCGGCCGCGCAGCGCCGGCACCGCCAGCGCCAGCGCGCCAGCGGCGGCGACCACCGCCGGGTCCAGGTGCACCAGCGAGGCCAACCCGAACCCGACCAGGGTGAGCGTGAGCACCGCCACCGCGTAGCGGGGCGCACCGCCGGCCTTCGGCTGGGTGACGACCTCGCCCCTGCCGACCAGGTCGGGAGCGAAAAAACGCCGCAGGACCAGCCACTCGACCGCGATCGCCGCCAGCCACGGCAGGGTCATGGTGGTGGCAAAGCGGGCAAACGACAGGCTGCTGGCGCGGAAGGCCAGCAGGTTGGTCAGGTTCGACACCGGCAGCAGCAGTGACGCCGAGTTGGCCAGGTGGGTGCAGGCGTAGACGTGCGGCTTGGGGCGCAGCCGCAGCCGCAGGGCGGTGGCGAACACTACCGGGGTGAGCAGCACCACGGTCGCGTCCAGGCTGAGCACGGCGGTGACCGCCGCGCCGACCACAAACACCAGGCCGAGCAGCGCCACCGGCCGGCCACGTGAGGCGCTGGCCATGCGCTGCCCGGCCGCGGCGAACAGCCCCTCCCGCTCGCACAGCTCCGCCAGGACCAGCACCGCCGCCAGGAACCCCAGGGTTGGGCCGAGCGCACCCAGCTCGTCGAGCGCCGCGTGGACCGGCAGGATACCCAGGGCGACCATCAGCAGGGCGGCCGGGACCGCCGCCACCGCCTCGGGCAGGCCGCGGGGCCGGATGACCGCAAACGCCAGCGTGGCGGCCAGCAGCAGCAACGCGATGGTCTCGGCAAGTGCGTTCGGCACGCCAGCGAGCCTATCGCGCGCCTGGCTTCGGCGTCGCTCGTCCCAGTATCCGAGGAGTTCCCGAAAGGATGCTCGGCTCATGTGGCAGGGTGGAGCTGGTGGCGGGCGTGCTGGACCAGCAGCATCACCCCGGTGGGGTCCATGTGCGCCTCCAGGAATCCCAGCAGGGCCAGCAGCCTCTTGGGGGTGAGCACGGGGACGTGATCCACGTAGAGCCCGTTCCAGGACATCGTGGTGTCATGGACGCACAGCAGCGGCAACACCGGCACGTCCAAGGTGGTCGCGAGCTGCTGGGCTTCCCACCTGACGGTGGCAAGGGTCTGGCCTAGCGGATAACCGTTGTGCCAGGCGGACCCATCGACGGCCAGGTGATGGTGCCATGCCAGGCTTTGGAGTCGACCAGGAACACCCCGGGTGGCCGCCGTTCGGGAGTTCCGCTGTAAGCCGCGGCGCGACGCCGTCTGACTGGACATAGGCAACTGCCCCGTTCGAGAAGTTGGCCGAGTCCCACCGCGAGCTGATCTGCGCGATGAGCCAGGCGCTGGTGGCCGGCTTGCGGTCAGAGCTTGGCGCGGCGGGCTTGTCGACTGATGATCCGTGTCCGTGGCGCGTGGCCGCTGCGTGGCGGTTGCGCCTGGCGGGCTGAAGCGGCCCGGCGAGCCAGCGGGTGGGGGTTATCGGCCGGGCGGGTCCCCGCGCCAGCCGGCGTCGAGGTCGAACATGCGAGCGAGGTCGGCGAGCCAGCGGTCGTCTCCGGCCGCGGCTGCCTGGCGCGCCATGACGAGCGGACCTGGAGCTGCTTGGCTACCACGCGATGGAGGGCGGCGCGGGCGGCGGCTCGGTCGAGCGTGGGCGATGCGCCCACCGCCTGGTCCAGCTCCCGCTCGCACACCCGCGCGGCCTGGCGCCGGATGGCGGCGATGGTCGGCCCGGCCACCCGGCTGGCGTCCGAGGCGAGGTAGCGACGCGCCTCCTCCTCGACGATGCGGTCGCCTATTCGCAGCGCCTTAGACCACCTGCCGGCGTCCTGCACCCCGTGCGGCCACGGCCCTCCAGGTCCAGCAGCCGGACCCCGGGCAGGTTCCTGACGCGCGGGTCGATGCTGCGGGGTATCGCCAGATCGATTGCCAGCAATGGCGGCCCGGTCCGCCTGGTCACGGCCGGGGCCAGCTCGCCGGCGCTGAACAGCGGCCGGAGGAGCGATGACCGCCCGCATCTTTGGGATCGAGCTCCGCCGCTCGGCGGCGCTGGCGCTGCTGCCCGGCGGCCTGGCGGCCGACTCGATCGTCGCCGACCGGGGCGCGACCGCCCAGATCTGCACCACGGACGCGCCCAAGGTATGCGTGACCATGGCGCACGCCGCCGCCCTGGACGACCTGCGCGGCGCGGCCCGCCAGGTGCTGGCGATCCCGGCGGCCAAGCTGCCCAACCCGCCCACCATGGTAGTCGAGGACCACGGCCATGCCAGCCGGGGCACGCAGCCGCAGCCCCAGCGGGCGGACACCGTGCTCGTCGGGCTCAGCGGCGTGCTCAGCGATGCCACCTCACGCCAGGTCACCTACGCCGACCCGGCGCCCGACCCGGCGCAGGTGATCCTGTGGCAACTGCTTGATAGGGCCGGCACCGAGGCTGCGCCTCGCCCTCCCCGAGCGCCCCGGAGCCCAGGGGGGTCGACCGGCGCGGCACCGCCCGCATGGTCGCCGCGGCGTGGCTGCTCGGGCGGCCCCCGCCGGTCCCCGAACCATCCGACGAACGGGCGCAGGCCGTCTCGGCGCTGGCCGTCCGGACTCTGTCGACCTTGCGCAGCCTGCCGGCCGCCGAGCAGCGGGCTCGGGTGGCGGCGCTCCGCCTGGCGGAGCTGGCCTGCGACGGCCGTGACCTGCTTGACATCCTCGTCGGCCCGGGCGGCCACCGATGAGGTGGCTGACGCTGTACCTGCGATCCCGGTCGGCGCCGGCGGCCCGGCCGCAGCGCTCGGCGCCGTCGCCGCCTGATCGAATCGGCGTGCGCATCAGTCACCGCCCCCGTCAGCTCTTGAGCTGGTCGAGCTTGTCGCGGAACAGCGTGGAGGCCATGGTCGCCTTGTGCGGCTGACCGCGGAGCCACGCCTGCGCGAAGCCCTTGGCCTGCTCGTAGGTGACCTTGCCGGGCAGCGGCGGCTCGTCGGGGTTGACCAGCACGTCGACCAGGGCCGGACCGGGATGGTCCAGCGCCGCCTGGACGGCGCGCTCGACGTCGGCCGCCTTCTCGACCCGGATGCCGAGGCCGCCGCACGACTCGGCGAACGGCGCGAAATCCATCGCGTGCTGGAAGCGCACGCCGTACTCGGGATAGCCGAGCACCATCTGCTCCCAGAGGATCTGGCCGAGCTCGCCGTTGTTGTTGATGACCACCTTGATCGGCAGGCCGGGCGCCAACCTGCACGCTCGGCGCACGCCAGGAAGACCTACCACGCGCCTCACTGGAAGTATACACGGAGGCCCATGAGGTGACGTGTCTGGACGTGATCGCCCTGTTCACGGGCTATGGCTGACAGGCCGGACTCGTGAACAGCAGCCGGAGGGCGCTACTGGTTGACGTCCGGGGTCCTGTGGGGCTGTGAGTCGATCCTCGCTGTCCTGCTGGTCTCGGCCCGCTCGGCCTGGGCTCGCGCCCCAACGGCGCGCTGCCACTCCTGGCGTGCCCGGTTGGGGTGGCCGAGCAGCTCGTACAACGCTGCGAGCCGCTCGTGCAGGCCGGCTGCCTGCTGGTAGGCGATGACCGCAAGCCTGCTGGTCGACTGGGTCCCCTGCGCTGGTACCACTGGCAGCGGTACCCCGGCCAAGACCTCGCGGGCCACCTCACCGACCGTGCGGCGGCTGGACCGGGCGACGCTTCGCAGCCTCTCGAACGCAGTCGCCGCATCGACCGCCTCACGCTCCATCAGCGCCCCTTTAGCCTGCTCGATCACCACACGGTGGTCCAAGGCGACCTGCAGTTGGCGGGCCAGACGGTCCTGCGTGTAGGCGGCCACGGCATGGCCGAGCAGGTTGGCGACCACCCCGGCGCAGGCCTGCAGGGCGGTGATCTCGCTCTCGTTCCACGCGCGCTCGCCACTCGCGTAGGCGTCCAGCGTGCCGATCGGCCCGCCAGCAAGCTCGACCGGCACGCTCAGGGCGGCCCTGAAGCTGGCACCCAGCAGCACCGAGGCGATCGCCTCGGCGCCCTCCTGGGTAACGTCGCGGACCGGCACGGGTGCCCGCTGCCAGAACGCATCCGTGCAGGGTCCCTGCGCGAGTTCCTCCTGGGCCTGTTCCGGCTGCTCGGCCTGCTGGTCGGAGGCGGCCGCCCAGCGCAGCATCCCCTCGGCGTCGACCAGCATCAGCCCGACGCCGTCGGCGTCAAGTAGCCGTTTGGTCATGGCAAGCAACTGCAGGACGGCGGCAGCCAAACCTCGATCCAGGTCAACCTGATCGAGTGTGCCGAAGGCCTTGGCCAGCGCGGCGGGTTCGATCCGCATGGCCTCTCCCCTTATCGGCGCACGTCCGGGTCGTCGGGAGTCTACGCCAGCCACCGGTGAGGTTCGATTGCACCTTGCCACGCCCCTATCTCCCTGCGGCTTGCGTCGCCACCCCGCACGCATCGTGGCCGGAAGCGCCAGCTCGAGCCGCCGCTGGTGTCTGATCCCCGGACGCTTCAGCCACTGGCTCGGCGGGTTGTCCGGACAGTCCCGCCCCTGGCATGAAAACAGCGGACCGGTTCCAAACTCGATGTCTCCGGAGTGCTCTATTGGATCCGGCCGCCCTGCAGCGCCTGCGCGCCCGCCTGGGCTGCGAAGCGAATATGGTTGATTTGGTGATGCCGGGGTGGCCGAGCATACTTCTGCGCGGGGGGTCGTCAGCCGGCCTTGACCCCGCCGGCCGCATTCCTTGCGTAATTGGAGGTGCGGTGCAGGCCAAGACCCGGTCGATGCTTGTCGCGATACTGGTCACCTCCGTCATCGCGTTGTTGGACGCCTGGACCGGCGACCGCGCGATCCTGCTCGACCTGTTGGTCGCCGGTCCGCTGCTGGCCGCGGCCACCCTCGACGCCCGATCCACCGGGATCGTGGGCTTGTACGCGGTCGCCATTGCGGTCCTGCTGGGCGTCCCAGATGGGATCTTTGGCACCACCGACCACCTGCTGCGCTGCCTTGGGGTGGCGACCGCAGGGGCGTTGGGCGTCTTCATCGCTCACCGTCGCGCCGGGCAGGAGCAGGCGCTGGTGCGTATCACCCGGATCGCTGAGGTCGCCCAGCGGACGATCCTGCGCCCGGTCCCGCCTCGGATGGGCCGGGTCGGGCTGGCCGTGCGCTACCTGTCGGCCAGCGAGGATGCCTTGGTCGGCGGCGACTTCTACGACGTGGCCGTGACGCGGTACGGCCTCAGGGTGCTGGTCGGCGACGTCAAGGGCAAGGGCCTGGAGGCCGTGCAGCTGGCTGCGCTGGTACTTGCCAGTTTCCGGACGGCCGCTGCCGCCCACCCGAGTCTAGTGGAGCTGGCCGCCGAGTTGGACCACAGCATCCGATTCCAGGTTGGCGAGGAGGACTTCGTCACCGCGGTCCTCGCGCAGTTTGGCCGGCGCGGCCAACTGCAGCTGGTCAACTGCGGCCACCCGCCGCCACTGCGGTTCGGGTCGGCATCGGCCGAACTGCTGGCCAACGGCGAACCGACCACTCCGCTGGGGCTGAGTCCAGACCCGACCCTGCAGCAGTTCACCTTGGCCTCGACTGACCGGTTGCTGTTGTACACCGACGGCCTGATCGAGGCCCGGGCGCCTGGCGGGCGGCAGTTCGAGCTGGACGGCCAGGTGCAGGCGGCGCTGGCCGCATCCTCGTTGGGTGCGGCGCTCGACGGGCTGGTGGCGCGGCTGCTGCAGCATGCAGGAGGCCGCCTGGACGACGACCTGGCGCTGGTATTAGCGCAGCCTCGCATGCTGATGCGCGGGTGAGCTGCCCTGGGTTTCTTGGCGACCGTGTTAGGTGGTTCCGGTCGGTTGCAGGGTGTCGGTGGCAGCGTAGTTAGTCGGCCTCGCGCTCGGCCGGCGGGACGTCGCCGATGGCCGAGTGGAGGCGGCGGGTGTTGTATCAGCCGACCCACTCCACCACCCGCGAACTCGAAATCGTCGCGTCGCCGCCAGGTTTGCCGGTCGATCAGCTCGGCTTTGAAGGTGGCGATCAGCGATTCGGCCATGGCATTGTCACAGGAATCGGCGACTGTCCCGATTGATGGGGTGACGCCGACCTCGGCCAGGCGGCTGGTGTAGCGGAAACTGGCGTATTGCCTGGGTTCAAGGGATCATCGCAACGCTTCCTTGTTGGAGTAAGCGTAGGTGATCGTTGAGGGGCTCGGCAGGGGTTCTCCAGCCGAGGGTCTCGCGGGGACGACTGTTGAGCGCAGCGGTGACCGCTCCAGGTCGCTGGGTGTTACCGGCGTGACTGCCTGGGGACATGGGGCAGGGGAACGGCATCGCTGATTTGGGATGGACTCGTGGGAGTGGGCAGGATGCGCGAGTCCGTGAACAAGCGAAGGACCCTCCCGATGTGAGTTGGCGCTCCGGG
>WNFX01006415.1_pt1 | contig 15257 bp, 9 predicted proteins | sample 5400111 | NCBI WGS metagenome assembly WNFX01 (sample SAMN13153363, study PRJNA577476) | soil metagenome | isolation source: 40 cm soil or saprolite under grassland replicate 1 | place: USA:California | collected 2016-06-15 | reverse complement strand
CCTGACCCAGATCGCAGCAGATGCGCTTGGCCTTCCCCTCTCATCTATTCGCTGCGAATTAGGAGACAGCTCGCTGCCAGTGTCGCCGCCCCAGGGTGGCTCGATGCTCGCTGCCAGTGTAGGGTCGGCAGTACACGTGGCAGCATCAATGGCACGTGATCAGGTGCTTGCACTTGTGCGTGATGATGAGGCCTCGCCGCTCCAGGGAGCCACCGCCGACATGGTGGTGGCGCATGATGGCTCCATTGCGCTCAAGCGCGATCCATCAAGACGCGAGACGTATGCGGCGATTCTGCAACGACATGGCCTGAGCGAGATCCAGGCGGTGGGCACGGCTACGCCGGGCAATGAGGGGCAGCAGTTCGCCACCGGCACCTTCGGTGCCAAGTTTGTCGAGGTGCGCGTTGATGCTGATCTGGGCAGGATATCCGTGTCCAGGGTCCTCTCAGTGATTGCAGCAGGCCGCATCCTTAACGAGAAGACGGCCCGCAGCCAGGTCATTGGGGGCACCGTCGGCGGCATCGGGATGGCCCTGCTGGAGGAAACCATGATGGATGCTGCTACCGGGCGCATCGTCAACGCCAACCTGGCGGATTACGCGCTCCCGGTGCATGCGGATATCCCTCCCATCGATGTGCTCTTCGTTGACCAGCCAGACAGCTCTCTCAACCCTCTCGGAGCCAAAGGAGTAGGTGAAATTGCCATCGTCGGAGTCGCGCCAGCGATTGCCAACGCCATTTACCACGCCACGGGCCGACGTATTCGCGATCTCCCCATCACGATGGACAAGCTCTTATAGAGAAACCTGGCATTCTCCATGCAAACCCATCTCCTCTTCCGCTTTTATCATGGTTGTTTCTCTGCCTCAATGTACTAGCAATATGGAGTCGGATACGGTAAAGTAGACCTTCGGGAAAGCCCGCGGCAGCCAGCGTATCCTATATCCAATGAGTCAGGTTCTCGGCTGTGGTCAGCCAGCTACAGACGCCTCCACTAGTATATAGGTGTGGAATGCACTCACTCGAGTGCAACAGTTCTTACGCAGAAAGCTAACTGCACATATACAGAAATAGTCAAAGCGATATGCAATGATGAGTCACTCTCTCTCCTTTCTTGAAGAAGCATCAGGGACGATTGAGAAGGAAAGGAAGGGAGTAGCTCGTGCTCGATCAGGCATATGATGTCATTGTTATAGGGGCACGGGCCAAGACATTTCAAGGAAGCTAGCCAGGGTCGAGGCCAGCTCGACCCCTCCACAAGCGTGCAGCTGGCTTCGCTCGCCGCTTTTCCGATTTCTGGACGAGCGAAGCGATGTCCCGTCCCCTGTAGGGGTCGAGCTGGCCTCGACCCTCTTCCCTTGGCTGGTTGGCTTTATTTGAAATGTATTGAGGCTTGCGGCAGCGGTGTGTCCGTCACCCAGGAGCGCATGGTGTCCGTGAACAGATCAGGAGCCTCCAAGTTCCAGATGTGGCCGACACCCGGAACCATCACGCCTTTGGCACCCTGGATGGTCGTACTGATCTCACGAGCAGCCTGCTGCACCACAAAGGTTTCGTTCTGCCCAACTGTAATCAACATTGGTACATGCACTTGATGAGGGAACTCGATCTGTGTCACCTCATGGCTAAAGTGGCTAAATACCGTTGGCTTGACGGTTCGCACCCCTTCAAGCACCAGATGGTGATAGTGCTGTGGGATGTGAGACTGGAGGAAGATGAGCTGAGCCAATTGGTCAGGGCCAAGAAAACCCATCATCGTATTGATATTGGCAAAAGCTGGGTCAAGACGCGTCATCGCTCCACTGACCATGACGTGATCGATGACCTCTGGCACATCCAGCAGCATCCTCACGGCAACTGCACCACCCAGCGACAACCCCACCACATGAGCACGGCCATTCGGCGTATACTTGCGGATCAGAGCAGCAACTTGTGTACTCGCCTCTTTCAGGGTGAAGGGACCAAGGTCTGCACTCTTGCCATGTTCTGGCAGATCGGGAGCAAGACACTGATAGTCAGGTAGGCGCTCGAATTGTGGCTGCCACATCGCACCACTCAATCCCAGACCGTGCAAGAAGACGATGCTGGCTGCGTCTGCTCGCCCGGCTTGATGGACATACATCGGCATACTCTTTCTCCTTTTCATTTCCCAAATTGTACGTTGAGGTCCTCTTTGGCGATGAAAAGGAGAGGCTTTGCTTGACCCACTACCAAGTCATTAGCACAACAGAGTGAGTATTGGTACTCTAGCGTAAAAAACGTGAACAGTAAACTTCTCATCAGAGACTGATATTTCGCTATAAGGATAAACTCCTCCTTCTCATACTCAATTCAGCCGCTCGACGCAGCAAAAGATCATACACCTGACCACATTCAGAGGACGAACGGCCCTGAACAGAGCAACACAGCGAATCTACTGCATTGCACACACATCCCTTACACGAAAGACAAGTGCGAGGGGTTACACTACTACGTCTCTCTGTCATGAGAAGGGCTTCCAACTCGCTGTAAACACTCTTAAATAGAGTGGAGTTTCTCCTTTTACCGAGAATAGCAACATAACAATGGCAAAGCGGAAGCTGCAAAAGAGGTAGACAAAGCAATCGTGGCTTGAAGAAAATAACTACCCTGTCTCCACTCCCACTTCCAACGGCGAGATCGCTCTCCAAAAACCTACGAAAAGTCGTGAAAGGGCCACCATGGTTCCTACGCGCTAATAGGCACACAAACCGTAATACACGTCCCCGCACCGGGTTCGCTCTCAATACAGAGCGTCCCACCCAGTAACTTCGCTCGTTCGCTCATCCCCATCAGCCCAAAATGTCCCTCGTGGCCCACGCCTGTCTGTCCCGTAACCTTCTCTGGATCAAAACCACGCCCATCATCCTGAATCACCATCTGCACACCCTCTTCATCCAGTCTCAGCGTCACCGAAAGATACTGCGCTTGAGCATGGTTACACGCATTCGCCAGGGCCTCCTGCGCTATGCGATACAAACTCTCCTCCAAGCGTGGTGAGAGTACCGGAAAATTGTGGACGGGCGTATATGCAAACTCCACCTGCACCGACCGTTCCTCACATCCCTCCTGTACCAATGCTGCTAATGCCTCGATCAACGTCTTGTTTTGCAAGGGGGCAGCGCGTAAATTCATCACCGAACGCCGCGCCTCCTCTAGATTACTCCTTGCCAGACTTAATGCTCGTTGGATGGCCTCCTGGGCTCGTTCAGGGCGTGCCGTTGCCAAGGCATCTGCCGTCTCCAATTGCAGCGTAATTGCCGCCAATCCCTGCGCCAGGGTATCATGGATCTCCCGCGCCAGGCGGTTGCGCTCCTCGATCGTCGCCAGTCTTGTAGCGGCGGAGGTGCGTTCTGCCGACAGTCGCGCCCGTTGGATGGCCAGCCCTATCTGGTCACCAATAATATGCAGTAACTGCAACTCCTCCGCCTGCAATTGCCGCCAATCCTCACTTGCCACATTCAGCACTCCCAATGGCATTGCACTGGCATAAATCGGCACGCTCGCATGAAAACGTAGTCCCCATGACGTCGGATCGCTATCCCGCTCGGCATTCTTCAAGCGACTACAGCGCAACACATCGATATTCGCCGCCCCCTCCAGGCTTCCTTCCAGAAACGTATCCAGGCACAGACAATAACCCCGCATGCGTTCAGGATGATCCGCCAGATACGGAGGTAACGCCTGGGCCGCCGCCAGATACGGCTCTCCCTGGGCATCCAACAACCACACCCAGCCTGTCTGTAAGCCCAGCAGCTTCGTCACCTGGGCCAGCACTTCCTGTAATGCCTCATGCACATCCACCTTGCGGTTCAACTGTCCCGCAATCGCATACAGCACCGCCAGCTCCCGATTACTGCTTAGCAGCGATCCTGTCTCTTGTTGTAGTGATGTTGTCTCAGGTTGAATCTCCATAGCAAAAGTATATCATTACCAGGAAGATAAATGGTGAGGGCAGAGTGTATGGGGTGCGTTTCATTTTTGCATTGAGCACCGGTGGGCGAGCCTGACCCCCACAAGCTCTCAGGGGTAGGTTTTGTGGACAGTGGAGACGCACCCCGCTCCTGCCCCTACGCGCTTCCCCCTCGCTCTGGCAAAAAACCTACCCGTGAGAGACCCCCCTTGTGGGGGTCAGGCTCGCTTTTATAGTTTCTCAACATTCCCTCTGCCTCCTCCACCATCTTCCTCCGTAACGACTCCGGCTCCAGCACTTGTACATGACTTCCCCAGCTCAGCAACCATTGCAGAATCTCGCTCTCTTGCCTCACTCTCAAGGTTACCAGTAAACCCACCTGCGTCTCCTCTTCGCCGACCATATAATAAGAGCGGGACTCACGTACCCACCTTGTCACCTCTTGATCAAACAAAGCACGCACTACCATTCCCTCCACTCTCTTACGCTGCTGCTCATGCTCGTACATCTTAAAATCAGGCGGCCTCTCAAACCGCTGAGCCAGCAATTCTAGATTGTCCATCCGATCAAGCCGAAAATTACGTATATCTTTCCGCAGGTGACAATAGCCCACCATGTGCCACGCATTAGAATGCACCAGCCCATAGGGATTAGCCTCACGCACACGTTGCTCACTACCTCCACCCTGGGCATACCTTGTATAATAAGTGAAGCGCACCTTGGTTCGGTCAATAATCGATCTCCTGATCTGCTGCAACATCTCTGCCTCATGACCGCTCTCCATAGTCCCCATAGGAATGAAGCGAATACTCTCCTGCAAATAGCGTACCTCATCCCTTTGCTTCTCTGGTAGCACGCCCTCTATCTTGCGGCTGGCCGACTGGGCCGCTTGCCGGTACTGTGCATCAAAATTGTCTGCCATGAACTCACTCCCCAGCAGCAGCATCGTTGCCTCATCAGCCGTAAAGCTCAACGGTGGTAAAAAATATCCCTCCATCAATCCATATCCACGCCCTGGTACTGCTACCAGTGGCACCCCAGCTTCACCCAACGCTTGAATATCTCGGTAAATTGTCCGCTTACTCGTCTCAAAAGTTGCGGCCAGGTCTTCCGCTCGCTGCCTCCCTTTGCCCTGCAATTCCAATACAATTGCCAGAAGGCGATCCGTCCTGTTCATCTCAAATCTTCCCCGCTTCCGTAGCTTCTTGGCAGGCGGCCTATGCTCCAATCTTATGCTTGCTCATTTCCACGTACCAGTGACATGAATATCCCAACAGCTGCAATAACGGCACACACCACAAACGTCACATGAAAACTATTGGCAAACGTCTGCTGCAAACTGATAACTTGCTCCGCCGACAGTCTGCCAGCGTGTGCTACCAGCAGTTGTCCCGCCATTGCTCCACCCAGGCTGGTAAAAACTGCCCCCGCCAGAGCCACGCTCAAACTTTGTCCCACTACCCGTCCAGTTGCCAGAAAGCCAGAGGCAGCTCCTTGCAATTCCTTGGGGGCTGCTCCCATCAGCGCACTATTGTTTGGCGATTGGAACCACGCCTGTCCCAGTCCTGTCACCACCAGCCTCCATACAATATCCCATACCGAACTCTGGGCATTCAATTGACTGATCAGCACCAGCCCGATACAGGCCAGGGTCAATCCTCCTGCCGCTAACCAGCGCGTACCGATGCGGTCGGCCAGCGCACCAGAGAAAGGCGCAAAAACCGCAATCGTCAATGGCAAAGGTGTCAACAGCAAGCCAGCTACTTCTGTCGGGAAGCCCCGTAGCTCTTCCAAATAGAAAGGCAACATAAAGCTCACCGCGAACAGAGCCAGAAAGCTCAAGATCAGGCTCGTATTGGCTGACAGAAAAACGCGCCGCCGTAGCAACGAAAATGCAATAATCGGATGAGCCACTCGCCTTTCCACTACCACTAAGAAGCAGAACGCCACCACGCTCACTGCTAGCGTACTCAACAATAGGGGAGAAGTCCATCCCCACTCCTGACCAAACGACACGCCCAGGGTCAGTGTGGCCAGGCCAATCCCCAACAACAACGCTCCCAACGGATCAAACTTGCCCTCTCCCCGGTGCAGCCGTTCCGTCAGTACTAGCAGCGTTGCTATCACTCCCACAATGCCAATAGGCAGGTTCACAAAAAATATCCATCGCCATGACAAATTAGCTGTAATAATGCCACCCAGCGTTGGTCCTGTACTCACTCCCAGTGCCACCACCACGGCATTCAGTCCCAATGCTCGTCCTCGCTCCGAGGCGGCAAATGCCCGTGTTAACATGGCCGGACTGATCGACATAATCAGCGCACCTCCCAATCCCTGCAATGCCCGTGCCGCGATCAAAAAACCGAGCGTTGGAGCTGCTCCACACAAGGCCGAGCCGAGCGTAAATACGATCAGCCCTCCTGCCCAGATCGGCTTGCGCCCGATCATATCTGCTACCCGCCCTGCCGTCATTAAGACTGCCGCCGTTATTACCAGATAGGCAATAATAACCCATTCCACTGCTCCACTCAATGGCACTCCAAACGAATGAGCAATCGTTGGCAAGCTAATATTCACAATCGACGAATCCAGCGTTGCCATAAATACTCCCACCGCCACAATCGCCAGCACCGCCCACTTTCCCGCATGCTCCCCATCGTCCCTCTGCTCCTGTGGTTTGCCATCCTTGCCACCCTCATATGTGCGCATCTCATCTGCTTCAGATGGCGTTACTGCTGCTTTTGCCCTCTTTATATTACCTGTAGTAACGATGTTGCTACTCTGTATCTCTTCTTGTCTCATATAAAATAGCACCCATTCTGTGATAGATAACTGACATCTATGGATTTACAACATATCCTTACATGCAAATTCTTCCCTCAAGATAAGGACGCCCACATCTGTCTTTTAGGGGCGTCCTGCGTCTATAACGTCCATGTGGACTCACGACCTCAAAAAGAAGTAAATCGTCATGCTCACTCCCACCACAATCACGAATGCACGCACCCACTTTTGCTCAATCTTCCGTGCATAATATGCACCCGCATAGCCTCCCACAATCGTCCCTGCCACCATCAAGAGGGCTTGCGGCCAGAGCACGATCCCTCTCACAATAAAGATCACCACTGCCACGCCGTTGATAAATGCCGTCAGTAGCGTCTTCATCGCATTCATCTCGTGAATATTCTCCATACCCATGAGCCCCAATGTTGCCAGCATTAAAATACCGATGCCGCCTCCAAAATATCCTCCATAGATCGCAATGATCAACTGGAGAAACGCTATTCCCACCAGCGCCGCCCATGACAAATGCTCATTGCCTTTTGAGCGTTGCCGCAATCTGGCTGTCACCGGCCCACTTACCGCGAACAACACCGTTGCCAACAACAATAAATACGGCAACAACTTCACAAACGTAGACTGCGATGTGTTCACTAGCAACTCGGCTCCCAACACTCCGCCCACCAGGCTCGTCACTCCCAGTACAATCACCAACACTGGCTTTTGCTTCGCCATCTCCAACCGATAGGCCCATATACTCGCCACTGAGCCCGGCCATAACGCTACCGTACTCGTAGCATTGGCATTAATCGGAGGCACACCCGTAAAGATCAGGGCCGGTAAGGTAATAAACGTTCCTCCTCCAGCCACTGAATTGAGCATCCCTCCCAATATTGCTGCCACGAGCAGAATAATGATCTGTGAAATTGTCATCTCGCAAAATCTCCCCAAAAAAGTGTTGACAAATCTTCTTCCTTATAGTAATATACAACACGTCAAGAGAACCGCCTGTATGTGCAGGTGAACTGGTGACTATAGCGAAGAGGGTACACCCGTTCCCATCCCGAACACGGAAGTTAAGCTCTTCAGCTCCGATGATACTGTGGGGGCAGCCCCATGGGAAAATAGGACGTCGCCATTTCACCCGCCCATGATAGGCGGTTTTGTTATCTACACGTTTGGAGTACCATCTCAGGTATACCCCATGACCAAGACAGAAGCATATCCAGACCTGCGCCAGGCTGTACGGAACGTCTGCCAGCACTTTCCAGCCAGCTACTGGCGCGACCTCGATCAGCAGCGAGCCTACCCCGAAACCTTCATGCAAGCTATGACCGAAGCTGGCTTTCTCGCACCCCTCATCCCCCAGAAGTACGGAGGGCTGGGCCTCAGCCTGACCGAAACATCCATCATTTTAGAGGAAGTCAATCGCTCAGGAGGGAACTCCGGAACCGTACATGCCCAGGTCTATACCATGGGTACCCTCCTACGTCATGGCTCCGAAGAACAAAAGCAGCGTTACCTGCCTGGGATCGCACAGGGAAAGTTGCGCCTCCAGGCTTTCGGCGTCACCGAGCCAGAAGCCGGCAGCGATACCACCCAGATTACCACCACCGCCGTGCGCGATGGCGATCACTATGTCATCAATGGCCAAAAAATCTACATCTCGCGTGTCCAGCATTTCGACCTCATGATTCTCCTCGCCCGCACAACCCCACGCGGCCAGGTACATAAAAAATCCGAGGGCCTTTCCGTCTTCATCGTTGACCTTCGTGAGGCACTCGCAGGAGGGCTAAGTGTAACCCCCATTCAAACCATGCTCAACAACGAAACCAACAAACTCACCTTCGATCACGTCCGCGTCCCTGCCAGCAACCTGATAGGCCAGGAAGGACAGGGCTTTCGCTATATCCTCGACGGCATGAACGCTGAGCGTATCCTTATCGCAGCCGAATGCATCGGCGACGGACGCTGGTTTCTCGAACAGGCAACCGACCGTGCCAGAGAGCGCATCGTCTTCGGACGCCCCATCGGCCAAAATCAAGGCATCCAGTTCCCTCTTGCCCAGGCACACATTCACGTCGAAGCCGCCGATCTCATGCGCCTGCGTGCCGCCACCCTCTTTGATCAAGGACAACCCTGTGGTGCCGAAGCAAACATGGCCAAACTCCTGGCCGCCGATGCCTCCTGGGAAGCCGCCAACGTTACCATGCAAACCTTTGGAGGCTACGGCCTCACTGTAGACTACGATATCGAACGCAAATTCCGCGAAACCCGCCTCTATCAAGTCGCCCCCCTCTCCACCAATCTCATTCTCGCATACATAGCGGAGCATGTCCTGGGCTTGCCGAGGTCGTACTAAGTAACTGGCCTGACTGCCACGATGCTTACAGGAGAGGTCTTGTGCCAACTCACCTGGGAACGTGCCTCGCGTAGGGGCGGGGGTGGGCCCTTGTGGCCGCCCGTGGTGGGGTGCTGGGAACGTGCCTCGCGTAGGGGCGGGGGTGGTGTGGATGTGGGGGGTGGGCCCTTGTGGCCGCCCGTGGTGGGGTGCGGAAATGTGGCTCCCAATAGGCACGGCAGATGGCCACAAGGACCAATCCATTTCAATGAGGGGAGAGGGCAGAGGCTAGCTCTGCCCCTACCGGACTGGACATCGCTTCGCTCGTCCACCAGGAAGGGAAGCGGCGAGCGAAGCAAGCCGCATACTCTGTAGGGGTAGAGCTAGCCTCTACCCTCTCTGCCCGATCGTTGCACGTATCTTGATAAACCCTACCTACTACGTCTATACTATACCTACGCTTCCCACAAACTCACTCTTATCAAAAACAAACACACAAACAAAAATAAACAACCGAGGTCTCAATCAATGGCAACAGAGCAAAACAGCTACATCGGCAAACAAATTGGTGGCGACTACCGCATCACCGCCGAACTCAACAGCGGCTCCTTCGGCAGCGTCTACCTCGCTCGACATATCATCTTCGAAGACGATCCCATTGTTGCCATCAAACTGCTCCACTCCAATCTGCGCTCTCCACAAGAACGCGAGCAATTTATCCAGGAAGCACGCCTGCTCCGAAAACTGCGCCTCCCTCACATCCTGCCCGTTATTGGTGCAGGCTTTCAGGATAGCACCCCTTACATCGTCACCGAATACGCCTCCTCCGGCTCACTTCGTGACCGCCTCAACAAACACCATGGCCAAGCACTCTCTGTAGAAGAAGCCCTCACTATCCTCTCACAAATTGGCGAAGCTCTCCACCACGCCCACCAACAAAACATCGTCCACCGTGACCTCAAACCCGAAAACATCCTCTTCAACGCTAAGGGTGAAGCCCTCCTCGCTGATTTTGGTATTGCCGCAGTCCTGGCAACGGCCAAAACTAAACAAATGGGTCTCGGTGGAACGCCTTCCTACATGGCCCCCGAACAATTTGAGGGCATCATCAGCATGAAAAGTGACCAATACGCTCTAGGCTGTATTGCCTATGAACTGCTGACAGGCCAAAAACCCTTTGTGCTTCCCAATCCCACCCTGGAAGCCATGTGGTTCCACCACTCAAAAGTCTATCCCACTGCACCCATACAACTCAACCCCCTCATACCCTCCCACGTCGAACAAGCCATCTTCAAAGCCATCATAAAACAACGCACCGAACGTCACGCCGATGTCGCTGCTTTTATCACGGCACTACAGAAAACTGCTGAGCAATGGTTTGATGAGGGCATAGAATACTTTGAAGCCAACCGTTACGAAGAGGCTCTGGCGGCTCTTGAGCAAGCGCTTCGTCTCAACCCAAATGATGCAGTAGCCTACGCCAATAAGGGCGATACTCTCTATGCTCTCAAGTGCGACGAAGAGGCTCTTGTAGCCTATGAGCAAGCGCTTTGTCTCGACCCCAACGATGGTAGTGCCTACTACAATAAGGGTATTGCTTTTAATGCTCTCAACCGCTATGAAGAGGCTCTAGTAGCCTATGAGCAAGTGATTCGTCTGCAGCCTGAATTAGCGCTTGCTCATCAGCGTAAGGGGCAGGTCCTTGAAAAACTCGGAAGACGGAAGGAAGCCCAACAAGCCTATGCAAAAGCTAGGGAACTTGGCTATAAAGGATAGTAAAGGCGAGGTAGTATTGAGTAGACTGGCCCGTCTTGTCTTCATCTGCTCTGGAAATAGATTTAGCCTCTGGGTGAGCGTCACTTTTTTGCGGTGAGCCGCCTCCCCGTGACGCCCGCAAGGGGCGTCACTACTATACATGGCTCTGGCTCGCCTTCGCTCGCAGGTCTCCTCAGGACGAGCGAAGCGATGTCCACACCGTGTATAGTAGTGACGCCCCTTGCGGGCGTCATGGGGGTGGGGCGTCATGGAGGTGGGGCGTCATGGAGGTGGGGAGGCGGCATTTTCTGCAAAAAAGTGACGCCCACCCCAATAAAGGAAACTTCTTGCCTTTTTCCCCTACATATGGTACACTTTTAATGGAATAATAGGAACATTTTCATTTATCTCACTTTGGCTTTAACTTCTGTGGCGACGACAGAAGTGAAGATATATAAAAACATATTGTAACAGCAATACTACTACACACCTCGGTGTAGTATAGGAGGTTTTTTTTACCTTGACAACAGAAAATATTCGACTCATCCCGCTAGGAGGGCTAGGGGAAGTCGGAAAGAACATGATGGTCGTCGAATATGCTGACGATATCATCATCATTGACGCCGGGGTCATGTTCCCCGATGAAGAAATGTTCGGTGTCGATCTCGTTATCCCTGATACCAGTTACCTCAACGACAAAAAACACCGTATCCGTGGTATCCTCATCACCCACGGCCATGAAGACCATATCGGAGCTATCCCCTACGTGCTACCGATGCTTGGTTTCCCTCCCATCTACGCTACCCGCCTGACGCGAGGTCTCATCAACGTCAAACTGAAAGAACATAAGCTCATCGAAAAAGCCACCGTCCACGAAATCACCCCTGGTGATCGGGTGGAATTAGGCGCATGTGTTGCCGAATTCTTCCGCGTCAATCACAGCATACCTGATGCTGTAGGTATCGTTCTGCGTACACCCATTGGGATTGTCGTCCATACCGGGGACTACAAATTCGATCACACACCCATTGATGGGCTTCCCGCCGACTTCGGTACTCTGGGTCGCATCGGCAATGAAGGAGTCCTTGTCTTGATGGGCGACAGCACCCGTATCGAAACACCGGGCTATACCCCATCTGAGCGGGTCATCAATGACTCTTTCGACAAAATCTTTGCCAACGCTCCTGGTCGTATCCTCCTTGCCACCTTTGCTTCGCTGCTTTCACGTGTGCAACAGGTCGTTGATACCGCTGTGCGCTATGAGCGTCAGGTCGCCCTCGTCGGGCGCAGCATGGTTAACAACGTCCAGATGGCTATCGAACTGGGCTACCTGAATATCCCCAAGGCTACCCTTATCCGCGCCGAGGACATCAACAAATTTCCACCGGAACGGGTTGTGATCATCTGTACTGGCAGCCAGGGTGAGCCAAGCTCCGCCCTCACCCGCATCGCCAACCAGGATCATCGTCTTGTACGCATCCAGCCTAGTGACACCGTGATTCTCTCGGCCACCCCTGTTCCAGGCAACGAAAAAATGGTCAACCGCACCATCAACAACCTTTTCCGTCAGGGAGCTGAGGTCTACTATCAGGCCATCGCCAACGTTCACGTCTCCGGTCACGCCGCACAGGAAGAATTAAAGCTCATGCTCAGCCTGCTTCGCCCGCAATTCTTCATGCCCGTTCATGGTGAATATCGCCAGCTGATTCTCCATGCCAAGCTTGCTCACTCCATGGGCATGCCCGCCGATCATATCGCCATTGGCGAAGATGGTGACATCATCGAAGTCACTCCCGAAGCTATTAAAGTTGTCGACCACATCGCCTGTGGTAACGTCTTTATCGACGGCCTTGGCATTGGTGACGTTGGTCAGGTTGTCCTGCGCGACCGCCAGGTCCTCGCTCAAGATGGCATCCTTATGGCCGTTCTTACCGTCGATAAAGAAACCGGCCAACCCCTTGCAGGCCCCGATATCGTCTCACGTGGCTTTGTCTACATGCGCGACGCCGAAGAACTGCTGACCAGTGCCCGTGAGCATGTCCTCGCATCTTTCATCGGCCTCAACGGTCATGCCTCTGATTGGACCTTCGTCAAAGACAAAATCAAGCACACACTCAGCGAATTTCTTTATGAGAAAACGCATCGCCGTCCTATGATCCTCCCTGTCGTCGTGGAGGTCTAAGAAAAAGGAGAGAAAAGGCAACATGGCAGAGTTTGCAAACTCTGCCATGTTGCCTTTTCTCTCCTTTTTCACAGCTTCACAACTTCCCTACTTGCTTCTCTCGAACATATGCGCTATTATACGGTTGTCTCTTCAAAACTCTAGAAAAAGGAGAGCATTCAGCATGGCAGGCAACGATCAACAACAAAATAAAGGCTCTATGCGCCAGAAACAACGCATTAGTCCCAGTATAGCCACTAGTGGCTCCTCACGGGTCAGCAAAGTTGTAGGCGGTTCCGGTTCACAAAGTGTGGAACAACGTTCGAGTGCAAATGCCAACTCAAAACGCCCATCCAGAAGTAAATCATCATCTAAAAAAGGCTCATCCGCAAACCCTCGTCGTTCCTCTGTCAAGCCACCCGCTGACAGCACCGCCGCTTCACGCGGGACCGCCAAAGCTCGCGATGCCTGGAGCAATCTCGAACCTCATCACCAGCAGCGCCTACTCAGCAGTATCCTGCTGATTCTCGCTCTCTTTCTCTTTGCCTGCCTGACCATCTTTCGCACCATTCCCTTGTTCAGCGCGATCAACGGAGCCTTTACCGTTATCTTTGGTTGGCCTGCCTATCTGCTAGCCCTGGGTCTCATTGCCTTTGCCATTGCTCATCTCATCGAAGGTATTCGCAACACAAAATTTATTCGTACCTCCTTTGTTTTCGGCCTTATCCTCCTCTGGCTCATCCTGATGGTTGAAAGCCACTTGCTTGTGCCCAACAGTGGTGGTGTACTGGGAGCCTTGCTCGCTCGTCCCCTACTTGGCTGGTCCTCCCCTGGCCTCGGTCACGTCTTGTTGATCGGTCTTTTCATCCTCGTGGCTATTTTTACCTTCCAGATCACGTTTGGTCACCTCATAGCTGTTGCTCGTGCTCTTGGCCTCTTCGCATCTCCCAATGCCACAACCTCATCTACTAACAACGCACCGCTACCTTCACCTTATCGTGGCCAACGCCCTCGTTTCAGCCGCTACAGTACCCCTATGCCCCCATCACTACCATCCGATAACCAGTCGCCACAACCCGCTCCCGACCACGATAGTGACGAAGAAGAAGACGACGAAGACCTCATAGACTTTGAACCAGACTTCGACGACGAAGATGATCCACTCAACGACATCAATATTCATAAAGAGGAGATCAGCCGCGTTCCACGCACTCGTCGTGAAGCTCAACCGCTCAACCGCGATGAACACAATCAGGCCGTTCAGGGTGCTACTCAGCAAGCCTTACCCTTCAATAACAAACCCGTCATCTCATCTGTCGATCAGGATGCAGACAAGAAATATCCTACCCTCGAACCGCTTGCTCCCAATCCCCTTCGCAAGAATGCGCCCAAGGTCATCACTCGTGCCGCCGCCGCTAACGGCCAACAACCTGAAATTGCATCGCCCTGGACTCTTCCCAATACCATCTTGCTCAACAATCCCGAAGAGATGAAAATGCACATGCTGGGCGATGACACCAATACTCTCGCCAAAACCATCCAGGATACCCTGCGCAGCTTCCGCGTCGATGCCGAGGTGCGCCCCGAAGACATCAGCATCGGCCCCACCGTCATTCGCTTCGGTATCCGTCCCACTGGCAAACCAGAAATGAAACAAGATGAAAAAGGTAAATATGTCCCTGTGCGTGATGCTAGCGGCAATATCGTCTACGAGAGCCGTACACGTGTCAGCCGCATTATGGCTCTCCAAAACGACCTTGCCCTTGTCCTCGAAGCTAAAACCATTCGTATGGAAGCCCCCGTTCCTGGCCGTCCCTACGTCGGTGTCGAAATCCCCAATAAAAACAGCCGCCTCGTCACCCTGCGCGAAGTGCTCGAAAGTAAAGAATATCATGCTGCCAAAAGCAAATCCAAACTTGCCGTCGCCCTCGGCAAAGATGTTGCCGGTCAGGTACGTATCGGGGATTTGGCGCGTATGCCGCATTTGCTTATAGCTGGCGCAACTGGGGCCGGCAAGTCAGTTTGCATAAACACCATCATCGCTAGTTTCCTCATCCAGGCTACGCCCGACGACGTGCGTATGCTCATGGTTGACCCCAAAATGGTCGAACTGAGTATGTACAGTGGTATTCCCCACCTGCTCTCACCTGTCGTAACCGAGGTCGAAAAAGTCGTCCCCTTGCTCAAAAACGGTATCGCAGAAATGGAGCGACGCTATCGTCTCTTCTCTCAAATAGGTGTGCGCAACCTCGATGGCTACCGCAAACTCCGCGCCGAAAAGATCGCCCA
>WNFX01003669.1_pt1 | contig 15262 bp, 13 predicted proteins | sample 5400111 | NCBI WGS metagenome assembly WNFX01 (sample SAMN13153363, study PRJNA577476) | soil metagenome | isolation source: 40 cm soil or saprolite under grassland replicate 1 | place: USA:California | collected 2016-06-15 | reverse complement strand
TGGCTGTGCAGCCAGGCGCTGTTCGATCGGTTCGAGGCCCGGATCACCGTCAGCGTAGCCGAAACGGTGACGGTACGAATGGATCACAACGTCGACGAAGTCCGGATTGTCGAACGACGCTGCCGTGCGGTCATAGGTCGCGTCATCGAACTTCCAATTGGGCGACCACAATCGCCACAACAATCGACAAAACTCGCGCCGGTTAGCCTGCAGTCCCGCGCAGCCGCGCTCGGTGTGAAAGTAATACTGATACCAAAGCCGGTACTCCTGTTTCGCCGGCGCTGGTTTGGCCGATCCGGCAATGTCCTGGATATTGTAGCCGTTGGCTGAAACCAAGCCGCGCACGCGCTCCGGCCAAAGCGCCGCGACGATGCAGGCGGCGCGCCCGCCCCAATCGTAGCCGGCGAGCACGGCGCGCTTGAGCGCCAGCGCGTCCATGAGCTCCTTGAGGTCATTGCCGAGCGCCGCCTGCTGGCCCGAGCGCAGCGTGTCGGGAGCGAGAAACTTGGTGGGGCCATAGCCACGCAGATACGGCACGATCACCCGACATCCGGCCTCCGCGAGCGAGGGCACCACGTCGTCATAGGTACGCGGGTCGTAGGGAAAGCCGTGCATGAGCAGGACAGCGGCGCCATGCGGCGGACCGCTTTCTTCATACGCGATCTCCAGCACGCTGGTGCGGACACCGTTGAGAAGGGGTGCACGGTCCATGTCGCGCCGGTCATGTCTCCGGCTTGCCAGCGCGCTCCGCTTGCTCGCGCAAGTAATCCTCGGTCGTGCGAGCCTTGGGTCGCGGCGGCCCGCCGTAGGGATCAAACTCCTGCTCCGTGATCGCGACCACGCGGCAGTCCTCGCACATCTTGATCAGGTCGAGGCGTTGCGCGGAATTTTGGAACATCCAGTGTTTGCCCTCAAGCTTGGCGGCCACTCGCTCGATCGTGCTCTTGACCCCGAACGGTTTATTGCAGCGGATGCAATGGAACGGCTCCTCCTCTTTGAGCACGCGGGCGGTCGCGGTCGCGGCGCGGAAATCGAGCTGCGGCGTGAGCGTGATCACCTTTTCCGGGCAAGTGGCCTTGCATAGCCCGCACTGCACGCAGGCATCTTCCGCAAAGCGCAGCATCGGCCGCTCCGGATTGTCGCTGAGCGCGCCGGTCGGGCAGGCCGATACGCAGGCGAGGCAGAGCGTGCAGCCTGCGGCGTCGATCTCGACCGCGCCGAAGGGCGCGCCCGCGGGCAGCGCCACCACGTCGACGGGCGCCGGGGCCGCACGCTGCAACTCCCGTAACGCGAGCCGCATCACATCGCGCTTTTCCCCCACGGGCAGGAAGCTCGCGGGACGCGGCGCGCCTTCCCGGTTCTCGATCGCGTGCAGCGCATCGGCGAGAGCGTCGGGGTCATCGGTTTCGATCGTCGCCACGCGCGCGTCGCCAAATCCCAGCCCGGCGAGGATCGGTTCAGCGAGCGCAAGCGTTCTCCTCAAGCCCGTTACGTCATGGCGCGCCTTTGCGCGCAGCAGCAACCGCAGCGCCGCCGCACCGTAGGCGAATGCGGCGGCAATGGTCTCGAGCCCAACCTGCGTCACTTCGTTGACTGCGACGGGCAAGACATGCGCCGGCAGACCGTCGCCGAAACGCGCCAGCGCATCGATCAGTGGCACGCCATGCGCTTCGTCATGGATCAGCACAACCGGCGGCTCGCGTCCCCCTGCATCGCGATAGGCGGTGAGTAGCGCGCGCAGTTTGCGCATCAGTGTATCGGCCGGCGGCAGCGCGTAGGCGGCGGCGCCGGTCGGGCAAACCGCCGCGCATTGTCCGCAGCCCGCGCAAATATACGCGTCGATCGTCACATGATCGCCGGCGGGCGCAATCGCGCCGGTCGGGCAGAGATCGAGGCAACGCGTGCAGCCGACGATCCGCGAGCGCGAATGGGCGCACAGATCCTCGGTGAAGGCGACATAGCGCGGCTTGTCGAAACTCCCGACGAGGTCGCGCGCCTTGAGCACCGCCTTGAGCACGGCCGCCGGATCCCCGGGATCCGCGCGCAGGTAGCCATCGCGCAGATCGGAGGCGGTGAACAGCGCCGCGTCGCCGGAAATGTCGAGCACGAGGTCGCAGCGCGACACCGCGCCGTCGCGGGGCGCTGCGAAGGTCAGCGTGCCGCGCGAGGACGGCGCAGGTTGCGCGTAGCCATCGATCGTGAGCTCGAACGCGCCAAGATGGCCCTTGGCCGAGCGGATCGCCCCCTTCGCCACCGGGAAATCGGTCACGCGTGGCGGCGCCACCTGGGCGGGCGGCTTGATCAGCACCGTCACGTCGAGATGATCCTTGAGCAGGTTGCCGGCCTCGATCGCCTGCTCGTCGCGGCCATAGATCAGGACGACGCCCTCGCTGCTTAGGCTGACGAAGGGAACCTCGGGCGCTTGCTCTGCGGCGGCGGCGAGCAACGCCGCCATCTTGGGACCCGCCGCATGGGCGTCCTTCGACCAGCCGGCGGTCTCCCGGATGTTGCTGTATGTGACCTCGGCGTCGCCGGCGACTTCCGAGAACAGCGGCGCCTCCTGGGTGCACCCGACGATCAGCGGCTCGCCGCCGGCAGCCGCGGCGCGGAATTTTTCCAGTTCCGCCCGACAAAGCTGGCGCGCGGTCGAGACCTCGGCGCCGCGACAGCCTCGCTGCACGGCAGAGCCGTCGAGCGGCATCGTGTCTTCGCACGAGCAGATCAAGATGTTCGGCGGCCGATCGGCCATTTCGTCTCCGGCTGGGTTCGAGGCAGCACGTCTTCGGCCTCACATCGGCGCAAGTGGATGCTCCGGCAAGCGCCGTCTCGGCGATGGTCGAGCGATGGCGGCTACAGGGTCTGCCTGCGCGGGCAGGGCACCGAGCGCGGCTCTGGCCGTGGTCCGTATCACGTTATAAGTATTATAAACAACCATTGCGAGCCTGGCTGCCCATGCCGCTGCGAGAGCGCACGCACCTGCGCCGATCGTCGAAGCCCGCACTCGACCTGCCGCCGCCGTTTCGGCTGGTGACGCTGCGCGAGGTGGGCGACGCCTTTGCCCACGCAATCAGCGTCGCGGCGCAAGAGGGAGCCGGCACGCTCGTCTATGTGGGCCGCTTCGATCTCGCGGAGTTCGCGGTCGTGCTGGAACCCGAGGAGCCGCTCAAGACCGCCCGACGCGCGCTTTATGCCGGGCTCGCTGCGCTCGCGGACGCGCTCGCGGTTCACGCTCCGCCCGAGCGGCCGATCACTTTCGATTGGCCGGATGCGGTACGCGTCGATAGCGGACTTGTAGGCGGGGCCCGCCTCGCCTGGCCGGAGGGCGCCGACGAGAACCAACCGCCGCCGTGGCTGGTGTTCGCCGCCATGATCCGCACGGTGGCCATGGGCGAGGAGGAACCGGGGCTGCGTCCGCTGTCGGCGGCGCTTGAGGACGAGGGCTTCGACGATCTCGGTTCGGGCAAGCTGGTGGAAAGCTTCGCCCGGCATTTCATGGTCGCGATCGATGCCTGGCAGGAGCAGGGGTTCGGAGAGATCGCGAAGAGTTACCTCACGCGGCTTGCGCCTGAGAGCGGCGTGCGCCGCGACATCGCGGAGAATGGCGATCTCCTCGCCCGGCGGATGGCAGCGCGTGGGGATGAGCCGGAGCGGCGTTCATTGGTGCGTGCCCTTGCGGAGCCCTCGTGGCTCGACCCCGCGAGCGGAGGGCCGCGCAGGTGAGACTCTTGCGCACTATCCGGCTCGACCCGTCGGACACCTTCGTGTTCGAGCGCGCCGCCGAGCCGGGCGAGTGGGCGGTCTCCGGCGCCTTCATGTTCGCGGACGCCGATCCCGAAGCGCTCGAGGGCAAGTCACGCGCGGCCTTCCGCAGCGGGTTTCTCGGCGTGGCCTCGCTCGGCTGGTCGACGCTGGTGCAGATCGTGGAAGCGAGCGAGGCGGATCGCGACGCACTCGTGGAGTCGCTGGCAATGCAACTGCACGAGCGCCTCGGCGCGCCCGACCTCGCCATTGCCCGCGCTGCGGCGGCAGAGGAGGTCGCATTCGCGGCCTCGCTCTGCGATCAGCCCCGCGACACGCTGATCGCCGTGCGCCGCACCGTCGAGGACGGCGGGATCCGCGAGGCATTTCGCACGCTGCATCCGCGCGGCACACGCAAGCCCATGCGCGCTTTCTCGTTCCTTGAGGTGGAGAACGAAGAGGAGCCGGGCGAACACGTGAATCTGCACGCGCTGGCGAAAGACAAACCGGCCGATTGAATTTTCCGCCCGGCCGATGACCAGCCAAGGTCGGGATGATCACTCCGCCTTCAGGTTTGCGTCGCGGATGAGCTTGCCCCATTTGGCCGACTCGCTCCGAATGCGCTCTGCGAACGCTTCCGGGGAGTTGGTAATGGAAAAGATGAAGTTAGGTGCGAGGAATTTCTCTCGAAAGCCCGGATCGTCGAAGACCCTCTGGGTTTGCGCATTGAGCTTGGCCACCACCTCTGCTGGCGTGCCTTTGGGCGCGGCCAATCCGTACCACGATCCGGCTTCGTAGCCGGGCAAGCCGCTTTCGGCGAGCGTGGGCACATCGGGATATTGCGCCATCCGCCGCGTGCTGCCAAAGCCGAGCACCTTCAGCGCGCCGGCCTGCCATGGCTGCGCCACAAGCCCGATGCTGACGATCATCATCTGGATGTGACCGCCGATGAGATCAGTGATCGCAGGCGCTGCGCCACGGTAATGCACCGGCGTGAATTTGTTGCCGGTCATGCCCTCCAGCAGGATGATATTGAGATGTCCGCTCGATCCGATGCCGAAGGTTCCGTAATTGAGCTCGCCCGGCCGCTTCCGGGCGAAATCGACAAGATCGCCGAGCGTGCGCACCGGCAGCGATGGATGGACGACGAGCGCCTGTGGGCTGATGCCGAGACCGGTGATCGCGACGAAATCGTTGATCGGGTCATAGGGCAGTTTGCTGTAGATGTGAGGTGACGTGACGAACGTCGCATCGGCAGTGACCAGGAGCGTATAGCCGTCGGGGGCTGAGCGCGCGACGTATTCGGTGCCCACCTGGCCCGTGCCGCCTCCCGGCTTATTCTCGATGACGACCTGCTGACCCCAGGCTTCCGCCAGGCGCTGGCCGAGCGCGCGCGCGAGCACATCGGTAATGCCGCCGGGTGCAAACGGCACAACAATGTGAATGGGTTTGCTTGGATAGGACTGCGCCGACGCGCTGGACACAAACGCCAGGCCGATCACGAGGGTTGCTGCGTAGACAAGGCGAATCGTCGGCCCTCGAACGCGCCGACTCCGTGTCTCAGGCATGATCACCCTCGCGATGCAGTGCTGTGGTATAGAGACCTGGCGACAACTCGTCGAGGCGTGATCGCATGCCGGATTTCTGGCTCTCCTGCGGACATCATCTGCTCGATCGCGACGACGGCGGCGGGCTCCTCGTCACCGACGAGTTCCTCAAGGCCTATCTCGCGCGGCCGGAGCTTGCGCCGCCGCCGGATGCGTGCGCGGCCGAGCGCACCTTGCACGCGGCGCTGCTCGGCGATCCTCGCCGGCCGGTCACAAGCTCCGAGATTGCGGCGATCACCGATGCGGACGCACGCGAGAATTGGGGCTTGATGATCGCCTTTCGCGATCGCCTCATTGGCCACCGGACCGTGGAGGCCGCTTATCTCGATCTCGTGCGCCGCGGCGTGGGTGCCACTCCGCCACTGTTCGTCAACCAGCTCGTGCATGTGATCCTGCGCAACCTGCTCGACAGCTGCGAGGACGTCTTCATGCTGCGCGCGGCGGAACTCTTCTTCCGGCCGCAACGCTTGAGCGTGCTCGACGAATCGCTGATTGCGGCCGATGAGGAGAAAGTCTCCGGCGAGAGCCCGCAGCCGGTGTCGCCGCTCGTTGCGATGCTCGGCTTGCCCACCGCGGGCGAGATCGACGTGCTCAATGATGAGAATGCCGAAACCTATTGGTCGCGCAGCGATCTGTTCGACATGGCCCTCGATCTGACCGCCGGTCGGCGCGGGCTCGACGCGCTCGGCAATGTCATCGCGCAGTGGATCGGGCATCTCTTATCGGTCGAGGTGGAGATCGAGCCGCTGACCGAGGCGGCCAAGGTCAATTTCACCTGGTATGTCGGGCTCGATGCCGAGGCGACCCGGATCGGGGACGCTTTGTGGAGGGGCGCAGAGCTCGACGAAGCAGCGCGGGAGCGCATCGTCGGGCTTTACCGAGTCACCCTTCCTGATCCCGAAGTCGTCCTGGAAAAGGCAAAAGGCGAGCCCATCTATCTGATATTGGCGATGACGGCCGACCGTACACTCCGTATGAAGCCGCAAAACCTCGTCGTCGGCCTTCCTATCGCTCATCTCGCGGCAGTCTCATGAGCGCTCTCTCGCCTGCCAAAATTGCGGTTGGCGTCGTGGTCGAGCGGCGCAAGGCGCAGAGTCCCTGGATCGATTTCACCTGGCAACCGGTCACGGCCTTGCCCGGGATGCCGGACGCTTTGCCATGGACCTTGCTCGCGCAAGACGGCGACAGCACGACGTTCTATGCGGGTGCCGCCGAGATCGAGCTCTACCGCACTGAGACCACCAACTACCGCGGCAATCTAGCTTCGGGCGCCCCGATGCTCTGGGTGGCGCTGCGGCCGACCGGAGTCGAGCCGCCCTACGAGCTTTTCGCCGTGACCGCCGATCCCGCTGAGGGCGAGGCCTGGACCGAAGCTGGCACCGATCTCGTCGATGTCGTGCCGATGCCGGAGTCGGTGCATGCGGCCATCGATGCTTTCGTCGCCGAGCACCATGTCGAGCAGCCGTTCCACAAGCGCGAGCGCGACCGCGCCGATCCCGAGGCGCTGGCGCGGCCGGACCCATGCAGAAGGCGCGAGAATGAGCGAGCCGGAAAACTTCATCACGCGCTGGTCGCGGCGCAAGCGCGAGGCGGCGCAAGATGCCGACGCGACGAAGGCTGCAGTCGCGCCCGCCCCGACGGCGGAAAGCGCACATCCCGATGAAGGACGGCGCAAGGAAACCGATGCTCCGCCTGCGGACGGCGGCGCGCTTGAGCCCTCCGAGGTCGCGTTTGATCCCACAACGCTTCCACCGATCGAAACGATCACCGCCGACAGCGACATCCGTGCCTTTCTCGCGCCGGGCGTGCCGGCCGAATTGACCCGTGCGGCGCTTCGTCGCGCTTGGGCCACCGATCCCAAGATCCGGGATTTTGTCGGGCTCTCCGAGAATGCGTGGGACTTCAACGCGCCCGGTGCCATCGCGGGTTTCGGCCCGCTGGAAATGACGGACGAGCTGCGAGCGCAGGTCGCGCAGATGGTGGGCCGCAGCCTCGCTGGGGAATCCCCTGATCGGCCGTTTTCGCCACAGCCGCACGGGCAGCCATCAGCGCCCGAAGCACGGAGCCAATCGGCCGAGGCTGAGACGCCAGCAGACGCAGCCCCTGAGGTGCCCGCAAAAGACATTCAGAGCGCCGCGACACCGCACCAGGAGGGCGCTGGAAGGCATGGTGAGCCAGACAGCTCTGTGGCGCTACTGCAACGCAACAAAGCGGCTGTTGCGCCGCAACGTGATCCAGAAAACTGCGATAACGATCAATTGATTGCGAAACGGCTGCACGGGCGCGCTTTGCCCAAGTGTCCCGGGGACTCATAGCCTTCGACTATTGACCGCTGCTTGCGGCGGGCGGTACGTTTGTACAATCGAACTAGAATAAAAAAGAAAAACGCCGATGAGGGACGGAGGACTGGAGGAGGCGATCCGCGTTGCCGGCGGCGTCGGCGCGCTAGCGCGAAAAATTGGTATCTCCCAGCCTTCTGTTTCGAACTGGTTGCGCGTTCCAGCGGAGCGCGTGCTGACGGTCGAAGCGGCGACGGGCGTGAACCGCTCGACGCTACGGCCCGATCTCTACGCTGCGCAGGCCGGCACAGCCGGCGACGTCGACGAGGTCGATGCCGCGCGCGCGCAGGAATACGCGCTGCTGTCGGTGCTGCTTGCACGCGCGCCAGATGCTTCCCTCCTGGAGCGTCTCGCGACATTGCGTGGCGATCCGAGTCCGCTCGGATTGGCACATGCCGCACTCGCGGAGGCGGCGCAAAGCACGAATGTCGAGCGCGTCGAGCGCGAATATTTCGACCTCTTCATTGGTCTCGGGCGCGGGGAGCTTCTGCCGTACGGTTCTTATTATCTTACCGGCTTCTTGCATGAGCGGCCGCTCGCGCGCTTGCGCGCGCATCTCGAGAAGCTCGCGATCGAACGCACCGCCGCCCAGGCAGAGCCTGAGGATCACGCGGCCATTCTATGCGAGATCATGGCGGGGCTGGCGAGCCGGCGCTTTCCCGCTCCCGCGGGTTCGGATCGCGAGCTATTCGAGCAGCATCTCGCACCGTGGATCGGGCGTTTTTTCGCCGATCTGGAGCAGGCCGATGCCGCGGATTTCTACCGGCGCGTAGGAACACTCGGCCGGGTATTCATCGAAATCGAAACCGAGGCCTTCGCGCTGCCCTCGTGAGCCGCGCGGAGCGCATCGCAACAGACAAGGAACAGGAGGAGACGGCGATGAAACGAGAACGCAGCGCGACGCTCGGCCGTCGTGAATTCCTGCGCACGCTCGGTGCGGGCGCAACTGTCGCGGCCGCAGCCGCCACCCCGATGGCGGATCAAGCGCGCGCCGACAGCGAGAGCAATGACGAGAAACGAAAGGCTCGCTACCAGCCGAACTCGCGGGAGGTGCAAACCTTCTATCGGGTCAACCGGTATCCGAGCTGAGGGAGGCAGCCGTGCTGATCAAGAGAACCGAACGTCAGGCTCGTCGCAGCACGCTCGCCGGCGCGCTGCCATGCCAAGATAACGGCGGCTTCGACCGCCGCACTTTCTTGCGTCGCTCCGGCTTGGTCGCCGGTAGTCTCGCCACCCTCGGCGCGCTCTCGCTTCGGAGCGTGCGCAAGGCGGAGGCGGGTCCCCCGCCGCCCGCCGGCGCACAGGTCACCATCCGCAAGAACATCTGCACGCATTGCTCGGTCGGCTGCACGGTGGTGGCGGAAGTCGCGAACGGCGTGTGGATCGGCCAGGAGCCCGGCTGGGACTCGCCGCTCAATCGCGGCTCGCATTGCGCCAAGGGTGCTTCGGTGCGCGAGCTCGTGCACGGCGACCGGCGCCTGAAATATCCGATGAAGCTCGTCAACGGCCAGTGGACGCGCGTGAGCTGGGACCAGGCCATCGACGAGATCGGCGCCAAGCTTCTCGCGATCCGCGAGAAGTCGGGACCCGACGCCGTTTACTGGCTCGGCTCTGCCAAGTTCTCCAACGAAGGTGCCTACCTCTACCGCAAGTTCGCGGCGTTCTGGGGCACCAACAACGTCGACCATCAGGCGCGCATTTGCCATTCGACGACGGTCGCCGGCGTGGCCAACACGTGGGGCTACGGCGCGATGACCAACAGCTACAACGACATCCGCAACGCCAAGACCATCGTGATCATGGGCGGCAATCCGGCGGAAGCGCACCCGGTGTCGTTGCAGCATCTGCTCGAAGGCAAGGAGCTCAATCGCGCGAACTGGATCTCGATCGATCCACGCATGACGCGCACGGCAGCGCACGCGACCGAATATGTGCGCGTGCGGCCGGGCACGCACATCCCGACCATCTACGGGATGTTGTGGCACATCTTCCAGAACGGATGGGAGGACAAGGAATTCATCACGCAGCGCGTCTACGGCATGGACGAGGTCCGCAAGGAGGTCGACAAGTGGACGCCCGATGAGGTGGAGCGCGTCACCGGTCTGCCCGAGGCGCAAGTCAAACGTGTCGCCGAGATCTTCGCCAAGCAGAAGCCCGCGACCCTGATCTGGGCGATGGGACAGACCCAATTCTCGGTTGGCACCGCAAACGTGCGCGCCAGCTGCATCCTGCTGCTGGCCACCGGCAACGTCGGCAACTTCGGCAACGGCGCCAACATCTTCCGCGGCCATTGCAACGTGCAGGGCGCAACCGACCTCGGTCTCGATATCGTGACGCTGCCGCTCTACTACGGACTCGTCGAAGGCGCGTGGAAGCACTGGTCCCGCGTTTGGGAGGTCGATTACGACTGGATGCAGTCGCGCTTCGACTCCAAGCAAATCATGGAGACCCCCGGCATTCCGTCGACCCGCTGGTTCGATGCCGCAATGCTGCCGAAAGACCAAGTCGCCCAGAAGGACAACGTCAAGGCGATGCTGGTGTTCGGACACGGCGGCAACACCGTCACTCGTATGCCGGAAGCGGCCAAGGGCATCGAGAAACTCGATCTGCTCGTGGTCGGCGACCCGCATCCGACGACGTGGGCTGTGCTCGGCGAGCGCAAGAACGATACCTATCTCTTGCCGATCTGCACCCAGTTCGAGACGTCGGGCTCGCGCACCGCGTCGAACCGCTCGCTGCAATGGGGCGAGCAGATCGTCAAGCCGATCTTCGAGTCCAAGGACGACTACGAAGCCATGTATCTGCTGGCGAAGCGGCTGGGCTTCGCCGACCGCATGTTCAAGAACATCAAGGTCGAGGGTAACCAACCGCTCGCGGAGGACATCCTGCGCGAGATCAATCGCGGCGGTTGGTCCACCGGCTATTGCGGGCAATCGCCGGAGCGCCTCAAGCTCCACATGGCCAACCAGAAGGACTTCGATCTCGTCACCTTGCGGGCCAAGGATGGTCCGGCCAAGGGCGACTATTACGGCCTGCCGTGGCCGTGCTGGGGCACGCCGGAACTCAAGCATCCCGGTACGCACACGCTCTACAACACCAATCTGCGCGTCATGGACGGCGGCAGCACCTTCCGCGCGCGCTTCGGCGTCGAGCGTGAGGTCAAGCTCCCCGACGGCACCGCGCGCAAGGACAATCTCCTGGCCGAGGGCTCCTACTCGCTCGACTCGGAGATTAAGGACGGCTACCCCGAATTTACCTATGGGGTGCTCAAGAAGCTCGGCTGGGACGCGGATCTCACCCCCGCCGAGAAGGCCGTGATCGAGCGCATCGGCGGCAACAACCCCGATACGGTCTCATGGGCGATCGACCTCTCCGGCGGCATCCAGCGGGTGGCGATGGCGCACGGCTGCATCCACTACGGCAACGGCAAGGCGCGCGCCAACGCGTGGAACCTGCCTGATCCGATCCCGGTGCACCGTGAACCGATCTACACGCCGCGGCCGGACCTCGTCGCCAAATATCCCACACGGCCCGACGCCAAGGAGTTCCGCGTGCCGAACACCGGCTTCACTGTACAAAAGACGGCGGTGGAGAAGGGGATCGCCAAGCAATTCCCGCTCATTCTCACCTCGGGCCGCCTGGTGGAGTACGAGGGCGGCGGCGAGGAGACGCGCTCCAACAAATGGCTCGCCGAGCTGCAGCAGGACATGTTCATCGAGCTCAACCCTGCCGATGCCGCCGAGCGCGGCATCCGGGACGGCGGGTGGGTCTTCGTCTGGGGCCCGGAGATGGAAAGCGGCAAGGCCACCCGCATGAAGGCGCTCGTCACGGAGCGCGTCGGCAAAGGCGTGACCTGGTGCCCGTTCCACTTCGGCGGCTGGTTCCAGACCGTCGACCAGCGCGGGAAATATCCGCAGGGCTGCGACCCGATCGTGCTCGGCGAAAGCGTGAACACGATCACCACCTACGGGTTCGATCCCGTCACCGGCATGCAAGAACCCAAAGCCACGCTCTGCCAGGTCAAGGCGGCGTAAGGAGGCTCGACAATGGCTCGGATGAAATTTCTCTGCGACGCCGACCGTTGCATCGAGTGCAACGCCTGCGTCACCGCGTGCAAGAACGAGCACGAAGTGCCCTGGGGTATCAACCGCCGACGGGTCGTCACCATCAATGACGGCAAGCCGGGCGAGCGCTCCGTCACCATGGCCTGCATGCACTGCACCGACGCGCCCTGTGCGGCCGTCTGCCCCGTGAACTGCTTCTATACCACCGCCGATGCCGTGGTGCTGCACTCGAAGGATCTCTGCATCGGCTGCGGCTACTGCTTCTACGCCTGTCCGTTCGGTGCGCCGCAGTATCCCAAGGTCGGCAACTTCGGCTCGCGCGGCAAGATGGACAAATGCACCTATTGTGCGGGCGGGCCGGAGCCGGACAACTCGATGGCCGAGTTCGAGAAGTACGGCACTAACCGCTTGGCGGAAGGCAAGTTGCCGCTCTGCGCGGAAATGTGCTCGACCAAGTCGCTGCTGGCCGGCGACGGCGAGATTATCGCGCAGATTTACAAGGAGCGTGTGGTCAAGCGCGGCTATGGCTCCGGCGCCTGGGGCTGGAAGACGGCCTATCGAGAGACGATCGCGTCATAGGCGAAGCTGGCACGGCTTCGTGCGGCCAACGTCGCTGCCGTGCCGGAGAGGGGGCGTGCATAACGGCGGGGCGGACCACGCGCCGCCTCGCCCGTACGACTGGCACGGAGGACTCTACCGGCCTTCTCGAGCAACGACAGAATTCGGTGAAGGGAACTGCAAACATGCCGAAACTTACTGCTCATCTGCGTCTCATCCTCGGCACGATGGCGCTCGCGCTGATCGTCGCCGTGGCAAGTCCCGTCGGTGCTCAGCAGCGCAATCCCGACAGCTCGGTCAACCCAACGGCAAGCTCGGTCAAGGAGGATCAGCTCTTCAAGGAATTCGACCGAATTAGCGGCCGCTGCACGCTTCCCGACCAGAAAGCCTGCACGATCGAGCAGCCGGCCGGTCGCGACTGGCGTCAGTTCCACCAGGTGACGTTGCGCTGGATCGGCGCCATCTCCATCCTCGGCATGCTCGCGATCCTCGTCGCCTTCTATTTGATCCGCGGCATGGTTCGCATCGAATCCGGCCGATCCGGACGCGTGCTGGTGCGCTTTACCTCGTTCGAACGCCTGGTGCACTGGATGACGGCGGCCTGCTTCGTCATCCTCGCGCTGTCCGGCCTCAACATCACCTTCGGCAAGCCGTTGTTGCTGCCGCTCATCGGCCCCGAAGCCTTTACCGACTGGTCGCAGTGGGCGAAGTACGCGCACAACTACTTGAGCTTCCCATTCACGCTCGGCGTGTTCTTGATCTTCCTGATGTGGATCGGCTGGAACGTCCCGAACCGGGTGGACGTCGAGTGGCTCAAGAAAGGCGGCGGCATCGTCGGCCACGAACATCCTCCGGCCGATCGCTTCAATGCCGGTCAGAAGATGATCTATTGGATCGTCGTGCTCGGCGGCGCCGCGGTCGCGGTGAGCGGCTACATTCTGATGTTCCCGTTCTACGGCACCAACATCGCTGACATGCAAGTGGCCCAGATCGTGCACGGCGTGGTGGCGCTGCTGTTTGTCGCCGTCATGCTCGCCCACATCTATATCGGCACAATCGGGATGGAGGGGGCATTCGAAGGCATGTGGGACGGCACCGTCGATCTCAACTGGGCAAAAGAGCACCACAGGCTGTGGGTCGAGAAGGAAATGTCCAAAGGTGAGCCCAGCGCACCCCCGCCGAAAGGAAGAATGCAGGCCGCCGAGTAATCGCCGGCGGATGGCCCAATCAAAGCGCCCGGCACACCGCCGGGCGTTTTCTTTCTGGTTCTTGTTGATTGGCAGACGCCGCGCGGGCCGTGCTTCGGACTGCTATATAATGCCGCATGCGCATCATCGGCCTCGCCGGCTGGAGCGGCTCCGGCAAGACCACGCTTCTCGCACAAGTCATTCCCCGCATCGTCGCCCGGGGACTGAAGGTATCGACGCTCAAGCACGCGCACCACGGCTTCGACGTCGACCAGCCGGGCAAGGATTCCCACACCCATCGCATGGCCGGAGCGACCGAGGTTCTGGTCGGCTCAGCGAAGCGCTGGGCGCTCGTCCACGAGCTGCGCGGAGGAGCCGAGCCCGCGCTGGGCACCCTGCTCGAGAAGCTCAGCCCCGTCGATCTCGTGCTGGTCGAAGGCTACAAGGGCGAGCCGCATCCCAAGCTCGAAGTGTACCGTGCCGCGGTCGGCAAACCGCTGCTGCATCCCGCCGACCGGGCAATCGTCGCCATTGCTTCGGATGCGCCGCTGCCCGCCGCGCGCATCCCGGTGGTCGATCTCGATGACATCGAGCGCATCACCGATATTCTGATCCGGCATGCCGCGCCGATCGCAGCCGTGCTGGCGCACGCAGGAAACCGGTAATGGCACAGCTTACCGACGACTGCTTCACCTTCTCGGGTCCGCTGCTCCCAGTCGACGAGGTCGAGCGCATCATCCGTGAGCGCGTTACGCCGGTCGCCGAGGTCGAAGCCGTTCCCCTGCACGCCGCCAACGGGCGCGTCATTGCGCGCGACGTGGTCGCTCCCATCGATCTACCGCCATTCGACAATTCCGCCGTCGATGGCTACGCCGTGCGACACGCCGATCTCGAGGGCAAAGCCGAGACCCGGCTCGCGGTGGTCGAACGCGTGACCGCAGGCCATACCGCCGCCCGGAGTTTGGCGTCGGGTGCGGCGGTGCGCATTTTCACCGGCGCGCCGATGCCGGTGGGCGCTGACACCGTTTTCATGCAGGAGGACGTCCGGCGCGACGGCGACTCGGTGATCGTGCCGGCGGGGCTCAAGCTCGGCGCCAATCGGCGGCTTGCGGGCGAGGACGTGCGCGCCGGATCGATCACGTTGCCTGCGGGCCGGCGGCTTACCGCGCAGCACGTCGCGCTTGCGGCGAGCCTCGGGCTCACCGCCCTCGAGGTGGTCCGCCGCGTGCGCGTTGCGGTGTTCTCCACGGGAGATGAGATCGTCGAGCCCGGAAATCCGCGCCCGGGTGCGGCATTGTTCGACGCCAATCGCTATCTGCTCATGGGACTCATCGAGAGGCTCGGCGCCGCAGCGACCGATCTCGGCATCCTGCCCGACGATCCCGAGCGGCTCGCGCGCGCGATTGCCGCCGCGGCGGCCGAGCATGACCTTGTGGTCACCTCGGGCGGCGTTTCGACCGGCGAGGCCGATCATGTGCGGCACGCGGTCGAGACGGTCGGGCGGTTGGTATTTTGGCGCGTCGCCATCAAGCCGGGACGGCCGGTCGCCATGGGAGTTATTCCAGCCTCGGGCCGAGGCGCGAGCGCGGCGTTCGTCGGTCTGCCCGGCAATCCGGCGGCGGTCTACGTGACGTTTGCGCGGGTGGTGCGCCCGCTGCTCCTTCGCCTCGCCGGTGCGGAGGCGGCGCCGCTCATGGCGCTGCCGGTGCGCGCAGCCTTCGCCTATCGCAAGAAAGCGGGGCGGCGGGAATATGTGCGGGTCAAGCTGA
>WNFX01008094.1_pt1 | contig 15264 bp, 13 predicted proteins | sample 5400111 | NCBI WGS metagenome assembly WNFX01 (sample SAMN13153363, study PRJNA577476) | soil metagenome | isolation source: 40 cm soil or saprolite under grassland replicate 1 | place: USA:California | collected 2016-06-15 | reverse complement strand
CTGGGCAAGAAGTACGACCTCATCAACGCCAACCGGCTGCGTGGGGCCGGTATCTGGAACCTCAACTACGGGGGACGCGCGCCGGAGTTGTGGGCTGCGCTCGCCGGGCATTTCTCCGCCTGCACGAGCGTCGCGGTCTCGGCCAGCCCGACCTCGCCGCAGCTGGCGCGAGCGCAGGTGGTCACCTTCACGGCCACCTCGACCGGGTGCACGAGCCCGCTCTACCAGTACTGGCTCTGGAGCGGCGCCGCCTGGCAGGTGGTCCGGGCCTACTCGGCGAGCGCGACCTTCACCTGGAGCACGAGCGGTGTTCCCGCCGGGACCTACACCTTTGGAGTCTGGGTCCGCGATTCAGGCAGCTCGGGGATCGTCAACTCCGTCCTCGGCAGCGTCGACGCCTTCACCTCGACGCAGTTCAAGCTGACGCCCTTCTGCGCGTCGGTCACCGGCTCGGTCGCGCCTCCGTCACCGGTGGCCACCGGGACCACGCTCACCATGACCGGCGCCGCCGCCGGGTGTGCGAATCCGCTTTACGCGTTCTGGGTCCTGCCGCCGGGCGCAAGCGCGTGGCAGCTCGCGCGCGCCTACTCCGCAAGCCCCACCTTCACGTGGGCGACAGCCGGCAAGGCGCCCGGGGCGTATCGGTTCGGGGTGTGGGCGCTCGATGGGGGAAGCAGCGGAGTCTTGTCCACCCCGATGGGCGGGGTGGACGCGTACGCGGCGATGCAGACGACGCTGTTCAATCCGTGCAGCTCCGTCAGCGCGACCTCCCCGGCGGCTGCGGTCGTGAGCGGCGGGACTGCGACCTTCACCGCCAAAGCGACCGGCTGTCCGAGTCCTCTCTATGAGTTCTGGGTCAGGCAGGCGACCTCGGGCACCTGGCAGCTCGCCCAGGCCTATTCGACCAACCCGACGCTGCAGTGGAGCACCGCGGGCAAGACACCGGGTGCCTACTACATCGGGGTCTGGGCCCGCGACGCCGCAGGCAACGGCGTCATCAGCACGGTCCTTGGTCGAGCCGACGCATTCGGCTCGAGGCTGATCAACGTCTACACGCCGTGCGCGAAGGCAGCGCTCGCATCCTCGCCGGCTTCTCCGATCGCGCACGGCACGGGCGCCCACGTCACGTTTTCCGCAAGCGCGTCGGGGTGCTCCGACCCGAACCCGCTATATGAGTTCTGGCTCTTCAACGGCACGAGCTGGCAGGTGGTCCAGGGCTGGTCGACGCGATCGACGTTCGACTGGAACACGGGCGGCTTGCCCGCCGGAACCTGGCGCTTCGGCGTGTGGGTCCGCGACGCCGCGAGCCCGGGTGTCGTTGACGGCGGTGCGATGGGGCGCTACGACGCTTACGCGCCGGGCGCCTTCACCTTGACCTGATCCAGGCGCACGCCCGATCCCGCCCGCAGCGTTGACAGCCGCGGAGCAAGCGCCAGGTAACCGATCAGCAGCACGAACGCCAGCACGATCGTGTTGTAGATGAACACGTCGACGACGAAGCTCCACAGCGTGGCCGCGTAAAAGGCGGCAAGCAGTCCGGCGAAGCGAATGTCGCCAGAGCGCGCGCGACCGTATGCGAGCTCTGCGCCGAACCCGAAAAGGGCGAGAAACACGAGCGCGCCAGGGATGGTGAAGTCCTGGATCAGGCCGCGAAACGCCGTGTACACGTTGTACTGCGCGCCGTTGATCACCACCTGGTCGGTGTACAGGCCGGCCACCCGTGAGTGAATGTGGAGCAGGTCGAAGACTCCCGCGAACGTGTACTGGCCAAACGTGAGGTGCAGGCTGTCCCAGAGGCCGTAGCGCTGCAGCCATCCCGAAAAGACACCCATGTAAGGAAAGGTGTTGAGCCACAGCGACTCCACCACCGGAGTGGGGCGGCCGGCCGGCGAGCCCGCATAGCGAGCCATCAGGATGAGGACAAAGGCGCCCGCCATGACCACGACCACGCCGGCAAGCCACGCCACCCGTTTCAAAGTGAAGCTCGGTGCCTTGCCGGCTGCGATGCTCGTCGCCAGGTAGGAGCCTGCTCCGAGCGCGAGTGGCAGCAGCAAAGACGACCGTGTCGTCAGGATCACGGTGATCAAAACCGACGGCACGAGTACGACAATTGAAAGCCATCGCGACCATCCTCTGTCGCGGAGGCCGATCATGAGCCCGCTCAACATCGCCCCGAGGTAGGTGGCCGTGGTGAGCACGCGGGCAAGGGCCGGCTCCTCCCACGTGCCGCCGTTGCGGGCGACGGCCAGCTTGTGGATGGACTCGAGGATGGCGCCGAAAGACAGCAGACGTGGAGCGCTGCTGCTGGTCTCGACGCTGTACAGGATCAGCACCACCACGGCCAGCCCTAGCACAGTGCAGGCGGCGATGAGCCAGCCGAGGAGCGGGGGGTCTTGCGGCGGAAAAGGCGACGCCGCCGGCGTGGCATGCCGCCTGCCCGCGATCCATGAACCGAGCAGCACAGCCGCGCACGCCGCGGCGACGAAGAGCATGCCGGCCGGTGCCACGCTGATCGGTCCGGCGATCAGGGGCAGGCCTGCGAAGACGCACCAGAATCCCGCGAAGAACGCGGCCGGGGAATACCAGCTGCCGCCTGATTTTCGAGCCAGCCATGCGATCGCCGGGACCAGCAAGAAGATGGCTGCCGTCAGCCAGCTCATGCCGGACATTCTCTCAAGCGCCTGTAAGGGGCTGCCTCAGAAAAAGTTTCGAGTCAGGTAGCGCAGGGCCTGCCTTCGATACCGCGATGTGTCTCGATTCCAGAGGCCGTGCCGTGTGCTGCGCTCCGTGTGCTCGATGACGATCGAAGGCTCGAACATCACTGTCAGGCCGAGCTTCCGCGCTGTCTCCGCGACAAAGATCTCTTCGCCAAACAGAAAGGCGCCGTATTCGAGCGTGCCGCCCTTCTCGAAGTAGCTGCGGTGCAGGGCGATGAATGACCCGTGCGGTGCGTAGATCTTCTCTGGCGGCGCGGCGTTCGCGCGGACGGGTTCATTGGTCACACCGTCGAGCGTCCGGTGCTTGATCCAGCTAAGTCCCTGGTACACGGCGTCCACGGGATAGTGGCTGAAGATCCAGCTGTTGAGCCGCATCCGCCAGCGATTTGGCCTCAGGCGCATATAAGGGTTCTGCTCGACGAACGAGTTGAGAGTGCGGATCGACGGTGCGATGACCGCCGGCTCGTCGCCGCGATGCGAATCGAGCAGTCGCTGCAGCACATCGCGGGCCGGGAAAAAGACGTCGGGGTTGGAGACGATCACCCACTGGGGCATCTCGCGGTTCTTCAGGTGTTCCTTGAGGGCGGCCGCCGCGCCCCCGAAATAGCCGAGATTCTTGCCGGGAGCGAAGGTTTTAAGGTCGGCGGTGTCGGTCTCGATGATGGTCGGTTGCGGGCTGTTGTCGACCACCATCACGCGCAGTGACACGTTCAGCGTCTGCTCGCGTGCGCTGGAAACGAAATGCTGGGTTTCGACGGGCTTGCGGTAGTTGACGCAGATGAGGAGGAGTTCGGCCTGGGCTGTGACCAACGACGACGTGTCGAGGGTCTTGATCCTGTCCTCTAGGAGAGACACTGACGAGGCATCTTAACAGCCGCTTACCGCGACAAGGCGACACCCACGGCGTAAAGATTCTTGTACCGATGGTCTGATCCGGCCGACGGATCGACCTCGGCCGGCGGGCTGTAATCGGCCATCCCGTCGTGGACCGCGCCGAGCGTGGGCAGCCGGCCGTAGAGGACGCGTTTGACCAGCGATTTCATGCGCATCGAGCTGGGGATCAGCCTGTAGCGCACGGCCACATGACGGATGGGGCCGAGGATCCGGTCGCGTGACGACGCCGCCTCGATCGCGAAGGCGCCATAAGTGCGCACTTCAAAGCCGGCCCGTGTGAAGAGGCGGGCGACCTCGCCGACATTCGGGTACCGCGTGCTGAACGGGCTCGGGTTGAAGTCGGTGCGGTCGCGGTTGGGCAGGCAGACCATGAGGTGGCCGCCGGGCTTGATGACGCGGCGGCATTCGGCGAAAGCGGCCTCCTGGTCAGTGACGTAATAGATCGTCTCGAGCATGAAGACGGCGTCGAAGCTTGCGTCGCGGAACGGCAGGTGCTGTGCGTCCAACCGCACGAGCCGCGCGTCCGGGAGCTGGCGACGCGCCTCCCGGAGCAGGGACATCGTGTAATCGCCGCCAACCGCCAGGCGAGCGCGCTGCGCGAGATACGGGAGGCCCATGCCGCTGCCACATCCGATCTCGAGGACGGTGCCGCCGGGTGCGAGCTCCGACGCCATGCGGTATCGGAAGTACTGCATGGCGAGCTGTTCCGGCGACGCGGGCAAGCCCCACGTCTCGGTGACGGTGCTGTAGTCAGGTGTCACTTGCGCAGAGGCAGCAGCGCGGTCTTGACGAGGATGTCCAGGTCGTCGCGAAACCTGCCGCGCCGCACATACTCGAGCCCGAGCCGCATCTTCTCCGGGCGGATGAGCTCCGCATACGCCCTGTCCGGGTCTGGGTGACCGGCCAGGATCTCGCCCTCGTTGTGGAACCGCAGCGACGACCAGTCGGTGATCCCCGGCCGCACCGACAGGAGCTCGCGCTCCTCTGGCGTGTATCCGGCCACCTCCTCCTGCACCTGCGGACGAGGTCCGACAAAGCTCATGTCGCCTTTCAGCACGTTGACCAGCTGCGGCAGCTCGTCCAGCTTGTATCTGCGCAGGAAACGACCCGTGCTGGTCAGGCGAGGGTCGTCGTCCGGCGTGTTGGGCCCTCCGACCCTGTCGGCGTTCGTGACCATCGTGCGGAACTTGTACATGCGGAATTCGCGACCACCGCGACCCACGCGCCCGCCGGCGTAGATCGCGGGCCCGTCGCGGTCGAGCTTGATGCGAGCCCAGATCGCCAGGATCGCGGGCGACGCGACCACGAGTCCGATCGAGGACAGCCCGATGTCGAAGGCGCGCTTTGCGCCACGCGATCGACTCAGGAGTAGAAGTCCTTGATCGCCGCAGCGACTTCGAGGATCTGGTCCTCGCCGAGCTCGTTGTTCAAAGGCAGCGAGAGCACGGTCGTGCAGAGCTCCTCCGTGCGGGGAAGGCTGAAATGGTCGAGCCCGACCGGCTGCTTGTGGTTCGGCACCGGGCCGGGCGAGACCAGCGTCTCGATTCCCTTTGCGGCCAGGTGGGCGGCCAGCTCGTCCCGGCGTTTTGCCTCGATGACGTAGTTCTGGTAGATGTCGAAGTACGGTCCGCCGTCGGGCGCCGGCGGCCGCCTGACTTCACCCACGTCGGCCAGCTCCTCGTCGTAGATCGCCGCCAGCCTGCGCCGGTGGTTGATCCACTCCGGGAGCTTCTTGAGCTTCAGGTCGAGGATTGCGGCCTGGAGGTTGTCGAGCCGGCAGTTCCATCCCCAGCCCGAAAAGCCTGTCTTCGAGATGCGCCCGTGGTCGCGCAGCTCGCGCAACCGGTTCGCGAGCGCCGTGTCGCCCCCGCGCACGCCAAGGTACGCACCACCCAGCGCCTGCGCCGTGTCTTCGATGACCAGCAGGTCGTGCTTGCGGGCCAGCTCCATCAGCCTGTCCATCTGTACGAGCCGGCCGTTCAGGTGGACGGGCATGATCGCCTTCGTTCGCGGCGTGATCGCCGCCTCGATCAGGTGCACGCTCATGTTGTGGTCGTCGCCTACGTCGACGAGCACCGGCGTGGCGCCCACCTGGTGGATGACGGCCATCGTCGCCATGAACGTATGCGACACGGTGATGACCTCATCGCCGGGTCCGATGCCGACCGCCTCGAGCAGCAGGCGCAGGCCGTCGGTGCAGTTGCTGACGCCGACAGCATCAGCCGTGCCGACGAACGCGGCGAGGTTGTGCTCGAAGTCGAGCATCTGCCCGCGCATGATCAGGTCACCCTTCGAAAGCACGTCGCGCATCGTCGTCATGACCTCTTCCTCGATGCGCAGGAATTCCTTGCCCGGCTCCCAGAACCTAACCGACACGCCCATAGCTCCTTGTGATGACCTGCTGGATGGTTTTCAAGACCGATTCTTCGTCGAGGCCGTGCATCGCCTTGAGGTAATTCTGATCGCCGACGACCTGGTTGAACTCCGGGCGCAGGCCAATGCGCTTCAGCGGGGCGTGTCCCGTTTCGAGCTCGGCCATCAGCTCGGCGACGGCGCCGCCCAATCCGCCCTCGACGCTGTGCTCCTCCAGCGTGAAGACGTAGCGCGTCTCCGTCGCCGCGGCGATCACCGCATCGCGGTCGACCGGCTTCACCGTGTGCATGCTGACCAGCCGCACGCCGAGTCCCTGGCCGGCGAGGCTCTTCGCGACCTTGTCCGTGGTCGCGAGCATGCCGCCCGAGGCGATGAGCGTGATGTCCGATCCGTCGCGGATCGTGATCGCGCTGCCCACCTCGAAGTCGGGTTCCTTGGCGTGGACGATGGGCTCACCCGCCTTGCCGAGGCGCAGGTAGCAAGGTCCTTCGAGCGCGACCACCGCGCGCGTCGCGAGACGCGCCTCCACGGGGTCTCCCGGCGCGACCACGGTCATGTTGGGCAGCGAGCGCATGATCGCAACGTCCTCGGATGCGTGATGCGTCACACCGAGATTGCCGTAGGCGAGACCGCCTCCAACCGCAACGACCTTGACGTTCGCCCGGTGGTAGCAGACGTCGTTGCGAATCTGTTCGAGGCAGCGCAGCGTGCCGAAGTTGCCGATCGAGTAGGTGAAGACGATCTTGCCGGAAAGGGCCATGCCCGCCGCGAGGCCGATCATGTTCTGCTCCGACACGCCCGCGTTGACGAACTGGTCGGGATGCTTGTTCGCGAACTCTTCGATCACAGAGAAGCCGAGGTCGCCGACCACCAGGCACACGCGGTCGTCCTTCGCGGCGAGATCGTTCAACGTCTCGATGAACGCGGTCCTCACGAGGCCTCCACCTCGGCGAGGGCGGTGACGAGCTCCTCAGGGGTGGGCGGCCTGTAGTGCCACAGCACCTTGCCCTCCATCCAGCTCACGCCCTTGCCCTTGACGGTGTGGGCGATGATCGCGGTCGGTTTGCCTTTCTCGAGCGGCACCGCCGACAACGCATCGCCCAGCTCGGCGACGCTGTGCCCGTCCACCTCACGGGCCGACCATCCGAACGCGCGCAGCTTGTCGGCCAGCGGCTCCAGACGCAGCGTCTTGTCGACGAAGTCGAGGCTCTGGATCTTGTTGTAATCGATCACGATCACGAGGTTGTCGAGCCGGTGATGGCCGGCGAAAAGAATCGCCTCCCAGTTCGAGCCTTCGTCGCACTCGCCGTCGCTCATGACGACGAAAACGCGCCAGGCCTTGCCGCCGCGCTTCGCGGTGAGGGCCATCCCGGCGCCGACCGGCAGGCCGTGGCCCAACGAGCCGCTCGAAAATTCAACGCCGGGGACGCCCGCATGCGTGACGTGCCCATACAGCTGGCCGCCGTTGTGGGCGTACTCGGAGAGACGCTCCTCGGGAATGAAACCTGCCTCCGCCACCGCGGCGTACGTGACGGCCGCGGCGTGTCCCTTGGACATGATCAAGCGGTCTCGGTCGGGCCAGGTCGGGCGCTTCGGGTCGATCCGCATGATGCGTCCGTACAGCACCGCAAGGATGTCGGCAACCGAGAGGCAGGACCCGATGTGCGACGTCTTCGCAAGGCTGATCATTCGCAGCGAGTGGCTGCGCAGCTTGCGTGCCAGCGCGCGCAGGTCCTCGTCCGAAGCTCGGCCGTTCCCCCTCACGGAATCCTGGCGAACGCGATGTAGGGATCGAAGTCCACGCGCTCGAGCTCGAGGTTGCGGATGCCGAAGGTGTCGAGGACGGCCAGCGTCTCGCCCGGCCAGATGGGGTTGTCGAGCTCGTCGAACGCGACGATCGCGCCTTTCGGCATCCGCGGCACGAACGCCTCGAGCGCCGCTTTGGTCGGCTCGTAGAGGTCGAAGTCGAGGAAGAGGAGGCTGACCACCAGGTGCGGATGGTCGTGGATGAATCGCGGGATGGTCTCCACCGCGTCGCCCTTGATCAGCTCCACCTTGGGGATGTGGCCGAGGAAGCGGTCCCTGTCGTAAAGGGTGATCAGCTGCAGCAGCTCGGAATACGAATCCGCGCTCAAGCCGCCGGGCTCGGCCGTCTGCCAGCCGGGCCCGGTCTGGTCTCTCTCGCTGACCGTCGGGAACCCGGCGAAGCTGTCGAACCCGTAGATGCGGCGCGTCAGGTTGACCGGCTCGAGCACGGCGCTGAGCTTGGCCCATGCCATCAGCCCGTAGCCGCGGTTGACGCCGCACTCGACGATCGAACCTTTGACGCCGATGATCCGCTTGAAGATCTCGTACATCGCCAAGAGCCGCGTCAGGTGCTGGCGGCGGACGTACTTCGGAAAGTTCTCGATCCGGACCTCGACCGGGTCCTCGCTCGCGTTGAAGACCTTCTCGACCTCCGGCCCGACCATCCTCTCCTGCTCGGTGCGGAGGGGCTTGGAGTCGATGCTACGAGTCATCGGCCACCCGACGGCCTTCCCGTCTCCGCTCCATCCGCGGCTCTTCCGGCCGCCGCGGCGGGTTGTCGTTCGCGGCCATCTTGAGCGCGCGCACCAGCTCGTCCGCACGGCCCGAGCGGGCCAGCTCCTCCAGGCGCTGGATGGTCCAGTCCATGTCCTCAGGACTGAAAACGCGCGGCGAGACGACCTCCATGATCGCGGTGTGGTCGGTCGGCCTCGATCCTTCGTCCGGCCCCAGCAGCTCCTCGTGCAGCCGCTCGCCTGGGCGAAGCCCCGTGTAGACGATCTTGATATCGGCGCCGGGGCGGAGCCCGCGCGCGCGCACGAGCGCTTCGGCGAGGCTGACTATCTGCATCGGCTCGCCCATGTCGAGCATGTAGACGTGGCCGGCCCTGGCCACCGTCAGCGTCTTGATGACCAGGGACACCGCCTCGCGGATGGTCATCATGTAGCGGGTCATCTCGGGGTGGGTGATCGTCACCGGTCCGCCCTGCTCGATCTGCCGTTCGAAGAGCGGGACCACGCTGCCGCGGCTGCCCACCACGTTGCCGAATCGCACCGCCCAGCAGGTCATGTCGCCCTGCCAGCCAAGGATCATCTGCTCGCAGAGCCGCTTCGTGCAGCCCATCACCGAGTGGCGCGCCACGGCCTTGTCGGTCGAGATGAGGACGAAGGTCTTGACGGCGGCCGCTTCGGCGCAGCGCAGCGTGTTGTACGTGCCGATGACATTGGTCATCACAGCCTGCACGGGGTGCATCTCCGTCATCGGGACGTGCTTGTACGCGGCGGCGTGGAACACGAGCTCTGGGCGCTCCTCGGCGAAAAGCTGCACGAGCTGGTCGCGATCGGTGATCGAAACCAGCGCTTCGCGGATGTCGACGGACATCACCATGCGCAGCTCCTCGGTGATGTCAAACAGGCCTGACTCGTTGTTGTCGACGAGGACGAGTCGCCGTGGGTCGAGACCCGCCACCAGACGGCTGAGCTCCGATCCGATCGAACCTGCGGCGCCGGTGACGAGGACGGTCTTGCCCGCCACCATCTCGCGCGCCTGCTCCACCTCGATCTCGCGGTGCGTCCGGCCGACCAGATCGTCGGCCGACAGCTGCCTGAGCCGCGCTCCGTGCTGGCGGCGCATCCAGTGGTCCGCGGCCGGCACGATGAAGAGCGGCAGACCTGCCTGCAGAGAGGCGTTGAACATCTCCTTGTCCTGTGGCTGGGAGTCGCGGTCGAGAACGAACGCGACCCCGTCGGCGTCGGTCGACTTGAGGAGGTGGGGGAGATCGTCGGAATGGCCGACGACCGGCACGCCGAGCACGGTCTGATGGAGCTGGCTCCGGTCCATCGTCACGATCGCCACGGCCTGCCAGTCCGGACTGGGCGACTGGACAAGCTCCTTGACCGCCGGATGCGACGCCGAGTGCGCAACGATCAGCAGCCGGCTGCCTGTGGCCGGAGCGCGCGACAGGAGGCGCGGCAGAAGCCGAAAGATGCCGATTCCCATGAGTGCCGCGGGTGCCGCGAGCAGCGGCACCGCGAGCCGGAACACGCGGTAGTCGCCCGGCAGCGCCCAGTTGGCGAGCGTGATGAGCAGCGACGCTTCGGACACGGCCAACCCGGTGGCGATCGCGTCGTGGATGCCGGCAACCTTCCAGATCCGGCGGTAGAGCTTGAAGTGCGCCTCGGCAGCCCCGAGACCGAGGACGACCAACGCAAACGACAGGAATAGAGCGGTCCGCGACTGCGCCGTGTTGATGATCCGGCCGCCGTAGTTGAGCTGCTGGAACGCCTCGAGGGCGATCCAGAGGATGAGGACCTCGACCACGAAACCAGGGCCGTAGCGCAGCAGCGCGCGGAGCTTGTAAGCGAGCCAGGGACCGGCGCTGACCCGGGCTCCCGATGCCGGGCTGCGGGGGACGGTGCTCATCATCGGCTCGTCAAAGTGTCGCAAATAGGCCCCGGGCTCGCCTACGCCGCCGTCGAGAGAGCCCGTCGCTCAGGTCTCCGCAGCCGGTCGATCCCGAGCTTGAACGCGACGAGGCCGAAGATCCAGAGGCCTCGCTCGCTGGGTATGTCACCGCTCAGGTTGGCCACCGTGAAGAAGACCGCCAGCACCACGAGCACGGTTGCCGCCGGCGCAGACGCCCTCTTCACGCCGTGCCGGAAAAGCAGAATCCAACCCGCCAGCAGGGGCCCGAAGACCAGCACGAAACCGATCGCACCGGTCTCGGCCGCCACCTCCAGCGGCACGTTGTGCGGGTACTCGTAGAACTGCCCGGTGTGGAGAGAGTCGGGGACCTGGCCGGCAAACGAGCCGAGGCCGGCGCCGAGGATCGGGTTGTGCACGAACAGCCGGGCGCCGAGCGCCAGCAGCCTGTCCCGGTCGCCCGCGCTGCTCTCGAGGCCGACGAACCGGTCCGTCACGCAGTGGCAGCTCGACGCAGTTCCGGACGCGCCCAGCCCGATGCCGCTGACACCGGTGTAGGTGACGGCAAGGAAGCCGATGGTGAGCAGAACCAGCGCGATCGGCAGCAGCACGTAACGCTCGGTCGCCACCGCTCGGAGGCGCTCCCACGCGCTGCCGATCGCCGTGCGGTAGCGCACCGCCGCCCAGAAAGCCGCCGAGAGCAACAGCCCGGCCACCAACGCGACCACCGCCTGGCGTGAGCCGGCCATCATGACGCCCGCGATCCCAAGCAGCCCCAGCGACAGAGATGCCGGAAAGCGCTGAATCGGCCAGCGCTGCACCGCGACCACGGTGCCGAGGGCGATGAGGTTGCCCTGCCACGAATAGCGGTCGGTGCCGAGGAAGTGGCTTCCGAGCGTGATCAACGTGACCAGCGCTACGGCTGATCCGACCGCGACCTGTGCAAGGGCCGTGGGCCAGAACGCCTCCGCGCGCTCGATCATCAGCGCGACCGCAGCCGCCATCGGCAGGACGACCAGGACGAAGTACCCGGTCTTCGAGGTGCCGTACGCGAGCTGATCGGGCTGAAGGTGAAGCAGGAAAGCGCTCCGTAACCACGAGATGACCATCCACGCGGCCACGACGCCGAGGTAACCCATCACAACCCGATCCAACTGTTCGCTGGGCAGAGTCGCGATGGCGGCGAACACGTAGGCCGCCGCGATCGCGGCCGAGAGGAAGACGCGCTGCGGCGACCCGGCCAGCACCGCCACCGGAAGGGCGGCGAGCAAGGCGAGGCGAACAGGGTGCAGCGGCCACAGCTGCGGCCACTGCGCTGCAAGCCTGGCGCCGAGGTGGCGCGGTGAAAATGAGCTCAAGTTCTATGGAGCCCACCAACTAGAACCGGGCGCTCCGACGAGGTACCTGCGATCCGGGCCCAATCGCCACAATAGGAACGCGATGGCCGCAAGCGAATGGTTGATCCCATTCAACAAGCCCACCTTCGAGGGACGCGAGTTCGAGTACATCGGCGCCGCGATCGCATCAGGGCATGTGTCCGGTGACGGGCTCTACAGCAAGCGCTGCCACCAGTACCTGGAGTCCGAGCTCGGCGTGGCGAAGGCCCTCCTCACCACCTCGTGCACTCACGCGCTCGAGATGGCGGCGCTGATCCTGACCATGAAGCCGGGCGACGAGGTGATCATCCCCTCGTTCACTTTCGTGTCCACCGCCAACGCATTCGTGCTGCGAGGCGCGCGACCCGTCTTCATAGACGTCCGGCCCGACACTCTCAACTTCGACGAGCGCCAGTTCGAGGCGCTCATCACGGAGCGCACTCGAGCCGCTGTGCCTGTTCATTACGCAGGCGTCGGCTGCGAGATGGACCGGATCGTCGAGGTCGCGTCGAGGCATGGCGTCGAGATCGTCGAGGACAACGCCCACGGTCTTTTTGGCACGTATCACGGGAAGTACCTCGGCACGTTCGGATGCATGGCGACCCAGAGCTTTCACGAGACCAAGAACTTCAGCTGCGGAGAGGGCGGCGCCCTGCTGGTCAACGACGCGGCGCTAGTCGAACGCGCCGAGATCGTTCGCGAGAAGGGCACCAACCGGAGTCGATTCTTCCGCGGCCAGGTGGACAAGTACACGTGGACCGATATCGGCTCGAGCTACCTGATGTCCGACCTGCTCGCGGCGATCCTGCTCGCGCAGCTGGAGTCGCGCGACTCGATTCAAGTCAGGCGCCAGGCCATCTGGGCTCGTTATGAGCGGGGGCTGAGCGACTGGGCGGGCGAGAACGGCGCGCGCCTCCCGGTGGTGCCGGCGTCTCGCGAGCAGTCGTTCCACATGTTCTACATCCTGCTGCCGAGCCTCGACAGCCGTCAGCGACTGATCGCCCACCTGAAGGACAGGGGCATTCTCAGCGTCTTCCACTACCTGCCCCTTCATCTCTCCGCTATGGGCGTGAAGTTCGGCGGACGGGTTGGACAGTGCCCGGTCACCGAGGACGTCAGCGATCGCCTGCTCCGCCTACCGTTCTACAACTCGCTCAGCGAGGCGCAGCAGGACCGCGTCATCGAAGCGATCCGCGAGTTCGCCCCTTAGTGCCCTCCGCGCCAACCCAGGTCGAACCCGAAGAGAGCACCTATCCGCCGGATGTCTATGAGAGCCTCGTCGCGGTCGAGGACCGGCACTTCTGGTTTCGCGCGCGCAACCAGGCGATAGTCGCCGCGTTCGAATCGATCCGCGGACGCCTGCGCCCCGGTTATCGCGTCCTCGAGGTTGGATGTGGCACCGGCAACGTTCTGCGCGAGCTCCAGCGCGCCGCGGTCGGAGGCGATGCGATCGGAATGGACCTTCACATCGAAGGGCTTCGTTACGCGAAGCGGCGCCTGGCGCCGCCCCTTCTCGTGCGCGGCGATGCGGGCCATCCTCCGTTCGCGGTGCGTTTCGAGGTCGTCGGGCTCTTCGACGTTCTCGAGCACCTCGAGCACGACGTGGAAGTCCTCCGCTTCCTGCGAGGACTCCTGACCGTGGACGGCTACCTGCTTCTGACCGTGCCGGCCGACCCAAAGTTGTGGAGCTACTTCGACGTCGGGTCGCGCCACAAGCGCCGCTACGAGAGAGACGAGCTGCACCAGAAGCTGACCGCGGCCGGGTATTCGGTGGAATACCTGACCCCTTACATGGCGGTGCTGCACCCGGTGCTGTGGTGGGGGCGGCGGATCACAGGCCGAGGTCATCACCACATCGATGATTCGCGGGAGGCGTGGAAGCTGGCCGGCGCGGACCTCCGCGTGCGTCCGGTCAGCGGCGCGGTTCTCGGGCTCGCCCTGCGCCAGGAGATCCGCTTCGTGCGCCGGCGGATTGAGCTGCCCGTCGGGGCTTCGCTGCTCGCCATCGCCCGGGCAGCCTGACGATGCCGGTCGAGGCTCCCGGGGTCCGGCTCTCTCCGCTCGACATGGAACGATTCGGGACGGTGATCGCCCGCGCGGACGGGCTCACCGCTCGCGAGCTCCCGGCGGTCCTCGACTTCTGCGAAGCCAACCAGGTCCAGATGCTCATCGCGCGAAGTGGCGTCGAGGACGCGACGACCACGCATGCGCTCGAGTCCGCAAGCTTCCTTTTGATGGACACGCTCATCTACTACGAGAGGGACCTGGCCGCGTCGCCGGTGCAGCCCGGCGGCACTGAGGAGATCCGTGTGCTCGGACCTGATGACGCGGCGCGGGTGGAGTCGATCGCGCGGGAATGCTTCCGAGACTACCTGGGCCACTACCACGCCGACCGTCGCTTGGCCCGCGAGGCTTGCACCGAGGTCTATGCGTCATGGGCCCGCTCGTCCTGCGAAAACGTCGGACCTGACGCCTTTGTCCTGGTCGCCGGCAGCCCGCGGCGGGACGGGTTCAGCACGTTTCGCCGCACCGCGAGCGGCGAGGGCGAGCTACTGCTGGGCGCGGTCCTGCCGGCGGCGCGAGGCAGGGGTCTCTACCGCCAGATGACGCTGGCCGGAATGCTCCGCATGCAGGAGTCTGGGACCAAGCGTTTCGTGACGTCCACCCACCTCGGCAACTGGGGCGCGCACGTAGCGTGGACCGCCGCGGGACTGCGACCGTTCCGCGCCTACCACACGTCTCACCGCTGGTTCGACCGGCCTCAGCGACCGCGCGTCTGAGATCTGACGGCGGCGCCGACCAGCTCCTCTTCGCCCCGCACGGCGGTCTCGTGCTGAGCGATCTGGCGGATCGAGTACACCGGATGCTGCATCGACCGCATGTGCATCCGCGCGAGGTACTCGCCGATGATCCCGAGTGCGAAGAGCTGCGCGCCGGAGAAGATGGCGATCATCGAAGCCAGGAAAGAGAAGCCGGGGACCGCGCCGCCGTAGATCAAGTTGCGACCGACGACGAACAGCAGCAACGCGGTGCCGACGACCGTGAAGAAGAAGCCTACGACGCTTGCAGCCTGCAGCGGCCAGGTGCTGAAGCCCGTGATCATGTTGATGGAGTGCACGAGCAGCTTCCGGAACGTGTAGTTCGATCTGCCTAGACGGCGCGGCTCGTGCCGAACCTCGACAGCGTCAAAGCGGGTGGTGCCGAAGGTCAGCAGCACGTCGACGCTGACGTAGGGTCCATCGAATCCGGCGAACGCGTCTCGCAACTGGGTCCGGAAGAGGCGGAAGGCGCCGGCCTTGCGCGCGATCGGCGCGCCCATCGCAGATTGCAGCGCGAACTTGGTGATCTGGCTTGCAGCGTCCCTCCACAGCCCGTGCTGCTCGACCGAAGGAGTCCCGTAGACGACGTCGGTGCCTGGTGCGAGGCGGTTAATGAGTTTCGGAATCTCTTCGGGCGGG
>WNFX01005579.1_pt1 | contig 15264 bp, 13 predicted proteins | sample 5400111 | NCBI WGS metagenome assembly WNFX01 (sample SAMN13153363, study PRJNA577476) | soil metagenome | isolation source: 40 cm soil or saprolite under grassland replicate 1 | place: USA:California | collected 2016-06-15 | reverse complement strand
CCAATGCTTATCCTCCTGGCAGCAGGATTCATCTGGTGGCTGACGCATAAAGAAAATGGGACTTTGCGCTGGATGATTGATAAAATACGCGGCAAAGACCAAATATCAACTAATACACCTGATCAGTCAGAGAATTCTTCTGAATCGAATAAGGAGAGAATCCACAATGCCCCATCTCAAGCTTGACCAATCCCTGGTAAACGAAGCACGCGCACTTGCCCTCCATATTAGTGAGCCTGTCATTGATTTCATTAATGAGCACACAACTGTTGCCATCGAACGTGCCACCTTACGCTTGATTGGCATAGATGGTATCGATGAAGATGGGGTACCCCTGCCAAACCGCATTGTTGACAGTGCGTTGTCATTACTGCCTGGTGGTATTTTGCGCCCATTTGTGGCGACCATGCTTACACACCAGCTAGATGCGCAAGCCATCGCCGAAGCCATTGGACACGGGGAGATTGCCTTGCACGAAGAGCGTGTAGACGATGCGTCACAGTCCACGATCGATGCCGAGGCGCTGCATCTGGTAGAAGAAGGTGTGACGCGCATTAGCGCACGACGAGCCGAACGTACTGTCCTGATCGAAGAATTAAGCAACCCGCCGACACCCTGGCTCTATGTCATTGTAGCAACAGGAAATATCTATGAAGACATTCTGCAGGCACAAGCGGCTGCACGGCAGGGTGCCGATGTCATTGCTGTTATTCGTTCGACAGCACAGAGCCTGCTAGACTACGTGCCTTTTGGCCCCACCACTGAGGGCTTTGGTGGCACTTATGCAACCCAGGCAAACTTCAAGCTGATGCGTGCAGCACTGGATGAGGTTAGTCGCGAGGTAGGTCGCTACATACGACTCACTAACTATTGTTCGGGTCTATGTATGCCCGAGATTGCCGCAATGGGTGCCCTGGAGCGTCTTGACATGATGCTCAACGATGCCCTTTATGGAATTATCTTCCGCGATATCAATATGAAACGCACGCTTGTCGATCAACTGTTCTCCCGGCGTATTAATGCTGCAGCTGGCATCATCATTAATACAGGCGAAGATAATTATTTGACAACCGCTGATGCGATTGAATCCGAGCATACGGTTGTTGCCTCGCAGTTCATCAACGAACGCTTTGCCCAGATCGCGGGTATTCCACCAGAACAGATGGGACTCGGTCACGCCTTCGAAATTGACCCCTCAACGCCAAACCACTTGCTACATGAGATAGCCTCAGCACAATTGATACGTGATCTCTTTCCCGGTTACCCTATTAAGTATATGCCTCCTACCAAACACATGACAGGTGATGTCTTCCGCGGGCATGTCCTTGATAGTTTCTTCAATTTTGTGGGAGTGTTAACAGGGCAGGGCATTCAATTATTAGGCATGCCAACCGAGGCTATTCATACGCCGCTTTTGCAAGATCGTTTCCTCTCCATACGCAGCGCATCCTATGTATTTAACGCTGCTCGCGATCTGGGTCAACAATTCGATTGGCGTGAAGATAGCCTGATAGTGCGTTGGGCAAATAAAATATTACGTGAAGCCGTCGAACTTTTACAAGAAATTGACAGACTTGGCCTTTTTCAAGCTTTGGAAGTCGGGCTTTTCGCTGACATCAAACGTTCCCCTGAAGGTGGTCGTGGGCTAGAGGGAGTAATTAGAAGGAATGACAGGTATTTTAATCCGTTTTATGAGGAATTACTGGCTTAGGTTGTTGCTACAACCGTAAATGAATCTCCAACTTCACATAAGTCTACAGACACAAAGGGCATCACGACCATGAATTCAATTCTTCATTCTATTCATGGCAGTGATACCCCTGGGCATCTGTATCACTAAACTTATCTATAATAATGGCCTGACCTTCGCGAGTTAGACATACTGCTGAAAGTCATCACCAGGCTCAAATTCGTCCTCCTCAAAATCTTTTTCATCATCATATTCGTCCAGGTAGCCTAAATCAGGAGCATTTGTCGAATATGACTCCGTCTGAATCTTGATAGTCGGATGTACGAGCGGGAAAGGCCTCAAACCGCTCAACTCGGCCGGACCGCTCATCTGCGATTCATAAGCTAGCAAGCCTTCGCGCACCAGCACCTCTTCTCCCCATGCCATCGACTCAAAGCCCAGACGACGTAAATCCATCACCATTCCGGGCCAAGTGTCTTCGGCATCAACCGCCCACCAATCTTGTCCCATTACACTAACAGGCCGAACTCGCAAAGGCCGGTTAAGATCGCCCAGAGTAGCCAATAACGTCGTGCGTTTCTTTGCGGCTCTATTCATGATTGGCAAAACCGTCCCTTCTATACTAGAACAATACCTCCATTGTTCCTCCCTACAAGCAACTGAAGAAATACAATTGTTCGCTCTTCACGAAACACTAATTCATTTCAAGTTCCAAACAAGGATTACAATGCTTATACTTAAACATACCACATGAATCAATCAATGTGCCAGTGATTACATGTAAATACGCAACATAATACAGATTGGATGATTTTGATAAATGACTTTAGCGTTTCAAAGCAGGGGCATCTCTAGAGAAATCTATCTGAACTTGAAGCACACATGGTTTCGCCGCCACTGGCGGCGAAACCATGTTGATAAGCGTGAGTCGCTTAACGTCACTATACAAGCGAATTCTCAGGTAACATCTCAACATCTATAGAAGAAGGCACTTCAGTCTCAACTTCTATCTTCTTACCAGCATAGCGCGCGCGCATTCCAGGCGTAACGCGATATACATCACGTACCAGGCCAACACGTTCAAGCGTCCAGATTACATAACCAGACAGATCGAACTGCCACCAGTGCAACCCATGAAAGGCCGAACGTGGGAACGCGTGATGATTGTTATGCCAACCTTCACCCAAGCCTAACAGCCCTACAATCCACTCGTTACGGCTCTGATCTCTCGTTTCGAATTCGCGCTTACCAAAGGTATGACAAACGGAATTGACACTCCAGGTGATATGGTGTGTAATAAAGATGCGCACTAGACCACCCCAAAGAAGTCCGGTCCAACCTCCAATGGCAAAGGGGATTGCAAGTGAGAGAATCACCCAGAGGACGAAGGTGCTACTGACGAAAACGACGATTGGATCCTTCACCAGATTACGACAATATACATTGGGATCAGCAAATGATCTATTGAACATCCAGCCCATATGCGCATGCCAGAAGCCCTCAACTGGACTATGAGGATCACCTTCGCGATCAGAGTGGGCATGATGCTTTATATGTATAGCAGCCCATTCAAGCGCCGGGCCTTCCACTGCCATCGAGCCAAGGACAAGGAAAATGAACTTGACAACGGGATGAGGCTGGAAACTTCGGTGTGTAAGCATCCGATGATAACCGATAGTCACACCAAGTCCAGCAAGCACGTTAAATGCTATTAGTAACGCAATGTCAGTCCAGTTTACCGCACGCTGCCACAATAACCATATCGCGAAAAGCGTTGCCAGAAAGGGCAAAACAACTACAACAAGCATTACAATCTTTTTTATTGTTAGGGAACGCATCAAAACCTCCGCTCATTCTACACCACTTAAAAAAGTGGAACAGTAGTAAGAGCGGAAAATCAATCCTTTTGTTTCAGGCTCGCCCTCTGGAGGAACCGTCTGTAGAACCCTGGGTCGCGTTATAAGCATCCAGACAAAGTAGATCAACCCGATACCAAACATGACCAGAGAATAAACCCATGGCGCTCTAAATTGGGCATCGCGGAAGATGGAGAGTTCAAAAACCAGCCATATGATCGATAAGACTATTATGGGCCACTCCCAGACTCCAAGCTTGAATCCGTGCGTCTCTGGTAATTTACGCCTTGCGTAGATGTAAAGCACGACCGTAGACAGATAAATGATAGCGGGAAGCAAGGTCGCCGCGCTGAACAGGTTAGTCAGTGTACTGCTCTGGCTTGGGACGAGAATACCCAGCAAGGCAAAGACTGCCAACACTACCACAATCAGAATGCCGCAGAATAATGTGGCGGCTACAGGAGTACCAGTCTCCTCGCCTACTTGCCTGAGCAGTGAATGACCTGGAAATCGCTCGTCTCGTGACATTGCCCAGGTCAAACGTGTAACAGTAATAAAGATTACCAGGCCGCACGCAAAAATTGAGAAGGTGACGAATACCAGGAAGATATCACCAACCACCGTGCCCAGCATCTGGGTGACAATATCTGCAACTGGCGTTGCAGAAGCAGTGAGTGCCGCAATGTTTTGCGATGCCAGGTCGAGCGCGAGAAGGAATCCGAAGCCCACTACACCACTCAAGAACACTGAAAACCACATGGCAGTGGGAACAGTTCTGTGGGCATCCTGAGTCTCATCGGCGAGGTTGGCTGCCGCTTCAAATCCTACAATGGTAAAAGCTCCAAGTAGGAATGAGAGCATAAATGGGCTAGCGGTTGTAAGCGTACCGAATCCGAACCATGGAGAAGGTGCGCTGCCGGTGCTAAAGAGATGGCTCGGTTGCAACATTCCTCGTACAGCACCAACTATCACTAACAATAAGGTCAGCCCCACGATGCCGACTATCTCAGTGCCGACCGCAGCGTTATTGATACGGGTTGACCAGAAAGTGGAAAAAACAATGAGCAACATCTGCACCAATATCACAATGGTTGTAGCCAACCATGCATTTTGGGCAGATGCGGTATAGCCAAAGAGGCTGGGCAGCACTGTTGAGGCCACAGCATAATCGACCGCTACCACATCTACAATCAGGAAGATGAATGAAATCCAGCCAATGAGCCAGCCAACTTTGGGATTCGCCAATCGTGACACCTATTGATACGAATAACCTGCCAGCGGTATACGTGATGCCAGCGCGGCAAAGACCAGCGAAACGAACAACTGGCCGACAATAACCAGCGGCCACGTCCAGATGCCCACTGGCCCACTGTTGATCAGTACAAACCCATATGTAGTGAAAATTCCGGTGATGATGGAAACCACTGCTAACAGATGACACCTACTTTGACATAAGTCAGATGATAGCAGACCTCAAGCGCATTCTTTGCTATGCAACACACTAGGTTTCTATTGATTCGAGTGCCACTGCGAGTTTTTCTGTATGTTGTGGCAGACCGACAGTGACACGCAGGGAATTTTGCAAAGCGGAAGATTGGAAGTAGCGGAGTAAAATACCATGTGACTCAACAGTAGCGCGTACTTTCTCAATTTTTACTGTTTGGTCACGCAGATGCGCGAGAATAAAGTTTCCCTCTGACGGAATAGGCAAAAGATAGGGTTGCTTTGTTAGCAGTTTGAAAAGGTTCTCTCGCTCCTTGATAATCCGGCGCACATTGTTTTGAACGTAGTCAAGATTATTAAGTGTCAGGATAGCGGCGATATGTCCGGCTGTGTTGACCTCAAAAGGGTTCTGTGCCCGACGTATATTCTGTGCAATCCATTCAGGACATAGGCCATAACCAATACGAAGGCCAGCTAAACCTGCCCACTTGCTAAAGGTTCGTAAAACAATGAGGTTTTTATACATTGGCACGAGACGCGCCATTCCTTGCGGAATGCGTGAGAACTCAATGTATGCTTCGTCTACAACAACAATGCGGCCAGTCTCAAGCAGCGTCAATACGTCTTTTTCATTGACCGGATTACCTGTGGGATTGTTCGGTGAGCAGAGGACAATCAATTTTGTCGAAGGACGAAGAGCAGCCAGTATTCCCTCAATATCCAGTTCATACTCAGTTGTGCGGGGAACTTCTAACACAGAAGCATTACAAAGGCTGGCACAGGTCGTGTAATAGGAGAATGTCGGCGGGCAACAGATGATTGTGTCACCAGACGCAAGGAAGATATGCCAGAGCAGGTAAATGAGTTCACTGCTTCCATGACCAACCACAATAAACTCTGGTTCAAGTCCTGTGTATGAAGAAAGGGCAGATCGCAAAGCAGCAGAATTGGTATCAGGATATATATTGTAATTCGTATAATCGCTCAGTGCTTGTAATACTTCTGGCATCGGAGGGTACGGGCTTTCGTTGCTATTTAACTTCACAAGTTGGTGAAGAGGAATACCAGTGCGCCCGCTAAAGGCTTCAAGTGACTCACCAGGAATATACTCTACTATGCAATCTACCTCTGGACGCACGCTTGTGTGCCGCATTGATGAAGATGAGAACGCCATTATATTACTCCTAATATATGTTCATATGTATAGTAAACGTATGAAAAGCAGTACAAATATCAAGTCAGTTTGGATGTGCAGATAAGGCAGTTAGCTTATCTTATGTGAAAGAGAACTTTGTTGGAATAACCACAGCAATATATAAAACTAACGACCTTATATGAAGCAGGGAGATCATTTATTTCCCTGTATTTCTTATGAAAACAGCGTAATGTAGAATAGTGCAACTGTCAACTGTTCTATGCTGCCTGAAAATAGACGAGAACGCTATACTGCATATGCTGAAACACTACGAGTGCGTTTCAACAAGGGCTTTCTGAAAAACATGCAGGAGAAACCTTTGTGGGGTCTGTATAAGCTGGAACAAGACGAGCGGGGAAACATACACAAGGCATCATACCACCCGAAAGGCTACAGAATATCTATCTATAAACCTCGTTCGTGGTCTAGTCTTGATAACGTGCTCGAAGCCTTAGCTAGCGGAAAGCAGAAATATCTCTGCCATACCTGTCGGAAACAAAGCCGGGACAATCCAACCCCGCATGCCTATTCTGAAGAACGTCGAGAAGAGATCCTACGGGCCTATGAAGAGCGCAGCAGCCTGCGTGGGCTGGAACGGACCTTTGGGGTCTCACGCAACTCGGTCATCAGCTGGATCAAAAAAAAGCGGCTGAACTTTCTCCCTTGTGCGAAACGGTCATGACTCCGAATGGCAATGATCCGGTTTCAACCGTCCTAGAATTGGATGAACTGTGGTCCTTTGTTGCCAAAAAGATCAACCAGAGTTGGATCTGGATTGCCTTGTGCCGCCAAACTCGTCAAGTGGTCGCTTATGCCATCGGAGACCGGAGCGAAAGGACGTGTCGTCGCTTATGGGAGACTATTCCACCAGCCTACCGTGTGGGCCATTGCTTCATGGACTTTTGGGTCGCCTATCAGGCAGTGATTCCAGCAGAGCAATATAGCGCTGTTGGGAAGGAGACTGGGGAAACGGCTCATGTAGAACGTTGGAATAATACCCTCCGGCAACGCCTGGCTCGCTTTGTTCGCAAAACGCTCTCTTTTTCCAAATCGCTGCTCATGCACGAGGCCTGCCTGCACCTTTTTCTGCATCGTTATAACATTGAGCGAGCCTCCATTCTCTCGCAGGCTTCCCCTTCCTCTTAAGTTTATTTTATCTTGTTTTGTTCTTGTATCATCTTCTCTACTGAATCGATGTTATCTTCTTTCAAGTCATGTGTCCCGGAGAGGGAAGTCCTGTAGTGATGAGGAGCTTTGCGGTTATGACGATTTGCACGGTCATCGCTTACCGTGTATTTGCACGTTTCACTTGGACCTGATTGCCTGTCATCCGATGCATGCCACTCAACGGTTCGATCAGGGACCGATCACTGCCAATCAGTTTGTTGATATTGGCTCCAGGCAAGCCATGAGGAACCACGACCATCCCCGGCAAGACGCCCTCATGGGACCAGGCGGGTAAGCGTATCTCACCGGCGGCAGACCTCACGAGAATTTCCTCGTCCTCCTGTAAACTCAGGCGCTCCATATCACTCAGACACAACCATGCGCTGGCTTCTGTGTTCCCATCGCGTGTCGCGCCATGAATCCAGCTATTTTGCCCCAATCGTCGGCGCCGACTCAACAACGTAAACGTCGCTGCGTCCGTTTGGACATGGCTCTGTTCTGTCGCATAGCGCGCCAGGCGTTCCCGTTCGCTCTGCAGTTCTGGATGCCAAAATCTCACCTGGCGCTTCCCACGTACATAGGTGCCACCTTTGGGTGGACGCCAGGGGATGCCTTTGCCTCCTCGCATGGAGCGCTTGAACGGAAAGGTCGTGACATCGATCAAGGGTTGGAGCAGAGCATCCCAATTGACGGCGCGCACGAGACGAGTCAAGATACCAAGCACTGGCCTGCCAGCGGCAACGCTTAGATCGAGCAAAATTTGCCACTCAGGACGACACGCTTCCGGCGCGGGGCGCATGGGGGACGTCGATTCGAGAAAGGGAGCCTGCGTAAACATCGCATTCCACGCGCCGAGATCAAACCGTTCCAACCACGTGCTGGCCGGGAGGAGCAAATCGGCCTCCTGCCCGGTTTGATTTTGGAACAGGTCGATGCAGACCAGCACATCCAAATGCTGGAAGGCCTGTCTGAGTCGAGTTTCGTCCGGTGCTGACGTGAGCGGATTCCCACTCATGACGATGAGGGCACGAATCTGTCCGTCACCGGGGGTGAGGATTTCCTCTGGCAAGATGCCAGCAGGCAAACCACCCGCATTACTTATGTATGCGCCAATGCGGCTACGCTGTGGCGAAAGCTTGACCAGCCATCCGAGCACAACGCCCCACGGCTGAAACAGTAAGCCCCCCTCCTGGTCAAAGTTTCCCGAAAGATAGGCCAATGCTTGCAAAGCAACAGAACTGAGCGTCCCAAAGGGGCCTTGATTGACGCCGACCGAGAGAAAAAAGGTGGCCCGCTCTGCTTGCCTGATCGACGACGCTAACTCACGAATGCGTTCAAGAGGGATCCCTGTCAGCAGTGCCGCGCGTTCGGCGGGATACCCCGCCGCCAACTTGAGCAGCTCATCGAGGCCACTCACGCGCGGATTGGGCCGAGAGAGATCGCGTAATTCATGCAGCAGCGCGAGCAGGAGAAAAATATCTGTGCCAGGATGGATGGGGACATGTCCCCCCCAACGCTCAACACTTTCGGTGCGACGAGGATCGACGATCACCATGTCGCCTCCTCGTTTCTTAAAACGATCAAAAGCCGTCGTCCCACCCCGCAGGTGCATATAGGTTCCCTGGGAAACGGCAGGATTTGTCCCGAACAACAAGGCAAAGTCTGCCTGTTCCAGGTCCATAATCGGCGCTATCCATTCATTCCCATGGACCAGGCGAGAAGCCACCATCTTGCTATCATTGTCCTGGCTCCCCGCTGAATACAAGTTCCTGGTCCCGAGGGCGCGCGCGAGTCCAATATAAGCGAGCCCGCCGAGGATGTTATGAATCGCCGGTGTCCCGAGATACAGCGCAATCGCATGTGGGCCAGCGGTTTTCAAAATGGGACGAATCCGATCTTTGAAGTAATCCAGCGCCTCTTTCCAGGAAACCTGCTGATACGTCCCATCTGGTTGACGCACCAATGGGTGCATGAGGCGTTCGGGATGGTTCGCCACCTCAAGAAAACGTGTCCCTTTCGCACAGACATATCCCTGGCTGACAGGATGTTCACGATCTGGCCGAAGAGATGTGATCGCGCCTTCGGCATCGAAATCGACACGCAGACCGCAGTGCACCTCACAAATTCTGCAAAAGGTCTTTTTATGAGCTTGCCCACTGGGTGCTTTATATGGTGAGCCCGTTTCTTTCTCTCCCGTCATAGATTTGTTCTTCATAGATAACACTTCTGCTCGTGAGAGGACACAGGTCAAGTATACCATGAAACTGACGGAATCAGTGCACTGATTCCTGAGCATTCCACCAGAAAACCAAAATGAAATGAGCGCGAACGGGCAAAAGGCCCTTGGGAAACACCGAAATATTCCACGCCAACACCGAAAAACGTGAGGAGTTTCCAGCGTAACCCCGAAAAAAGGAAGAAGAGTGACTCTCCTTGAGAAGCGGCTTTGAGCACACACTTTTTTCGGAGATAGGATGGAACCGGCTCTGATTCCGGACTTACGATGGAATTCTCATTCTGTTCTGGCATCTGCGAAGGCAAGAAGGGAGGAATGCCAGCTATTCAAAGAGCGTATCATGGTGAATCATTTCATAAAAAACAGAGGAGATACAATGTGGGTAACCAGCTTGAAATGGCGAGGGCTATCCTCTCGACAACAGCAGCGCGTTGGTCGAGCCTGACTGAAAACGTGCCTCTTGAAGTGCTAGCCCGTACTCCAACACCGGGTGAATGGTCAACTATGGATTGCCTGTGCCATTTACTTGATGCCGAGCGCTGGGTCTTTCCAGTACGCGTGCAAGCATTGTTGTCTGGGAAAAATTTTGTTGCCTTTGATCCAGATACACAGGGAACATATTACACGACGCAGAACCCAGAGCAGCTAGCCAAGGAGTTTGCTAGGCTGTGTAAGGTCAATCTCATCGAGTTTGATCAGGTGACGATTGAAGACTTGATCCGTACTTCCCAGCAGAGTGAGCTTGGGACAGTCACATTAAACGAGTTGGTGCATGAATGGGCGGCACATGATTTGATGCACACTGTACAGGCTGAGCGTGCTATGATGCAACCTTTCATTCGTGCTTCGGATCCATGGCGCCCACACTTTCATGATCACGATGTGGGCAAGTGAGAGTGAACGAACGGGCAACAATCGAGCGCTTTCCACGGCTAAGGGATCGGGCCATCTTCGTTGGCAACCCCGAGGACATCGTTCCTGACACCTTCGGCTCAAATCTCCCTGCTATCCGGGCGTGGACAGAGCTGCATTATGACTTCGCTGGCCACATTACGGGGTTCGATCCGGCAGCCTCAGCTTGCAACCACCAACACTATCCTTATGGGTTTCTACCGGAATGAACAGCATGAGGATAAAAGGGAGATACCGAGAAGAGAACCTTCTCGGTAACATATGACTCGGATCGCTGAAATGAGCGCTATCATGGCTGCTATATCTTGCCTTCTCTCTAGTAAAACTGCTTTGACTGCTTCACTCCTGGTGACTGCTGGTCAAGCTCATGGATATCATCTTCAATATCTGGTAAGTGACCTCTGCTCATCCATCCATATGGGAATGATAGTCATAGATGCTAGCATGTTTTCTTCCAAACACGTCATGATAAGTAAGCATGACTTTGAAAGGCTCTGCTGATAGTACCACGAATCAGTTGCGCAATGGCAGCAATGCGAGTAGCGAGTTCTTTCGGATTACCAATGGTCGGAACATGAAGTTTGACAGGCCACTAGTTTTCTCTCCTGTTAGGATAACAAAAATTTACGTGTGCATCAGAACCTGTCCAAATTCGTACTGAGCACTACTCCAATCTAACACGTCATCTAGTGAGCGCCGGAACTCTTCGAGTGCTTCTTCACGTGCCGTTTCGTCTGGTATGACGGTTCCTCGCCACACGAGAAGAAGAAACACTCGCTCAACAGAATCTTTGCTCGCTGCAATATAACGCATCACTGTTCCAGGAAAGAGGTGCTGTCTCTTTTTCCTGATCTCTTCCAATTTTTGCAATAATACATCGCGTTGGCCAGCATGCAATTGCACCGAGATGAGAGACATGAACTGCGTGTTGTCGCCCGAAGAGATATGCCAGAGTGGTGTATTTTTACGTGGACGGCCAGAAGGTTCAGGCTTGAATTTCCTGATCTCTTCTATTGGAATCGCAATCACATCAGCTAACCGAGCACTCGGCAGACGCCCCTCTTCGATATAGTCGTACACGGTCCTCGGTGAGAGGCCTAGCATTTCAGCAGCTTCTTTCACAGAAGCATATCCAGGAATACGCGGAGAATTTACACTATCATCCATGCAATCAGTGTAGTAGAACGCGCTATTATTAGAGAACGAATTGCTATGCACTATTCAAAAAATATGCAAACTCTTGTATACTTATGTTCACCTTTACGGAACTCGCTCCTTCAATAGGGAGGTAACAGAGGAATGAAGTCTTTTCAAAGAGAAAGGGATAAGTATGGGCAAACTCCAGCGTGATGCTGATATTGCCTATAACACCATCAAGCGAATGTTCAAAGATCCGTACTATGTCACAACCACAGAGACGCTTGGCAAGCTGGCAAGAGCTTTAGGGGTTCAGCCAGGAGAGTTGATTGAAGAAGTGCCAAATGGTCGTCATACGACATCTGTGTAGCGCTTCAATGATCGTATGAAAAGATAGGTGTATTCTTGGGTGTAGTCTTTCCTTTCAGAATATTCCCATGTTGCTGACGCCAAAGGGTTTTCTTTCACTATGAGTTGTTGTAGAGAATAGGCTGTATGACTTCTTATTCGAGATAGGCCATTGTAGAAGAAATGTGAGATGATGCATCGCGATTACACCTCATGCATTATCCAATTCCAGTACATCTATTTTCATGTAGGATGGCCAGCAATCATTGCGTAAAGCCAGGATCAAGATAAGCGTAATCATGCGTGCTCACTCCTCTGGAAGCGTTCTAATGGAACTGAGGGATGAAGAGACATAGTATGAGTCAACAAACTTCTTCCTCTCATGGACAGATTCGATTGCGTTCTGAAGAAGACGAAAGCGAAGGAAAGCAGATCATATACGCTCCTGATCGCGTCTGTCCGATCTGTAAAGGCGCAGAACGGCTGAGAATTGATGTCCCTTATGATGATCCTTCCTTTGGGAAAAGCATCTTGTGTTCCTGTCTGGAAGATCGGCAAAAAATCTTGCGCCAGCAACAACTCCGTCAAGCAGCGGATATCGATGCGTTTCGCGATTGCACCTTCAAAACGTTCGATCATCGCATTCCTGGAGTGCAAAAAGCCGTTCGGATCAGTTTAGCATACGCCCTCCATCCGCAAGGATGGCTCTTACTCGTGGGTCCTTGTGGCTGCGGAAAGACACATCTCGCTGCTGCTATTGCGAATCAGTGTCTTGAGAATGGAATAGCAGTCTTCTTCACCACCGCCCCTGACCTCCTTGACACCTTGCGAGCGGCCCTGGTTGTACCTGAGCAAGAGCTCAACAGCCCTCGGCATGGTCCAATGAAAAATTACTGCAATTGCTCGAGTATCGTACCACTTTCGCACTTCCGACGATCATTACCGCAGTTCCAAAAGAGTTCCAGGAACTTGATGAACGACTCCGCTCACGATTGACCGATTCACACCTTGTCACGACTGTCATTTTTGAACACGTGAAGGATTTTCGCCCTTATAAGCAAGCGCCGAAGAGGGGAACCTGAGCATGTCGGTACCCTACCCAACAACGCCGGAAGATATCAAGCATGCAGAGGCTGCTCTCTTGGGAAGTCTTCTGCTCTATCCGGAACAAGGGACTATCGTTCACACTCTTTTGAAACCGGAAGATTTCTCCGAAGATCACCATCGCCTGATCTATGAGGCGCTCCAGGCGATACCTGGCTCGTCTGCTCTCGATAGCATCCATGCCGTGAGAATCCTGCTCTCAGATCATGAACTGGAGCAGATAGGAGGCGAAGCGTACCTGATGATGCTGAAGCAACAGGCAGAAAGCATGACGATGTCCATAGAGGACCAGGTATCTCTCCTCAAGCAGGCATTGCTTCACCGTCTGCTTATGCAGATTGGAGAAGGACTCCATACTCGCACGATGAACTATGACAATGATGATCTCAGGCAACTTATTGGCATGCTTGAACAAATGATGTTCGTAACGAAGCAGCTGCTTTCATCAATGCAAACCCCTCTACCGCATGTGAATCCTCTTCAAACAGACCTGGAGACGTATCTCGCCGATCTTGACACACGGCGAAAACAACACATGACTATCAGTGGTCTACCAACAGGCTTTGCTGACCTGGATACGATAACGGGGGGGTTACAACGATCAGACCTGATTATTATCGCTGGCCCTCCCTCGATCGGGAAAACGAGTTTCGCGTTGAGCATTGCGCTGCACGTCCTTCTTAAGGAGCATCGCTCTGTTGGCCTGTTCAGCCTGGAAGCACCCAAAAAGCAGGTGATCGAGCGCTTGCTCTCGATGGAAGCACACCTCAATCAGCGATTACTGCGCTCGCTCGAACTGGATAACGATGATCGAACACAACTTGGAGAAGCAAGCGCGAGCTTGAGAGAGGCCAAATTGTGGATCGATGACACAGCCAACCTTTCCACTGCTCAGCTGCGTGACAAGGCTCACCTCCTCGTCGAGCACTGTGGTGTCGATCTCCTCATCGTGGATTATGTGCATCTGATGCTCTCCAGTATTAATGACAAGCGGCACGAAAATCGCGTTCAGGAGATCGGGGAGATCAGCCGCAGCCTCAAGGCACTCGCACGTGAACTCAATATTCCCGTGCTCGCCCTTGCGCAACTCTCACGCGCCTTCGAGAGCCGTCCGATGAAGAAATTCCAGCTCTCAGACCTGCGAGACGGATCGCTGGAAAACGATGCCGATCTGGTGCTCTTCCTCGCTCCTACCGATTTAGATATACCAGGATCCACTACGGCTCCCAAGATTGTCACCATTCATATTGCCAAACACCGTAATGGCCCTCGTGCTGATTTGGATGTCTGTTTTCAACCAGATTCAACCCGCTTCCACGATTTGCCGACACTGACACAGCCATCAACTCACGAGCAGCCAACTTCATTCGTTTCAATAGCAACGAACCAACCACCCAGGGAATTTCCTCGACTGAAGGATCTATTAGAACAATCCTTACAGAGACACATGAGGCAGGAGAGTCCAAAAGCTGCGTCAGAGAGTTCTTCACACATGAGTGAGCTTTCACATGAATAGAAGCTTGATGAGCCAGGGAAAGACAACGGGAGCGAACCAGAAACCACCACCGCCTCTTTTGTACACGAAGAGGAGCAGAATCTTGGATGAGCGAGATCTCAATGTTCGTCCTGCAATGATCCTGCTCCTGTATGTTGATACTGATGAGCCAAGATCACGTGTTCTACACGTACGAAGAGGCTCAGAGGGTTTTGTGAAACGCTCCTCTTTGAAGAGTATGCTCACATCAAACCATTTGCGAGGAACAGGCAATGGAAGAGAAGACCTATACACTGAACATACGCCACACTGGCACATGGCAGTATGAAGTCACCATACCAGAGATCGGCGTAATGAAGACGGCTCCTACACTCGATAGCGCCCTCAATATCACCTTTCAGGATATCGTCAAGCATTTCACGTCTCGTTCTCTCATCCTGGTATTCGCTGATCAACCCGATGACAATAATGCTCTAGATGTCGATCCGCGAGAGCACCTGCACCTTGATCTAGAGGATCAAGCCGCTTTTGAGATAGTACAACAAGGTATTGCCCAGCATGTGAAGAGGAGAGAGCATCATCTCGTACTCGCGTTATCACGTCCGCTCACACGAGCACAAACCATGTGGCTCAATACGCAGAAGGGCAAGCTCTTTGATACGTATTACATCAAAGATGAGC
>WNFX01003666.1_pt1 | contig 15265 bp, 11 predicted proteins | sample 5400111 | NCBI WGS metagenome assembly WNFX01 (sample SAMN13153363, study PRJNA577476) | soil metagenome | isolation source: 40 cm soil or saprolite under grassland replicate 1 | place: USA:California | collected 2016-06-15 | reverse complement strand
TTACATATGCTAACCGGGCAGGATTAGTCAGTCTTCTCGATCCGTGGACGAATCCGGCGTTAGTGCCGCTCAAGCGGCGTTTGAAGGAGATGTTCGAACGCATCGGACACCGTCGCCAGTCACCGACGATGATCTTCCATAGCAATCGCTTTATTGACAGTAATCTGGCAGGTGCCAGACTGGTCAAGATCAAAAGTATGACGCGGGGATTCAGTTTCTCGTTTCGCCATAAGGTTCTCCCCGAACCATTCGGTACAAATCTTCATCGTCGGCTACAGCGCCTTGCCAATCGAAATCTGCCGGGATTCCGCTCTATTGGCATGGCCTCCTTTGTTTTGGCCAGGAAGCCGGCATTCTGAACTCTCAAGCAATTCGCTGAGAGTCTGAGTCTTCCGCTGATATAGTGATATTGAAAGGCCGAATCCTGTACACGATAACTGTTTCATAACCTAATCTACACCCCAGGCCATAACCTATTTTAAACCAACTCCTGATATGCTGATTTTGTAGTTCCTTAGGGGTGATTATTCCATGGACATCTAAGTTGAGGGAGAGATCTCTAAATGTGATCTGTTTATGGGTACACGATAATTGGTATTTATGATCACTCTGAAGGAATACTAGCGGGAGTATCTAATGTGAGAAAGTTCGGAAGCCAGCATCTTCAACAGCATGAAAAAGTGAATGCTTACTTCCAGTTACAATCTACATACTGGAAGGAGATTTATGCTAGCAGCGACCTGTACGGAGAGATTTACCGGAACCGCCACTATGCCGTACTTGACTGGGTCGATAGTCTGAATCTTTCACCGGGCACGAGAGTGCTAGAGATTGGTTGTGGGGCAGGCTTGATGTCGATTGCTCTTGCTCAACGTGGTTTTCGCGTTTATGCCATAGACTCTGTCGAGACCATGGTTGAGCAAGCGCGCAAACTTGCATTTGAATCCGAATTTGCAGGGATTCTCACTGTGGATTTAGATGATGTCTATGCATTGACTTTTGAAGACGAATCTTTCGATCTTGTGATAGCAATTGGCGTCATTCCCTGGCTTGATCGGGTAGATCTAGCCATCCAGCAGATGGCTCGTGTTACAAGGCCGGAAGGTCATGTCATACTAACGGTTGACAATTGGGCGCGATTGACCAATTTCCTTGATCCTTGGTTAAATCCGGCACTCGGGCCGCTTAAACGAGGTATGAAGGATTTGCTTGACAGAGTTGGACTTCGCCGCAGGTCATTGAGCGATATAGGTGCTAACTACCATTCACACCGATTCATCGATGAGACAATGGCACATGTTAAGTTCATTAAGCACAGGAGCATGACTCTGGGTTTTGGCCCATTTACACTCTTTCGCCATACTGTCATTCCTGAACCCCGTGGTATCAGGCTTCACTACCGGTTGCAGTTCCTTGCTGATCGGAACGCTCCTTTATTTCGTTCCACCGGTGCTCACTACATTGTGCTGGCCAGGAAATCGACTTCCTGGCCTCTCACGTTATCGAAGCGCGCCGAGAAGTCTGTCTCTGGTGCTACACATGTATTATGACCAGTAAGTGGAGGTTCAATGATGAGAGATACTAATAGTCGACTCAGTACACGTGAATATCTGCAACTGATCGGCGTTCGAGATCTTCCGCCGCTGACAAGTCCTTTCGATCCTGGCTACGACCCGGTTACCGTCGAGAGCCATCTCGAACAGAGTGCACACCTCATGGCTACCCTGAAGATCTCGATGGCATGCTGGCAGATTGCTGATGAGGCTGCAACAAGGCGGAAGATAACCGCTGCTCGTCTCCATGGAGTTACAGCAGTTACTGGAGGTGGTCCCTTTGAGGTAGCAGTGGCCCAGGGACAGCTCGAGGCATATCTCGATCTGTGCGCAAATTTGGGTATCGTACGGATTGAATGTGGAGAAGGTTTCACTGAACTGCACCTTAAGCCACAAGCAGTTGTGAAGCTTGCTCATGAGCGAGGACTAGAGGTCCAGTATGAAATGGGCAAAAAGCACGATGGTCCATTTACCGAGGATTCACTCCAGGATGCAATCGAACGAGGGCAAGCCTGGCTCGACGCAGGAGCAGTGCAACTTGTTGTCGAGGCACGTGAAAGTGCTAAGGGAGTAGGAACTTTCGGAGATGATGGATCATTGAATAGCGCATATGCAGATCGCTTCGCTGAGGAATTTGGGCTCGATATTGCCATATTCGAGGCTCCTAATAAACCGAGCCAATTTGCTTTTCTTGAACATTTTGGGCCACATGTCCACCTTTGTAATGTGCGCCTGGAAGAGTTATTACGAGTAGAGATCTTTCGACGTGGCCTCCATTCGGATGCTTTTGCTTTATCCAACTTGCGGCCTGTTAACCCAGAAGTCGAAACGCGTAGATAGGAGCTTGCAATGATGAAGGAAGTAGTAATTGATTGCTTCCCTGAGAGTCTGGAAAACTATCGTAATGGTTATGCAATCGTAGCAGTCGATATTATAAGGGCAACGACGACGGCTGTCACAGGCGTTGCCCTCGGTCGTCGATGTTATCCATCTCCCACTCTCGAAGCGGCTGTGCCGCTTGCCGCAAAACTTACCAATCCACTTCTAATTGGCGAGCTTGGTGGAAGCATGCCCTATGGTTTCGATATGAATAATAGTCCAGCCGAATTGGAAGCGAGGACAGATATCCATCGTCCAATGCTCTTGCTCTCAACTTCAGGCACCAGACTCATCTGTGGAGCTCAGGCATCTCAAGCAATGTATGTTGCTTGCCTTCGCAACTATAGGTCAACGGCGGCCTACATAGCTACGCACCATCCAAAGGTAGCTGTGATCGGCGCTGGTTCGAGAGGCGAATTCCGAGAGGAGGATCAACTGGGTTGTGCCTGGATCGCAGAGATCCTTCTTAGCAACGGCTATGAACCGCAGGACCCTAGAACGATCTCGATCATCGAACAGTGGAGCAACGTGTCTGTTGAAGTAATCGTGGAGGGGGCAAGTGCAGAGTATCTCCGAAACAGTGGCCAAAGCGAAGATCTTGATTATATCCTGACACATGTCGATGACTTGGATGAAGTCTATCGATTCGAGCAAGGTCAGATTGTGAGGCACGCCGAAGAGTTATTGCTTCGTTAAGAGGGAGTGCAGGAACACTACTATGAATTCTGTTTTAGACAGTTTAGAAAATCGGAAGATAGATACTTCTGTTCCCGTTGTTGTGATCGCTCCTGGTTATCACAGTCACGGTATCGCGCGTAGCCTTGGCCGTCTTGGTGTGCCGATGTATGGTGTACACGCCGATTCCCGGTCCCCAGCGGCACGCTCGAGGTACTGGCGGGAAAACTTTGTCTGGGATATCGCCAAGGCTTCTCCAGAAGAATCGGTCGACTGGCTGCTCAGGCTCAGCAGAAAAATTGGATCAAGTCCAATTCTCATCCCTACCGATGACTACAGTTGTCTCTTCGTGGCTGACCATGCCGAGGCGATGAATGAGGGGTTTCTCTTTCCGAACCAACCTGCTGGACTTGCCCGTTCGCTCTCTAGCAAGCAGCAGATGTACTATCTCTGCAAGGCATATTCGATCCCGACACCTGAGACTTTCTTCCCTCAAAGTAGGGATGACGTTGTCGATTTTCTCAAACGTGCGACCTTTCCTGTGATGCTCAAGGGCATTAACACTGTAGCTCTCCTAAAACAAACTGGTATGAGGATGGTTGTTGTCGAGGATGCCGAAACCTTGCTGAAGCGCTATGACGAAATGGAGATGCCAGACGCTCCAAATCTAATGTTGCAGGAGTATATTGCTGGCGGCTCAGAAATGGTTTGGATGTTCGACGGATATTTCGACGATGAGTCGAGATGTCTATTTGGTATCACGGGGAGGAAGATCCGTCAGTATCCTGCCTATTCTGGGGTGACGAGTCTTGGTGTATGTATCGCAAACGACGCAGTGGAGACGCAGACCAAGGACTTCATGAAAGCTATCGGCTACCGGGGTATTCTAGACCTTGGTTACAAGTATGATGCTAAAACCGACCAGTACAAGCTCCTGGACGTCAATCCGCGTATAGGTACGACATTTCGCCTCTTCGTTGATACAAACGGTATGGACGTGGCGCGAGCATTCTATCTAGACCTGACGGGCCAGTCCTTCTCGACCGGAGAAGCACGGGAGGGTCGTAAATGGGTCGTCGAGAACTTCGACCTGGTCTCTGCGCCAACGTACTATCGTGACAAAAAGCCAGGCATTCGGGAATGGTTTAGCTCTTACAAAGGAGTGGAGGAAGCCTCGTGGTTCGCACGCGATGATCTTGCTCCATTTATAATGGTTTGGTGGCGATCATTCCAATGGGCCTTTGTAAAACTCTTCACGAAGGTCTTGAAAGCGTGCTTGGGGTTGCTTCAAGTTGGGAGAAAGCAACGGGTACAGTACAATAGAGTGCTTGTCGATACACAGACACCTCAAAGCGTAGACTCGCCGACTACTGTCCCCTAAAGATGGGCGAAACCAGGACGCATCTACGATCAAAAATCTTTCATAAAGTCATTGTATCAGGGAAATAAATTCTTCAAGTTTTGGCTGCCTTTTAGCTTCCAAGACTGAGCGCATGGTGATAACTTCTTTTGTAAGTGTCGCTTGCTCGTCTAACATTTGTTTTATCCCATCCGAAATTGATTCTGGAGTGTTGTTCACAAAAATAATGCCTCTTGTGAAGAAACGCCTCATTTCCGGACCGTTTGAAGAAACGATTGGTTTGGCGATAGCCAACCCCTCATAGGCAGCACAGCTGAGGTCATTCGGCTGCTTAGTCAAGACAACTAAGCCATGCACATTTTTGAGCAATGCAGAATATGTGCCATCTTGGAGGAAACCAGTTAAAACTACATTATCAGGTTTTTTTGCAAGTAGCTGGGATGGTGCTCGCTCAGGATTTCCAGTGAGGTAGAATGTGACTTCAGGTAAAAGCCGTGCTGCATCAAAAACCTCTTCTATCGGCTCGTTATCACTGAAGACACTAATAACAGCTACCCTATTGGCTCCATCGGAGCCAATGAGTCCGCTTGGTGGGCAGAGGTTCGGTAGTCCATCTGTGAGGAATAAGCCTTTGGCGTTCCAGTCATGCAGCATTCCTAGCGCTACTTCGTCAGTAACAAGTGTAACTACTGCTCTTTGTGATAGAAAACGAACAAGCGGTAGTGCCCAACGCCAGTCATGATGGTGAAAAGTGGCCGTATGGGCATCTATAACGTACTGCGCTCGGCGCTCTGAATTACGCGTTTTACCACGTAGCCTGCACCAGAGAGCTACAGTCATGGCAGCAAAAATAGGAGGGGTTTGAACTAGCACAATCTCTGGTCGTTCCCACTCCAGGAAACGCCAGGTCTTCCAGCCTTGTATCAAATAACGTAGTGGTGTCAACCAGAGTCCTTTTAAACCAGCTTCATATTGAAAGCTGATTTGCCCGTCTAATTCGGCTGCAAGGGTTTTGGCACGTTGTGAGTAACTATACCAAACTATGAATACAGATTTCATATTCATGAATTTTTCCTCTCGGAAAGCTCTTCGCTATTTGTATTTTGTAACTTGTCTGAAAAGTCAACGGCTGGAGTAGAATCTGATTGCAGTTTGGCTTTTATATGTTTCTCCTCATTGAGAAAAAGCCATGTGTTGTAGAGCATGACCATCAAGCCGAAAGCCGCCCCAATGGTGAACGCCAAACTAGCTCCTATCGCACCCAACCAGGAAACCAGCCAGAAACTACTTAGAATAGTGCTCGTCATAGCCACTAACAATGCCTGGGCAGTCAATTTAGGTCGTCCGCGACCGATTACGAAACCTTCGATTACCATATAAACTGAAAGTATGCACATTCCGACACTCAACACTACCAATGGAATGTAGGCTTCAATGTAGCGGTATCCGAAGGCTATGGCAATGATTCGAGGGCCATATATATAGATGATTGCAAACCCAATTAGAGATATTAATAAAGCTATTAATGCTCCACCGACAACATATCGTTTGCTCTTTTCCAAATCAAGGGCGGCTACTCGAGGCATCAGAACCATTGTGATTGCTGTTGGTACGAAAATGTAGACTTGGGCTAAGGTTTTAGCAGCAGCATAGCTACCCGATTGATGAGGGCTGAAATTTTGAACCAGGAGCAAGTCGACTCCAAACCAGATCGCAAAAGCTCCGCTAGAAATTACTATCGGGATCGCGAAACGACTCAATTCCAATAAAGTCTTCCGAGAGATTAGATTGAAATGGAATCGAAGTGTCATAGGTCTGAACACTTCTAATGCCAGGGGCGCAAGATTAGATAAGCCGTAGATCACGAGGGCTGCTAACGTGGTGCGTATCTTAAAGAGTTCGAATACTACAACCAGGACTACTACGAGAACTACATTGTTGAGGATATAAGTAAGACTCATTTTCCAGGCGCTATTTAGTCCACGCACAATAGCAAGATAGCAGTAGAAACCGGCCAGACCGATAACACAGGAAATTGTTCCGATATCCAGTGCGTGCATCAACCTTAACACGGGCACTGCGATAAGTAGAGTGATTACAAGTACAATAGCAAACCCAACTAAACCATTAGTAAAATAACGATCGCGAGCTTTCTCATCATCTGGGTTAGCTGCAAGGTAGCGGGCAATACTAACGGGACTATTAGATGCGGCAATTGTAAGGATACCGGCCAGTGTTACCGCATAGCGGACATAACCAAATTCATCGGGTATCAGGAAGTGAGCCAGAATAGTCGAAAAGAACAATCCAAGTACTCGCGAAATGGTCGAACCCAAGCCGACAACCACAGAATCTTTCACGAAGCGCCAATCAAGCAGACGCTTTAACCATGTTAAACGTTGATTCGATTGAGCGATCGTACTCATTTCTTGAGCGACGTAGCTAGGAATAAGACTATAAGAGCCTGACCAGTACACATCTTTTGTCAGGAAACTTTCCATACTCTGTTCATCTAGAGTGTTGGCAGAAGCATTCCTTTGCGCACTGCCCAGGATATTATTGGTCGCTTCCTGCCAGTGATCTAAGTTGCGCCTGGCTGCGGGAAATCTGGTAGTAGTAGGTAATGTCAGTTTTTTTAGTTGCCCACTTGCCACGAGGATTGCCAGAAGAGTCCAAATTGTCTGTGTACCGCCAACATAGGTAAAATATTCACCTGAAAAATTCATTACACTTATGGATATGAGTATAGCGAATAAAGCGATGGCGACAGGTCGGCTAGTATCGTCATTTTTATCTTTTATCTGTCGCCAACAAACGGCCATTGCAGTTCCAATGAGCAGGAGGTAACTGAGGAAATAGGGTAAGCCACCCCTGAGCAGTACAAAGAAATACTGCGATTCCTCTGCTGACCAACTATTAAGTGCAGTTGGAGCGGGGCCAGCTCCAAAGAGGAGATTCTGGGCGATAGCCGGTAAGAATATTTGCCTCCAAAGCATAATTCTGAAGGCCAGGGATTCAGGTATTATTCCCTGAGAGTTTCCTGAACCAAATTGGAAATTAAGCCTATCTGCAATAAAAGGCTGGAAGATGATCACTGCCAGTGTAATGCCGATAAGCACAAAAATGACCGTTTTTGGGATGTGGCGAATTAAGAGAAAAACAACAGCTACACCAACAGCCAATCCAATCCAGACAGCAATCGTACCGGTCAGAACCAGGGCAATACTATCGAACAGAAAGGTGGCAACAAGGAGCTGCCGTGAAATTTTCATCTGCCCTTTGACGGTATAGCAGGCCAGGGCCAGAATGAGCGTGAATGTCAAATAAGCACCCAGACCACTGAAATGCTGTAGTGTAGATGCAATACGCAGTTCAGTATCCGAAACTGTAGCGCTCTGCGAAATTGGTGGATAATAAGCCACTATAAATGCTCGGACAGGACCTACGAACTTCTCCAGGATTCCGATGCCGGCGACGATAATACTGACAATAAAGCTCAACTCCAGTATCTTCTTTATCTGTCGATCTGATGAGATAGTTGCTACTACAATTCGATACAAAACGTAGTACTGTACCGGCCCTAGCAAGACCTGAAGTGGCGATTGCCCCAAAACAGCATTGTTTGCAAATAGGTTTATTTCATTGCCATTATAGTAAAGGGCTAATACTGGGAAGACGGCTTCAGTTAGTACGAAGATTGCGAAAACAAGATCAATCACCGTCAAGCGATATTTACCGAGGCGACCAGGTTTGGCAAGCATAAAAATGATAAATCCCAGGACTAATAGTGCCTGCCCCACTCGCAAAACAGGGATTGCTGCACCTCTTGCTAGTCCTCCAGTGAGAGGAAGTGCCAGAGTCAAGCCATATACAATGAGCATAGGTCGTGGTATAAAGATCGCCAGGAGGAGAACTAGCAGGCTACCGAACACACCTATGAGGGGATTCAGGATTGATAGTGCAGCTAAAATTGCCACTAAAACAAGCCCGGCTATCACCACTTGCCGGACTTTGTCTTTATGCTTAGCTGGTCTACGCAGTTGTTGGACGCTACTTGTACTTTCCATTGTCGGATCTTACTTGCTGTCGCGATCTTCGAAGTTAATTTTCATTGCCTTTGCTAACCTGGTTTAGTACAACTCCAAGTATGTTTGTATTCACCCACGTCAGCATTTCAAGTGACAAATTGAGCTTAGATGCTGTAGTATGGCGAGCATCGACAACAATGAGAATCCCGTCACTTTTGTTCGCTAAAATTACTGATTCACTGGAAGTTAATACTGCTGGGCCGTCAATGATCACAAACGCTTTCTCGCTTAGGAGATTTATGATTGCCTTCATTCTTGATGACGATAAAATCTCAGGTGATGAGTCAACAGCAGGGCCACTTGTGAGGATGGATAGTTTAGGCTCGTGTGTTTCTTGTAAAGCAGCAAAAGTCCGGTCGACTAAATTGCTGGTGGAATCCCCATTTTGGCTGCTGGAAAGAATCGAACTCAAGCCTGTTACGTTGGATAATCCGAAGATGCTATGAATTTCTGGATTATTTAAGTTAGCATCAACTAGAACTACTTCAACACCCACCCTTGCCAGGCCCAGAGCAAGCTGTGAGGCAATCAGGGTCTTCCCATCACCATCTTCTGGGCTGCTTATCAGTAAAGATCGATTATGGTTACTACTTGAGGTCAATTGACTGCGTTCTCCACGGAGAAGAACTCCTAATGTTAAAAAAGTCTCCGGTACCTGGAATCCAGTCGATGCTCTTCCCCTTGCCCTTGAATCAACTCTGACAGATTGGACCTGCCTGGTTGCGATTGCCAGGCGTTTTGCAGTATCGTCAAAAATCTCACGCTGATCTGCAACAAAATGAGTCCTTTTTGCTTTTGCAGCAAATGGCTGGAGGGTGATAGTATCTTCATTCTCCAGGTTGTGACCATTCAGTAAGACCGCCTGGTTAGTTGTTATACGTAAGTGTCTGACCGTGATAAGAGTTCTAAGACCTGTTGCTTTTTCGACTTTAGATGGCGAGCGTAGAATATCATCGGTTTGCTCAATGACGATAATCACTCCGACGATAGCTATCAAGCCTACCAGCATGCCAATTGCTATGGCTACTATAGGTCCCGCTCCAACGGGTTTTTGGGGAACTTGTGCATCCTGTAAAAGGGTTACCTGGATACCGTTTAGAGTATTATATGTATTTACATATTGGATGTAGCTTTGTTCTAGCCCTTCTATACTGGCTCTAAGCTGGTTAATTAGAGCGGTTTGCTCGGGTGTGTATGTGCCATTTACCGATTGCCCTTGAATATTGCTTAGCTCTTGTTTTAGCTGACTTATTTCTTTTGGAATGGTACTTATCTCATTCCGCACAAATTGAGCGCCGGTGCTGTTGATTGTCGTTGACTGGAACTGTGTCTCCGATTGTTTTGCGATCTCCGAAGCCAACAGGGCTGCGCGTTGGGAGTCTTTATCACGTACCTGAACTATTACAAACTGAGAATTCAAGTCATTCTGAACAGTAATCATTGAAGTCAGTTGAGGTAATGTTAGATTATGAATGTGCAGGCTTTTGAGTGTCGCCAGCAATACTGAATTAGATTGTGAGAGACGGGCAAGCGCGCTGGCCGCCTGTTGATCACCCAACACTGAATTATAGTCGATGCGGTTAGGAGAAGTGACAAAAAGCGTCGCATCGGCTTCGTATTTCTTTGGTAGGATATAGTCAATTCCATAGCCAACAGCTCCACCTATGAGAGCAGCTAAAATTATAAGCCAGAGCCATTTTCTGACCAGGCCCAAGATGTATCGTGGTTGCACTTTATCTCTCTTCTTTAAATACAGCTCTTTGTAACCGAATCAAATTAAGCGTACACGAATTTCGTAGTGAAATGGTATTTGTCAATGTTAAGATGTTGTTGAAAAAGACGTGACCAGGTATGTATATCTATACCTTGCTGTATATTCTCTACTTGTTTTGAGCGTTTTAGTAAACGCCTTTTAGAATTTTCAACTATCTGGAATTATCGGGCTAAAAAATCATGTCCTTTGCTGTGTTGTTGGCAAATGAAGGCTTGACAAATTATGTGCTGTTTTGTAAGGTTGGTTCATGAATAATCAAATGAAACACTCTCCATTGAGTAGCTTATCTCAGTTCATCTCATCGGCACATTCCAAGCCACGCATTTTTACTGTACTACTCATAGTATTAATTAGCTCTTTCCTTCTTGTCCTCGCTATCTCTCATGCGAACTCTCATCCACAACAATATATACCAGAATCACTTTCCTTACTTCCTGGGCAGCAGATTTGGAAAAATGGTGTATCTTCCTATCTTTTCGGAACCAACGATACGCAGGAGTGGGAAGCAAATAATGTAGAAACTAATCCAAATGTTCAACATGCACTCAATAATGCTCACTTTACTCTTATGCGAACTTTCTTTTTTGATAAGAGCCTTATTGATGGCCACCCGACAACAGATGCGGAAATAGAGCAGCGATTAAAAACGGTTGAAAATTCTGGCATGAATTGCCTCGGCGTTTTAGAATCGGTCTATGATCCTGCATTCGTTAAACATGTTGTTGCCTATGCGGGTAATCGGTGTAATCTCTATGAATTCGGGAATGAACCTGATAATAGTAGTCAATTGAAAATGCAGGAATATATCCAGGATTGGAATAATTTAGTGCCGCAACTGAGAAAAATTAATCCGCATGCAAAATTTATTGGGCCTGCTGTGGCAGATTACACACAAGTTCGGGTCTTCCTTGATATTGTGAAAGCGTCAGGAGTATTACCAGACGCTATTTCATTCCATTGGTATCCTTGTGTGGGAAGTGATACGGCTAGCAGTTGCCTTGCAAAAACCTCTACCTTCGAACAAGTGACTAACCAGGTGAGGAGATGGGTGCAGAATATACTTGGCCAAAACTTGCCTGTAGGTATTACTGAATGGAATTATAATGCAGATAATCCACCTGCCTCATATGGACAAGACCCAATGTTTATAACGCAGTTTAGTATTTCTGCCCTTGATTCCATGATCCGGTCTGGTCTGGATTTCGCTAATCAATTTGATGCAGCAAGCGATGCTGGTTCTGGTGGGCTAGATATGTTTGATTTAACATCCGGCCAGCCAAAACCACAGTACTATGCTATAAAAGGTCTTATTGACCGCTACATGCCAGCCAGTTTATCTTCTCCGACAACCATTGCACCGGCTTTTCTTTCTCCTACATTAACTTCTGCCGCTAAATCATAGGCTTCCCGCTATTAGTTGAGCGACAGACGTTATTGATGAACCTTTACCCGCGCAGAGAGAGTTTGGTTGCAATGCAAAATTCGCGTTGGCAATTTGTTCAAGTGGCGTAGAATCGCTAAATGATGATATATTAGTCATAAAGTGGGGGTTAATGGTCTTTCCCACAATCGCGGAGGTATTGCCATCCGTTTTCCATTGACAATTGTTCGAAGAATTAGCTAATCCATCAGGTAGTACAATGTGGCCGTTATAAAAAATTGAATTTGTGACGCTGTGATTAACTCCTTCGATCCACAGCGCAGTAGAGACATTTAGACCTACTACTGTTACATGATCAATCTTCCATCCTGTTTCCCTGACTGCCGGATATCCCATAATATTGATGACTTTGTTTATGAATAAATCATTTTTCAATGTTACATCATTAACGATTGCCGTTTGGCTTGATCCGAATGCTGTCTGACCAAGAATAGTTCCCTCCTTTTCACCGGGGCCTAGTATGGAGTTTTCAATGGTTATGTTGGTATGGATACCTCCATCCCATATTTGAAAACCATCCTGATGTTCGCATTGATTAAATGGTGTTCCCGGTTGTGTCGGATCCTCGCGTGATTGATGCAGCCAGGATCTAGTAATTGTAATATTCGTTCCAGAAGGTTGAAATGCATCTCCGGCATCATCATGAATATTCACTCGATCGAAGATGTGATTTGAACCGTAGATTAATATGCCCCCACCAAAAGCTGCAGGAGATGATCCATCTAATGCTCCATTATCATATGTTTCTAAATTTCGTATCGTATCGTTAGTGGAGCCAGTTTCAAAATACACGGCTTCCTCTCCTGTCCCATGAATAGTGATCCCATCCCAGTTCCCTCCATCTATGACTATCCATGAAGCAGATCCGATAGATATACCCGTTGCATTGATCCCGCTTGTCTGAACCGTATAATCAGGCTGGTTACAATACGGTAAGGCTGTTGTTCTGCCTCCAAAGATACTAACATGACCGTTTCGTCCGGGATCGATCGCTTTCTTAATGGTGATTGGTACGGATTGCGTACCACTTTTCCCAATTGTTAGCGTAGTGGTATATACCATTTGTAGCGAACCACCATCAATAAGGATAGTATCTCCAGGTTCAATAACTGACCAATTTATCTTATCTAACTCATTCCATGCAGTTGCCCAGGATAAGCCATCACCGTTATTGCCATTTTTAGAAATGTAGTAGAGGTGGCCGCTACCTGTCACATGTTGTGGATGTTGAGTTTGTTGTTGGTTTGCGCAAGCAGTAAGAAGCGACGTAGTAATGAGGATCATAAGTAACAGCCGACTACGAAGGTAAAATCTTTTAGAAATTGAAAACATAGTTTTCTCTCATATACGGGTACTGGGGCAGTAGCTCCCATAAAGTATAACATTTTCTCCCTGTGTCCTGGCCAGATTCTATTATCTTAACCGCCTTGACACTATCGAACACAGGTTGAATAATACGTAACATGAAGGTCTTGGAGAGGAAGTTACATTATTTTGGCAAGCCCCGACCATCTCTCTCTTCTAAAACAAAGTATTGATGATTGGAATCAATGGAGACAAGAACATCCTGAGATACAAGCAGATCTCAGTGGCGCAAACCTTGTCAGGACACGTCTCAGTGGCGCTAATCTTAGAGGAACGAAGCTAAATGATGCTAACCTCCGCTGGGTACGCCTTATAGCTGCGGATCTCAGTGGAGCAGACCTCAGTGGAGCAGACCTCAGTGGAGCGGATCTTCGTTGGGCAGACCTCACTGGAGCGGATCTCTATTTGGCAAATCTTACCGGGGCAAATCTCAATAAGACTCGCTTTAATGGCGCTGATCTTCGCGGAGCTGATTTACGTGGGGCACTCATCAGCGGAATCTCGCTCGAAGGGGCAACTCTCCAGGGTGCGCTTTTTAGCGATAATGAATAAAATCTGAAATATACACCATCCATCATCTTGCTCACCTTTTTCTCTACTTCGAAAATCACTCACTTTAAACCCTCCCGTAATAAAATAAGCTCTTAGACAGGCACTAAAGTACGAAAAGTAGGTGAAAGTTGTATGATGCATACGCCTCTGGCTGATTCCAGCTTGAGCGACTTCGTCGAGCAACATGCTAAGGAACCACTCTATTATAGCCAGGCCTGGCTCGACCTGATCACTAAACTTTATGGATATAGACCGATACTGCTCACGACGACAAACGCATCGGGAGGGATTAGCGGGCTTCTTCCCTTATGTTCAATTCAGAGTCTCATAACGGGTCGACGACTGGTCAGTCTACCATTCTCCGATTGTTGTCCACTGCTTGCCGAGGATGAGGAAAGCGCAAATGCTCTTATCGATCAAGCAATTCACCTCGCTCAAGAGCAGAAAGCGAAGTATATGGAGCTACGCACGGGCAGTGATGATATACTTGCGAGACGCCTCGATTTGGCGGAGGGGAATTTATATGTGCGTTGGCTCATTCCTTTGAATACCGATCCTGATTGCATCTGGTCAATTTTACGCAAACCGGTACAGCATCAGGTTAAGAAGTCACAGAAACAAGGTGTGCAGCTTCATATAGCTCAACATCGCGAAGACATGCTTCAATACTATCGATTACATCTACTAACACGCTGTAAGAAGCATGGGATGCCTGCGCAACCACGATCTTACTTTTTGGCATTATGGGATAACTTTGCGAAAAGTGGCGCCATGCAGCTCTTGTTGGCTGAGTATAAGGGAGTTGTAATCGCCGGTATGATATTATTGGCATCCGGTTCGATCATGAGATATGCATATGGTGCCTCTGATGAACACTTTTTGAGCCTTGCTCCTAACAATCTGCTTTTATGGAATGCCATAAAACTAGGCTGCATACAAGGCTATGAAACATTCGATCTTGGGAGAACTGCCATAGATAACCAGGGATTGATGGAGTTCAAGCGTCGTTGGGGAGCAATTCAAGAATCCCTTCCATACTACTACTATCCAGCAATGGCAGGATTGGCCTCCACTTCGGAGAGCAGTTGGAAATATCGCATGCTTACTGGAACTTGGAAAAAACTTCCAGTACCTGTAGCAGAATTATTGGGAGGATATCTGTATAAACATCTAGGTTGAAAATGATATCACGAAACTCATAAACCTATACCGCGATTGATACTACCGAGTTTTGCTTTGCTGACCGCAGTAATGCCTCTTGTGCTGCCGCGAGAACTTTCACTACAGCCAACCCCACCTCTCCACTAGCTCGTGGTTTTGTCCCTGTACGAATGGAGTTAGCGAAATCTTCACATTCCAGGTGTAAGGGCTCAATCCAATCGATGTGTGGGATAGTGATCTCCCCATAACGATAAGATACCACCGGATCAGCATGTATCTCTGCACCTTTGTTATAAACTTTAATCATTTCTGCTGGATTGGTGTCGTCATACACGACCATTCTAGCGTCGCCAATCACCGTTACACGGCGGATTTTACAAGGGTGAAGCCAGCTTACATGGATATGCGCATTCATGC
>WNFX01006936.1_pt1 | contig 15274 bp, 12 predicted proteins | sample 5400111 | NCBI WGS metagenome assembly WNFX01 (sample SAMN13153363, study PRJNA577476) | soil metagenome | isolation source: 40 cm soil or saprolite under grassland replicate 1 | place: USA:California | collected 2016-06-15 | reverse complement strand
GTGCAGTCGCGCGTCGAGATCACGGCCACCGCGCCGTGGGAGTCGGCCAGGCACTGGGTTTCCACGTGCCGCGGCCGGTCCAGGTAGCGTTCGGCGAAACACTCGCCGCGGCCGAACGCCGCCGTCGCCTCACGGACCGCGGATTCGTACTGCGGCGGGATCTCTTCCAGCGTGCGCGCGACCTTGAGCCCGCGCCCGCCGCCACCGAACGCCGCCTTGATGGCCACGGGCAGCCCATGCTGCCGCGCGAATTCGATCACTTCGCCCGCGCCGGACACCGGGCCGGTCGTGCCTGGCGCGAGCGGCGCTCCCGTGGCGATGGCGATTTTCCGCGCACTGACCTTGTCGCCAAGCGATACGATCGCCGCGGGTGGCGGGCCGATCCACGTCAGCCCGGCGGCCAGGACATCCTGGGCGAAGGCGGCGTTCTCGGCGAGGAACCCGTAGCCGGGGTGCACAGCGTCGGCTCCGGACTGCGAGGCGATCTTGATGATCTTCTCGATGTCGAGGTAGCTGTCGGCCGGCGTCTGGCCGCCCAGCGCGTATGCCTCGTCGGCCATCGTGACGTGCAACCCGTCAATGTCGGGTTCGGCGTAGATTGCGACGCTCGACAGTCCCTCGTCGCGGCAGGCGCGCGCGATCCGGATCGCGATCTCGCCCCGGTTCGCGATGAGGACCTTACGCATACCCAGGCATCCTCCAGCCTCGTTCAGCCTGCGGGGGAAGTCTAAAGGGTGCTCAGTAGATCTGAGGATGCCCAGTGGGCAGGCGCCCAAGCAGGGTGCGCGTCAGTGGGGCAGCGCGCTCGCGCGCCAGGCACCTGGCCCGTGCCGCGGCGGGGCCCGCAACAGCCGTGCGCGGTCACGCCAGCCGGACAGGGTGCCGCCGCCGGCCGCTGTGCCGCTGGCCGCCGCGCCGCCGGCCGCCGCACGGGCGGCTGTGGCCCGGCTGACAGCGAGCGCGGCGATCAGCGCCGCCGTTTCCGCGGCCGTCGCGTTGCCCCGTATCACTCGCAGCAACGGCGGGGTCGATTCCGCCACGTTCCCTTCCTCCACTTGGCCAGGCACGCGGTGCCGTCCTCGCTGCTTGTGGTGCGCGCGCCTATTTGCGCTTGCCTGTCCCGATGCCGAACTCGCGGTGTACGCGCTCCCAGAACGCGTCGCGCAGCCACTCCCTGGCTTCCTGGTAGGGCCGCAGCGACTGGCCCAGTTGCTTCTCCGCCTCGACGAGTAGCTCCTTATCGATGACCGGCGGCAGGATCGGCCCAGGGAGCAGGTCACGGATGTTGTCCCGGCCGCGGGTGAGGATCCACTTTTGCGCCACGTGCTCGCCCGCCTCCTCGACCCGGTCGCGGCCGGGACCGAGGCGGGTCGAGTTGGCGGTGACCCCCACGCCACTGTGCGCGACAACCCTGGTTCGTGGCGCCGGCCGGTCACCGAAAAGCTGCGCTGGTGATGGTGTGGCGTGGGCGATTGCGGCATCGGACCGGGCCGGTTCGGCCACCGTGATCTGATGCTTGGTGAAATAGGGCTTGAGGAAGGCGGCGTCAAGCACCTCGACGGTGTCGGACTCCCACACGAGGCGCTCGGCCTGGTTGGTGCCGTAGGGCGGCTCGACCCCCCACAGATGGACCCGGACCCCATAGGCCTGGGCGGCCTCGACGGCAGGCACCATGTCCTCGTCGCCCGCCACGAGGACCGCGTCGGTGATCGCGCGGTGCCGGGCCAGGGCCTCCATGTCGGCACGGATCTGCGCGTCCACGCCCTTCTGCTGGCCCCGCGCGTTCAGGTTGCCCAGACGCAGCTTGACCCACGACATCTGGGCGATAACGCGCTGGTCGATCGTGGGCACCCGATCCTTTGCGGCGTCGTACCAGTACACGCGCAACAGCTCGCCCCGCAGCTGTCCCGCGGCGTGCTGCGTGACCGCCTTGATGAGGTTGTCGGCGTCGACCCGGTACTCGCGCCGGGACCTCGCCTCGAAAAGCAGCTCGGCGGCGGCGGCGTAGATGTAGCCGACATCAACCATGACCGCGTACCTCGCGACGGTGGCCAGCGGGCTTGGGAACTCGGTCATGGTGGCATCGACTCTATGGCAGCGCGTGGTTCACTGCGCCGTCACAAGGGGATGTTGCCGTGTTTCTTGGGTGGCAAGGTCTGCCGTTTGCTGCGCAGCGACATCCTCATATTCGCTGATCCGCTCCGCGCGCAGACCGTCCGGGTCGCCGGATACGGCAAGTTCCCGCCGGTAGAGGATGTTGACCGCGCCCTGTGCGCCCATCACGGCGATCTGTGCGGTGGGCCAGGCCAGGTTGATGTCGCCGCCAAGGTGCTTGGACCCCATGACGTCATAGGCGCCGCCATAAGCCTTTCGCGTGATCACGGTGATCTTGGGCACGGTGGCCTCGGCGTAGGCGTAGATCAGCTTGGCGCCACGCCTGATGATGCCGCCCCATTCCTGGCCGGTGCCGGGCAGGAAGCCGGGCACGTCCACGAAGGTGAGCACGGGGATGTTGAACGAGTCGCATGTTCGTACGAACCTGGCCGCCTTCTCTGACGCGTCGATGTCCAGGCAGCCGGCGAAGCGCATCGGCTGGTTGGCGACGACGCCGATGCTGGTGCCGCCGGCCCGGCCGAATCCGACCAGGATGTTGGCCGCGAATCCGGCATGCACTTCGAGGAACTCACCGTCATCGAGCACGTGCTCGATGACCGTGTGCATGTCGTAGGGCTGGTTCGCCGAATCGGGCACGAGCGAGTCGAGCTCGGCGTCCTCGGCGGTGATCTCCAGATCCACCGGCACCTCGTAGGCAGGCGGATCCTCCAGGTTGTTGGACGGCAGGTAGGAGAGCAGTTCCCGCGCGTAGTCCAGGCAGTCGTCCTCGGTGGTGGCCTGGTAGTGGGCAACGCCGGACTTGGTGTTGTGCGCGTGCGCGCCGCCCAGTTCTTCGAAGCTAACCTCCTCGCCCGTCACGGTCTTGATGACATCGGGTCCCGTGATGAACATGTGCGAGGTCTTCTCCACCATCAGCGTGAAGTCGGTAAGGGCCGGCGAGTAGACGGCGCCGCCCGCGCACGGTCCCATGATCAGCGAGATCTGCGGGATCACGCCGGACGCGATCACGTTGCGGTAGAAGATCTCGCCAAACAGGCCGAGCGCGACCACGCCCTCCTGGATGCGCGCGCCGCCGCCGTCGTTGATGCCGATAATCGGGCAGCCGGTCTTGAGCGCGTGGTCCATGACCTTGACGATCTTGGCGCCGTACACCTCGCCGAGCGAGCCGCCGAAGACCGTGAAGTCCTGGCTGAACAGGCAGACGGGCCGCCCGTCCACCGTGCCGTAGCCCGTGACGACGCCGTCACCGTAGGGCCGGTTGTCCTGCACGCCGAAGCCGGTCGCGCGGTGCCTGGCCAGCTCGTCGAACTCGGTGAACGAACCCGGATCGAGAAATCGGTCGATCCGCTCCCGCGCGGTCATCTTTCCGCGCTCGTGCTGTTTGGCGACTGCCCGCTGCGGTCCCGCGTGAACCGCCTCGTGCCTGCGCCGTTCGAGGTCGGTGATCTTTCCTGCGGTGGTGTGTGGTGCGGGCACGGACTCGTCTGCCCCTGGCGCGTCTTCGCTGGGCGCCGCAACTTCGCTAGCCATGAGCCCAGGGTAACCACGCCCTTTCGCACGTCTGTACCCTCGCCGCGCTGCGGGCCTTGGGGGTCGGCCACGTCAGTGCCGCGTTCCCGCTCGCGCGTCCCAACCGGACGAATGTGGCAACGTGCCGGTTCTGTGGCGGTTGATGGGCCGTCCACGCCTTACCGACCATGATCGTGGAGACTTTTCAGGGATTATCCCTGAAAAGTCTCCACGATCATGAAATTAAACTTGAAAGTGCATATGACGGTGGTGTTCTGACCGGCACGTTGCCACATTCATTCTGGTAGCAGTGGCGCGCTGATGGTGGCGGGCTCGGGCGCAGGTATGACGCAGATGGTATCTCAAATATGAGATACCATCTGATGTATGGCGACCGAGAATGACGCGGCGGAGTCCGCGTCCGGCCGGGCGGCGCAGCCGGCGTCCGGCCAGGCGGCGCAGCCGGCGTCCGGCCAGGCGGCGCAGCCGGGGCAGCTTCCGCTGCTGCCGGGTTTCCGTGAGATGGCGATGCGCCGGATGTCGGCGGACCGCCGGCGGCTGATCGCGGAACTTGCGGTGCAACGCCAGGCGGCCCGGCTCTCACAGACCGAGGTGGCGGCGCGCATGGGCACCTCGCAGTCCGCGGTGGCCCGGCTTGAAACAGGGGAGGCCGACGTACGCGCCTCCACGCTTGAGCGCTACGCCGCCGCAATCGGCTGCCAGATCACCTGGACGCTGCGGGACTGAGCGTTGCGGACAACTGCCGATCGGAGGGACGACGAACGATGGAAGCGTCGAGCCGATATCCGTTCTCGCCGGAACGACCGGGCTGGCCGGGCCAGCCGCGCGTGCCGGAGGAACCCGAATGGCCGGGCCAGCCACCCGCACCCAAGCCACCCGCACCCAAGCCGGGCGCACCCAAGCCGGGCGCGCAACCGCTTGTCGCGCCTTGTGCCCGTGCACGCGTTCGCAAGCGGTCAGCTCAGCGGGCCCGCCGTCGGGGTGCTCATCTCGGCAGGCCGTCGAATCGCCTATCCCAACGCGGGTTTCCTGCTCCGCGAGCCCGACTCTGGTTTCGAGGGCACCGCGGCCGAACTTGCCACCCGGCAGCGGCAGGTCGAGACGATGCTTGACGCGCTCTACTTCCGCCTCGCCGACGTCACCGGCCGCGAGGTGGATGAGCTCAGGGCCGACGCGAGGCGCGGCCGGTTCCTCAGCGCCGATGAGGCGGTCGGCTACGGCCTGATCCAGGAGGTGGCGAGCTGACTTCATGATCACGGACACTTTCTCGCCGCCACGGCGGGATGTGTCCGTGATCATGAGACTGGGATCCATGCGAGGCGGTGCCAGCTGACCCGCGTGACACGGGTAAGCCGGATAATGGGCGGTGTGACCGCCTCGCAGGCCTCAGAACGGCACGCCGCCCGTCTCGAGATGCCCGCGCCGATGCGCCGCGATGTGCGCCTGCTCGGTGACGTGCTCGGCGAGGTCCTGAGCGACGCGGGCGGTGAGGACCTGCTCGACGATGTTGAGCGGCTGCGCCGCCTGGCGATCGCGGCGCGTGCGGGCAGCGTGCATGGCGGCGAGATAGCAGCGCTCGTGGCGAGCTGGCCGCTGGAGCGCGCCGAACTGGTCGCTCGTGCTTTCACGGTCTACTTTCACCTGGTCAACCTGGCCGAGGAACTGCAGCGGATCCGGACACTGCGCGAGCGGGACCGCGACAGCGACGGCACGCCGCTGCGCGAGTCGCTGGCGGCGGCGGTGGACGAGATCAGCCGCGATCAGGGCCCGCGGCGGCTGCGCGAACTGATCGCCGGCCTCGAGGTGCACCCGGTCTTCACCGCGCATCCGACCGAGGCGCGCCGCCGCGCCGTGGTGACGGCGCTGCAGCGGATCACGGGCCTGTTGTGGGACCTGGACGACGAGCGGCGCGGAGTGCATGAGCAGGCCGAGGCGCGGCGGCGGCTGCGCGAGGAGGTTGACCTGCTCTGGCGGACGTCGCAGCTGCGGGTGACGGCGATGGGGCCGCTGGACGAGGTGCGCACGTTGATGGCGTTCTTCGACGAGACGATCTTCGCCGTGGTACCGGCCTTCTACCGCGCGATCGACCGCGCGCTGGCCGGGCCGCAGGCCGGTGTGGCCCCGCCCGAGGTTCCCGCGTTCCTGCGGTTCGGCAGCTGGGTCGGCGCCGACCGTGACGGCAACCCGTTCGTGACGTCGCAAGTGACGAGGGAGGCCGCGCTGATCCAGGCCGATCACGTGCTGCGCGCCCTCGAGAACGCGGCCACCAGGATCGGCCGCGCGCTGACGGCGCACGTGTCGACCACACCGCCGTCCGAGGCGATGCGCCGGGCGATCGCCGTGGCCGAGGCAGCGCACCCGGACGTGGTCGCGGACATCGCCGAGCGCTCGCCGCAGGAGCCGCACCGGCAGTATCTCCTTTACTCAGCGCAGCGGCTGCGCGCGACCCGCCTCAGGCACGCGGACCTCGCCTATCCCGCAGCGGCCGACTTCGTGGCTGATCTTCGCCTGGTGCAGGAGTCACTGGCGCTGGCAGGCGCCCACCGGCAGGCGTTCGGGGAATTGCAGAGTCTCCTCTGGCAGGCGGAGACGTTCGGGTTTCACCTGGCCGAGCTCGAGATCCGCCAGCACAGCGCGGTGCACGAGCGCGCGCTGGCCGAGCTGCGGGCCGGCGGGCCGGTGTCGGCGCAGACCGAGGAGGTGCTGGCCACCCTGCGGGTCGCCCGCTGGGTCCAGGACCGGTTCGGCACGGACGCCTGCCGCAGGTATGTGGTGAGCTTCACGCGATCGGCGGCGGACGTCTCCGCCGTCTACGAGCTCGCCGCGCTCGCCATGCCGGATAGCCGGCGGCTGGTGCTCGACGTCGTGCCGCTGCTCGAGAGCGGAGACGACCTGCGCAACGCGCCGAACGTGCTGACCGAGATGCTCACGCTGCCCGACGTCAGTGACCGGCTCGCGGCCACCGGCCGCCGCATGGAGGTCATGCTCGGCTACTCCGACTCGGCCAAGGAACTCGGGCCCGTTACCGCGACCCTGCTGCTGTACGACACGCAGGCGGCGCTGGCCCGCTGGGCGGAAGCCAACGACGTGCGGCTGACGGTGTTCCATGGCCGCGGCGGCGCGCTCGGGCGGGGCGGCGGGCCGGCCGGGCGCGCGGTGCTCGCCCAGGCGCCGGGCTCGGTCGCCGGCCGGTTCAAGGTGACCGAGCAGGGCGAGGTGGTGCTGGCCAGATACGGCCACCTGGCCATCGCACAGCGCCATCTTGAACAGGTGACGTCGGCCGTGCTGCTCGCCTCGGCGCCTGCGGTGGCCGAGCGGACTGCGGCGGCGGCGACCCGGTTCCGCGGCGTCGCCGACCAGATCGGGATGGCCGCGCTGCGCGCCTACCGCGGCCTGTACGAGGCTGACGGGTTCGCCGAGTGGTTCGCCCGGATCAGCCCGCTGCAGGAGATCGGCGGGCTGCGGATCGGATCGCGACCGGCCCGCCGCGCGGCGACGACCGGGCTGGCGGATCTGCGGGCGATCCCGTGGGTGTTCGCCTGGGCGCAGACACGCATCAACCTGCCGGGGTGGTTCGGGCTGGGCAGCGGGCTGGCCGCGGTGGCGGGTGAGCCGGAGGGCATGCCGCGGCTGCGGGCGGCGTACCGCGAATGGCCGCTGCTGCGCGCGCTGCTCGACAACGCGGCGATGAGCCTGGCCAAGACCGACCGCGACATCGCGGCCAAGTACCTCGAGCTCGGCGGCCGGGACGACCTGACAGCGCGCGTGCTCGCCGAGTACGACGTGACGATGGACATGACCGTGGCGGTGACAGCGCACAGCCGGTTGCTCGCGGGCCGCCCGGTGCTTTCACGCGCGGTTGCGCTGCGGAACCCGTATGTGGACGCACTGTCGCACCTGCAGCTGCGGGCGCTGACGTCGCTGCGCGAGCAGAGCGCGGCCGCCTGCGATCAGGAACTGCTCGGGCGGCTGCTGCTGCTGACGGTGAGCGGCGTGGCCGCTGGCCTGCAGAACACCGGCTGAGCGGCCGGGCGCCGCGACGCGAGCGCCACCGCCGCGGCGAGGCACGCGACGGGCACGGCGGGCACCACATAACGCGGATCGAAGTCGGCCGTCGCCGCGGGCACGGCCAGCATGGCGATCGCACTGAGCCAGGCCAGCAGCGCCGGCGCCGCAGCGGGCGCGGCGATGGCGGCCACGCCGAGGATCAGGATGAGCCCGAGCAGCGTGCCGCGCAGGTACACGTACCGCTGGTAGCCGCGCATGAATCCGGCATACGGCTCGTGCGCGGTAGTGGCGGCGGCGGTTGGTGGGCCCGCGTACACGCGCTGGTCGGCCGTGACGGTGCCGCCGCCGGGTGTCGGCATGCCTGCCGGCACCCATGCCCGCTGCGCCATCGAGAACTGGTACCTGGCCACGATGGACGCGCTTGGGTGCGCCGGCCGGTTCCAGCGAAAGCTGAGCATGAAATCGTGCAGCACGGCTCCCGCGTAGCCGGCTGGCTGTGCGGCGATCGCCCGCAGCGCGAAACGCAGCGCGAGCTCGTTCTTCGCCGTGCTGAACCGCCTTCCGGGAATCTTGCTCAGCGGTGAAGCCGGTATCCAGATGTAGCTCGACGCCGCGAGCCTGGCGCCGTCCGGCGGGCAGAGGAGGGCCTGCGCACCGGACGGCTTCATCGCCTGGCAGTGTGCGAAACTCATCGTCCTCGACCACAAGAAGATCCCGTCGCTGTTGGTGAGGCGCAGCACGTGGAACGCCGCGCCGAACCAGGCCAGGTAGGCGGCCAGCGGGAGCGCGGCGGCGAGCACCGTCGCGGCGGCCACCCGCCAGCGAACCCGGCGGGCCAGCAGGTAACCGAGGTAGAGCGCAAGCAGCGGGAGGCCGATCGGCCGCACGATGCCGGCCACGGCGAGCAGGGCACCGGCCGCGACCTCTGCCCACGCCGGGCGCTCCCGGCGCCACCACAGCGCGGCCAGCAGCGCCGCCACGACAAGGAACTCGAAGGCCACGTCCGATAGCAGTTCGTGTTCGAGTTCGATCTGGTAGGCGTCGAACAACACCGGCGCCACGGCGAGCGTGGCCGCCCACCCTGGCAGCCCGAAGCGCGCACGCAACAGCAGGTAGATCCCGAGGCCGATCGCCAGGCCCATGGCGTGCTGCACGGCGGCTACCAGCATGAAGCTGTGGAACGGGCGCAGCGCCGCGAGCATCAGCCCGTAGCCGGAGGCCCGGCCGGCGTCCGGATGCAGCCGCAGCGCGACCGCGAGGTAGTCCGCCGAGTCCCCGCCGAACCAGAGTGCGGGCCGGAATGCGAACATCGTGATAAGCCGAACGGCTGCCGCGAACAGCACCGCGGCAGTGAAGGTGCGATTGCGTCCGGGGAAGGCCCAAATCGCTCGCGTGCTCGCCATGAGCGGCCCCCCGGGGTCTTGTCACTAAAGGTCGCTTAGAGACTACTCAGCGTAGTGACACGGGTGGCGGATACGCTCGGATACGTGCGGACACACCAGCGAGGCCTGCGGCGATGCAGGCACACGGCACCGCGGCCAGCACGTACCTGTAGGTGAACCCAGCGGTGGCCGGCGGCGTGGCGATCAGCGCCACCGCCGCGCACCACGGCAGTAAGCCGGGCGCGCCGCGGCGCCGGCCGGTCACCACCCAGGCGGCGCCGATCAGCAAGGTCAGCGCGAGCAAGGGCCCGCGGAAGTACAGGTAGCGCTGGTAACCGCCGAGGAAGGACGCGTACGGCCGGGTGACGCGGGTGGCCAGGCGGCCGGGCTGATACATGTGCAAGTCGCCTACCGGCACCCAGCCCGGCAGCGGCCTGACTGCGGTGACAAATTGGTATTGCCGCGCGGTCGCCGGATCCGGGAAGCTCGTCGATCTGCTCCAGGCGAACGTGCGGCCCACGTCCTTCATCGTCACCCACAGATAGTCGGCCGGCTGCTTACGGACCGCGAGAGACACGAAGTCACTGCCCAGTTTGCTCGGGCCTGCCGCCCACGGGTTCGCGTTGACGCGGCTCAGCGGGTTGGGCTGCCAGATGTAGTCAGCCGAGACCGGCCGCCGCGACGGCGGCCGGTTGTCGCACAGCGGCCGCAGCCGGGCGGGCGGGTTCATTTTCGCGCAGTCCGCGAACGCCATCACCCGGCTGTACAGGAATGCCCCGTCGCCGTCGGTGAGAGCGTATTGCCCGCGAGTGTGGTGGAACCAGCCCATGTAGGCCGCCACCGGCAACAGGCCCGCCACCACCAGGGCCGTGACCGGCCGCCAGCCGGTTCGTCGCACGATCAGGCAGGCCACCGCCACCACGAGCAGCGGGCGCCCGTCGGTCCGCACGATTGCCGATGCCCCGAGCAGCAGCCCGGCCGCCGCCGCCGCGATCCATCCGGGCTGGTTACGCAGGCACAGCAGCACAAGCGCGGCGGTGATCAGGAGCATGAACAGGGTGTCGGCCATAACCAGGTGCTCGAGCTGCAGCTCGTAGGCGTCGAAGAGCACAGGCACCGCCGCCAGCGTCGCGAGCCAGGCGCGCACTCCGCGCGCCCGCAGGACCGCGTACACCAAGACCCCGGTGGCGAGGCCGAGCAGATGCTGGGCGAGCGCCACCGCGGCGAAGCTGTGCAGCGGTTGCAGCGCGGCAAGCAGCAGCGCGTACCCGCTCGGCCGGATCGTCTCAGGGACCAGCGTCACCGCGGCGGTCACGTAGCTGTAGGAGTCGTTGAACCAGTCCACCGGCCGGTACGCGAGCGACACAACCGCCCGCAGCATGACCGCAAGCGCCAGCACGCTGCCGAATGGCCAGTGCCGCGCGGCGAACCGCCGGGCGGCCTGCCCCGCCGCCACATGGATGGCCACAACCTTGTCCGTGGCGTCGCCCGGCACGCACCCCTCCGCAGCTACCTTCCGTGAACACTCCAGGTCAGGCCAACGCTACTAGGCCGCTACCAGGCGCGAGCGGAGCATCAAGGCCGCGGCGCGAGAATGGGAGCCCGTTGGAACCGCGGCCAGCTCCCGCCCGGGGCGGCGAACGGGCTCATACTGGCCAAGGGCGTGCACACGGGCGAAGAGGAGGCGGGCAGCGGCGGTGAATGCCGGATTGCCGTCGTTGGAGGCGGCGAGCATCGCGCAGGCGCTGATCAAGCCGGGCGGGCTATGGCGTGAGATCAAGGTCGTCGCGGAGACGGGGTCGACCAACACCGACCTGCTCAGCGACGCTGCGGCGGGCGCGGCGGAGGGTGCCGTGCTGGCGGCGCAGGTGCAGACCGCCGGGCGGGGCAGGCTCGGCCGCCGCTGGCTCAGCCCGCCGGGCGCAGCGCTGACCTTCTCCGTGCTGCTGCGCCCTGCTGGCGTCCCGGTCAGCCGCCGTGGCTGGATTTCGCTGCTCTTCGGGGTGGCGGCCGTGTCGGCGATGCGGCGGGTCGCGGGGGTGAACGCGGTCCTGAAATGGCCGAATGACGTGCTCGTGGGAGAAAGGAAGCTGGCCGGGATCCTCGCCGAGCAGGCAGGCGGCGCGATCGTGGCGGGCATCGGGATCAACTTCGCCGCCGTCCCCCCCGGCCCAGCCGGCGCCGCCGCGACCTCAGTCGAAGCGGAAGGGACGGTACCGGTCTCGAGGGACAAGTTGCTCGTCGCCGTGCTGGAGGAGCTTGAAGTCGCCTACCGGCACTGGCTGGCCGATCCCGACGGGCACGGGCTGCGAAGTCAGTATGTGGGCATGTGCGCCACGATCGGCCGCGCGGTGCGGGTGGAGCTGCCCGGCGGGCGCGGGCTGACCGGCACCGCGACGGACGTGGACGGCGACGGCAGGCTCGTGGTGCGTGCCGATGGCGCGCTCACCGCGATCAGCGCCGGGGACGTCATCCACGTCCGCTGATGACAAGGCGTTTCATAATTGTTCATGCCAACATGAACCCATGGCGCAAGACGGCTCCCTGATCGAGGGCGAACAGCCCGTCCTCGTCGTGCACCCGCACTGGAAAACCATCCTTGGCCCGATGCTCATCGGACTCGTCATCGTCGTGGTGGCGGGCGTGGCGATCGCGGCGATCCCGTTCGGCTCGGTCGCCGTGGTCGGGCGCACCGCCATCGCCGGCGTCGCGGTCGTCCTGGCGTTCATCACGTTCGGGATCCCCCTGCTGCGCTGGCGGACGACCACGTATGAGCTCACGACGAGGAGATTCCGCATGCGGGAGGGGATCTTGTCGAGGCAGGGCCGGGACATCCCGCTCAACCGGGTCAATGACGTGTCGTTTTCACATGGCCCCATCGACCGGATGCTCGGCTGCGGGAAACTGGTGGTGGAGTCGGCCGGCGAGCATGGTCAGCTCGTGCTGACCGAGATCCCGAACGTGGAGCAGGTCCAGAGCACGCTTTACCAGCTGGTCGAGGACGAGCAGCAGCGGGTGGCCGCGCCGCCGGAGGAGCGCTGAGCGCCGGCGTCATTGTTATGAGCAGGTCTGGCTGGGCAGGCGAATCCGCGCGCGTCATCCTGGCCCGGGTGACGATACGCCGGCGCCGTCGGTGACACTGGCGCCGTCGGTGACGGCGTCGGCGGCACTGGCGCCGTCGGGGACGTCTGCCACGGCGGCGACGGCGGCTTCCGGCTGGGCCCGCAACACCCGCACGCGCGGCGCCACGATACGGTCCATCACCACCCACGACCCCGTCGCGAAGATGATGCCGCCGAGCACGTCGATGACGTAATGCTCACCGAGGAAGACAATGCTGAACCACACCGCGCCGCACCACACCAGCGTCATCAAGCCGGCGCGCCGGCTCACCGTCCACAGCGCAAGCGCGCCGAGCAGCGGGTAGGCCGCGTGCAGCGAAGGGAAAGCGGCCACGGGGTTGGAATTCAGCAAACGGTAGTACGGGCTGATCGCGCTGGGCAGGGCGCCGTTCATCAGCTTGGTCACCCCCGGCAGAAACCCCCAGTCGTGCGCCAGCCACGGCGGCGCGGTGGGCACGAGCAGGAAGATGATGAAGGCGGCGAACGACATCCCCATCAGCGTCACGACGTAGCGCAGGAACTTAGTGCGGTCGACCAGCCACAGCACCACGCCAACGGCGATGGGAAAGGCGAAGTGGCAGAAGTAGACGACCGTGCAAGCGATCACCAGCCAGTGCACAGAGCCGAGGTGCGCCTGCAGCCACGCGCTGGGGTTCACCCCGCCAAACAGCGCGGACTCCGCGTGCACCACGTCAGCCACGTGGGGCGCGATGCCCGTCTTCGGGGCGATGCCCCACATCGCCTCGTAGCCGAGAAACAGCGCCACGAATGGCACCCAGTCCCGCACGAAAGCGTTGAACCGTCCGCTCAGCACGGCCACCGGCACCAAGATCAGCAGTAGGTAGTCCGGTGACACCGAGATGCCGCGCCAGATCATCACGCCTGACACCGCGGCAATGTACGCCACGGACAGCGCGGCCAATGGGCCAGGCCGACGAATGCGGTGCCGGATGCCCTTAACCGTGAGCATCTGCGGAGTGTACAGACGTTCGCAAGAACGCGTCGAGATTTGTGTTTCCCCGTTCGCATTGGCCGGCATTCGCTGACCCCGCCCCGTCTCAGGCGGAAGCATTAAGCTGTCATCTCCCGCAGCGAGGGGGACCGCTTTGCGACGCCTCCAGGCAGAAACGGTGCCGGCCGACGCCAGCCGGGCGCCGCTCCGCACCTGGGCAGGCCGGCTTCCACTCGCCGCGCTCGTCCTCGCGGTCGCCGGCTTCATGGCCCTCGGCCTGGCGCAGGCCTGGTCCGACTCGCCAACATTCGACGAGCCGGTCTATGTCGCCGCGGGCGTCGCCGCGCTGCTCCACCACGACCTGACCCTCAACGACGAGCACCCGCCCGCGCCCAAGGTCCTCGCGGCGCTTCCTGTCCTGCTCGCTCACCCGGTCATCCCCCCGAATGCGCGGTGGTCAGGCAACGACGAGCGCAGCTACGGTGCCCGGTTCGTCAGCGCCCAGCTTGCCGCGGGCACCCTCCGCCGGGTCACGTTCGCCGCACGCCTGGTGCCGCTGGCCGAGTCGGTCGGCGTGGCGTTCGTGCTCTTCGCCCTCGGCTGCGAGTTGTTCGGGGCTGCGGCAGGTGCTTTCGCCGGCGCGCTGTGGCTGGCATCCCCCTTTGTCCTCGGCATCGGCCACCTCGACGGCACGGACGTTCCGTTCGCTCTGGCCGTCACCTTGAGTTCGTGGTCGCTCGCGCGCTGGCTGCGCGTGCGCAGCACCCGCGCGCTGGTATGGGCCGGGCTGGCATTGGCCGCCGCGGTGGCGAGCCAGGTCACCGGGCTGCTTGTCGCGGTGAGCGGCCTGGCCGTCGTCGCCGTCGTCAACTGGCGGCGCGGGGCGAGGCGCGCCATCGGTGATGCCGGACTTGCCGCCCTGGTTATCGTGGTGGCCCTGTGGGTCGTCTACGCGATCCTGGATCCGGCGGTCCTGACCCAGCCGACGATTCTGCTGCCGAGGCCCTATCTCGACGGCATCTCCTATCTCGCCGCACATGACACCTCCGGCGCCCCCGGCTACCTTGCGGGCATTGCGTATACCGGCGGCCGGTGGTGGTTCTGGCCGCTCAGCCTGCTGATCAAGTGGCCCGCGGCGGGCCTCCTGCTGCTGGCGGCCGGAGCCATCTCGTGCCGCTGGCTCGAGCCGGTCGTGCGCAGGCGAGTTCTGCTGGCCGTGGCGATCCCCGCCGCCGTGCTCACCGCCTTTACGCTCACGATGACCAAGGACGTGGGCCTGCGGTACCTGCTCCCGGTGCTCGCCCTGTGGGCGGCGGCGGCCGGTGGCCTGGTCCCGGCGGTGGCATCGCTGCGCGCCCGGCCACGCCGGGTGATCGGAGCCGGGCTCGCCGGCCTGTTGGCCATCGCTGGCGCGACCACCGCCGGCTCGTTCTCCGGCTCCCTGACCTGGACGGCCTGGCCCTTCCGGCCCGCCTACGCCGTGGCGACAGACTCCAACGTGGACTGGGGACAAGGCTTTTATGCCCTGCGCTCGTGGAGCCGGGGACACCACCCCCGGGTGATGTACTTCGGGCCCCGTGGCCTCACCGTTGCTGCCATACCCGGCGCCCGCCCGCTGATCGGTACCGCACCGACGCTGATCTCCGGTTGGGTCGCGGTGTCAGCGACGGCCCTCAACAGTGCCGACCGCGTGCCGCTGGCCTGGCTCCGCGCCTACTGCCCGGTTGGGACCCTCGCCGGATCCATCCTCGTCTACCACTTCCCGCGGCCTCCAACGCCACCGCGGCACACCCCGGCGCGGCCGGCCGGGCTGTGCCAGGGCCGCTGGAGTTCTGCCCGCTAGCACGGAAGACCGGATCGACACGGCCGCGGCCGAGCCCGGCCGCAAGCCCGTCAACCGGCTTGCGGGCAACAGCCTGTCGCGCGAGGATCACGCTGTGACAGGGACCGCGCACGCACGGGCGGCTCGACCTGTCCTGAGCCGCACGGGCGCGGGCCGGAGGCGGTCGCCGAAATCTTGGATTTCACCCCGCGCGGATGAGGCGGCAGCCGGCCGCCGTTGCCAGGCTCAGGCCCGGCACGGTCCCGCGCACCCGAGATTCCGCGCGGCCGGGCCCGGACGAGGAGGGCCGATGGGCCAGGCGATCGGCGGGTCGCTGCCGCTG
>WNFX01009543.1_pt1 | contig 15281 bp, 6 predicted proteins | sample 5400111 | NCBI WGS metagenome assembly WNFX01 (sample SAMN13153363, study PRJNA577476) | soil metagenome | isolation source: 40 cm soil or saprolite under grassland replicate 1 | place: USA:California | collected 2016-06-15 | reverse complement strand
CTCCGCCGCCGCCTGAGTCTCCGCCGCCTGAACCGGAGCCGGCCAGCGAGATGGCGATCGCTGTGCCGGCGGCCGCGACGGCTCCGGCCGCCGCTGCACCGCCGACCGATACCACCGCGGCCGCGCCCTCCCCGGCGGCGGCTGCGACCGCCCCGTCGACGAGGCTGTTGCAGACCAGTTCGAGCGCGACGGCCGTGGCGCGCGGGCCGGTGAGCATTGCAAGGAATATCGCGATCTTCTCCGGGTCGTTCATCAGGTCCCGCGCGAACTGCGCCGACGCGCCGGCGAAGCCGGAAGCGAGCACCAGCGGCAGGTCCTGCCAGCGCGTGCTGGCCGGGACCGGCACGGAGAACGCGGGGAACGTCATGCTGACGAACGGCTCGCCGGCGCCGACGATCGCGAGGGCGTAGCTGCCCTGCAGGCTGAACACGAGGTTGCTGCCGGACACCGAGACGGACGGGCTGACGTCGAACGAGCTGGTGAACGCGGATTCGGCGATGAAGTCGGCCAGGGTCCCGCACGGCGACCCTGCGCTGGTGTCCGCCAGGGCCTTGATCGCCGCGATGAAGTCGACCAGGTCGGCCTCCCAGCCGAAGGCGGGCCACCCGGTGATGCTGAGCTCCCCGTCCCTGTCCGGGTGGGTGACATAGCTGAAGCCGCAGCGGAGCTGGCCGAACGGCTCCAGCGGCGCAGCCGCCTCCATCTCGCCGGCGAGCACCGTCCCGCCATCGGCGGTGCTGGCGACGCTCACCTCGGCGCGCAGGAACGCCGCGCTGAGGAAGTTCAGGCCGGCGCTGGCCGCCAGGGTCTGCGCCGCGGTGTCGATGATCAGCCGCGGCCCGCCGTGGTACTGCCCCGCGGTGACGTCCGTGCCCGCCAGCGTGACGAAGACCAGGTCGAGCGGCTCGTCGAGCTGGATCTCCGCCTGAACGCCCTGGTAGGAGCCGTCCGGCTGCTGCAGCACGGTAAGGACAGCGTGCACGGTGATCGTCCCGACCAGCGTCAGCCTGACCTGGGTGTCGATCAGCAGGCCAGGGCCGAACGCCAGCCCGCCGAACGAGGAGTACTCGTGGCCGGGATCGGCGGCCTGCTCGTAGTAGGAGATGAAGCTGCCGGGCAGGAACACCAGGTCGATGAAGTCGGCTGGCCAGATACCGCCGAGCACCCGGTCGACCAGCCGCGCGATCGAGAACTCCGCGGTGAGCACGACGTAGAACAGCACCGGCGTGCCGTCGCGCAGCGCCAGCCTGCCGGTCACCGCGAGCTGGTCGAGGACGACCTGGCCGGACAGCACGAACGTGGTGGCCGGGGGCGTCCAGACGTAGCTGATGTCGATGGCCAGCGCGGAGATGGTGAACCCGGGGATGCCGAACGGCTGCATGATGTCCTGCGCGGACCTGGCCGTGCCGGTGACGCCGGCGTCGTCCGCGGCCAGCGTGATGTCGAAGGCCAGGTCCGGCCCGAAGATGCCGGCCAGGGTGATCCGGCCAGCCATCTCGAACCTGTCCGCCTGCTGCGGCGTGTAGGCCAGGTTGACGCCGCTGAAGACGACCGTCGCGAACATCGTGATGTCCGGCAGCGCGCCGGTGAACACGGCTAGCCCGGAGCCGGAGCCGGGGATCTGCGCGCTGATGCGGACCAGCGGCGGCGCCTTTTCGTTGCCGATCCGCATGATGGCCGAGAAGATGCTGGGGATGCTGAAGTCCAGGGCGGCGGCCACCACGGTGCCGGCCTGCAGCAGTGCCTGATCACCGGTCAGCCCGCCCAGCGGCGAGACGGCCGCCTGATCGGCCGTCGCAAGCGCGGCCGACGCCGCGGCAGCCAGCTCGCCCAGCGTTCCTGCACCGAGATCGCAGACGATCAGCGTGGCGTCGGTGATCCGCAGCACGTCGTCGATGACGGCCAGCTCCGACAGCAGGTCACCGAGCCGCAGGCCGTCGGCCAGATGCAGCGACACCGCGTAGTTCCACTGCTGCCCTGACGGGTCCTTGGCGCAGTACAGCAGCGCGTCGCTGGGCGGCCTGCCTGGCCCGGCGCCGGCCCCCATCTGTCCGTAGAGCAGGAACTGCCCGGCGGTCAGGTCGATCCACATGGCCGCGCGGCTGTACCGCAGCGGCAGCAGGTCCGGCGGCACCAGCCCGGACCAGGCGACGCCGCCGACCCCGGTGGTGACGTCGGGGACCGAGATCGCCGGCGCGTCCGCCGCCGCGATCACGCCGGTCAGCACGGTGTGCGCGGCCGCCGAGGCGCCGAACGCCAGCGTGACCGCGGCCGCGATGCCGCCGAAGGCGAACTGGCCGGTCAACGTCATGGCGGCGCCTGGATCGGCGGGCGCGGCGTCGACCGTGAGGGAGATGTCCGGCGGGGCACCCGGCGGGGGGACGGCAGGAACGGTGCCGGGCGGCGCGGCTGCGGGCTGATCTCCGGCGGCCGGCTCGCGGCTCGGCGGGACGTCCAGCGTGCCGCTGATCGACGTGATGGCGACCGTGGCCGTACCCAGGCCGATCTGCCAGTCGAAGCCGACCGAGCCCGCGACGTTGAGCTGGCCGGTGTCGGGGACGGCCGTCACCGATGCGCTGGTGATGCTGATCTGCGCGGGCAGCCCGTAACTGACCGCGTCGTCCGGCAAGGACAGGCCGAACGTGCTGGCCAGGTCCGGCATGTCGATGTCCGCGCCGGCGGCCAGGGCGCCGGTCAGCGTCCAGGAACCGCCAGCCTCCGGCTTGGCCGCGCCGAGCTCGATCTCGGCGCCGGCCAGCGTCAGCAGGCCGCTGACGGTTCCCGTCACGTCGTTGGGAGTGCGGGTCAGGTCGATGCTGACCTGGCCGCTGACGTTGGTGATCGACAGGTAACCCGACACCAGCGTCCACAGGTCGCTGACATAGACATGGAAGCCGATGCGGGTGAGCGCGCCGGTCGCGCCGTCGAAGATCAGGGTGATATCGCCCGCGTCCATGCCGTCAAGCAGCGGCAGCGTGTCGGGCAGGGCGGCCGCCGCGGCGGTTGGGGACAGCCAGTCGTTCAGCGCGGCGAAGCCGGGAACATGAACCGGGTTGCCGTAGCCGACGGACAGGCGCCAGTTACCGGCCTCGCCCGGGTTGCGGACGAGGACCACGTCCACGTCGGTGCCCGCCAGGTTCAGCACTCCCTCGACGCTGGCGCTGACCGGCGCGGCTGACTCGCCGGGGAAGCACTGGATGAGCGCCCACACCCCGGTCACCGCGAGCAGCCCGGGAATGATGGTCCAGTCCTGGGTCTGGGTGAAGCCGAACGCCAGGTGCCGGACGGCGGCGGCGCCGAGGTCGACGTCGAGGCGGAAGTCGGTGACCTGGAGCCCGCCGAAGCTGGTGATGCCGACCGGCAGGCTGGCCGCGATCGCCTCCCCGCCGGCGAGGGCGAGCAGGTCGCCGATCGACGGCACGGCGACCGTCGACCCCTCGGCCAGCTCGAACGAGGCCAGCCCGGTGAGCGGCAGTTCGAGGCCGATGTCGAAAGTGGCGCCGCCGATGGTGATTGAGCCGGTCAGGAAGCCGGTCACCACCCAGCCTGACGTGGTGCCGCCCGCGCCCGTGGTACCGCCCGCGCCCGTGGTACCGCCCGCGCCCGTGGCGCCGCCCGCGTCCGTGGCGCCGCCAGGGTCCGCCGTCCCGTCGGTCAGCGCCAGGTCGATGTCGACCGCCCAGTCCGCGACGGTGAGCAGCCCGCCCGCGGTCGTCCAGGGCAGTTTCTGGTCGATGGTCAGCTCAATGCCGACCAGTTCGCCCGCGTCGATGTCGGCGTAGACGCCGACGGTGCTGATCGCGATCGCCTCGCCCGCGGCTAGCAGCGCATCGGGCAGGATCGCCGTGACCTGGCCATCGGTCAGGTCGGCCAGGCCGGCCAGGTCGGCGAGCGTCGGCGCCGGCCAGTCCTCGGTGAGCTCGAAGTACCACGGCTCGCCGCCAGGCGGGATCATGGTGCTGATCGTGTAGCCGCCTGAGCCGATCCGCAGGCTGCCCGATGCCTGAAAGCCGCAGGCCAGGTCCGAGCCGGGAGCCGACCAGGTGGTGATCGCGAGCTGGAGGCCGGAGACGGCCAGGCCGGCCGGCAGGTCCCAGGTGGCCTCGCCGAAGCCGATCGCCACGGTCGTGATGTCCGTGCCGTCGCCTGCCGGGTAGAACGTCCGCGCGTAGCTGGTGAGCCGGGCGCCGGCCAGGTCGAGCAGCGAGGCAGGAAGCTGGCCGCCGAGGACGTCGGCGAGCCCGACGGCGGCCAGCGCCTGCGAGGTTGCTGCGCCCTGTGCGGCGGGGTCAGCGTCCTGCGGGGTGACGGTCACGGTCAGCTGCGGCGCCGTGCCGGTCGGCAGGTCAAGGGTGCACGGCCCGAGCGGGACGGCCCCGGCGACGACCATCTCGGCATCGATGCCGTCAGGGCCCGAGGGCGTGCTGCGCAGCGTGACGATCCCGCCGCTCAGCGCTCCCAGGTCGGACAGCTCGATGTCACCGAGCGGCTGGTCGCTGGTCCAGGTGAACAACGGGCGGCCGTCGGCTGTGACCGCGAACGGGCCGCCGACCAGCACCTGCCCAAAGGCCGGTGCTGACAGGTCAAGCAGGGCGCGGCCGGACTGCGCGGGCGGGGTGTTGGCGCCGGTGAAGGTCACCTCGGCCAGCGGCAGGTAGGCGAAGACGGTCAGGTCAAGTGATGGCCAGATGTCGGATAGCTGGGCTCCCTCCGGCGTGCTCAGCGTCCAGTGCGCCTGGATGGTCAGGTCCGCGGCGACGGAGAAGACGACCGTCGCCGCGGTGGCGTCGATGCCGGTAATGCTCGCCGACGTGCCGGTCAGCGTCACGGTGCCGTCCGCCGTCACCGGCCCCGGATCGGACGGCGAGCTGATCTGCAGCGGCCGGCCGACGATGCCGTCGAGCCGGTAGACGTAGCTGCCGGTCCGCTCGGCGATCAGCCGGTCACGCAGGTCGGTCAGCGCGGCGTCGGGCGGGTCGGCCGGGCCGGTCATGGCGTGACCACCTGGCCGCTTCTGTTCACCATCAGCAACGACCCCCTGGTGGCGAAGTTGTCCCTGCGCAGGGCCGCGAGCGTGAAGTTGCTGACGTCGATGTCCGGCAGGCGCGGATAGGCGAGCGCCAGGTTGTAGGCGATCATGGCGCCGGTCAGGTTGAAGCTCGAGATGGCGACCGGCTCCCTGACGGCGGTGAAGTCGAGCGTCTCGGCTACCGGGTCGAACTGGAACAGCAGCGACCAGGTGAAGCCGCTGATGGGGATCAGCTGGTCCCTGACCTGCCTGACGCCGGCGCCGACCGTCCAGTAATTCAGCTCGAGCACGTACCGGTCGGCCGGCAGCGTCATCGGGATCGGCTCGATCGGGCTGAAGCCGTAACTCGGCGGCATCGGCTCATAGATGGCGCCGGTGAGGCCGCTCGCCAGCGCGTAGGTTCTGATCCGGCTGAGCGCATCGCGGACGCTGGTGCCGGTCAGGTCGTCCATGTCGTATTCGGAGAGCTGGTACACCAGCACCGAGGTGTCGTCGCCGAAGGTGCCCTGCGGGCCCCGGGTGATGATCAGCGTCGGACCGAGCCCTTCATCCTGCGGCAACGTCAGCAGCACGTAGCGGCCGATCGCCTGGGCGTAGATGTGGTCGGCGCTGATGCCCTTCAGCAGCGTGTCGTCGAGTTCGACCATAGCGATCTCGTACGGCTCGTAGGAGGCGAGCCGGGCGGTGCTGCTGGCGATCACCATCGGCTCGAACCCCGGCTCCACCGGCGGGTCGCCGCGCAGCCACTCGCTGATGTGGTCGGCCGTCAGCAGCCCGGGTGCCGCCTCGGACGATATGGCGGCGCATAGCGCCTGGCCGGTCGGGTCCGACGGGCTGAGTGTGCCTGCCCGTAGCCAGCCGTTCGGCCGCGGAACGGTGGTCAGGCTGGCCAGCGACGTGATCCCGGGATCGCTGAGCATTCCGTTGAGCGCGTAGAACGGGTAGTTGCTGCCGACGATGCCGCGCGTCCTGGCGCTCGCCGGGCCCATGAAATCGATGAATATCTGTTCGTTGCCGTAGACATAGGGCTCGCGGTCGGCCAGCCGGCCGCCGTAGACCCGCGGCGGGATCGGCAGATTGTCGAACTTGATCTGCATGAACTGCAGGTAGCCGAGGTGGCTGAACGGCCCGCGGCTGGCCACTAACGCCGCGTCTGGCGCGGCGGCAGGATCCCAGAACGCGTTCATGATCACCGGTTCGGAAAGCCTGTCGTCGAAGCCGGCGAGATGACTGCCGACCGGGAACTTGACCCGGCCGAGCAGGGCCGGGGCTGCCCCGCGGCCTACTCCGTTGACGTACCAGTCGCCGCCGGGACTGTTCTGGACGGGCGTGAGCGGCACGGGCGGGCCTTTCGCACGGGACGGACGTGGGCTCAGTGCTGCAGGTCGTGCGGACAGCGTGCTGGCGTTGGGCGCGGTCGCTTCCTGCACGTCGAGCACGGTCTCGTCGATCGGCCGGACGACGATCGATCCCATGATCTTGGCGCCCTGCAGATCGACCTCGAAGACTTGCTTCTTCTTGCCGTGCACGAATTTCTCCGCGACCTCGGTGAGGTAGACGGCACCGACCGTGTTCGGCACCGGGTCTGGCTTCGGACCCGGCTTCGCCTGCCGCACGTTCCACTCTGGGGTCGCCGCGACCGTGATCCGGTTGATCACCTGATCGGTGGGATGCCAGTGGAACCTGGCCCGCAGCCCGCTGCTGCACACGATGACCTGGGGCCGCAGCGTCGCGAGCATGTAGACGTCGTTGCTCGACATGCTCCCGTGATGACTGAGCTTGGCGACCGTGCACGAGCCTGGGCTCAGCACCTTCGGCTTGCCCGCCTCATAATCGTCATCGCCCGTCCGCGGGAAGTACGCTTCCAGGGCCGGGCCGAGCGTGCTCTCCACGTCCGCGTGGCTCAGCGAGAAATTGTTCATCTCGTCGGGATCCATCGTGTTGCGGTCCTCGTTGCCGCCCGCCTTCATGCCGTTTCCGGCGATGTCTCCGCCGCAGAAGTAGCGGAACGAGCCGTATTCGATGACCAGCACGATGGACGTGTCGTTCTGGTCGACGTTCGCGGCCTTGGACTTGATCGGCTTGGCGCCGGCCTTGAAGTAGACGGACTGCGCCGCGGCGAGCACATGCGCGGTGATCGGGATGTCGTTGAGACCCGTGCCGAGATCGATCGTGAACGGCGGGCCCTTCGGCCCGTCGTCGAGCCCGGCGGGGCCGATGTTCACCCGCTTGCTCTGCTCGTCCGTCCCGGCGCCGATCGTAGCGATCCGCGCCATCGCGTCCCGGTAGACCTTCCTGTTCCTGCCCGCCCTGCCGCTCGGCTTGGGAACGTACATCGTCGCCGGGCGGATGTTCACCGGCGGCTTCTTGTAGGCGGCGCTCTTGCCGCGCTTGCGCTTGGGTTTCTTGGTCTGGATGGGCTCGACGTCCCGCTGCCCGTAGACGCCCTTGACGCCCTGCATATGGTCGTCGTGCCAGTGGCTGACCAGCACAGAGAGGTTCTCGCAGAAGACGCCGTCCCGGTGCGACGGCCGCTCGGCGATGCCCTGCTGGACGAGATAGGCGCCGACGTTCCCCGCATAGCAGTCGTCGCCGCCGTCGATCAGCAACGCCTTAGCCACCGTGCCGAGCAGCGGCACCTTCTTGCTCAGCGCGAACGGGACGTAGTCGATCATGTTCGCCGGAGGCGTTTCGCCCTTGTCCTCGATCGCCTTCTCGACCTTGTCTAAATCCCGGTTGATGATCAGGATCGAATCGCCCTGGCCGACGTTGATCTGGTGAATCTCCAGGCGCGCGCTCTTCGGCACGAACCGCTCCCCACCCCTTGCCAGAACCCGCTCGGCAATCCCGGCGGGCACGCTGGAACAACCGTAACCTGCGGGCTGCACCGCGCCAATAGTCAAATCAGCACCAGGCCGTTTTTAGCTGGAGCGGGAGCGCGCAGTTCCAGCACTATGACGGCCCGGGTCATGGCGGCATTGAGTACCGCCCGCGGCGGGCGCACGGGAATGCGCGCCGGCCTGCGGCACCGATGCCTTCTTGCCGGTGCCCGCGCGCCATATGAGCGGCCGCCCGGGTGACATGGGCCACCGCCCCTGCGGGCTGATCCAGCCGCAGGCTGCGGCACCGGGCAATGATGTAGCCGGCTGCACGGCGGCGCTGGTTCAGGACGTGGGGGGCGCGGGCAGGGCCCAGGCGTACAGGCCGGTCAAGTTCGCGGTGAACAACCAGCCGCTGGCGAAGGCGCTCTGGGCGAAGGCCTTGCCGCGAACCAGTTGCCTGTTGATGTGCCCGGTGGCGGCGTTGAGTAGGTATGTGGAGTTGGGTGTGCTGGTGCTGTCGAAGGTTCCGACGGCCAGGACGCCGCCGCCGTCCAGGCTGGGACTGCCGATGACCCCGTTCGGCAGCCCGGTTGCCCACACCAGCCGGCCGTCAGCTGGGTTGCGCTCCTGGACCGAGCCGCGGTATGGCCTGCCCCTGATGGTGACCGCGGGCCCGCCGAAGTACAGGTGCCTGCCGGCGTAGGCAGGGGCGGCCGAGCACTGGGAGTCGCCGCCACCGCCGGCCGCGGCGCCGATCCGCTTCTCCCAGGCCATGGTCATGGTCGACCGCCGGATTGCGTAGAAGATGCCGTTCTTGTCGCAGGCGCCGACGTCACGGCCGAAAATCACCGGCGATCCGCCGAAGTCTCCGTCAGCAATCCGCTGGGCCCGCGGGACGATGAACGAGCCGAGCAGCGTCAGCTTCGCGGGGCTGAGCTTGACGATCGAGTCCGTGTGGTAAGGATGCGGCGCGCCGGCGACGCCATTGCCGGTCGAGGCGTACACGTCGCCGCCCGGGGCGACGGCCACGCTAGACCAGACCGAGCCGCCCAGGACGCCCCTGGGCACCGTGTGGAACTCGGCGAGTTTCTTCCCGGTCGCCTGGCTGAACCCGATGACCGCGCCGCGGACCAGCGGGTCATCGCACTGCGACGCGACGCCGATGTAGACCCGCCCGTTCGCCACCGTCGGCGAGGACCACTCGAAGTAGTCGACCCGGCTGGACGGGATGGCGATGACCGATTTCCATTTCAGCGCCAGGTTCGCCGCGGCGAACGCGTACAGGTAGCCGCTGGGACCCCCCACGTAGACCGTGTCCTGGTGATCGGCGGGGTCGGCAGCCACGGCCGCGGTGTCAGCCACACCACCGCCCCCGCACCGCGTCGCGTGCCGCAAGCCGATGAACGCCTTGTGCAAGATCCGGCCGGTGGCCGCGCTGAACTGGTAGAACCAGCCGCTGCGCGAGCCGATGAACACCGCCCCGCCGGCCACGGCCGGGCTGGCAGTGAAGCCGTGGCCCGCGTAGCGCCACTTCCGGACCAGCCGCCGCACATTGGCCGGCCTGATCAGCGTCTGCGTGGCCGCGTACGACGAGTGCGCGGGCCCGTGCAGGTACGCCGGCCAGTCCGCGCCCGTCACCGCCGGCCCCGGCCCGGCCGCGTCGGCCAGCGACGATGCCGGCGGTAAGACGACCTCGGCACTGCCCTGGGTGCCGCCAGCCAGGACAACCGAGGCCGCTACAACGGCCAGCAGGCCGGCCACCAGCCAACCAGATCGCCACACCCGCCGCTGCATTCGCTGCCTCCCGACGTCCAACCGGATGCCAGGCACCATCAGCGCGCCAGCGGCCCGCCCGATACTGCCCGCCCGATACTGCCCGCCGGACCACGGCCCGCCGACGGAGACGCAGGCCGCCGGAAACCCAGAGACTACCCCGCGACAGTTCCTGGCCGCAGCAAACCGCGCTTCTTTAAGGGATCTGCTTCTTTGGTATACCCGATCGTGCCTGACTGCACTTGATAGACCATAATTAGAACAGTGATTCGATGAGATCAACTGTGTGTGACCGCCTGGCCGTCGCTGAGTACGCGGCCGTGCACGGCCACGTGCTCGGCGAGAGTCAGCCGGTGGCCGGACGAGTTGACCGCCCGCGCCGCCGCGCCCGCTGGAGGCCGCCGGGCAAATTGTCCGTGACTTGGCGGCCGAGCGCGACCGCCGAGAACGCACGTAGAACGACGCGGCAAGTCAGCGTCGCTAGGATGCCCGGGCATTACTCTTACTTTTCCTGACGATCATGCCCGGAACGTTCCCCATGCCCTTCGCGTGAAGATCAAACCATCGTCGGCCAGGCGTCGCAGAACGCGGGCGACGGTCTGGCGGGCCACGCCATACGTCTCAGCTAGCTCCCGCACGGTCGGAAGCTGTTCCCCGCTCGACCATTCGCCCGCCGCGATTCTGGCGCGCAAGTCTGACTCAACGCGCTCAGCGGGGCGCTCGGGCGATCTCACGTCGTCATGATCCCGGATCGTCTCTATATCCGTCTCCCGTTTCCGCTTGACCCCGCTGTCCCAGGTGGCCTAACGTGTCCTAGTGCAACCATCGACGGGATCGCCCAGCCGTCAGCAGCTTGGCGCCGAGAGTGCCTGATGTTGTGTGTCGGAGCCCGCCGGGGCGACGACGATCGGGCATCCTGGTGGAGGGCTTAACGCACGGCTGTCGGTGGCGTCCTTTAGTATGCCGTCGTTGATCATCTGTTCGACCGTTGTCAGGAGGTACAGGTGACTCAGAATTCGGGTCTTGTGGCTATCGACGCTTTCTGTGGAGCCGGCGGCCTCAGCCTCGGGCTGCGACAGGCCGGATTTGATCTGAATTACGCCTTCGACAAGGACAAGTGGTCGATCACCACATATACGAAGAATCTGGGACAGCATGCAGAGATTAGGGACGCTTGCGCTGTATCAGGCCCAGAATTGCTAATGAAGACGAATGTCGCTGACCTCGATCTGCTTGCCGGCGGCCCTCCGTGCCAAGGCTTCTCAAAGCAGAAGCGAGGAGCGCATCTGGGGGATAAGCGAAATGCGCTAGTCGTCGAATTCCTTAGGCTGGTAGAAGAGATCAAACCTCGCGCCTTCTTGTTGGAGAATGTGGCCATGATGGCTCAGCTCAGAGGAAGACATCTGGTTGAGAAATTCCAAGCGCTTGAAGGCTACGAGATGGTCGGGCACTTCTATGTTGCGGCGAATTACGAGGTGGCACAGACACGCCAGCGCTTCATCCTTGTCGGTATCCGCAATGATCAACCCGGTTCCTTCTATATTCCTCCTCCCACCTCTCCCGTGTGGCCTACCGTAGGCCAGGTCATCGGGAACCTGCCGGAGCCACCCGGCGACTATCGCGAGCACCCTGGATATCCAAATCATCAGGATGCTCGGGTAACCGCCGTCAATATCGAGCGATTCTCACACGTGCCGCAAGGAGGCGGGTGGCGAGATATTCCGTTCGACCTACGCTTGCCATGTCATCAGGTCGTAGACACGAGTAAGGGGGGCTGGCCCGATGTGTATGGTCGGCTGCAGTGGGATGGCCAATGCCCTACCATCACGGGAGGCTTTGACAGCTTCACGCGCGGCAGGTACGGACATCCACTGCAAGATCGCCCGCTCACACCGCGCGAAGCAGCCCGCCTGCAGGGCTTTCCCGATGACTTCGTGTTCAGTGGTACGAGGTACGACGTTCGTCATCAGATCGGCAATGCCGTTCCGGTGCCCCTGGCGCGAGCGGTCGGCACAGCGATCAGTTCAGCTCTTCGCGGAACTGCCTCTCGCCGCCAGGTCGCTCGTGAGCTGACTCTCTTTGGACTAAGCGAGCAGCTTCTCCAGGTCACCGAGCAGTAGCGAACTGAAGCGCTTGACCGGCGGCAACCCAGCACGTTGGCCCGCCAAGTACTGTTCCGGCGGGTCTAGGTAATAGAACCCGTCCAAGCTCGCGACATACCGTTGATACAGCGCGATAGTTCCTGGGACGAGGGTGTCGCGAAGGTACACGTTAGACGGAGTGCCTCGTGATCGGCCTTTGTACGTAAAGGCATTATTCTCATTTACGACGCAGAGTATATTACGATAGCTACCCGGCCGGGCGGTCTCCAGAATTCGCGCATGAACGAAAGCCTGCGATATCCTCTCGCGCGTTGAAATCTTGGTCGGAACCGCAAGTGATACTCCACCTTGCGGATCATGGAACGTAAGGTCGACTTTAACAGTTTCCGTCTCTTCACGACCCGGTACAGGAAGAACGACGTCGCCTGTCTCGATCCTTCCAGTCAACAGAGATATCAAAGGTCCAACAATCATTTCGAAGAATGTTCCGCCCAGCCCTCGGGATGGCTGGTAGATGTCTACCAGTACCGCGAACGACATGACGGTTGTGTACACGGACATGTCGATCTGATCAGCGGTAAGTCCCTCGACACGCAGCTTGCCTCGGTCGTCAATTACGCGGGTTGCAAACTGCTGAAAAATTGTGCCGAATGTTGCGACATCCTCAATGAAGAGGCTCGTATTTACTGCCCGAGACCATGAGGCATGATCTCCGACATCACTGAACACTTTGTAGTCCTTTTGGCCAGCTCCTTCCCAAGCGATGCGATGAGAACTTGTTTTGTGAGCCAGAATTGCCAATGCCTCCGCGCCGAAAGCACCTAGTTTGAGAAGTACCTGATCAGGGTTGGTCCGTCGAAGTTGTTTCAGATCTGTGAAGGCGTCCAGCAGATCCTCGATTGCCATGTCCTGGAGTCTAGGGGATCTCGGACCTGGGAGGGCGGCGCTGTTCTTGAGCCGTCTCCTGACGAGCTGGATGAGGCTGCGAGGGGACGGCATGGCCTCTCGCGGTTCCGACCCTCGCAGAATGAAGGCCGTGCGGGCTTAATCGGGACTCCTGGGCGTGCTCTCGCAGGTCTGGACGAGTTACGGAATGGGGATCCGTTCCGATGCCGGGACGCGTCGGAGGCGATGACTGGCATGAGCTTGACGGTCGCGAGGGCCTGGCGATCGACGAGACCGCGGCTCTCTGCCCGCTGGTACCTGGTGAAGTGTTAACCGGGCGTCCGTCGGCAGCAGCGTGGCGATGTTCTGGCACGACCAGACCAAGGTCGGCAACTACGACGCCGCGATCCGCATCCCCGAACGCCTCTATGACCTGCTCGCCGAACGGCAACGCAAGACCCTGGACCGCTTCACCGCCCGCTACGGCTACCGCCCGTCCGGGCAACAGCGCTCCGGCCTTGCCCTGTTCCCCACGATCTACCGCAGCCAGGACGGAACCGTTTCGCTGACTCATCAGTGGTTCTACAGCCGGTTCCGGCCCTGGGTCGACGGCATGGACCTCGGCCACTACGTCCCCCACCAGGCCAGGCACACCCTGGCCACCAGCCTGCTCCGCCATGGCGCGACCCTGACCCACATCCGCCGCTACCTGGGGCGGGTCAGCGACCGGATGGCGGAACACTACGTGCACTTGTCCCACTCCGACCTGGAGGACATCCTCCAGCACGTCTGGGTCGCCGGGCCCGGCACCGCCAACCCCGGTCAGCTCCTCGCCGGAGAAGCCGCCCCCGCTCACCCGCGCGCAGGCCCAGGCCCTCGCCATCGACCTGTCCCCGTCGCAGCACCCCCGCCGAAGGCGGATTCTGCACCTTCCAGCCCGTCGTCGACGGCGGCGCCTGCCCCCTGGAACCTGGATTGCCACAACTGCGACAAATTCGTCTTGTTCGGGGCCGACCTGCTCTACTGGCGGCGCAAGCGCGAACAATGGCGGCTGCTGGCCGAAGGCGCCCCCGACGACGCCACCGCCACCTACCTGCACGACTGTTTCGAGCCCACCGCCCGCGCCATCGACGGCCTGGAGAAGGCCCTGGCCGGGCTCGGCCTCCTGGACGACGCCCTCGCCCTGGACCTGCGCAAACCCCAGGACTACTTCCACCGCGTCTGGTCGACCGCCTTCCGGGCTTCCGACCTTGCCGCCGCAGAATCAGACGGCGGTGCTGAGGACGACTACGGCCAGCACGACACCAGCGAGGACGAGGACGGCCAGGACCCGAAGGCGCACCCATGACCGTCGGCGAGGGCGGACGCACCGCCGCCGCGGTCGCCGCCCGCCGGAACAACACCCAGGCCGCGCTCGCGCGGGTCTGTGACACCCTGACCCGGATGCGGCGGGAGAAGACCCCGGTGACCGTGGCCGCCGTCAGCCGGCATGCCGGAGTCTCCCGTACCTTCCTCTACTCCAGCCCCGAGGCCCGGGCGCTCCTGGCCGACGCCATAGCAGACACCCGGGCACCCAAGGCGCAGGACCTGGCCGACCGCGACGCCGCGCAGGAGGCGGCCTGGCGGGAACGGGCGCTCAACGCCGAGGACGCGCTCAAGGCCACGCGCGCCGAGATCGTCCAGCAGCGCGACCCGCATCGGCGAGCTCCTGGGCCAGGTCCGCGACCTTGAGGCCGAGTGGACCCAGGAAGCCATCCAGCGCATCACCACCGAGAACACCACCCTCAAACAGCGAGTGCGGCAGCTCACCGCTGACAACCGGACCCTGGACGAGCGGCTGAAAGCCGCACGATCGAACCTGCGGTTCCAGGACCGGCGCGTCGCCGACCTCGAAGCCCAGCTCCTCGACCCACCACAGAAAAATAGCCACGCCAGCCTCGATCCGACGGACCGGTCGCCATCCTGGCGACCGGTCCGTCACCATTGCTGGCAGACATCGGAGTCTGCTCGCTGGCGGACATCAACAGCCGCCCGGCAGGCGGGCCGATTCCCATCACCGAAGATGACTGATGCCCGGTAGTGCCCGCGCGCGTAGCCGCCGTTATGGGCGGCGATCTTCGTCAACCGGCTTGCCAGGGATAGCGCGCCGAATGGGTGATCTGCGTGCTCATGCGGATCCTGGAACCCCGTGCGGTTACGGCCGGTGCTCGTAGCTGTCGGCTTGGTGGCGGAGGGCGAAGATCGCCGCCTGGAGGCGGTCTTGCAGGCCGAGTTTGGTGAGGATGCTGCGGACGTGGGTCTTGACGGTCTGCTCGCCGATCGCCAGGTCCCGGGCGATCTGCCGGTTGCTGTGACCGCGGGCGATCAGCCGGAGTACTTCGCGTTCGCGTGGTGAGAGCGGCTGTAGCGGGTCCGGCGGCGGTGGCCGGCGGAGCGCCTGGGTGAGCCGGGTGAGCAGCTCGGGGCTGAGGCTGGCGGTGCCGGCGGCGGCGGCGCGGACGGCGGCGATGACGTGCTCGGCCGGGGCGGTCTTGAGCAGGTAGGAGGTCGCGCCGGCGTGCATGGCGCGGACGAGGTGCTCGTCGTCGGTGGCGGAGGTGAGCACGACGACGGCGGGCCGGTGCGGCGCGTCGTGCAGCGCGGCGAGCACGGCGTGCCCGTCCAGTCCGG
>WNFX01008186.1_pt1 | contig 15284 bp, 14 predicted proteins | sample 5400111 | NCBI WGS metagenome assembly WNFX01 (sample SAMN13153363, study PRJNA577476) | soil metagenome | isolation source: 40 cm soil or saprolite under grassland replicate 1 | place: USA:California | collected 2016-06-15 | reverse complement strand
CGCATGGCGGACGGGCCAAAACGGGGAGAAAGAAACGATCGAAAAGCGCGGACAATCGCGTCGCAGACGCCTTTACCCTCAAGCGAAGCAGAGACGCGTGGGTGAAGGGCGCCTATACGGCGGGCACGGCGGACTTCAGAGCGCGCACTCAGCTCGCGGGTGAGTGAGCCGGATGCGGAGAGGCGACGAATTCGCAGAGCGTGGCTCAAAAGCGACTTCGGGAAACGTCTCGGTTGCATGGCCGAGTGCTTTGCTCCGAATTGAAATCGAGCGATGTCGCCACGCTGGGCGTGGTGGCCGATCGCGGGTCGGCAAAGGGCCGCCTTGAGCGTCCCGGAAACGCTCGCCTCAAGGAATGAAATAGTAGGGATTGGGCAGCTTAAACGAGCACTCGGCGGATTTGCCTTTTAGATCTTCCAGATCGCTGTCCTGGTCGCCGATATTGGCAAGGATGGTGTACTTTTCCGCGACCTTGTCGCGTTCCCCGCTTTTGAAGGGTACGATCGAGCCATGCTGATCGTCGGGCCGGGTCGCGACCCCCGCCCAGCTCGTGAATCCGGCGCGGTCGAGATTCCACAGCGTCGCCCTACGCTGCTTTTCGCGGCGACCGGTGATAAAGAACACCGCGACGTTTCTGTCGCGGACGAACTGGAAAAATTTCAGCGTTGGCTCGATGGGCGGTGCGATCGCCTTATTAATCCACTCGTTGAAGCCGCACGCCATTTTAGCCTGCAGCGAGCAGGGGCCGTCCTCAATGAAGCCGAAGTCGTCGGCCTTGAGGTTATCCCAATTGGAGAGTGAGGTTTCGTCGATGTCGAGCACGACGGCCGGCCATCTGACCTGCTCGACGCGGCCTTCGACGTAGCGGGTCGCGTCGACGATCACCGCGGCGATATCAGCATTGTAGTTGCCGCTGTCTTGATATTTGGTTAGCTGGCGCTTGTAGGTGTCGATGTTGAATCCCTTGGCTATCGGCGTGTCGCGTGTCGCAATGCTATCTGGTGGCGGAATGTTGGGCTCGCGGCGCGCTGGACATTCAGCCGCGGAAACGATGGCTGGCATCAGCGCCGCCATCAGCATGACCGCGAGCGCGCCGACGCAACGGCGGAGGCCGATCTGGTGCCGAACCTCATTGCCGCAGCGGTGAGGCGCTTTGCGAAAGATCATGTCGCTCCTCCTTGCCGGTCCGAACAAAGGCCGGAAAAGCGCCCAGCATCACCGCGATCACCGATGCGGTTTAGACAGTCTGACATGTCGCACCTCTATCGGTGGTCTGCACAGGGAATGCTTTTTGCGCCCTGCCCGGCGATATCGCGAGCCGAGTTCGTCGGGCGCTCATTTGAAGTCTTTGCTGATGATGTGATCCGCGGTCCGCAAACACAACGCCGCAAGAGTGAGCGTCGGATTGGCAGTCGCGATGGTCGGGAACGAGCCGCTGCCGACCAGGTAGAGATTCTCGTGGTCGTGCGAGCGCTGGTACGAATCGACCACGGAATTTTCGCCACGTGCGCCCATGCGATGGGTTCCGGCGATGTGCCCGGCGCCGAAATATTTTATGCGGGTCTTTTGGCCCGGCGGCCATTCGAACGTGGTCGGATCGTCGTCGTCGGCCTTGGGTTCCGACGTGAACTGCTCGGCGTCCATGCTCTTGAAAATGGCGGTGGCCGTCGTTTTCGCCGCCGCCATGCCCCGCTTGGTGTATTCGGAGAGATCATAGGTGATTTGCGGTCGCGGCAGGCCGAGGTGATCCGTGAACTGGTCGGACAGCGTCACCGTATTGGTATCGTCAGGGGACTGCTCGACCAGAAAGCCGAGTCGGAACTGGCGAGTCAGCTTGTCGTTCAGCGCGATGGTGAGAGCGTTGCCGAACAGCGGCTTACTGTCCTTGTTGAGCCCGCTGCCGTTCAGTCCGTTGACGAAATCGACGGTCGTGGTGTCGGGGTCCCCGATCGGAAAATTCCAACCCTCGTTGCCGATTTCGATCCGGAACGCGCCGCGCTCGCGGCGGAATCCGCCGTCGCGACAAACCTCGATGCCGGCGGTCGAGAGCGGTCCGCGATAGCCCCAGACCGGCTTGGGCGTCAGCGCCCAGGCGAGATAGAGTGGATGGTCCATCAGGTACTTGCCGACAGACCCCTTGCCGTCGCGGCGGTTCGCCACCCCGTACGGGGTCTGCTCGCTCTTGGACATCAACAGCAGGCGCGGCGTTTCAATGCTATTGCCCGCCAGGATGTATAGTTTGGCCGTCAAGCGGCCGCGCTCGACCGGCTCTCCATTCTCCTTATCGTAACGAATAAAGTCGATTCCGCTAACGCGGCCGTTGCCGTCGACATGGACCTTCGACGCGACGGTCTTATAGCTCACGTCGACGTTCCCGGTCCGCAGCGCCTCAGCCAGGGTGACGCTGGGATCGTATTTGGCCTGGATCGGGCAGATGGGGATGCAGTTGGTGTTGCCGGCGCAGACGCGGCGAGCCTGATAGGGCTGCGAGTTGCGGGCGGCCGGCGTGCTCGAGACCTTCCATTTGAGGCCGTCCAGGCCGATGTCTGCCACCTTCAAATTCGGCATCGCCTTTGCGACTGCCATGTCGACAAGCGACAAGGGAATCTTCGGCATCGGGTAATTGGATGAGAAGTTAATGTTCAGATAGTTCTGGTCCGCGACGTCGGCCGCCACGCCGATATCCTTCTCGGCGTCACCGTACCAGCGCTCCAGGTGTCTGTATTTGATCGGCCAGTCGACGAAACGATTGAACCGGGACTTCATCTCAAAATCGCTCGGTACGAAACGCAGGCTGGTGCCGAGCCAATGCCGCACCGTGCCGCCGTTGATGCGTTCGTAGGTGCTGCCGAACGCCAGCGGACCCTTCTGGATGAGATAGGCCTGTTTCGGATCCTGCCAGTCGCCGGATTTGCCCTTGGGGGCTAGGCTCAGCACCGTCGGCCTGCCGGCATTCACTATGCCGGGGTCGGTCAGACCCTTGGCGCCGAACAGCGCGGGCGGATAAGGGCTCTCCGGCACCTTGGCGGTCGCCATCAAAAAGGTGTTCATGTAACCGTTGATGTCAGGCGGCAAAGCCTCGCCGGCTTCCAGAATCAGCACTTTCTTGCCTGCGTGTCCCAATTGCCGCGCGATCAGGACGCCGGCGATGCCTGAACCAACGATCAGCACGTCCGGGTTTGAAATTCTTTCGGCGCACATATCATGGCTCCTTATTTTCTTATGAAAGCGTCAAGCGCCGGCGGCTCTTTCGACCAGTATCCGAACAGCAGTTCGCTGTAGCCCATCGGATGAGTCTGGGCGACGCGCCAGGCCCAGCCCTGGGTATAGGCCGCAGGTGAAATGACCTTCTCAGGCGAGTACGGCGGCGACTTGAAATTCTCGAGCGCCGTGGGAGGGTACCAGGCGCCAAGATACCACATCAAAATGATGCTGCGTCCGAGGTACCTAATGCCCGAGTCAGGGTTGTTAAACACCTTCTCGGCTGCGGCGGCCGGGTTCGACGGATCGGCGCGGATGATTTGCATCAGGCCGTCGAACGCCGGATCGGTTTTTGCCTGAGCAAAATATCGCCTGTTGATCTGGACGGGATCGACGGCAGGCGAGAGTCTTTCTTTGTCGATGCCCGTCAAAGCGGCCGACAAGGCAATGAACAACGCCCGGTCCGCATCATCGGCGGCGGTGGTCTGCGCGGCGGTCTGCGTAGTGAGGTTCGTCGAGCCCACGGCGCCTACCGCGGTCGCGGCGGCGACGGTGAGCATTTTGCGGCGCGTGAAACCGGTCATGAATTCCTCCTGGTCGTGCTCTCGGGCCGAACGGCGCCAGCGACGCTGCAGCGCTCATCGTCTGGCGCTCTGCGCCTTTTCCAAGATAAAGGTGAAATCCGACGCGGTCGCCGGCACGTGCTGGGTCGTCGCATTCCCGTGACACGCCATGCAGCTCGACGACGCCAGCGGGATGCGGCCCTGACTGTAGGTTTCGAGCGTCGTGTTCGCTAGATAGGTCGGGGCTGGCGCGCATGTCGGATCGACCACAGTCATCAGGTCCTTTCCCTCATTTTCCAGCTTCTGTACTTCCTGTACGCAGGCACGATTGCTGGGCCATTGAGTCGTGAGCAGCACGTAGTTTTCCCATACCGTGCCTTTGAGGAGGCCCCGGAACGCCTCGTTGAGTTTCGCCACTTCGTCGATGACCGGGCCCGGCAGCATTCTCGTCCGGACCACCTGGCTTCGATAGGGACCTTTGAACTTCAGCGACGTGTCGGGGTCCCACGGCTGCGGCGGCGTGTCGTTGACGGCCGGACAGTCGTTTGTGCATTTGGCGTTGAAGAAATTGTACCGATCCAACTTCTTCTCGACGCTGCCGTCCGGCGCCTCGTCCGGTACATTGCTGACGTGCTCGAAGGAGGTCCACACCCATTGCGGGGCGAAACGGGTTTTGTGACCGACGTGGAAGCCCACCAGCCCGAGTTTTTTCTCGACGCAGGCCGGACCGGTCTTGGTCGCGGGCGGGCCCGGGAAATAGATCAAGGCGTCGGAGGTGTGGAATTTGTCGATTAGGTCCTTGTTCTTTTCCGGATCGAGGATTCGGTACGAGACCTTGAGCATGATCGCGCCCATCCGTCCCGGTTCAGGTTTGTCCCCTGTGACCGGATTGTTTCCCGGTGGAAAACGGATCGGGCCTTTGAACTTTTCCTGGCCCTGTTTGCTGTACAACCCGTTCTCGACGATGAAATCGTACATCGGCCGATTCATCAGGATGTCGAACAGCGCAAAGTTGCCGTCCTGATCGATCAACGGACCGGTCTTGAACGGCTGGTTGAACGCCTCCTCCCCGAGATGGAAGATGATCTTGTTCCGGCCGTCCAAGCTCTTGCCGTCCAAGCTCTTGCACTGCGGCGGGACGATGCGCGTGCCCCAGGTCGGCTTGGCGCCCTTGGCCAGCATGACGTCCCCGAGCGGCCGAAAGTTCGCCAAGTCTTCCCACTTGGTGAAGGCGTCGCCGCCGGGGCGCGGGCCCTGGCCGATCGTTTTGCCATCGGTGGGAGAATTCATGGCGATGAAGGTAAGCCATGAATAGAAGTCAAAGCCGCGTTGGAGATTACCCAAAGGGTTGCCGTCGAGCAGACCCTCGGTGTTCACGACCTGCTGACACGGCTGCCCAGACGTCAGCAGCTCGGCTGTAATCGGCTTGGCAGTGCGTTTACCCGGCTGTGCCGGATCCGGGATAGTATCCGGTGTGGTATTGCAATTTGTTACTGGGGGATTGATATCGCGTGCCGGAGCGGGTGGAGAATTTCGCGGCGCCTGACCTAGCGACGACATCGGCCAGCCGATCAAAACCGAAACTCCGAGGACACCGATGGCTGCGACGGCAAGCGAGCGGCTATTGCGCATGACCGTTCTCCCTCCTGCATTTCCGATGTGGCGACGATTGCGGCATGAGAGCCATCGTCCTGCGATGGTGGCCGATCAGCGTCCAGCAGGCGCGTACGCTAGCGTTTTGACGCCCACCCTTACAAGCCATTGAGGCTCCCAGAGTGTGAGCTGTCTCACATGCGCAACGAGACGTGCCCGGTCAGAGTTGCCGGTCCGATGCCCTTCACCTCCAGCAATTTCTCGACCGCCGTAAACGGACCGTGCAGCTTGCGGTGGTCGACGATGGCTTGGGCCCGGACCTGCCCGATCATCGGCAGACCATCAGCCGTTGGCCTAAGGGCTTAGGATTCCTCCCAGCCAAACGTGAAAGGAAATCAATCCTGTTTGACCAAACTTTAATTGATCGCGCAAGCATACATTGTATAGTTCTAAATGTCCGATCATGCGGGAACCCCGCACGGATAGCATTCCAGCTATTCGCCATTCCTCCTCGATCAGAGGATCGGTGCACCAATGAGCGATCAAGACAAGGTCAACCGACGCGACTTCATCGTGACAACGGCGAGTATCGCGGGCGCCGCGACCGCAGGTGCAACGACGGCCCTGGCGCAAACGAAGCTACCTGAGGGCTTCGACGCTCAGAAGCCGTTGATCGAATATTGGGACAAACGACTGAATGAGGTGGTGGAACTAAACAAGATAAATTTTGACAAGGATGCTCGCGAACTACAACAGGAAGCAGTGAAGGAACGACATAGGATTTACTGCCATCTTCTGATGAAGCTGATCACCCGCTTCTGGAACGGCAATAAACGCGGTCCGTTCGGATCGTATCCGTTGCGCACCGCACAGGTCGAACCGATTCAATCGAACGGACCTCCCCAGCCAACGCAACGCTATCGTGGCGACATGATTACGGACCCAGATCCGGCCGTTTCGCGTGTCAACTGGGATCGCTATCTTGGCCACAACATCGCCTGCATCGCAGTCGATGGCAACGGCGAAGTCATCGACTTCGATTTCAATCACAACGACTTCTTCCGAAGCTCCGCCGAGCACGCCGAATCGCGTATGGTTAGAAGGTTGTTCAGCCTCACCGACATCTTCGACAGCTGGAAAACCGGACGGGTCCCGGGGAAGCCGCGCGCGGCGTCGCTCACCAAAGTCACGCTTTACACATCGCTGGAATCCTGCGCTCAGTGCTCGGGCGTGATGTCGCTCGCGGGAGTCAAGCAGGTCGTCTATCTGCAAAACGATTTTACGGCCTACAAGGTCGGCAACATCATGTACAATCTGGCCAATCGGATTCCCACCGCCAAAGACTCGCTGGGGAACGTGATTTCAGACCGGCCCGGAGCCGCGGTTCCCATCCCAGCATCCATGATCGACCTCGACGAATTCAACGCGCTGAACAAAGCCAATCTGGACTTCGCTAGCGACCTCAAGGCGGCGGAGGCGCGCAAGGATTCGTCTAAGGCGTTTTTCGTCTCATCGGATAAGACCTTCGTCGATTATGACCCCTCTATCACCTCGTTTCTGTGCACTGATAGCGCCCGCACGATTTTCGAACGGGGCGGCAACAAGCTCGACGCGCCACTCAAGTTTCCCAACAGCCGATTTCCGGACGAGAATAATGTCTTGACCAACGAGCAATGCCTCGCAGAGGCGCGTGAATTCTACAAATACGTCGACGTCGAGGGCTATCGCGGGTCGCCGCACAAGCTGTGATGGCCCAGCCCTTGCCGCATCGCGGACGTATCACTCGGCGATGACGGCGATGGCGTTGATCTCGATGAGATAGTCGGGCGAGGTCATCTTGCAGACCTCGACCATGGTAGAGGCTGGCGCGGGCGGGCGAAAATATTCGCGTCGCACTTTGTGGATCTGCTCGAAATGCTCCATGTTGCGGACGTAGACGTCGACCCGGCAGATGTCGTCCATGCTGCCGCCGGCCTCCTCGACCGCGGCCTTCAAGTTTTCGCAGACCTGCCGGGTCTGCGCTTCGATGTCGCCGATGCCCGCGATCGTGCCGTCCGAACGCCGCGCGGTCATGCCGGAAATGAAGACGATGCGGCCGCGCGCCGCGACCATGGTCGCATGGGAAAAATGGCCGGACGGCTGGCGGATTTTTGCCGACGTGATCTGCTGCTTGGGCATGCGCTTGCTCCTCCGTGGCGAGACCGGGCGTCAGAGCGCCGGGCGAATAATTTGCACCGTCGCACCATGCGCGCCGGCTTTGATTTCGATGAGGATGTTTCGGTACTGCCAATCGCATCAACGCAAGCTTGAGATCAAATCACAGCCGATATCCGAAAATATCGCAATCGGTTCGCGCTTCGATATGGCGTCCGAAGCGATATTTGAGTTCCGGTCCGTCGAAGGGCGGTTGCTCGAGCTTCTGCTCCGCATCCGAGAACGGCTCCACTTCGAGCACCACGAAGGTGTGGCCGGCCACGTTCGCGGCCATCACCGTCGCGAAGTCGCGTTCGAGTGCTTCCAGCGTGCGGAACTCGAACACACGCTCGAGGCCCATGGCATGCGCGATTGCCGCATAATCGTTGCTGCCGACATTCGGCAGCACCGCATTGGAGGTCGCGCCATAGACCCGGTTTGAGACCAGGAAGTGGGTCAAATTCGGCAGGTTCATCTGCCGCTCGACCATCAGCATGCCCGGGTTCATGCAAAACGCGCCGTCGCCCATGAAGGCCCAGATTTTGAGCTCCGGTCGCGCGAGCGCGAGCCCGGATGCGAACATGGTCGAGAGGCTCATCGAGGCATCGAGATAAAAGCTCGCCTCGCTATCGCGGGTGGCCGCCCACCAGGCTTGGCTGGAATTGCCCGCCGAGGTCACGACGAGCTGATCGGTGCGGCGGCGCGCGAGTGCGCGAAAACAGTCGAGGTAGTTCATGACCGGCCGTCCCGTAACAGGTCGCGCGTGAACACGACGGCCATCGGCCGCGAGAACGTGCGCGTGTGGCGATAGCAGCGGGAGATCGCGGAGATCTCGCCGGGCGCGTCGATGATCTGATAGGGCATGTTGATGGCATCGAGCACCGGGCGAAGATAAAGGCTGTTCGAGGCGTGGTGCTTGTGATGATCGCCGACGCCGCCGCGCAAGGTCAGCATCAAAAACAGCGGGATCTCGTAGGTGTAGTTGATCTTGGTGATGGCGTAGATCACCGTCATGAAGCCCGACGCGCCCATCAGCGCCGCGCACCCCATGGCGCCCATATAGGCGCCGGAGCAAAGCCCAATCGCGGATTCCTCCCTGTTGACCGGGATGTGCACGAACCGGTCGTCCCGGTCGACGGCGTCGATGACGCCGGTCAACCAGTTGTCGGGAAGCGACGCAACGAGCCTCACTCCGCACGCGGCGAGCTCGTCCGCGATGCGCTTGCCTATGTCAGACGGCTTGTCGTTCATGGCTCGCCTGCCCCTCCCCGGATCGCCGCGTGCGGCGCGCGTCGCACAGTGCGCGCCAGACCGTTTCAGACCTTATCGGCAAGGTGATATCGCGTACGCCAAGATGCCACAGGGCATCGATGACCGCATTGCCGATTGCGGCGGGCGCGCCGATCGTTCCGCTCTCGCTTGCCCCCTTCACGCCGAGTGGATTGCTCGGCGCGGCGCTCGCAAGGAAGGTGGTGCCAAAGGAGGGAACATCGGCCGCCCGCGGCACGCCGTAATCGAGAAAGCTCGCGGTCAAGAGCTGCCCGGAGACGCGGTCGTAGACGATATGTTCCGCAAGCGCTTGGCCGATGCCCTGCGCCAAGCCGCCGTGCACCTGTCCCTCGACGATCATCGGATTGATGACGACGCCGCAATCGTCGGCGGCATAAAGGCCGCGCAGCTCGACCAAGCCGGTCTCTGGATCGACGATGACGACGGCGAGATGCATGGCTTGCGGATCGTTGGTATCGGGCGGATCGTAGAATTCGGCGACTTCGAGACCCGGCGAGCAGTCCGGCGGCAACCCCACCCCATGGTAGGCGATATGGGCGACGTCGGCGAAGCCGATCGAGCGGTCGGTGCCGCGCACTTTGAACATGCCGCCGCCATAGTCGATGTCGCCCTGCTCACATTCGAGCGCATGCGCGGCGATGCGCAGCGCCTTGTCGAGGACCTGGTCGCAGGCGCGGTAAATCGCCGTTCCCGCCACCGACGCCGAGCGCGCCCCCCAGGTCCCGTTGCCGAAGGCGATTTGATCCGTATCGCCCTCGAGCAGGCGGATATCGTCGATCGGGAGCCCGAGCCGATCGGCCGCGATTTGACAGAATGTGATCTCGTGCCCTTGCCCGTGCGAATGCGTCCCCGCGACCACGGTCACCTTGCCGTCGCTGTGCACGCGCACGAGGGCGCTTTCCCAGCCGCCGTGCAGGCCGCCCCGTTGCGCGAGATTGCTGCTCGGCCCAGTGCCGGCCTTGTCGACGAAGGCAGCAAGCCCGAGTCCCATCAAAACTCCGTTCGCGCGCAGCCTCGCCTGTTCGCGCCGGAGCGCGGGATAGTCGGCCAGCGTCAACAGCCGCTGCAGCAGCGCCGGCGGATCGCCGGAGTCGTAGACGCGTCCCCCCGGCGCAGAATAAGGAAATTCGGCCCGCGTGATGAGATTGCGCTGCCGCATCTCGACCACATCGATACCGAGCTCGCGCGCGCCAAGCTCGATGAGGCGCTCGTTGATCCACGTCGCCTCGGGCCGTCCCGAGCCGCGGTAGGCGTCGACCGGCACGGTGTTGGTATAGACACCCCGCACCCGCAAATGAAGGTTGGGCGTCTTGTAGAGGCCGGTGACGGTCTGCGGATAGGAGTTGCCGGGAATGCTCGGCGCGAAATTGCTCAGATAGGCCCCGAGCGCGGCCAAGGTATCGATCTGCATCGCAACGATGCGTCCATGGCCATCAAAACCCATGCGAGCGCTCGTGTCGTGATCGCGCGCTTGCGCGTCGGAGAGGAAGGTTTCGGTTCGCGTGGCGGTCCACTTGACCGGCCGGCGTAGAATCTGCGCTGCCCACACGACCGTGGAGACCTCGGTGGAAAAGATCCCCTTGGCCCCGAAGCCCCCGCCGACATCGGGGGAGATGACGCGGAGCTTATGTTCGGGAATGTGGAGCGTGTAGACCGAAAGCCACCGGCGCAGGTAATGCGGCTGCTGGCTGGTCGCGTAGAGCGTGTAGCGGTCGCTCGCGGCATCGTAATCGCAAAGATAGGAGCGCGGCTCGATCGGGTTGGCCGACAAACGGTTGTTCTCGAGGTCGAGGCCGACGACCTTCGCTGCCGAAGCCATCGCCGCCTCCGTCCGGTGGCGATTTCCGCGCTCGATCTCGAACACGACGTTGGTCCCGAATTGCTCGTGCACGAGCGGCGCGGCTGGCTCTACGGCCGCGCGCGCCGCGACCACCGCCGGCAGCGGGCTGTAGTCGACTTCCACCGCCTCGGCGGCCTCTTCCGCGGCGAACCTGCTGTCGGCCACGACCGCCGCAACGATATCGCCGACGTGATGGACCTTGCCGCGGGCGAAGGCCGGACGGGGAGCCGCGTTCATGGGCCGCCCGTCGCTAAACGACATCGGATGTACGACCGTGAGCTCGCCATGCCCCGCTTTGGCCCAATCCTCGGCCGTCAGGGTCAACAATACGCCCGGCCGCATCGCTGCGGCCTTCGTCGACAACGCGCGAATTCGCGCATGCGCATGCGGGCTGCGCACGAAGGCGCACCAGGCGACGCCGGGCAGACTGATATCGTCGACGTATCGACCTTTTCCTTGAACGAAGCGAACGTCCTCTCGGCGCCGCAGCGCCTTGCCAATGTAGCCGCCTTGCTCGTGCGCTTGCTCCGCCGTCATCTCGCATCCACCGGTCAGCCGAAGATGGGCGTGGCGCCGCGCATCTCGCCGCGGGCTTTGAGCTTACGGCAGAAATAGTGCCAGCAATGTTCCCAATGTACGGGGGTCATCATCTGGCTGTTGCGTCTGGCGCGTGTGGCGCGGTCGGGAATGAAGGCGCGGAAACCTGCCCCCTGCCCTGCCAATTGCGCCTTGCACGCCTTTTCGAGAAAGACGCCGACGCAAGTCGCATGCGGTATGGACGTGCCACAGAACGTCACGCCGTGATTTGCGATCAAGACCGCGAATCCCCCACCCAGCGATCGCGCCAGCGCGACGCCCTCGTCCTTGGTCGTGATCAAGGCAACCGGGTCCGCGTGACGCGGCAGCTCGATGAAGTAATCGGCGTCAAGCCCAAACGGCTGCAACGGGTCGAGCGAGGCCGAAAACACGCAGGCGTGGAACGGGTGCGTATGCGCGACGACTTGCACGTCCGGCCGCATCCGCAGGATTTCGGAATGGATCGGCCATTCGGAGTGGCGGCCTCCCGATCCGGCCAACTGGCGTCCGTCCCAGTCGACAAGAACGAAGTCGTCGGCGCCCAACACTTCGCCGAGCCCGATCCGGTTGCGCTTGAGCCAGAAACCCCGCCGCTGGGGATCGCGCAATGAAAGATGGCCGAGCGTCATGTCGCCATGACCTTCCATTTCGAGAATCCGGCAGGCGCGGGCCAACTCGTCGAGGCTCGCGCGCAAGTCCGTCTCAATCGCGATAACGGTCATGCTTCACCCGGTGAACGGTAGGTGGCGCTAGTGTCCCGATTCCGAAGTTCGCATCATTGCGCTGCAAAAATGATGCGGACTTCTGAACCGCCACACTAGTGTCCCGATTCCGAAGTTCGCAACTGTCCTTGCAGCACCACGTGTGCGAACTTCGGGTTCGGGGCACTAGCACGTGTTCAGGCCTCTTCCCGCTGCCAATAAACCGCCCTGTGCCGGAGCAGCAGCAGGGCCTGATCGAGCACCAAGCCGCAGATCCCAATGACGATGATCGCGGCGTAGACGTTCGCAAAGGTGAAGCGCGTGCTCCAGATGGTGATGTAATATCCAAGCCCGATGGAATCCCCGATCATTTCGGTGATGACCACGACGATGATCGCCACGGGCAGTGCGACACGCAGTCCGGAAAAAATGCTCGGCATCGTCGCCGGCAAAATGACCCGCCGCAAGATTATGGATCGGCTGGCGCCGCAATTTTGCGCGCTCCAAATCAGCCGCGTCTGCACCCCGCGAAAGCCGAAATAGCACGTCACCACGATCGGATAGAGGCATTCGAGAAAGGTGAATGCGATCTTCGAGGGCGTTCCGATGCCGAATATATAGGTGAAAACGGGAAACAAGGCGATCTTCGGAATCGGATAGCCGATGAAGAAAATCGGCTCGAACAAATTGCGCACGAGTGGGGACCGCGCCATCGCACCGGCGAATGGAATTCCAACGAGCGCCGCGAGCAGGAAGCCGGCGAGAGCGCGCGAAACCGTCACGCTCGCGTGATAGATGAGCGTCCCATTGCCGACTTCCGTCGCAAGCGCGGTCCAAACCCTCCCCGGACTCGGAAGCAGACGCGATTCCACGAGACCGCTCGCGACCGCCACTTGCCAAACCAAAAGCAGCAGCGGGATCGAGTACCAGCGGGCAATCAGCGACCAGGCTTGCGCGACGGTTTGAGCGGTCATCGCACGGCCCCTTCCTCGGTCCCGATCATTTGGCCCTTGAGCAGGCGCGATCGGGCCGCCAGCAACATGCGGTCGCTCAAAAACCCCAACACGGCGAAGCAGACGATACCGGCGAACATCAAATCGAACCGCACCCATTCCTCGCCGTAGGAGATGATCGTACCAAGCCCTGCCTTGGAGCCGATCAGCTCGGCCGCGAACAGCACCACGAAGGCATGCGCTAACCCGATGCGGATGCCGCCAAACAACTGCGGCGCGGCCGCCGGAATGACGACGCGGAAAAAGATCGTCCGCGACGGCGTTCCCATATTCCGCGCCGCCCAGAGCAGAAGCTTGTCGACGGACAGCACCGCGTGACGCGAGGCCACGAACACCGGAAAGAAGCCTGAAAATGCGATGACGGCGATCTTGGATGCATGACCGAGGCCGAACAGAAGCAGAAAGATCGGCAGAAACGCGATCTTCGGGATGGAGTAGAGAAAGGATACCAGCGGGTCGAAGAAATGACGCACGCCGGGCAGCATCCCCGCGCCAAGGCCAACGATGATTCCGGCAGCCGTACCAAGGGCAAACCCGACCGACACCCGATAGAGGCTCGCGGCCAGCGCGACGAAGAGCTCGCCGGTCAGCGCGATTTCCCACAACGCCGCGAGGATCGCGCTCGGCGTCGACAAATAACGCGGCAGCAGGCCGGCGCGGCCGAGAATTTCCCAAGCCACCAACGCCGCGACCGGCAAAACCCAATTCTGGATCGAAGCCGAGTTGAGTCTCACGCTTCCTCCAGCGCGCGCGCCTTCAATACCTCGTCCCGCACCAGGTCCCAGACTTCGACCCGCAAGGCGAGATATTCGCGCGACTTGCGGTAGTCGCCGGAACGATCGAGGTTGGGGATGCGGATGTCGGCCTTGATGCGGCCTGGACGAGCCGTGAACACGATCACTCGCGTTCCCAGATAGATCGCCTCATCGATGTCGTGGGTGACGAACAGCGCGGTCTTGCGGGCGCGCCGCCAGATCGACTGCAGCTCCTCCTGCAGCAATTCCCGAGTCTGGGAGTCGAGCGCGCCGAACGGCTCATCCATCAGCATGATTTCTGGATCGAGCGCAAACAACCGTGCCAAGCTAACGCGCTGCTTCATCCCGCCGCTCAGTTGGCCGGGATAGAGATCGGCGAAACGGGAAAGATGAACGAGATCGAGATATTCGGCCGCCTTGGCGGTGCGCTCGCGTTTCGGCAATCCCTTCATCTCGAGCGGCCATGCGACATTCTCGATGGCGGTGAGCCAGGGAAACAGCGAAAGCTCCTGAAACATCATGCCGCGATCGGGACCCGGGGGGCCGATCGGCCGGCCGCTCAGCCGCAGTTCGCCGGCGGTCGCAGGCTCGAAGCCGCCTAAGATGTGCAGGAACGTGCTCTTGCCGCAGCCCGATGGTCCGACGATGGAGACGAATTCGTGCTCGTCGATCGACAAAGATAGATGATCGAGGGCTGTAACGCTGCGGCTGTCGACCGTGAACGTCTTATCGAGGTCCGTCACCTCCAACAGCGGCATTGTCGCGGGCATTCTCGAGCAAGCTCATTTCGGCAGATAACCGAGATCCACCAGCGACCTCACGTCGGCCTTCTTTTTCTGGAACCCGGCCGCGATCTGGACTGCCTGCATCTTCTCGAGCGCTTCGACATCGACCCGCAAGGTCGGGTCGCGATAGTAATCGTGCATGGTCAGGTAGACGTCGGGATTCACGCGAACCATTTTGTGGTCGATCAGGAGTTGCCGGGCCTCGCGCGGCTTTTCGAGATAGAACTGCATGCCCGCCTTGAGATCTTCGAGGAATGCGCGCACCGCACCCGCATTCTTTTTCAGGAATTCGTCCTTTCCGATCAAAACGATCAACTCCTCCTCGAACGGTATGCCATATTTGGCATCGAAGATTTTGCGGACCTTCGCCTGCTTTTCCGCCAGGGCCGCGAACGGCTGCGGAAACATCCCAAGATCGACCTTTCCGGCCTCGAGCGCCTCCTGCATCGCCGGGAATGGAACGGGCGTGATCGTCACATCGGTCTCGGCCAGCCCGTGCTTTTCGAGAGCGGTTTTCAACCAGAGGTGGCCCGACGTGTAAAAGCCGTTGATGCCGACGATCCTGCCCTTCAGATCGGCCACCGATTTGATCGGAGAGTTGTCCTTGACGTAGAAGCTCGTGCTGAAACCGCGCGGGCTTTCGCGGGAAATCGACGCGAGGATCTTGGCCGCCACGCCTTCAGCCGCCGCGAAAATCACGCCGTTGGCGCTGCTGGCGGCGAGGTCGAGGGCACCGGCCTCGAATGCCTGGCTGCGCTTGTCCGAGCCGGTGAA
>WNFX01007633.1_pt1 | contig 15285 bp, 16 predicted proteins | sample 5400111 | NCBI WGS metagenome assembly WNFX01 (sample SAMN13153363, study PRJNA577476) | soil metagenome | isolation source: 40 cm soil or saprolite under grassland replicate 1 | place: USA:California | collected 2016-06-15 | reverse complement strand
CGCCCTGACCGCCACCCTCGCCCACCTGTCCACCCAGCTCCGCCGGCCGGCCAACCTCGTCCCCCGGCGCCCCGGCCGCACCAGCCCCCGCGCCCGCAAACGCGGCGGCTCCACCCGCTATGACAAGCGACCCGCCGGCGCCGCCCCGACCAGAACCGTCACCCACGAGATCGTCCTGCACCGGCTCCCGGTCAGCCGCGACGGCCGCTCACCCTGAGACGATCTCTCGAGAGGAGATGATCTATTAAAGACGCGCCATTGCCGGCACCCCGCTCGGCGCCGTCGGCCGCGGACTGGTTGCGGGCGCGGTAGGCACCCTCGCGATGGACGTGGTGTTGTATGCGCGCTACCGGCGCGGCGGCGGCAAACGCGACTTCCCCACCTGGGAATTCTCCGCCGGCATCTCCAGCTGGGACGAGACACCGGCGCCGGCGCAGGTCGGCAGGCGCCTGTTCGAAGGACGCCTCCAGAAGAAGCTTCCGCCGGACCGGGCCGCTCTGGTCAATAACATCACGCACGGGGCCCACGGGTTGCTTTGCGGGGCCCTGTATGGGATTACCGTCGAGTCGCTGAGCCAGCCGCGGATCTGGTACGGGCTCCCGTTCGGTGCAAGCGTGTGGGCCGTCGATTACGCGGTCCTCCCGGCTGCCGTGCTGTACAAGCCGGTCTGGGAGTACGACCGCAAGACCTTGGCCAGCGATCTCAGCGCCCACCTGCTGTACGGGACCGTCACCGCCGCCACTCTCCGGCTCCTGTCCCCCTTGACCGACACCCGCGTCACGGTTAATGCCATACCGGCAACGCGGGAGGTGATCGTCAATGAGACAGATCCGTTTCAGCAAGCGCCATCGTCCGGCAGCCGAGCTGGACCCGCTGCCGCTGGACCCGCGCGATCCCGACATGGTCCGCGCCAAGGAGCTCGCCCGCCGCCAGTCCCGGACTGGCGAACAGCCCGGCCTTCGCCGAGGCCTGGCGGCGGCGTTCGGCTTCGCGATTGCCGCCTGCCTGATCGCCGCCCTGGCCCCTCGCTACTGCGCGGCGGCAGGTATGTCTACGGCGAACCGGCCGGTACCGCCGGACCGCCCGGCGAGGGCACCGCAACTGATTCGGCCTCGCCTGCATTCCGCCGCTGACGGCGCTGAAGCATCCCAGCCCGCCTCGACGCCAAGCGCGTCGAGCGGCGAAAGTGGCGCGTCGCTGCCGACGAGCCCTGGGAATGGTCCCGCTCCAGTCACGCCGCGCGGTTGACGGCACAAGCTAACGTCCCGCGAAATCACCCAAACCAGGCGACACCTGTTCACCCGCCCGGACGCGAGGCTGTCCGGTGAGGAACGCAAGAAAAGACCGCATCAGCGTTTGCCCGCTGACACCACGAAAGCACAGGAGCGTACCGCCATGACCACTGCTATGCCGCCCGCGAGGTTCCTGCACCTCGTAGTCGGGTATGACGGTTCTCCGCCGGCTAGCCGGGCGCTCGACGCCGCGGTCCGCCTGCTGCAGGGCCGGATTGGCCGCATCGACGTCGTCTACGTGGCTCACCTGTCCAGCTTCGCCATGCTGTCACCCGGCGCCATCGGGCGAAACCTACCCAGATGAGAACGTGGCGATCATCGTCGGCAGTTCGTCCCACGCCACCCACCGCGTCGTCGGTTCGGTCGCGGTCGGCCTGGCCCGCCACTCGCCGGTACGCTCATCATCGTGCCGTAGACGTAGCCGAGCCCACAGACGCCCGATCCGCAGCGGACTACCCCAGGGCATAGAGTTCCCTGGGCAACCCCCCTCCCAGTCATGCTGGCCATCTGGCCCGGAAGCACCGGCAAGCAGCACAGATCAACCAGCACTGCATCCTTGCAGCCCGTCGCACCAAGAAAAAGCATCAACGCCAGAACGGCGGGACTGTGCGCGATTATCAAGCGAGTTCTGTGCCGTCATGCCTATCTTGCAGCTCCAGCTGATGATCCAAACACGATGGTCGGCGTATATTTATGCATCGCCGTCCCATGATCAGGTGACTGCACACGCGGCCGACCGCTCGGAGGCACGCGGGCTGTACAAGATGGTAGTTGGACACGATGAGTAATCGGTGCACGGCGGGCCCAGGAGCCCCCCAGCGTGCCGATGAGCGGATGCTGGGCGCTAGGCCGGGTCGCGGTACAACGGAGCCGGTTCCCCGTAGCGCACTCGTCGGACCGCGCCCGGCAGGGCTCTGGTCAAAGCTTGAGACGCGTCCCCGGAACAACCCACAGTGAACTCGATCTCCTCGTCGACCTCGCAGGCCAGACACCAGGCACGATCCTCCGGCCAGACGAGGTGCGGTTGTTGGGCGACGCCCGTCGCAGAGCCGTACCAAGCCAGAGCCGGGGCGTCCCTGAGTACCTCGACCGGGCCGGTGAACAGCAGCATCGCTCGATTAGGAATCCGCACGCGCGGCGCTTGAGGAGCCGGCGCCCCGCCCGTCCAGCCCTCCCATACCGCCGCATACCCGATGGCAGCCGTGGTGTACGAAACGAGGGTCGCGAGTGCCGAGCGAACGGCATCGACCGGCTCTCCTCCTGACCGGACGACATCCGCCTCAGAGTCCTGGGGAAACTCGATGCGTACGTACACGTCATAGCCGGGTGGGCCGTACCGAACAAGATCCCACCAATCAACATCCGACCGCAGCAACCATCGCGCTGCATCAGCGTCAGCAGCGGGCCGAATCTCGGTCACGCTCATCAGTCTGGTGCAACGCAGCCGCCCGCGACCAGTCGTACTCTCATCTTGACGACCTTGACGATGCTGGTGCCCGACTTGCTCTCAGCAGTCGAAGACCGACCAGCAGATGTCGTTCCGCATCCGCTGGTCGTCGAGTACGAGCTCGCGAATCGCCTCCGGGGGCTGGTCGCGCTGCCACCGGCGCTCGAGTTGCCCTGCGCTCTCGCCCTCCTGCCGGCGCGGCAGCACGTGCGGCCTTGATCGCGTAGGCGGCCGCGCCGAGCTCGTGCGCGGCGACGTGTGCGACGACCGCCGCCTGGCCGGCAGCGTAAGCGGCATGGCGTGCCGGCCCACTCACGTCTCTGGCCGCAGCCACTGCATGGCCGCCCGCCGTGCGAGCCTGGGACATCGTGATCTCGCCACGTGCCCAGGCGCGGGCCTGCTCAATCGCCTGACGCGGTCGCCGGTCCTCAGGCCGGACCGACTCGAACCGGTCCAGGACGTGCGCGGCGCACGATGCCGCCCACAGGGCCAGGAGCTGGTGATCCGAATCGTTGAGGGTCCCACCGCGGCGGACCGTCACGAGGGTCGCGGTCTTTCGGGAGGATCACAGTCGGCACCCCTCCTGCTCGCAGCTGCCCAGCGATCACCGACGGTGCCGGGACCGTACCCGCCTGACAGTCGGCGGCCTCGAAATTTTCTGCTGCCAACTACCCCACGTGTCGCCGTACTGGCGCCGTCCACCGCCGTGATCAACCAACCGGATCCGCCGCTGTGATCAGAGCCGAAGAATCGTGGGATTGCCGGCCGTCGTACACGGTGCGTGATGGGCGACCGGAGCACGCGCAGTGGCTCGCGTCGGCCTGGGCCGACGTTTCCCCTCCCTGCGGATTCCCCGAGGCGTGCCATGGGTGGTGGCTTGTGTCTGATCTGACGAGCCGGTCTAGGGTCAGCCTCCGGCGGCGACATCATCGACCTGAGCCTCCGGTCGATGACACTCGTCGTGGTAGGGATGCCCGCGCCGTGGGCACGGGGCGCAGCGGGTCAGACCCGCTCCGGCCCAGCCGCCGGCGTCCCCCGCCTCGGCTCCCTCCGGCGTGCTATCTGGATCAGGTTGGCGCAGGTGTCGTCGAACGTCGCGGTAGTCACCGGTCCCATCTGGGCGGATTCCTGGGTGAACCCCACCGAATTGCTCCAACCGGGCGACCCCGGCGGCGAGATCGTCCACGGTGGAGGTCGTGTAGGGGATGCCGTCGCCGATCAGCGCCTGCTTGAAGGCCTTGGCGGCGGGATGCCCGTCGGGTTCGAGCAGCAGTTCGGTGCCGTCCGGATCGTCGGGCGAGGCCACGGTCAGCCACCGGTACTCGCCGAGCGGTACGTCGGCCTTCTTCGCGAAGCCGAGCAGGTCGGTGTAGAACCGCAGTGCTTCGTCCTGGTCGTCGACGTAGATGCTGGTCAGGTAGACCGGCCGGAACCGGGCTGGCGAGGTCCGCCACGAGCTGATCGCGCACGGGCTGCTCGTCCGACACGACGACGATGACTGCTACACCCGACACAGCGCCTCCGTGCGGGAATTGAGTCGATACCGCTCAGGTTTCATCGGTGTCGCCCGGCAACCCTTGCCGGCACACGATCGAACCTGAGGGATCGAGGAGAACACAGATGAGCACCCTGACGCTGTGGACACGGCGCGACCCGTTCGCGGGATTCGACGCCCTGGTCCGCGACTTCTTTGGCCCGGCAACGACCCGCCCGACCGGCTTCGTCCCGGCCGCTGAGGTCACCCGGGACGGGCAGGACGCGGTCGTCCGCGTCGAGCTGCCCGGTCTTGAGGTGGCGAAGGATGTCACGCTCGAGGTCGACCGCGGCCGTCTGGTCGTGCGCGGCGAGCGCCGCGACGAGCGGACCGCCGAGGAGCACGGTCGCAGCTTGCGGGAGGTGCGCTACGGCTCGTTCCGGCGGTCGTTCGCCCTGCCGGCGCACGTGACCGCCGACGCGATCACCGCGTCGTACGAGGCGGGCGTGCTGAGCATCCGCGTCGCCGGCGCCTACGCCGGCACCGAGAGCCGGAAGATCGCCGTCACGACCGGCACCACCCCCGAGGTCGAGACCGCGACCGAGCAGCCCGCCGCGTAATCCCGCCTCCTGCATGCAGCCCGGCTGCCCTCCGCGGCCGGGCTGCCGCCTGTCCCAGCCCCAGCCGATACAGGTGAGGACCTCGCGGCGCTGGCGGGCGGTCAGCGGCGCACCGGGGTAGGCGAGCGGCCGCGTCGGGGCAGTGGCGACGGTGTATGGCCGGGGGGCCGGCAGCCCGCGGCATGCGCAGCGCGGCGTCGAGCTGCTGCAGGTGCAGCCCCAGGTCGGACAGCCGCGCGGAGCGCCGCCTCGAGGCGGCGGAGCTAGGCCGAATACCCGCACACGCCGCCGTCCGTTCGTGGATGATGTCGAGTGCCCAACGGCGGCTTGTCGCTCTGGGTGAGCATGGCGACGCCGGAACGGACGGTCCGGTTGTCAGCGGCGGCGGCGTCGGACGGCAGCGGTGATCAGCGGCTGTTCGCCGGGGCCCGAGCGATCGGGTACGGGGCGTAGGCGTTGGTCTTCCAGAACGCCGCTCCCCACTCCGGATCCCACAGATAGAAGTAGAAGTGGTTGACGAAGGCCATCTGCCGGCCCCACTCCATATGCGGGTGCGCCGCGCGCTGCTGGCCCTTGGCCTTCCAGGACCGCCACACCAACGCCTTCTCCTGCGCGATCCCGATCAGCACCACCCGCCCGCCGCCACCCTCGGCCGCGGCCGCCTGCAGGTACGGACCGGCGACCTCCTCCTTCCGGTCACCCTTGGCGAAACGGACCACCGGGATGCCGCGCTCGTCCGCGTACCGGTCCAGCTGCCCGGCGTAGCCCCTGCCGATCTGCCCGAACGCCGCCGACGAGGGCAGCACGAACCCCCGCCGCCAGCGCAGGTACCGACAGACCCACCCCACCGTCTGCAGCCTCGGCACGTACGCCTGCAGGAAGATCCGGTCCACCGACCGGCAGGTGAGCCGGACGTGGTCCCGCAGTAAGGTCGCATAGTCGGCCATCACAGCCTCCCCGGTCTCAGCAGCCACGAGGCTACGACCGACCAGCGAGGGAGTCTCCTCCGGAGACTCCCTCGCACCCAAACACCACCAAACCGGAAGCGGCCGGCGGCTTCCGCCGCCCCCCTCTGTGTCACCACAAGCCGATCAACTCGGCGGTATGAGGTCGCTCGCTACTACTAGGTGGCTGGTGCCGAACGGGGTCCTGTGGCTGTGAGCTGAACGGTTGGCAACAAGGGGGTGCCCGGGAGGGCCGGCGTGACCGTGTGGACGGTGCGAGTGAACCGGCCTGTTGGCGTCGGCTGGCGGCCGGCGGGTGGGTCTGGGGATGCCTGAGCTGGTTTGGGCTGCCCGGCCTGCCCTGTTCAGGCCGGCGCTGTTCGCCACTGGGCGGTGCGGCGACTGATTCCGAGCGTGCCCAGCCGGGCCAGGTTGACGGCGGTGGCCAGCAGCGCGAAGTCGGCGGCGACTTTGGCCAGTCCGCGGACGCGGGCACGGCGGCCGCCGTGGCGGCGGCGCATCAGGTGGCCGATCTTGCGCTCGACCTTCGGTCGGGTGGCCTGGTAGTCGGCCTTCCACGCCGGGTCGGTCCGGCGGGCGCGGCCGGCGGTCAGCGCTGCTTCATGACGCTGATGGTGATCGTGCGGCCAGCTTTGGCTGAGGTGCACTGCGCGGCCAGTGGGCAGCTGCCGCAGGCGGCGCCGAACTCGGCGATCCCGGCATGACGCTGGTGGTTGACGGCGCGGATGGTGGCGGTGATCTCGGCCGGGCAGGTCACTGTCTGGGCGTCGAGGTCGATCCGGAAGCGGTCCTTGCCGAAGTGTCCGTTCACCGCCGACGGCGGCTGCACCTTCAACCCATTGTGGATCTTGGCGTTGTCCAGACGGCCCAACAACTCACCCGCGCCGTAGGCGGCATCACCATAAACCGCCGCCCCATCCCCGGCTTCGGCTTCGGCTTCGGCTTCGGCTTCGGCTTCGGCTTCGGCGGGCAGGATATCGGTGAGAAGGTCGTCGGCGACCTCGGCGTCACCGCTGTTGCCCGGGGTGGCGGTGGTGGCGGTGATGATCTCCGAGTCGGGATCCAGCGAGATGTGGCCCTTGTAGCCGTCGAACCCGCGAGCCGAGGTCTTGTGCCCGTGCCGAGCGTCGGGGTCGACGGTGGAGATCACCCGGTCCGCGGCGACCTTACGGGCGATACCGAACACGCCGGCGTTGTCCGTGACGTCCTGGCCGACGACGCTGGCCAGCAACTGTGCCGCGGCAGCGACCAACTCCTCAAGCTCGCTCCCGTCCAGCACCGCGAGCATGCCCAGCGCATCCCGGGTCCGGGAGTCGACCAAGGCCTCTCGGGCGGCAGGATCGTCCCAGTCGATCTGGGGTTTGCCCGTCGAGGCGTAGTCATCACCACTGCCGATCACCGCCCGCAACTCGGCGGCCAGCCCCGACCCGGCCACCCGCAGCAGGTTCCGAACGGCCGAGCGGACCAGGGTGATGGTGTCCATCGTGGCGACCGCGTCATACAGCGGGGTGGAGTCCAGCACCCGCCGCCGCCCGACCAGACCGGCCTGCCGGGCCACCTCCAGCACCGCCTCGAAGACCCGGTTCGGCCGATCCGACCGGGCCAACCGGGACCGCATGTCCACCAACACCGTGTGCACGAAGCCGGGATAGTCGAAATCCAGCCCACCAGCGGCGTACTTCCACCGGGCATCGAAGGCGAACCGGTCCACCGCCTCCCGATCCGACAGGCCCTCCAGACGCTGCAGCACCATCACCACCGCCACGATCATCGGCGGCACCGACCGGCGCTCCTCATCAGTGAACAGGTCAGCGAACATCTCATCCGGAAACAGCGCGAAACACTCCCGATGCAACATCCCGTAGATCGAGTCGGGCGCGACCCGGCCCTCGCAGTAACCCACCGTCGACCGCAACAAATCAGCCTGCCGCGGCGTCCGTCCCAACGTCACCAGGCCATGCTGCCGAAACAATCACCAACACGGCAGCCGACACACCGAAATGGTTAGCCCAGCTAAACACCAGCCACCTAGTGCCGCTCCTGCCACTGGTAGGGCAGTGGTCAAGGCAGTTGCCAAGCGCTGCCCCGCCCGGTCACCCCCCGCATGAATATGCAGATCACCCGGCGTGCCGGGTGCGCGCACATGCCGCGAGTCGAGCGTCGATGCGCCGGAGTAGCCCGCTGCGGCACGGCCGAATGGCTGTAACCCAGGGTGACTGACCGTCCACAGGTGTGGGCCGTGTTGAGTCGCGGGGTGCGTGGCGGCCCTATGACCGTGAGGGCCGGAGGTGGCTGATTATCCGGTGCGGTCGGCTGACTGGTCGTTGGCCCGGGGCCTGTTGGCGGTGGGGGTCGACCCGTACGGCTGAGTACTGGCTCTGTATGCGGCGACCCAGCGGCGGATCGTGCGGACGTCCCGGCCGGCCCGTCTGGCGGCCTCGGCGGGACTCAATCGTCCGGACAGCACGGCGGCCACGAGCGCCGGGCGAGCGTCCGCGGTCCGCCTCGGCGCTGATCGGAGGTCCGGCGGCGCGTCGGATGGAGCGGACGCGGCGGACAGCGGCCAGGGGTCGCAGCCGTCGGTGTCCGTCCGGTTGTCTGCGGCAACGAGGACGGCTGTGGCCGCCGCGATGTCCTGGGAGGGATGGAGGTCCGCGCTTGGTGCGGCGTCGGCCAGGGTGGTCGCGGCCGCTGGGCTGCCGGTGGTGCGGCCACCCAGGGAGTGCAGGCGTCCGGAGATCAGGTGCAGGCTGCCCAGCTGCGCGGCCGGAACGAGCGCCGCAAGCAGCCCGACGACGGCGAGCATCGGGCCGCTGCGCCGCTCGGCCGCGGCCTGCAGCACGTGGTCGACGACGTTGGCGGCGAGTACGACGACCAGCGCGGCGGCGATCAGCGCGGTGGGGTAGCGCAGGTCGGTGCGGCCCTCCCAGGCCCGGCAGACGATCTCCAGGGAGCCGACTACCAGGAACAGCTCCACCACCGGCTGCACCGCCCAGGCCGTGGCCGCTGGCCATCCGGCGAGTACGGCCAGGTCCCGCACGGCGAGGAAGGACAGCCAGCCGGCGCCGAGGCTGATCCCCGCGGTCAGCGCCAGCATCACCGCGGTCAGCACTGCTCGGGTCACCGCCGCGGACGCCGATGGCGGCGCCGGCCGATAGGTCCGCAGGTGCCTGCCCGGCCCTGCGCTGCTGTCCGGGCTCGGCGGCCGCGCCGTCCGGATACCCGGGGTCATGTCCGCCCGGGTCGCGTCCGGGATGGTCCTGGATGCCATCGCCGCCCGGGTCGTGTCCGCCCGTGTCATGTCAGCCGGCCTCACGTGCCGGCGTCGGCCCGCGTTGTCCTCGCTGGTCCGGCCGGTGGTGTCGTCGAGGACGCCCCGGCGTGCCGATGCCTGCATCCGCGTGCTCCCTTCTGCGCATGGGGGCCGCCCATAGGCCGCCGCCACCCGGCAGACCGCCGGGGCCTGAACGGCAGCTCGCCGACCCGACCGGCGAACCCGGCTGACCGGCCAGATCGCGCAGGTTGGTGGCGCTGGTGTGGCAGTCATCTGACCGGCCGAAGCCACCACCGTTGCCACCGCGGAAGCCACCAGGGAGGAGTTGGGGCTCCCGACGGTCTGGACGGCTGGTGGGCGGGCCCGGCGGATCTGCGAGCCGACGGCCGGGTCGCAGCTGGCGGGGTGCTCCGGCCCGTCTGGGTCTGCCTGCTCGGCGCGGTCAGCTGGTGGGTGGCTGGTCGCAGTGCCACCAGCCGGTCCACGTGCTGCCGTGGTCGTAGATCACCTGCCGCTGCTGTTCGGACAGCGCGACCACGGCGACCACGGTCAGCCCGGTCAGGCCGTGTTCGGCGATCAGGCCCGGCAGGTGCTCGGTGTAGAGGTAGAAGTCGCCGAGCAGAGCGTCACACCACCGGCAGCCGTTGGACAGGTACCGGTGCCCGGCGGTCCGGCTGAACCGCGGCCGCAGCACCCCAACCCCGCTGGCCTGCCGCGCCTGCTCGCTCAACGCGGCGGCCGCGACCGCGAGTACCGGCTGGGCCGCACAGGTGATCAGGTCCTCGACGTCCCGGCGGTCGGCGGGCAGCAGCCCGACCAGGGCGGTCGTCGGCCGCTGGCACCGCCAGCAAACCGCCGGCAACCCGAGCAGCCGGAACGGCCTCCGATCATCAGCACGCTGGCGCCGGCCCCTGGCATCCGCCCAACCGCGGGCGGCACCCAGCACGTCCGAACGCGTCCAGGCCGGCGGCGGTCCCAGCCCCGAGGGCGTCGTCGATGAGGTTCAGCAGCAGACGTACGGTCATTGCCCAACCGAACGCCTCGACCGGGGAGACGCGCAGATCTTCGTCCTCGGCCCAGGGCAGACTGGCTCGCCGCCCTCGGGTGGGTCAGTAGCCGACAGGCGCGGCCACCAGCGCGCCGCCGATGGTGGCGACGACATCGGCCGGCAGCGTCGGCTCGTCGCGTCGGAGTCGGTGTAGTACAGCCGGAATGATGTCTAGCCGCTGGGCTGGGTCCTCAGCGATCACACCGAGGAGGCCTAGCGTCGGTGTGCCCGTTCCCTGGAAGACATCCGCGGCTCCTCCGGTGGTTCTGTGCCTGCGTGAGGGCTTCCTCGGAGGTGTCGCGTCAGCGACACCTCCCAATGTGCCGTCGCAGATACTGCTCCGTTCGAGTGATGCCTTGTGGGATCAGCTGGTGAGGCCGATTCTGACTCGGTTGATCGGCCTTGTTGATGATCGTGATCCTGGGCGAACGCGGACTGCGGCAGGTCTGCGCGGCCGGCTTGTCGGTCGGCGGTCGGGACGGCATGGTGCCCGCCCGGAACGGGTCCGGGCGGGCACCGAGGTTTCGGCCGGGCGGGGTGCTGGTGAGTCGGCTGGTGGGTTGCCGGGGCAGGTGAAGTCGATGTCGGGGTAGTTGGTGTGGGCGGTGATGGTCAGCGTGCAGTAGCCGCATTCCAGCGCGGGCTGCAGGCCGTGGGTGAGGATGTGCGGGCGGCCAGTCTCGGTGGCGGGGCATCGGCTGGGCAGGATGTCGGCGCCGTCGTCGGGGATGGTCAGCCCGCAGTTCAGGCATTGCTGGTCGTCGTCGGCGCCGATCCAGCGATGGGTCTGGCCGGTGATGGGTCGACGTGCCCACAGCGCGGAGGCGATGTCGATCAGCCCGGGTGGTACGTCGGCTTCTTGGCCGGCGGTGTCTTCGCCGAGCAGGACGGCGGTGCCGGCGATGGTGTCGGCGTGGTCGGGGAACAGCAGGGCGGTGGCGATGGGGTTGGCGGGCAGCGCGAGTAGCTTGCCTTCGTCGTTGAGGTAGGCGTGCCAGTGGTACCTGCTGACGGCTTCGATCAGCCCGCCGACCAACTGCTGTAGTGCGGTGAGGTCCTCTGAGCCGATCTGCTGGGTGTGCGGCGGTCCGACCGGCGGGATGATCAGGGCGTGACGTCGGCTGCGGTCATCCCGATCACTCCCCTTGGGCCGGGTCGAGGCTGGTGGCCGGCTGCCGGTCGGCCGGTAGGAAGCCGCCGTGGTGAGCCAGTGGTCCAGCCCGGTGAACAGGTCGAGCACGGTGCTGGCGTGGCCGGCCACGTCGCCGGTGTCGTTGTCGATCGCGTGGCGTAGGGCGGTGAGCGCGGCGCGCAGGTCGCGCAGCGCCTGGTCGGGGTCCATCACCGGGCACCTGCCTGGGCGCCGGCGGGGCCGGGCTCGGGGTGATAGCGGTAGCCGCCGTCGGGGTGCGGGTGTCGCCCAACAGCCGGCCCCGGCGGGCAGCACCGGGATGCTGTAGGGCCGCCCGGCGGACAGCAGTTGCACGGCGGTGCCGTCGGCGGTGACTTCGAAGTCCGCCACCGTGTCCGCCAACCGCTTCGGAGTAGGGCATCCTGCCTCGTCCTGGTTCTCCGGCGGCGATGCGCACCGGTGCGGCCGCCTGTGCCGAGACGGGACGTGCTGGGTGCGGGTGGTTGCTCATGTCGCTGGGCTCCTTGGTCGCCGGCCGGGTTGGTGCCCGGGGGTGTCTGGCGAGAGAGGGCCGGGGGCTGGAGGGGCTGGTCGTCGGATTGCGGACCCTGCGGCCTGCCGAGCGCGGCACGGGCGGCGCAACGAAGGGGGTCGGGTCTCGCGGTCGGTGCCGCAGGCGCTCAGGTGGGCGGGAGCACGCCGTTTGCAGGCAGCGGCCCGTCGGGGTATGGCCGGCGGTAGGGATCAGGCCGTTCGCTGGCCGGTGGGGTTGACCCGGATTGCGTAGCCGGCGTTCAGGTACCGGCAGGCGAGGCGGGCCGCGCAGGGCAGGCAGCGCCGGGTCGTGCACCTAAGGCCGCTGTCGTGGGCGGCGAGCAGGGTGGTGGTGGCCGGTCGCGAGCAGCCGGGGGTGGCGCAGTCGGTGCGGGTGTGGCCGGTGGCGGTGGGCTGCTGCATGACGGCGGTGCTCCTCCCTGCCCGTGGGGTGGGGTTCGGGAGAAGGCCGTGGCGCCTGTTGCCGCCGCTTGCTTGCTGCGGCCGGGGTTCGGGCTGACGTCGATGGCGTCGGCGGGCGTCGGGATCAGCGGCCGGGACGCGCCGGGTACTCGCCGCGGGCTGGGGTCAAGGCGGCTCGGCAACGGCGGCGGGCTGGGGTGGGCGGGCCTGGTCGAGGGCGGCGATGACTCGAGTGAGGGCGGCGCGGAGCTGGTCGAGGTCGTCGCGGTCGCCGACCAGCCGGCAGCCGCCGAGGTCGATGACGGCGCTGCCGTGGTCGCCGTGGTCATAGACCATGCCGCGGATGTACGGGTCGGGTCCCAGCAGCACGTCGCAGGAGATGACCGCGGCCGGGCGCCGGCCGACGACGGCTGCTCGCGGTGGGGCGGCGGCGGGTCCGCCGGGCGGGCTGGTGGTCGGCTGCGGCTGCCCGGGGCCGGCCGGGTGGGCTGGCGGGTCCGGGGGGTTGGTGGGCCAGGTCATGGGACCGCTCCGCCGGGGGTGTGTCGCGGGTGGTACGGGTGACGGCCCAGCGGCTGGTGCCGCCGGGCCGCGTCGCCGTTGCTATGTGGGCTACTGCTGCTGGTCGGGCCGGTCGGTGTCGTTCGTGTCGTTGGCGGCGGTGGGCTGGTCGGGCTCGGCGTCCTCGGGCTGGTCGGGTTCGCGGTGGTCGGCGTGCCGCTGCTGGTAGGCGTCGATCTGCTCGGTCTCGTACGGGTCGGGGGTGTAGCCGAGGGCGACGAGCACGGCGATGTAGGCGGCGGCCCGGGCGTCGTAGCCGGCGTGCGGGCTGATGTGGTTCTCCGCCCACCCGCAGGCGGTGGCGAACGCCGCCTTAACCATGTGATCGCCGTCGGTGCCGGCGTAGCCGGCGACCGCGGCGCGCCAGTCCTTCTGCCCCCACCGGTCGGGCTGGGCGGTCAGGCCGAGTACGGCGCTGGCGGCGGCGAGGTCGGTCTGGCTGGCCCGGTCCAGCACGCCGGCGAAGACGAACACGGCCGCGTCGGCGCGCTTGATCCGCTTGCCCATCAGGTCGGTGAGGAAGGCGCGGCGGGCCTTGGCGACCCGCCTGCGGTTGCGTTCGGCGTCGCGGGCCTGCCGGTCCCGCTCGTCCGCCTCCGCTCGCCACGCCGCCCGTCGGGCGCCACCGTCCGGCTCCCGGCTGCCCACTGCCGACTCGACGTCGCCCGCCTGCCCGGCCGGGGAACGGTCCGTCGTCCCGGCCCGGCCACCGGCCGACCGCCGGGCCCCGTCCGCGGGTGCCGGTGGGGTGGCCGGCTGGTGTCGGTCGGGTTGGGTGCAGATCGGCACCAGCCGGGGTTTGCCGTAGGAGCGGTCCAGAATCACCGCGTGGCAAGCCTGCCGGCGGTGTGCGCCGGCCTGGCCGCGGGTGAGGTCGAGGGTGGCCAGGTGCCGGTGCCCGGGTTGCAGGTCGACCAGCCGCAGCCCCTTGGCGGCAGCTTCCTCGGCCAGCCGGACCGCCTCGCGTTCGACCGCGACCCGGGTGCAGGCGGCATCCAGCAGGTCCGGGTCGATGTGGCCGTCCGGGTCGATGAGCTCGTCGATCAGCTCGGGGTGGTCGGCGAGGTCGGTCAGCCGGCCGGCCACCTCCAGGGTGATGCTGCCGGCGTCCAGCGCGTCACGGGCCCGGTCGGGCAGGGTGAGCAGGGCCAGCCGCCCGGACACATAGGCGGGGGGGCGGCCGACGGCGGCGGCCAGGTCGGTGACGGTGAGGGTGCGCAGGTCCATCAGCCGGCGTAGCTGCTCGGCTTCCTCGGTGGGGGTGAGGTTGGCCCGCTGGGTGTTCTCGATGATCGCGGCCTGCAGCACCCGGGCTTCGTCCAGGTCGGTCCGGATGATCGCCGGGACGGTGGTCAGCCCGGCGTGTTCGGCGCCGGTGCCGGCGGTGCCCGAACACGATCAGCAGGCCGTCGTCGGCCGGGGCCAGGACGAGGGGTTCGAGGATGCCCACGGCGCGGATCGAGTCGGCCATCGCGTCGATGTCGGTCAGCTTGCGGCGGCCGTTGAGCGGGTTGACCCGAAGCTCGCTCACCGGCACCTGCCGGTACTCGCCGGCGCCGGCCGGCGGGCTGGCGGGTGGGCCGGCCTCGGCCGGCGAGGTGGCGTCGGCCGTTGGGGTGGGCCCGGGTGTGGTCTGGGCACGGGGGGGCATGGTGTTCCTCCTGACTGGTGGGTTTGATGCGGCGGTCGCGCGCGGCGCCGTCAAGGCATGGGCCGCCAGCGCGGCAGGGCGTGCTCGCCGGATCGGTGCCGGTGGCGGTCAGCTGTCGGGCTGGGTGAGGGCGGCGAGGATGTCTTCGCCGTGGCGGCCAGCCGGGCGCCGGTCGCGGAGCAGCTGGTGCGGGCCGGCGGACAGCGGGGAGGTCACCGGGCCGGGTACGGCCAGCACCGGCCGGGCCAGCATCCGCGCGTACTCGGCGGCGGCCAGGGCGCTGCCCGGGGGCGCCGGTCTCGACCACCACGGTGGCCGCCGACGGCGCCGCGACCAGCCGCCTGCCCGGGGTGAACCGGTGTCGCGCTGGCGCGCAGCCGCCCGCTGCCTCTGCCGGCCCGTACTGGTCCACATACCGCCACAGGGCCGGGTTGCCCGGCTCGGCTGCTCGCACCAGCCACGCCCGGGCCAGCCGTACCTCCTGTTCCACGTCGATCACTCCTGTCCTCGCCCGTTTCGCCGGCGCCCTGCTGGCGCCGGCCTACGGGGACAGGCCGCCGGGCCGGGACCGGCCGCTGCCGCGGCGCAGCGCGCGGGCGACGGTGGCCACCCAGCGGGGCGGTGCATCGCCGCCGGCCACCTGCAGCCCGTCCGGACCGGCGGTGATCTCCGCGGTGTGATGGTCGGCGCCGACGATCCACGCCTGGGCTTCGCGGCCGGCGACCGCGGAGGCCTGCGCGATGGCCACCCCAAGCTCGGCCACCGGCGGCAGTCGGGTGCCGTCCCGGCGTACTACCCGCCACCGCGCCCGGGCGGCGGCAGGGGGGCGGAACAGTGCGCACTGGTAGCCCGGCGCTACCACCG